>OJKZ01000105.1_pt1 | contig 42783 bp, 38 predicted proteins | sample 1596791 | NCBI WGS metagenome assembly OJKZ01 (sample SAMEA3904677, study PRJEB24821) | metagenome | biome: Builtin; feature: hospital; material: surface | place: USA | collected 2013-06-04 | reverse complement strand
AAGTTTAAAGTCTTAAAAATCATTCATTTAAGACTACATTTATTATACGAGGAGGAATAATAATGTTTTTATGTTACTTTCTAATTGGAGCCATCTGCGGTTCATTTGGACAATGTTTTGCTTATGATTGGGCCTATCACCAAGTTAACTTAATGCGACGATCCCAGTGCGACTTTTGTAATCAGAGACTTCGATGGTTTCATTTAATTCCAGTGTTGTCATCGCTATGGTTTAGATTCCGCTGTGATTATTGCGGACAATACCTCGGTCGTTATTACTTTTGGGGTGAACTATTGTCAGGGATAAGCTTTTGTTTGATTTATATCCTTTTCCCGTCCGATTCGATATTGTGGCATCTATTATGGTTCATAACGATCTTATTAATGATATTGATGGATCAAGAAGCGATGTGGGTACCGGATACGCTCCAACTTCTTGCTGTTTTTCTTCTATTAATAAATCAAAGTTATTCATTATATATTACCACGTTTTGTTATGTCGGATTTCTTTTAATTGTCTTTTACTTTCTCTCTCCGGAAAAAATCGGAGGAGCGGATATTAAGTTGATGATTTCTTTGAGTTTATTAGTGTCGCCTCATTTACTTGCCTATTATTTCTTCGGTATTTCGACAGTTGGTCTGATAAGTTGGTTGTGTCACAACATCCGTGTGCGTCAATGGAATCAGCCGTTCCCATTTATCCTTTCGATTATTATTGGCTGGCATCTCTACCTTTGGTTTGTCGCATAAAAATAAGGAGCACGGGACGCATCCCTTGCTCCTTATAATGATATGATTAGTTATCTTCGGATTTTGCTGTTTCAGCAACCCGTTCTGCCTCTTTATGCGCCGCTTCTTCTTCACGTTTACGCTCTTCTTCTTCCAATAATTCTTGAATAATGGGTTGCGTGGACGTTTCAGTCTTGCGGTAGCGTGGCATTCCCGTTCCTGCTGGAATTAACTTCCCGATAATGACGTTCTCTTTCAAGCCGATTAGACGGTCGCGATCTCCGCGAATCGCCGCATCCGTTAAGACACGTGTTGTTTCTTGGAAGGAAGCTGCCGAAATAAATGATTTTGTTTCAAGGGCTGCTTTAGTAATTCCTAGTAATACTGGGCGTGCCGTCGCTGGAACTTCACCTGTGCGAATCGCTTCTTCGTTCGCACGTGTAAAGTCAGCAATATCCATTAACGCACCCGGCAAGATTTCGGTAGAAGCAGGGTCCATTACGCGGACCTTGCGAAGCATTTGGCGAACCATTACTTCGATATGCTTGTCACCGATCTCAACCCCTTGTCCACGATAGACTTGTTGCACTTCATTTAATAGATATTCTTGAACAGTAATAACGTCCGTCACGCGAAGTAACTCTTTCGGATTAATGGACCCTTCCGTTAATGGCTGACCACGCTTAACGGTATCGCCTTCGGCAACCTTTACACGAGACTGGAATGGCACGTTATAAGTACGCGTATCCGTTGCCCCTTTAATTGTAATATCTTTTGTACGGTCGGATGCTTTCTCTTCGATTGATTCAACCACACCCGATACTTCCGTAATTTGTGCTTGTCCTTTTGGATTTCGCGCTTCAAAGATTTCTTGAATCCGCGGTAAACCTTGGGTAATGTCGCCACCACCAGCAACCCCACCCGTATGGAAAGTACGCATGGTTAATTGCGTTCCGGGTTCACCGATAGATTGCGCTGCGATCGTTCCGACAGCTTCGCCCACTTCAACTTGTTCACCAGTTGCTAAGTTAATACCATAACATTTCTTACATACGCCATGGTTACAATTACATGTAAAGACGGAGCGAATCGTAACGGTTTCGATACCCGCTTTAACGATTTCGTTAGCCAAATCTTCCGTAATTAATTGACCTGAAGCAACAATGGTTTCGCCCGTTTCTGGGTGGAAGACGCTCTTATGCGCATAACGGCCTGTCAAGCGTTCTTCAAGTGACTCAACTACGCGGTTACCGTCTGAGATAACACGGATTTCAAGCCCTTTGTCGGTTCCACAGTCCTCTTCACGCACAATCACATCTTGTGCTACGTCAACGAGACGACGTGTTAAGTATCCCGAGTCGGCTGTCTTCAGCGCCGTATCAGTCATCCCTTTACGTGCCCCGTGCGTCGAGATAAACATCTCCATAACCGTCAAGCCTTCACGGAAGTTCGAAGTAATTGGAAGTTCGATAATCTTACCACTTGGCGCTGCCATGTTCCCACGCATCCCCGCTAGCTGAGTGAAGTTCGAGATGTTACCCCGAGCTCCTGAGTCCGCCATCATATTGATTGGGTTCAGACGTGGTAAGGAAGCTACTAGTTGGTCAGCAATGGATTCACGGGCTTTCTCCCATGTACGAATGACGCTCTCGTAACGCTCGTCTTCTGTAATCAATCCTCGACGATATTGTTTTGTAATATTGTCCACTTTTGCGTGAGCTTCATCTAAGATTTCTTGTTTCGTATCAAGACGGATAACGTCAGCTACCCCAACCGTAATACCGGATTTTGTTGAATATTTATAACCTAAGTTCTTCAACTTATCTAGCATGTTGGATGTTTCCGTTACTTGGTATCGTTTGAAGACTTCAGAAATGATATTTCCTAAGTGTTTTTTCTTAAATGGCGGCACCAATTCCATTGAAGCGATGGTTTCTTTAACGTCTTGGCCTACCTCTAAGAAATACTTATCCGGTGTGGATTCCAATAAGTTCTCCATTGTTGGCTCGTTTAAGTACGGGAATTCGGCTGGCATAATACTGTTAAAGATTACCTTACCAACCGTTGTAACCATTAATTTGTTGCGTTGACTTTCAGTGAACGGCTTCTCTGGGAAGGCACTTGCTGGTAACGCAATACGTGTATGTAAGTGAACATACCCTTCGTAATAAGCCATCTCCATCTCGCTTGGGCTTGAGAAGTACATCCCTTCGCCTTCGCGTCCTTCTTCTTCCAGCGTGAGGTAATAGTTCCCCAACACCATATCTTGAGATGGTGTAACAACAGGTTTTCCGTCTTTTGGGTTCAGAATGTGCGTTGCCGCTAACATTAGGATACGTGCTTCAGCTTGCGCTTCTTCTGATAACGGCACGTGAACCGCCATTTGGTCTCCGTCAAAGTCCGCGTTATAAGCCTCACAGACTAATGGGTGTAGACGGATGGCTTTACCATCAACTAATACCGGCTCAAATGCTTGAATCCCTAAACGGTGAAGGGTCGGTGCGCGGTTCAGTAGGACCGGATGCTCACGAATCACTTCTTCAACCACTGGCCAGATCGCATCATTTAATGTTTCAATCATGCGTTTTGCATTTTTGATGTTGCCTGCAATCTCACGTTCAACTAATTCTTTCATAATGAAAGGTTTGAATAATTCAACAGCCATTTCCTTAGGAAGACCACATTGGTACATCTTAAGTGAAGGACCTACGACGATCACCGAACGACCTGAGTAGTCGACTCGCTTACCAAGTAAGTTTTGACGGAAACGACCTTGTTTTCCTTTCAACATATGAGATAGTGACTTCAACGGACGATTACCTGGTCCTGTCACTGCGCGACCGCGACGACCGTTATCGACTAACGAGTCGACCGCTTCTTGCAGCATACGTTTCTCATTTTGAACGATAATACCAGGAGCTCCTAAATCTAACAATCGCTTGAGTCGGTTGTTACGGTTGATAACTCGACGATATAAGTCGTTTAAGTCACTCGTTGCAAAGCGCCCCCCTTCAAGTTGCACCATTGGACGCAACTCAGGTGGAATGACAGGTAAAGCTTCCATTACCATCCATGAAGGTTGATTCCCTGACGCTAAGAATGAGTCTAAAATATCAAGACGGCGAATTGCGCGTGTCCGTTTTTGACCGGTAGAGGTCTTCAACTCTTCTTTTAACTCTGCAACTTCACCTTCGATATCGACCGCTTCAAGCAAATCTTTAATTGCTTCGGCACCCATTTTCGCGACAAAGCGATTGCCGTATTCGCGACGTTTTTCGCGATATTCTGCTTCTGTTAAAAGTGATTTTGGCTCTAACGGAGTATCTCCTGCATCAATCACAATATAAGAAGCGAAATAAATAACTTCTTCTAATAATCGTGGGCTCATATCTAAGATGAGTCCCATACGACTTGGTATTCCTTTGAAATACCAAATATGAGTTACCGGTGCTGCTAACTCAATATGCCCCATTCGTTCACGGCGTACCTTAGAACGGGTAACTTCAACGCCACATCGTTCGCAGACACGTCCTTTATAACGAATGCGTTTATACTTACCACATGAACATTCCCAATCTTTACTTGGACCAAATATTCTTTCACAGAATAAGCCGTCTTTTTCTGGTTTTAATGTACGGTAGTTGATGGTCTCTGGTTTCTTAACTTCGCCGTATGACCAACTACGGATTTTCTCTGGAGAGGCCAAGCCAATCTCCATCGATTCAAATGTATTCACATCTATCAAAGGGCAAACCTCCTTATTTATCCCTGATACATACCTACTCGATTATGACGACTCGTTGCGATTACGCCTCGTCGGTAACCGCAGTGGTGTCGTTATCTTTCACTTCATTTTGGCTCTTACCGGCATTCTTTTGATCTTCTTTATACTGATCTAATGCATTCAGATTAATTACATCATCTTCATCATCATCTTGCAGATCGATTTCTTCATCGAATTCATTTAATACCCGTAAGTCTAATCCTAAAGATTGTAACTCTTTCACTAAGACGCGGAATGATTCTGGAACGCCTGGTTTTGGAATTGGATCTCCTTTGACAATGGCTTCGTAAGTTTTAACACGTCCGACCACGTCATCTGACTTGTAGGTTAGGATTTCTTGTAATGTATAAGCCGCACCGTACGCTTCAAGCGCCCAGACTTCCATCTCTCCGAAACGTTGTCCACCGAATTGAGCTTTACCACCCAACGGTTGTTGTGTAACAAGTGAGTAAGGGCCTGTTGAACGCGCATGAATCTTATCGTCGACCATGTGTCCAAGTTTCAGCATGTACATCACACCAACGGATACTTTACGGTCAAATGGCTCTCCGGTACGACCATCGTAAAGAATGGTTTTAGCATCTTCATTGAGGCCTGCTTCTTGAACTGTCTCCCAGACATCATCTTCACTTGCCCCGTCAAAGACCGGTGTCGCAATCTTGATGCCAAGTGAGCGGGCCGCCATTCCTAAGTGTAGTTCAAATACTTGTCCGATATTCATCCGAGAAGGAACCCCAAGTGGGTTTAATAAGATATCAACGGGTGTACCATCTGGTAAGAATGGCATATCTTCTTCCGGAACAACGAGAGATACAACCCCTTTGTTACCGTGGCGTCCGGCCATCTTATCTCCTTCTTGAATTTTACGTTTTTGAACGATATAGACTCGGACTAATTTGTTCACGCCGGGTTGAAGTTCGTCACCATTTTCACGCGTAAAGATCTTCACATCATGGACGATTCCGCCTCCACCGTGTGGAACACGAAGTGAAGTATCACGAACTTCTCGAGCTTTTTCACCAAAGATAGCGTGAAGTAAGCGTTCCTCTGCCGATAATTCAGTGACACCTTTCGGGGTCACTTTACCGACCAAGATATCGCCGTCGCGAACTTCTGCCCCGATAGTAATGATGCCATCTTTATCTAAGTATTTTAAAGCTTCTTCAGAAACGTTTGGTATTTCTCGCGTAATTTCTTCTGGTCCTAATTTTGTTTCGCGCGCTTCAGATTCGTACTCTTCAATATGAATTGAAGTATAGACATCATCTTTGACTAAGCGCTCTGACATAATGATCGCGTCTTCGTAGTTATAACCTTCCCAAGTCATAAAGGCAACGAGTGGGTTTTGACCTAGGGCCATCTCGCCATTTTGCATTGATGGGCCGTCTGCTAGGATTTCGCCTTTTTCGACGCTTTCTCCAACCTCAACAATCGGTTGTTGGTTATAACATGTACCGGCGTTCGAGCGTGCAAACTTAGTTAAGTAGTAATCATCGTAAGATCCGTCCGATAATTTAATGCGAATACGACTTGCATCAACGTATTCCACTTTACCTGGACGACTGCATATTAAAGCTGCTCCCGAGTCATGCGCCGCTTGGTATTCCATTCCTGTTCCCACTAAAGGTGATTGAGGTTTAATTAATGGCACGGCTTGACGTTGCATGTTCGCTCCCATTAGAGCACGGTTGGAGTCGTCGTTCTCTAAGAACGGAATGGATGCTGTCGCAACCGATACAACTTGCTTCGGTGACACGTCCATGTAGTCAACTCGACTAACTGGAACTTCTAAGTTCTCGGACTTGAAGCGAGCCATTACGGTGTCATTCACAAAGTAACCTTCGTCATCTAACAGCGAGTTCGCCTGCGCAACAACATATAGGTCTTCCTCATCAGCAGAAAGATAATGGATTTCATCAGTCGCTTGAAGTGTATCTTTATTTACGCGACGATACGGTGTCTCAATGAAACCAAACTCATTAATTTTAGCGTAAGTTGCTAAAGAGTTAATGAGTCCGATGTTCGGTCCTTCGGGTGTCTCGATCGGACACATACGACCGTAGTGAGAGTAGTGAACGTCACGCACTTCCATCCCGGCTCGGTCACGAGTTAACCCACCAGGTCCTAAGGCAGAAAGACGACGTTTGTGCGTTAATTCCCCTAACGGGTTCGACTGGTCCATGAATTGAGACAACTGGCTCGAACCAAAGAATTCTTTGATAGCAGCGACAACGGGACGTATATTAATCAACTGTTGCGGCGTCATGGATGAGATATCTTGTAGTGACATTCTTTCACGTACGACACGTTCCATTCGAGATAGACCGATACGGAATTGATTTTGTAATAATTCACCTACCGAACGAATACGACGATTCCCTAAATGGTCAATATCATCCGTTGTTCCAATCCCTTGATCTAAGAATAAGTAATAATTCACTGACGCAATAATATCTGCTGGCGTTAGCGACTTGATCTCATCTGGAATATTACCATTACCAATGATATTAATAACTTGTTCTGGATCTTCCGGTGAATAGATTTTAATCATTTGAACATCAACACTCTCACCTAACACACCTTCTGGAGAAGGATGTAGCGTGACCATATTGATGCCCTTATCTAAATACGGAACTAATTCATCAATCTTTTGTTGATCTAGTAGCGTTCCTTCTGGGAAGATAATCTCACCTGTCTCAGGATCTGCTAATGTCTCTGCTAAAGTTTGGTTAACGAGACGGTATTTTAAGTGTAGTTTTTTGTTCACTTTATAACGACCAACTGGCGCTAAATCATAACGGCGTGGGTCGAAGAAACGAGCAATCAATAAATTCCGTGAACTTTCAGCAGTCTTAGGTTCACCGGGTCTTAGACGCTCGTAAATATCTTTTAAGGCTTCCTCAACGCGTGAGTCCGTAGCATTTTTATGCGTATCTTTATCGATTGTATTGTTTAATAGTTCGGACTCACTCATAATCTCATAGATTTCTTCATCTGAACCAAAACCTAAGGCACGAACAATGGCCGTAAGTGGCAATTTACGTGTGCGGTCAATACGAACGTACGCAATGCCTTTCGCATCCGTCTCAAACTCTAACCAAGCTCCGCGGTTTGGAATAACGGTTGAAGTAAAGGTATGACGGTTCTTTTTATCTAACTTATCATGGAAATAAACGGAAGGTGAGCGAACTAATTGGGAGACGATAACACGTTCCGCTCCATTGATAATAAAGGTTCCCATAGGTGTCATCATCGGGAAATCACCGAAAAACACAACTTGTTCTTTCACTTCACCCGTCTCACGGTTCACTAGACGCAACTTCACATAGATGGGTTGAGAGTAGTTTGCATCATGCGCACGCGCTTCATCAATGTTGTATTTTGGCTCTCTTAATTCATAATCAATAAAATGTAATTCTAAGTTCTCAGTGTGGTCAACGATAGGCGAGATATCTTCGAACATCGTTCGAATCCCTTTATCTAAAAACCACTCATAAGAATCTGTCTGAATCTCAATTAAATTCGGTGCTTCAAGCACTTCTTTAATTCGAGAATAACTTCGGCGTTCTGCTTTCTTACCATACGGCACAGTATGAAATTGACTCAAATAGTTTCACTCCTTCGATAAAATTGGGCGAAGTTTACAATTAGGTAACAAATATTAAGGTTTGTTATCAAATGATGTTTCTTCACTAAAAAAGGGCAAAAAAATACAAAAGATTGTCGCTTGTTTGAATCTAAACTCGCTGATCTTTTGTTGTATACGGGCGAAAAAGGTTGCCGGACAATATTTCGACACACTTTCTCTACATCATAATTACGTTGTCTAATACTATCACTTCAGCCCCGACAAGTCAAGGCAATAATTTAAAAAATACCCCCGCTCGATTTGAGCAAGGGTATTGATTGTTACAATTAATGTTGATGTCCTTGACCATCATATTGATAGCAAGTACAACGGACCCAGTGACCTGGTTCCACTTCACGCAGTTGAGGGTCTGCTTCATGATACTCTGCTGGAATCCATGGGACCCGTGAAGCAAAGCGACAACCTTGCGGAGGATTGACCGGACTTGGAACATCTCCTTCCAAGACAATCCGCTCGCGTTGCAATCCATATTTAGGAATTGGAATTGCTGATAGCAATGCTTTTGTATATGGATGTAATGGGTTTTCGAATAATACATCGTAGTCTGCTAACTCAACAATTTGTCCTAAATACATTACCGCTACTCGGTCACTAATATGACGAACAACCGATAAGTCATGTGAAATGAATAAGTAGGTTAAGTTGAATTCATCTTGCAGCTGATCCATCAAGTTCAACACTTGCGCTTGAACTGAAACGTCCAGTGCAGATACTGGCTCATCTAGCACAATGAATTTTGGTTTTAAAATGAGTGCCCGCGCAATCCCAATCCGTTGACGGCTCCCACCATCCAATTCGTGAGGGAATGCACCTGCTACACTTCTGCGCAAACCAACCGTATCCATCATATTGTAAACAGCCGCTTCCAACTCGCGTTCAGACTTGAACAGATGATTCACCCGAGCAGGCTCTGCAATTAAGTCAAAGGTACTCATCCGTGGGTTCAGTGAAGAATATGGGTCTTGGAAGACGATTTGCATGTCCAGACGGATTTTATTGATATCTGCTTTTCGCTTCAGTTGCGCCACATCTACCCCGTCAAACAGTACTTGACCCGATGTCGGCTCATGCAAGCGAATAATCGCACGTCCAACGGTTGATTTCCCACAACCCGATTCCCCGACAAGTCCGAGTGTTTCGCCGCGCTTAATATCGAAGCTAACACCGTCAACAGCCTTTAGATCTCCAGCTTTGGTCGGGAAGTACTTCGTTAGATCTCTGACACTAATTAATACATCTTCGTTACTCATTCAACTCACCTTCCATCTCTGCTGTTAGTGGGAACGCAACAAAATGTCCAGGACGTACTTCTCGGTACTCTGGCGTAATCACTGAAAAATCAGGTAACGCCATATTCATTGTTGCTAAACGTTCAACATCTTCGTCAATACTTGGAATCGCAGCAAACAATCCCTTCGTATATGGATGATATGGATGCTCAAAAATTTCTTGAACCGTACCATGTTCTACAATCGCCCCACCATACATAACAGAAACATAATCACACGTCTCTGCAACGACACCCAAGTCGTGAGTAATTAAGATCATCGAAGTATCGAAACGATCTTTTAAGTCTTTAATTAACTCTAGGACTTGCGCTTGAATTGTTACGTCCAATGCGGTTGTCGGTTCGTCTGCAATAATCAAACTAGGATTACATGCCAATGCCATCGCAATAACAACCCGTTGCTTCATACCACCACTAAATTGGTGAGGGTAGTCATCAATACGCTCTGGACGAATTCCAACAACTTTAAGCATTTCTTTTGCGCGTTCACGCAATTGGTCTTTTTTCAGATCCTCGTGCAAATCTAATACTTCTTCAATTTGCTCTCCAACGGTCATAACAGGGTTCAATGACGTCATCGGATCTTGGAAAATCATCGAGATTTTATTTCCTCGAATTTTATACATTTCATTTTCAGGGACGGTTAATAAGTCTGTCCCTTCTAGAAAGATTTCGCCAGAGGTAATCTCTCCTGGCGGAGTTTGGATAAGTCGCATGATTGCTTTCGCGGTAGTCGTTTTACCCGCACCGGTCTCTCCAACTAACCCGTGCGTTTGCTTTTTGTCGATTTTGAAGTTCAGATTATTGACCGCGTGAACCACACCACTATCTGTATGATATTCAACACTTAAGTTTTTAATATTTAATAATTCACTCATCATAATCTCCTATCTCTTCAACTTCGGATCGAGCGCATCACGCAATCCATCACCAAGTAAGTTTAAGGCTAGAATCGTTAATACAATTGCCAACCCAGGGAACAACGTCATATGAGGATAGTCACGAATATAAGCACGTCCTCCAGATAACATCGCACCCCATTCTGGTGTAGGTGGCTCTAAACCAAGCCCGATAAAACTAAGCCCCGCTGCGTTAATAATGGCATAAGCCACCCCTAATGTCGCTTGAACAATGATCGGTGCCATACAGTTCGGAATGATGTGTTTTAAAATAATTCGTGCATCACTTGAACCGTTTGCTCGAGCTGCTTCAACAAACTCTTGATCTCTTAATGATAAGACTGAAGAGCGAACTAAACGAGCATAACCTGGGATTGCAGCAATCCCGACCGCCACCATTAAGTTCGTCAGACCTGGGCCTAAGGCAGCCATAATCGCAATCGCTAATAAAATATCTGGAAGGGCTTGAACAATATCAATAAAGCGCATCAAGATATTATCAATTTTACCACCATAATAACCCGTAATCGCACCAATCGCGACCCCAATCGTCATCGAAATACTTACTGAGATAAAGCCGACCCGGAGTGATACCCGTGAGCCATAGACAACTCGACTAAAAATATCGCGCCCAAGTTCATCCGTTCCAAACCAATGCTCGGCATTCGGTGTTTGGTATTGATTAGCTAAGTTCTGTTCAGCATAACCGTATGGAGCGATATAATCGGCAAAAATAGCTGTAATGACGAGAATAATAATAATCACTAACCCCACCATCGCCAATCGATTTCGCTTCATTCGTGTCCAAATATCACGTAGCCCTCTAAAACGTCCACGTTCAATACGTTCGGTATTTATTTGTTCTGTCATAATATCTCACCCCTACTCGTATTGCGTCTTAAGTCGTGGATCCACATAAGTATAGAGAATATCTACAACTAAATTCACTAAACTAAATGTAACCGCCACGAATAGAACGCACCCTAATACCATCGGCATGTCTCGTTTCATAATGGAATCCACCATCAAACGCCCAATCCCTGGGATAGAGAAGATAACTTCCGTCATCAAGGCTCCCCCCATTAATTGTCCGAATTGAGTACCGGTGATTGTAATAATCGGAATCAACGCATTTTTAAGTGCATGTCGCCAAATAATTTTGTTACGACGTTGCCCTTTGGCTTTTGCGGTTTGAATAAAGTCTTTACGAATTACTTCTAACATCGATGACCGCGTCATCCGCGCAATAACCGACACGGATTGTGCCCCCAATGCCATCATTGGTAATACCATATGCATTGGTGTTGAATAGCCAGAAGATGGGAACCAATGTAATTTCACTGAGAATAGTAAAATTAATAATAATCCTAACCAGAATACTGGCATTGAAATCCCGATTAGAGCTGCCACCATCGTTACATTATCAAAGATTGAATACTGGCGTACCGCACTAATAATACCAACTGGTACTCCAACCACGACAGCGAAAGTAATCGCTGTTGCCGCTAATTTTAGCGTTGCGCCCGCCCGAGACATAATCTCTGGCGTCACATTACTGCGTGTGATGTAGGAATAACCTAAGTCAAAATGGAAAATTACATTCTTTAAGTAACGTCCGTATTGGACTAAGAATGGATCTTCAAGTCCCATCTCTATTCTTAACGCTTTTACCGCTGCTTCTGAGGCAGAAGGTCCTAAAGCGTTACGCGCCATGTCTCCTGGCGTTAAGTAAAGCAGCGAGAATACAATAAAACTTACTCCTAATAAGACGGGAATAAGATAAAGCAGTCGCTTTAAAATATATCTAAACATTATTACACCTCTCTATAAAAGGAGATGACAGGCATCTCCTTTAAATACGGTTTTAATACGATTTTTTCTATTATTCACCGATCGTTACATCTGTAAATGAGTGGAAGCCAAGTGGAGATAAGTGAACGCCACCGATTTCCTTCTTAGTTCCCATGGTCATTTCTTTATTATGAAGTGGGATCCAAGCGTAAATATCCATCAAGTATTCTTGAACTTCTGCGTAGTAGTCTGCACGCTCTTGATCGTCTTGAGCATAGCGTCCTTTTTCTAACAGTTCGTCAACTTTAGGATCTTCTAAGAAGATGTAGTTTCCACCTTCACCTTTAGCTGATGAGTGGAAGCAAGGATATAAGAATGTATCTGGGTCTGATGAGTCCGCAGTCCAAGCAATCATGAATAGATCTTGATCACCGTTTTTGATGACTTCGTTAAAGGCAGACCACTCTAAAATGTTAATCGTTGCATCGATACCTGCTTGAGATAATTGTTCTTTCATTGCGGTTGCCATGTCTGAACGGTCTTTATTTTCGTTAGTACTAATCGTTAAGCTTAGACCATCTTCATAGCCAGCTTCTTTAAGTAATTCTTTCGCACGTTCGATATTTTGTTGGCGAACTTCCATTTGATCTGAGATTGAGTAATTCAATGTTGGGGGAAGTACCCCAGTCGCTGTTTGACCTAAGTCATGGAATACCGCTTTTACAATTGAATCAGCATCTAAAGCTAAAGCAATGGCTTCACGAACTTTTGGATTATCAAATGGCTCTTTCGCTGTGTTGAATCCCATGTATGTTTCACCATAGTCTAAAGCTTTAATTAAGTTAAGATCTGCGTTATCTTCAACTTTTTTAATATCTGTTGCGATAATGTCGTAAGCAATGTCTACCCCACCAGATTCTAACTCAATCACACGGTTACTTGGTTCTGGAATAACACGGAATAATAATTTGTCGTAGGCTACTCCTTCACCGTGATAGTCTTCGAATTTCTCAAGTTCGATCGAATCAGCACGTTTCCAGCTAACGAATTTCAATGCGTTCGTACCGACTGGATGTTGTGCGTAATCATCGCCACCTTCAGTGACTGCTTTTTCGTTGACGATAAAGCCACCTGGGTGACATAGCGCAGGAATAATACCCGCGAAAGGTTCTGTTTGTTTAAATTCTACGGTATAGTCATCAATCGCTTTTACACTATTACTATCAATCGTTTGGAATAAGTGCGTAACGTTTGGCGCCTCAATCGCGCGTTTTAATGAGAAGACAACGTCAGAAGCTTTTAGCTCTTCACCGTTATGGAACTTAACGCCTTCTTTTAATTTGAAACGGTAGGTCACATCATCCACTTGTTCATAGCTTTCTGCTAAGCTCGGTTGAATTTCACCGCTTGGATCTAATTTAACGAGTCCTTCATAAATTTGTGTTGTGACGTTACTTGATTGGTTGTCATTGGACATCACTGGGTCTAATGAGATAGCATCGCCCGATAAACCAATCGTTAATTGGTTTCCGCCCGTTCCTCCACCAGAACAACCTACTAATAACAATACACAAAGCATTGTTAATAACATTGATAACTTCTTCTTCATAATTAGAATCTCCTTATCATTATCATTCTACTTTGACACTTGCGACAGACAGTTGACTACGCGACACGACAAAATTTAATATCCACCACCTCTGTAATAACACGTTTTTGTAAACGCTTCTATACTCTATGAAAAGCCTAACATAGTTACTTCTCATTCGTCAATCTCTCTTTCAAAAAATTATACAATCGTGAATTGAACATTATTATATTTGTCCGAACGTGTGACAAAAGCTTGTGAAAAAATAAAAATCCTTATTCGCTATCGACAAAATCGAAAGTGAATAAGGAATCAATGATTATTGATAATATTGTGCTTGGGCTTTCCATAGTTCGGAATATTTGCCCGGCTGATGAACTAACGCTTCATGCGTTCCACGCTGGATGATCTGCCCTTCGTCAAAAACCAATATTTCATCACAGAAACGACAGCTTGACAAACGATGTGATATATAAAAGGCCGTTCGATCTTCAACCATCGCATCAATATGTTGGTAAATCTCAAACTCAGCGATCGGATCCAACGCGGCTGTTGGCTCATCGAGAATCATAATCGGACTTTCTTTGTACAAAGCACGAGCCATCGCAATTTTTTGAGCTTGTCCTCCTGAGACATTGCTCCCATTCGATTGATACTCTGTCCCTAAATACGTCTCAACCCCTTGTTCGAAATCTGACGCTTTCAGCCCGACTTGATGGAGTGCGCGTTGCACCCGATCAATATCGTATTCTGGGCTTACCGCAATATTCTCCGCTAGGGTCAGACCTAACAAGCGATAATCTTGAAAGACGACCGAATATAATTGATACCATTCTGCCAGTGAATATTTCATTCCATCGACTTGGTTCAATTCAACTGAGCCCGAGGTCGGTTCATAAAGTCGCAGTAGTAACTTAATAAAGGTTGTTTTACCTGAGCCATTCTCTCCTACAATGGCGTAACGCTTGCCAGGTTCGAAGTCCTGAGTAATTCCTTTTAGAATCTCCTCATCACTCCCTGGATATTTGAACGACAGGTCTTTCACAGAAAGTTGATAATCATTGTCTAGCCGTTTCTCAATTGGCAAGGTGCCTTGGGCTTTCTCATCTGGTAAGTCCAACAATTGATAGAATCGGTCCATCGGTTCTCTTTGAGCAAATACAGAAGATAACGATAATAATCCTCGCATGGAAGTCATCAACTGGTTCATCGCTCCCATCAATTGAACGACCATCCCGATAGGTAAGCTACCTAAAATCACCCGAGCGCCAATCAATAAATAGATTAAGGTATTAATGACACCTTCACTGAATGCTGCCATCAAGTTCGAATGCGAATTAATTTTATGAAACTGCGCCATAAACTCAATCATTTTTTTAATTTGCTCATTCCACATTTGGACGAACTGAGATTCCCCATGGTACAAGCGGATTTCTTTGCTCGATTCCGGGTCTTCTAATAAATTAATCAGATAGAAGGCGAGCGCATTTAAGCGAACAATCAATCCTCCTTTGGTTTCTAATATCCCCACGGCACGTTGCATCTCGAGTATTTGAATGACAATCAATGATACCATCGTGGCAATTAAGGCGACGTTCACCCAATATGAGTCAATCCAGTGAGCGCCTTGTGCGTAGGACCATAATGGCCACATTAGGATAAGAGACATCCCCATTCCAACAAGGCTATCTAAAGCACGCAAAGTATGCTCACAAATATAGTAGAACGATGAATTGTTTTGCATTTGATCTCGACCTACTTGAAAGGCCAGCGATTGGATATTTGGATCCTCAACATAAGTATACTCGGTAATCGCCATCTTCTTATTTGGAATATCGAATAAGTCTCGCCGCATCTCCGTAAACCGAACCCCATAGATTGGACGAAGTAAGGCATTCGCAAGTTGTAAAGTTCCTATGATCGTTAGATAGCGTATGATCATTGGCATAATCGCATCATAATGGCCATACGATAAATTGGATAAGACCCGTGACATATACCAGAAGTTTGCGAACGTCACGCCATGAGTCAAGAAAGCCAAGAGAATTCTTAATAATAAAATTCCTTTAAAGTAGTACCATAAATCCTTAAAAGTTCTTATAAATAATTGCTTTCGACTCATTTAAATCACTCCTCCTTGTTCGCTCACAGCTTCTGGCTCTTCATTTCCATCGGCTGAATCACGATAATAGTATGCTTGATGGTGGAACATCTGCGCATACGCTCCTTGTGACGCCAGTAACTCCTCATGGGTTCCCATCTCTTTAATGTAGCCGTCATCCAAGTAGATAATCCGATCGCAAAATTGTGTTGAAGCGAGGCGATGCGAGATGAATAGGGCGGTCTTGCCTTTAGAGAATGCCAAATAGTGTTGATAAACTTCACTTTCGCTCAATGGATCCAACGCTGCAGTCGGTTCATCCAAAATTAACATGGGCGCATCTTTATAGAGTGCCTGAGCTAATTTTAATTTTTGCATTTGCCCGCCGGATAGTTCCACCCCGTCATAATCAACTTGTCTAACAATTTTGGTTTGGTCGCCTTCCGGTAACTTATCGATCACTTGATCCATTCCACTCTGTTCAAGTGCAACTTGATATTTTCCTGGATCATAAGGGACTCCTTGTAGAATCGTATCTCGTATATTAAAGGTAAATAAATGCGTATCCTGGAATACGGGTGCTATTTGTTGGTAATAAGCTTTTCGATCGAAATCACGCAAGTCCGTCCCATTAATTAAGATACGACCAGAAGTTGGTTCCAAGAGTCCTAAGATTAATTTTACTAACGTCGTCTTCCCGGCTCCATTTGTCCCGACAATCGCTAACTTCTCACCCGGCTGAATGGTTAAATCCATTTGATCGATAATCGCCTCTTGCCGATTCGGATAACGATACGTTACTTTTTCCAGCTTAATTTCAAAAGGAACACCTTCAGTCGCTAAAGGTTGTTCACCCTTAAATATCGGATCCAAATGCATATAATCATAGAACGGTTCGATGTCGATTAAATATTCCAGCGTCATGGCAGATTCTTCAATCAGTTGCGACAACACGGTAATCACAACTGTCACCAAACCGACATAGACGATAAAGTCGCCAACCATAATCTCCTCTTTGATTAAGCTTTGAAGACTGTAGTAATAAGCTAATCCAGACATCAGCAGTGTCATCAATAGAACACCAATACTTTCAATCCGATTCAATCGATTCGTCGGACGAATCAGCCGATAGTACTGCTTCATTAATTGTGCTTGAATCTCACTGATCCAATTCATCATCGAATAAAGTCGAATATCTTTCCCGACACGATGATCACTCATAACTTTTCGTGCGTATTGATACTGCGTTTCATTGCTCATCCGCTGATCGCGATTGTTACGTTTTAATTTCAACTGGAAATGCTTGATTACAAGTAGAAAAATCACCAAAATTAAAATCAATCCCAACATGACGGAATCGAGTTGAAAGAGTAGCGTAGTATATAAGATAATTCCAATTCCAGCTCCAACTAACTCGACGCCTCTCAAGATGAATCCCATCAACGGCGTCCCATTGTGATCTGCTGCGTATACCGCTCCTTTGAAGGCTGCACTATTCTCTTCGCCAATAATTAACGGATAATCCATCAACACCTGATAGGATAGCACTTGCGCTAGCGTTAACAATCGAATTCGATCGGAAAATTTATTTTCAATCCACTGATTGCTATAAACTAACAGCATTTCTGCCAAAATCAAAAGACCCATCATTTTAAGTGTGTATAGTAAATAATCAGTCAAATCGCTTGGATGTGTCGTTTGCAATAAATAATTCACTAAACCTCCCGACACGAGCAATCGCGCCATCGGAAGCCATGCTTTGACAATTACTTTGGTCAATGCGATGGGGTAAAACTTACGATCCACTTCAAAAATTAATTGATTAATATAACGAAAGATTGCCCATTTCTTCTTCATCTGATCCCTCCTGACGCTTTCAGTATAAATGAAAAAAGACATTTTATTCGATAAAATGTCTGAATGGTTGAAAATTTGACCTCAACGGTTATTTTAATTACAAAGGCAGGGTAACCTCCGTGACAAAGACCCCTTCCTCCCATTGTCGGTTAACGATGCCATGATTTGCTTGAACCGCCGCATCAATCCGACGCAAGCCATACCCTTGCCGATTCGGTTGCTTTAATGAGCGATACCAAGGGAGCGGAGCATGATCCATCGTATTCATCATACTGATATATAAATTATTCTTTATAGGAGCAATATAAAGTCGAATTCGTGCACCACCTTGTTGCTTTAGCGTTGCTTCAATCGCATTGTTCAACAAATTTCCTAAAATAATGGCCAGGTCGGTTGAAGGAATATTTAATTTATCTGGGGCAATGGCTTCTGCCTTCACTTCAACTCCGGCACTGACGGCTCGCGTTAGCTTTGTATTGACTAACGCATCCATTAACGTATTCCCAGTACGGATTAAGGTATCGACTTGATTTAATTCATTCGTTAATAATTTTAAATAGTCACGCAAAGCAGTGAGGTCCGACTGGTTCGCATACGCATCAATCACTTGCAAATGATTGCGATAATCATGGCGAATCCCCCTTAAACGGTCGTAGATGGCTTCCACTTCCACCACATATTCATCTAATTCTTGTTGTTGAATTTTAACGGTTTGGAGTTTGATCACTAAACGCCAAATAATATAACCCATTCCAAGGACTAGAGCACATAAACCTACCAATATAACTCGATTCATTAATAAGCTCCTTTACGGTAATGCGATACAAAGGCGGCTTGCACTTCTTTTAACAGTCTTCTCGAAAGAGGAATCGCCGTACCATCTTCCATCTGCACCTCATTGGCGTGGATGGCACTGACATGATTTAAGTTAATCAAGTAGCTGCGGTGCGGACTTATAAAATCCGCATTGAGCTTCTCTCTAAAGGCGGCTAATGTCTCACCCAATTCAATCTGTTCATCTTCGAGCGCTATCGTTAAACGCCGACGATTGACCTCGACCCAATAGATTTCATTGGCATTCAGCGCTCGACTCACCCCATCGATGGTATCGACTAGCACGTAATGTTCTTGGACAGGTTGGATCGTCAAATACTTTTGAATGACCCGCTCAATATCTGCGTGATCAATTGGCTTTACTAAAAAGTCCAACGCATCCACTTGATACCCTGCGACGGCGTATTCGCTATAACCGGTCGCAAAGATAATCTCGATTTGCGGAGCGATTTGCCGAATTTGATGTGCCAACGACATCCCGTCGAGCGTGGGCATTTCGATATCTAAGAATAGAAGTTGCCATTCTGGATGTTCTTCTAATTCAAAGAGAAAATGTTCGCTACTCTCAAGGCGAGTAATAGAACAATCTACCTGTAGCGCTTGGCAAGCTTGTTGTATTAACGCTTCCATATAATCTCGTTGAATCTGTTCGTCATCTACCACGACGATGTTCAGCATGGTCAGTCCCTCCTACTCATTAGTCAACTTATTATAGCATATCTAATCCCTTTGACGGACAGAAGAAAGCGTTGTACTATAGAATTATAAAATTTACAAAAGGAGAATGATTATGTCAAAAGTTACCCCACTAAATACGGATAAAGCACCTGCCGCTATCGGTCCATACTCTCAAGCAACGACCGCAAACGGCCTTGTGTTTGTCTCTGGTCAATTACCCATCAACCCTGCCGTAGGTAAAATCGAAGCGACCGATGTAGCTGACCAAACACGTCAATGTCTTGAGAACTTGCAGCATATCTTAGCCTCAGACGGTCTGACTTTAGCCGATGCATTGAAGACAACGGTTTATTTAGCAAATATCCAAGACTTCGCCGCGATGAATGAAGTCTATGCAGAATATTTCCAAGCACCTTACCCTGCACGTGCTGCCTTTGAAGTGGCTGCCCTACCTCAAGGTGCACTGGTTGAGATTGAACTGGTTGCTGCAAAATAATTAGCCTTAAATACAAATAAAGCCGGGAGCAATCGCGATTGCTTTCGGCCTTATTTTTCATCTTAATATTTCGACGACATTCTTTCTTGATGCGGCTCTAGCAGGAAAGACACTGAATACAATACCGATCAAGACTGAAATAAATACACTAACCAATGCGGTTGTCACATCAAAGAGCGCATTAAATGGAATAAATCGGCTGACTAAAAGCGCAATCCCGATTCCGCTTAAATAGCCAATAATCCCACCGAAGGTCGTAATCGCAATCCCTTCCAGTAAGAATTGCCACTGAATACTATCCTTGGTTGCCCCGAGTGAACGGCGAATCCCAATCTCTTTTGTTCGCTCTGAGACAGAGATATACATCATATTCATAACCCCGACACCAGCAATAAAGAGTGAGATTCCTGCCACCGCAGAAATAAAGAGTGTTACCATCGACAGTGTCTTACCGACTTCAGCCATCATCTCAGAACTATCAAAATAAGTATAGCTCCCATTGCTAATTTCAGCACCCGCTTCATCTAAATAGCTCTTAATCTTCTTATTGATGGTGGACATATCGGCACCATCTTCGAAATAGACTTGAATGCCAAAATCAAAGTTTTGCGCATAATAATAACGATCAAACGTCCCACGTGGCATCACACCACTAATGGTCGAGAAAATATAACCTTCTTCTTGTAGCTTTTGTTCTTCTTCAGACAGTGTCTTAATAAAGACCCCTACAATCGTAAATTCATGCCCATCCAAAGTCGCAGATCTTCCAACAGCCTTTTCGGCACTACCATACAATTGGGTGGCAACATCTTCATTCAACATCATATAAGGTGACCGATAATCCGAATCAGCTTGGGTTAGATTCCGTCCCGCAATTAACGGATAGTCGGATTTCGGTAAAATTTCAAACTCAAAGTCGAGATTTTCTTCTCTTACTTTAATTTGACTATACTGCGTCTGAACCGAAGTCTCGCTATCTAGCTTGACTTCATCTACACCCGGCATTTCTTCAATTGCTGAGAGGTTATCTTTACTAAAAGGCGTAATTTGTGCCCAGTCAATATTTTGATTTTCTGGGTTAAAACTAAATCGCTGGCTCATTCGTCCTTTTTCGTCTTTCGTTAAATTGTCAATTGTTTGTTGGCGAAAGCCATTCCCTAAGCTCATAATTGTGATCACGGCGGCAATCCCGATAATAATCCCAATCATCGTTAGAAAGGTTCGGCGCCCGTTCATTCTCAGTGTGTCAAACGATGATTTTAAGATTTCACTCATTCGCATCTTCAGTCACCTCCTGAGATTGAATATTCGATCGCTGGGCGAGCGTTTCATACTCTATATCTTCCCAGCGCTTTTGACTAATTTGACCGTCCACGATAACAATATTGCGCGTTGCATATGCTTGGAGCGCCGGGTCATGTGTCACCATCACAATCGTGACGCCATCTTCCTCGTGACGTTGTTTTAAAATATCCATAATCAATGTAGAGGTCTTCGTATCGAGCGCACCCGTCGGCTCATCCGCAATAATAAATTGTGGATTATTAATTAACGCACGTGCAATCGCAACGCGTTGCTTTTGGCCTCCTGATAATTCATGTGGCATATTCTTGAGTTTGTCTTTTAAGCCCACGCGCTCCAGTGCAGCTTCGACTTTCGGACGCGTTTGCTTGGCTGTCATCCCGCTATAAATTAGTGGTAAACGAACATTTTCTTCAACGGTCATCGTCTCAATCAAATTAAAATCTTGAAAGACAAAGCCCACTAATTGATTACGCAGTTGCGAAATTTGACGATCGGTTCGCTGTTCAATTTGCTTCCCATCTAAAATATACGTTCCCTCAAATTGATTATCTAAAAACCCTAAAATATTAATCAACGTTGATTTCCCAGATCCTGAAGGTCCCATGATTGAGACGAATTCACCACGATGAATTTGTAGATCGATATCTTTTAAGACGTGGAGCTGTTCCTCACCGGCCGTATAATACTTATTAATGCCTCGAATATCAATTAACGGCACAGAAGTATTAGTGACCATCATAATCCATTCCTTCCATATCAAATTGATCGAATTCTGCATTATCCATCACTTGAATGGTCTGTCCCTCTTTGACATCATATGGATAAAGGATGACCACTTCACCTTCCTCAACGCCTCGTAGAACGACTTGCTTCACACCTTGGCGTTCTAATTTAATCTCTTTCTTAACTGCGACGCCATCTTGAACCGTGTAAATAAAGGCCTTTTCGCCTTCATAAACAATCGCATCCGTTGGAATCACATAGCCTGGCAGACCAATTTGGACTTTCACCGTAAACCCAGGTTGAATAAATTCATCCGCTTTGACAGTAAAGCCATATTGGGTTCCAGAGCTACCTTGGGATGCATTATACATCGGTTCATTCGATTCATCGGACCTCGGCGAAACTTTTGGAATCTTATCGTAGTGAATCATCGTGCCGGTAACATCGCGGTCCTCAGCATCAACATAAAGATTAACCGGACGATCTTCACCTAACGCGTAGAATTCGTACTCTGATACGGATCCAGTGACGGAGATATCTTCACTAATCACACGAATAAACGGCACTTGTGAGTCTGTTTTGCCATCTTGATTTAAGATGACTTTCCCATCCGTTTTTGCAACGACTTGGCTATCTTGATCCTTCAACATTCTTGCAACCTTAATATCAATATCTTCAATTTGTTGGTTTAAAGTTCGAATCTGATCTTTAATGCCATCCGCTGAGCCATCTTCTGGAGGTGCTACTAGTTCACCAGATTCATCCATCACCGGTGGATTGACGGGTTTATTTACATACTCCCCTTTGCCAATCGGCACCGAGACGTAATATTGGTAGCCATCTTCGGTCCAATAACCTTCAATCAGATCCCCTTGCCAGTTATAGGCATTACCGGTCATTTCTGACAATTGATCGATTAGACGCTCACGTTGATTATAGAGTCGTGTCTGTTCACGTCGGGTATCTTCGAGTTCGTAGACGGCTTTTTGTTCGTTATACTTAAATAACGGTTGTCCTTTTTTGATTACTTGACCGTCCGTCACATAGACTTCTTGAATATCTCCCCGTTCAGCATTGTAATAATAAGTCTGATCGGTCTTCAGCTGAGCAATCCCATTAATCGTAATCGGTTCTTGGCGGTACAAGGTCATGGTTTGATAATACTGCTCAGATTCTGAAGCTTCTTCTGGGTCCTGACTGTAAGCGAGTCTTTGTCCCACAGGTCGTCCATTCGGATTCGACCAATGAATCTCCCCATTTATAAATCCATAGGCTAATAATATTGATAACGGACCTGCGATTAACAGGCTATAATTTAATTTTTTGCGGTCCAAGGATACTCCTCCTCTGTTACTTTTTTGTAACATTCATTTAATTATCAATAGTATATCGTGATGATTTATCTTAATCAATAGCACTTCATTAATAATCTCACTTTTAAGACAACAAAAAGATGGGAAGCGGCACACTTCCCATCCATAATTCACTTATGCTTTGACGACTAGCTGATTAATATCGGTCACCTCATGTTGCTTCGTTACCACATAGACAAAATCTCCCGGTTTAATTTGGGTATCCCCGGTTGGCACAATAAATTCATCTTGTCTTAAAATACCGATAATCAGCGTTTGATCTTCGAGCATCAAATCCCGCAAGGTGTTTTGCGTAATTAAGCACTCATTCAACACCTCGAATTCTAACGCTTCAAGCTGCCCTTCAATTAACATATAGAGGTTGTTTACTGCTGAGTTTTCGGTTGCTTTGAGACTCCGTGTCAATTGAATAATTTTATCCGCCACTAATTGTTTCGGTGTAATAATCGTATCGAGCCCTAAATTTGCTAATGGGCGCAATAGATAAGGACGGTCTAATTTCGTAATAACTTTTGGAACGCCTTGATGCATTGCAAATAATGACGTCACCATATTTTCATGGTCACTGCGGTTCAAACTAATTACAGCATCATAATTCTTAATATGTTCTTCTTCCAAGACACGTTGGTCTGACCCGTCACCATGAATGACTTCAATTTCAGGATAGCTAATGGCCAACTGCAACGCTGTCTTATAATCTTGTTCAATCACTGTAATCTCCAGATGGCGTTGCTTTAATTCTTCTAATAGATAATGCGTTAATGTCCCTCCATCGATAATCAAAACTTTCTTAATAGTCACTTGTTTCGTTCTTAGGCGATTGTATAGAATTTTTAAGCGATTTTGCTCACTTAAAACATGAATTCGGTCTCCCGCTTGCATGACGAAGTCACCATCCGGAATATAGACCTCATCCCCGCGTTCAATCGCACAAATTAAAATATCGCCGTCTAAGTAATTTCTAAAGTCCATGATCTTACAGTTGGCTGCGGCACTCTCGGGTGTAATCGTCAACCCGACAATATGCATCCGACCATTCGCGAAAGCTTCGATTGAATTGGCGAAAGGATACCTTAAGATTTGGTCAATCACCACTGCGGCATCATGCTCGGGATTGACAATCCGATTGACCCCGATGGCCGATTGCATAAATTGAATATCTTCCATATATTCTGGATCCCGCACTCGTCCATAGACATGCTTAACACCAAAGTTTTGTGCAATAATCGCAGAGATAATATTCTTCTCATCCGAGTTCGTAACCGCAATAAAGACATCGGCTGTCGCGATCCCGGCTTCTTGCAAAATCCGAACCGAAGCCGCTGAACCGACAATTCCTTGTATATCATATTGGCCCGCAATCTCATCAATAATGTGTTCATTCGGGTCTACAATCACGATATCCGCTGTCTGGTACAAAGCTTCACAGATGGCACTTCCGACTTCGCCACCACCACATATAATGATTTGCATGATGATTCCTCCTAGTATTTCGTTGTCCAAGTGCGTTTCAGTAATAGAATTAACACAGGATATATTTCCAGGCGACCAATAATCATGGAACAAATTAAGGTTACTTTTGCAAAAGGATTAAACGAAGCAAAATTACTGGCGGGTCCAATATTACCCATCCCTGGTCCGATATTATTAATTGTCGCAGCTACCGCACTGAAGGCGGTCATAAAATCATTTTCAGAAATAGAAACCAACAGCGTCAATACGGTAAATACCATAAAATAAGTTCCCAAGTAGATAAAGGTCCGCTTAATATAAATATTCGACATCAATCGCCCATCAACTGTGATTGGCACCACTTTACGTGGGTGTACGGCTTGAATAATATCGCGTCGAATGCCTTTAAGATAAATCAAAATTCTCGACATTTTTATTCCACCAGCAGTTGATCCAGCCATACTTCCTGAAAACATCAATAATAAAATGATGAGCTGGGCAAATAATGGCCAGAGCGTAAAGTCCACCGTTCCAAAACCAGTCGTTGAAATAATGGTTGTGACGGTAAAGAACGCATCGCGAAAGAGCGGCTCGAAATGTGAATAATCTGCATGCATAACAAGCATCAACAGTAAAACCGCTGCCGCAAGTACTTTTAGAAATAATCGCAACTCTTCGCTTGAAAAGAATGTTTTAAATTCTTTACGTAATAAAAAATAATACAAATTAAAGTTAATACCAAATATAATCATGCCAAAGGATAGAATATACTCAACCATCGGATTATTAAAATGGCCGACACTGAGGGCTTTATTACTAAAACCGCCTGTCCCAGCCGTCCCAAATGCATGAATCAATGCATCAAAAGGTTGCATCCCAGCTAGTATCAGTAGTAAGACTAAAATACCCGTCATCGCAATATAAATTGTATAAAGAATCGCTGCGGTATTTTTATTTTTCGCAACTAACTTACCAAATTCAGGTCCGGGAACTTCTGCCTTCATAATACTCACGGAACCTTCACCCAATTCGGGAATTAAAGCAAAGGCAAAAACTAGCACCCCCATCCCACCTACTAAGTGGGAGAAACTGCGCCAAAACAACATCGATTGACTGAGTGCTTCAACATTTTGTAGAATACTCGACCCTGTCGTTGTAAATCCTGACGTCATCTCGAAGGTCGCATCAATAATGCTTTGGATTTCCCCACTAAATACAAACGGGAGCCCACCAAAAAATGACAGTAAAAACCACGATAAGGCTGTGATCGCAAAACCATCCACTAAGGTATATGATGTTTGCTCGGGCTCAAATAAGCTGAGAAGAAAACCACAGACGACTAAAATACCGATCGTATAAATAAAACTTAATAAGGTTTCAGGCCCTTCCCGGTAGATTAATCCCACAACAAATGGAATTAACATTAAGACGGCTTCTAAATAGCATATGCGCCCTAGAAAGCCTGCCACCATTCGCTTATTCATTGAGCTTAGTCACTCCCTTCTTGCTTAATTGACCGAAGAATCCAATAACCACGGTCTTGCTTTAACCGTTCAACATTATCAAAGCGTTGCCCCATATAATCTCGCATCGAAGGTGCTCCTTGTTTCTTCTGGATAACTACATATAACTCGCCTCCTGGCTTCAGTGCAATCTCCGCTTGATCCACAAATGCTTGGATCGTTTGCTTGCCAGCACGAATCGGCGGATTGGTCACTACACAATCGTACTGCACATCCCAATTCACTTTCGTAACATCGTTTTGCATCCATTGAATCGCTTTGACTTGATTTAATTGTTGATTTGTTTGCGCTAAATCATATGCGCGTTGATTTAATTCAATCCCTGTTACTGTTAAGTCTGGTCCTTCCGATTCACTTAATTTCTTCAATATAATTGCAACTGGGCCATATCCACTGCCTAATTCAAGCAGGGATTGCCACCTTGGTTGCCAATATTTGCGGACCGTCTTAATTAAAACTTGTGAACCATAATCAAGTCCATCTCGCGAGAAGACGCCACGATCGGTCTCAAATCGGAAGGTAGTTCCTTCTTCTACCCAAGTATAACGTTTTGGATCGTGATGACTCGTTGGTTGTTGTGAATAATAATGATCGTTCACTTGATAAAACTCCTTTAATTTCAATACTCAATCATTATACACTAGTTTAGCTAAGGTTTTACGGTTATTTAATTAAATAGATTATGTTATCATAGGAAAGAAAGATATTTTGAAGGAGAGACAGATGATTAAATTATTCGTATCCGATATGGATGGAACGTTACTCAATGAAAACCATGTAATTAGCGAACGTAATGCCGAAGCGATTCGCCAACTTGAAGCTGCAGGCATTGAATTTATGATTGCGACAGGTCGGACATTAATGTCAGCCACGCCGTTACTCAAAGAACACGGCCTAAAGTCTCATATGATTAATTTAAATGGCGCAGCGATCTATGATACACAAGGACGTTTGGAATACTCGATTCCAATGGAACCAAGTACGGTTGCTGAAATTATGAGTTATTGTGCGGTGAACGGCTTAGGGTACACTTTAATGACCGATCAACATACCTTTGTCATCGATGTTGAAGAATTTATCGAAGATATGAAAAAGTTTATGCCCGTTCGTGAACAAGAAGATGGTCAAGAATTAAGCTCCCAAGCTCAGTTTGCAGGAATTCAAGAAGACATTCGTCCGTTAGATGAATTTGACTTCAATCACAACCATACGATTCTTAAAATGATGGTCTTCAGTCCGCAAGATCCAAGTAAATTCAACGCCTTCCACCAAGTCTTTGATAAGTTTGACGATATCGATATCACTTCATCAGCGGTTGATAATCGTGAAATCACGCACACCAATGCGCAAAAGGGGATCGCTGTTGAAAGCTACGCCCAACAAAAGGGCTACACAATGGATCAAGTCGCAACCATCGGTGATTCGCTGAACGATCGCTCGATGCTTAAAATGGCAAAGTACAGCTACGCGATGGATAATGCTAGCCCAGAAGTCAAAGCCATGGCGAAGTTTATTGCGCCGAGCAACCGAGAAGATGGTGTCGCTTTAGTTATTGAACAAATTCTATCTGAACAAGCTCAAAGTTGATTCATTGATTCCATCAAATCACATGACGCAGTTTTAGCATCCATAGCTTAGATAGAAGGGACACATGAATACAAAACACTATTATAAAAATGCACTAAAAATGGCTTGGCCCTCCGTCTTAGAAAGTTTTTTCATCTCATTAGCTGGGATGATTGATACGATGATGGTCAGTGCCATGGGGACCTATGCGGTGGCCGCAGTGGGACTGACGACACAAGCTAAATTTATCGGACTCACTGCCTTTTTTGCAATTAACGTCGCCGTCTCTGCCCTTGTCGCCCGGCGACGTGGCCAAGAAGATGAGGACGGTGCCAATGAGATTTTCCTAACCGCGCTCGTGATGTCAATCATTTTATGCTTGATTATCAGTATTTCGATGGTGTATTATGCAGGACCCTTAATGCGAATTTCAGGAAGCCAAAGCGATACGCATGCGCCTGCTACGCTATATTTCAAAATTATTACGAGTGGAATGATATTCAACGTCATTGCGATGGTGATCAACGCCGCCCAACGCGGCAGTGGGAATACTAAGATTGCCTTCGTGACCAACTTGACCTCTTCAATCGTCAATATTATTTTCAATTACTTATTGATTAATGGTTATTATGGCTTCCCGAAATTAGGGATTAAAGGAGCGGCGATTGCAACCGTCTTCGGCACTTTTATCGCCATGGTAATGAGTATTCGCTCACTGTTTCATCACTCAAGTTATATCCGCGTTAAATATATCATCAAGCACCACATCCGAACACAGTGGCAAACGGTCAAATCCATTGTTCAGTTCGGCTCAACCATGCTCGTTGAAAACCTCGCCATGCGAGTAGGTTTCCTAACAACCGCCATTACTGCCGCCAATTTAGGTACAAGTTCTTTTGCGGTTCATAATGCAGCGATGAATATTATTCGTATTGGCTTTGCCTTGGCTGACGGCATGCAAGTTGCTGCCGTGGCATTGACCGGCTATGCACTGGGGCAAGGTGAGCGCGAAGAAGCCATTACCTACGGCCATGTCTGCCAACGAATTGGCTTGGCTATTTCCGTGGTCGTTGCGATCGTCTTCTTCTTCGGTGGAGAGACCATTATGGGCGCCTTCTTCAGCAATCCAGCTGAAATCGAGATGGGAACGATTCTCACTCGCTTTATGACTGTCATTATCTTATTGCAAATCTCGCAAATCATCTACGGGGCTTGCTTAAGAGCAGGTGGCGATGTCAAGTATACCTTGATGGCAGGCATTGTCTCCGTCACCTTTATCCGAACCATTACAACCCTCACGCTGGTCAATATCTTCCAACTAGGATTAATTGGAATTTGGATTGGAATTTTCTCCGATCAATTCTCTCGCTACCTCTTTATGCGACACCGATTCAAACAAGGTAAATGGACGGAAATTGCGATTTAAATTTTAAGAATCAATTCATAGAAAAAATCATAGCAAATGTTAAAAATCGGAGTGAGTTGCACACACTATGTGCGTTCACTCCGATTTTTCATTGTTTTGTATTAATGTTACTTTAAAGCGTTAGATAGCACGTGGTTTTCCCCTATGTAGAGGAGTTAATCGCCGAGTCTCAGACCGATGGTAATAAGGATTTGGCTACGATGGCTTGATTCTAGGCTTTGCTCTCATGATGACTTCAGATGTTAACCTAGGATAAGCCAATGATATCAAATCTATCTACCTTAATCAGAAGGCGGCTCAATCTTTTTACTTTACCACCGTTAATCATCATTGCCTACAGATATTTACATAGTTTTTATTATTAATTTACGTAGTTTTAATAATTAGGTGGTATAATCAACGATAAAATTATGTTGATTAATATGCTATTATGTCTATCATAGATAGTTATTGAGGAGGGCTAAGTCATAGCTAAGGAGAATAAGATGAAAGCTATTGAAGTAAGACACCTGAAAAAAGCTTATGGAGACTTTAAGGCCGTGGACGATATTTCTTTTTCTGTCGATGAAGGAAGTTTGTTTGCCTTTTTAGGTGAAAATGGAGCTGGAAAATCAACTACCATTAATATGTTGTGTACAATCCTTCAAAAATCCAGCGGAGAAGCAGACATTCTAGGATATCGACTGGGCGAAGACGACGACAAGATTAGAGACAGGATAGGAATCGTTTTCCAGCATTCTGTGCTCGATCCTGAATTGACCGTCCGAGAGAATATTCTGACTCGAGGAGCATACTATGGACTGTCTTCCCACCAAGTCGACCAGCGATTGGCAGTATTTTCAGAATTATTTGATTACAACAGGATCAAGAATCAGCACTACGCTGACCTAAGTGGCGGTCAAAGGAGACAAGTAGACTTGATGCGAGCCTTGATTAATCAGCCTAAAATTTTGTTTTTAGATGAGCCGACGACGGGCTTGGATTCTAAGGCGCGGCAGAATATCTGGCAATACTTGAATTTATTGCGCCAAGAGTTACACTTGACTATCTTCCTCACGACGCATTATATGGAGGAAACGAAAAACTGTGACCAAGTGGTGATTATTGATCATGGTAAGATTATCGCCGATGCTAGCCCTCAGCAGCTAAAGAATAGCTATACCTATCCCAAACTCCTTTGGTACACCGATCGGTCAAAGAGTCAGGAAGAGATTTTAGAGGGCTTGGATTATGAATACAAGAACGATCATTATGTCATTAAGTTTGTTGGCGATATCCACCCATTTCTGTACCAGTACCGGGATCGAATTCAAGATTTTGAGTTTATCAAAGGCGACATGGATGACGTCTTTCTTAATATTACAGGGAGAGTGATGAAGCGATGAAGCGATTGCTAGCTTTTACTCAGCGTAACCTGATGGTCTATCTAAAAAATAAGTCTTCCATTTTCTTTTCAGTGCTGACCTCTGTGATTGTTCTTGGCTTGTACCTCTTGTTCTTGCGGGACAATTACACGCAGCCGTTAATTGAGGTTGCTGATCAAATGTCGCTGGGTCTTTCAGCGAAAGATATCAGCTTGTTGTCAGATGAAGTCATCATTGCTGCTACGATTAGTCTCTCGACAATCACTATTCCAGTGACAGTTTTACAAAATGTGGTCAATGACAAAGAAAAGCGGATTGACTATGATATTTTGTCAAGTCCCTTAAAACGTTGGGAAATCATTCTCGGATATTTCTTATCTGCGGTCATTGCGTCCTTTGCTTTAAGTAGTCTTTTGACGACGATTGCATGGATCTACCTTTACTTCCAAGCCGATACGGCTGTGAATACACGCAACATGCTTCAAATTTATAGTCTGAATCTGTTGTCGTCCTTATCATCGTCTGCCTTATATATGATTGTAGTCAGTTTTATCCAACGCCAAGCCAGTTTCTCATCTTTTTATGGCTTGTTTTCAGCAATGATTGGTTTTATCGTTGGTGCTTATGTGCCAATCTCTCAGTTTCCCGAGATGGTTCAAAATATTTTTCTTTTTGTGCCTCAAACGCTCTTGACCTGTCTCTACCGGCGTCTATATACGGAAAATCTGCTCGACCATTTGTATCAAACTACTAATCATCCTGCCGCTGCAGGTTTCCTAAATGAGATGAAGCGCATCTTTTCAATTGATGTTACTTTCTTCGGTCACGATTTAACTAATGAGATGATCTTGGTTTATGTCCTAGTGTTAATGCTTTTAAGTCTATCGATCGCTATTTTCATCTATGCCAAACGTTACAAAAAATAACCACTTTCTAAGACAAAAAACTGGTTCTCTGTCAAATGATGTTGGTGGAGAATTTCCTGCCCAGAGAATTTTTCTCTGGGTTTTTATTGTGCTATCTATTAACTAAGCAGCTAACTAAGCAGCAGAATGTATATTAGCTTCTTCCTTTTCTTTTTCTTGTTGCTTTTCTTCTTTAAATGTTAAGGGGCGTAGGATTAGTTTGCCTTCGGATGTTAGTTTTTGAGTCAGGATAATGCGAGCCTTGAGATGGTCAAAGCGACGGTAACCGTAACCGGTTCGTTTAACGAGCTTGATTTTATTGTTAACTCCTTCAATATAGCCATTAGATAAGGTGTAATGACAAGCTTTCTTGATTCCTTCGAGATAGCGCTTAATGGTATTAAAGCTCTTACGAAGTGGACGAGAGAAGGTATATTTTCGGCTTTCTTCTAACAAGTATTCAATTTCCGAGTCATGATGGTGATTGACGGCAAACTTCATTCGATTGACCCAGTCATAAGCTTGCCTCAAGCGAGGATCTAACTGAATCAAATAGTCCACTCGCATTTTCTCAGTCATAACTCCCTCATAAAGACGATGAGCGTAATAGTTGGTAAAGTCTAACGTTTCGCTATTTTTGAGGATTAACTTCCACTCTTGCTTGAGCTTTCGATAATCACGTGGGCGTTTTGTCTTGAGGTGATTCATCACCTTCACTCGTATTTGATTTAAGGTCCGATTCAGTAGTTGGATGACATGGAAGCGATCAATAATCATTTTGGCATCAGGAAAGAGCTCTTGGAAGAATTTATAGTAAGGACTGTACATATCAATAGTAATCGTCTTCACTTTTCGACGCTCTTGTAGAGAATAGCGCATAAAATAAGCTTCGAGGGTCTTTTGCGTGCGATCTTCTAAGACATCAAAAAGAGTATGCTTATGATTATTAACAAGCACGCAGGACATGGCTCCAACAGCTGATTTAACAGATTTAAATTCATCAATAGCTAGATGTTGAGGTAGATGTGGACGGTAGCTCTTCTCTGCTTCTAAACTCTCTTCAAGTATACGAATCACCGTGGTCACGGATACGTTGAAGTGTTGAGCAATCAAGGACATGGACTGTGTTTGAGCCAGTTCAAAAAGGATCATGTGCTTGATTCGCTTACTAATAAAGGAATGCGCATCCACCAGATCTGTCTGAGCAGTAAAGGTGTGCTGACAATGCTTACAATAGAATCGTTGCTTCTTCAAAACTAAACGAATCGCTTGAAAGTCTAGTTGACCTAGAAGAAGCTTGGACTTTACAAATCCGTGGTTGATGATATCTGCACTTGAATGATTGGTAGCACCACAGTGCTGACAAGCTGTAGGCCGGTAGGTTAAAGTGCCAATTAAATGGATTTCATTACGATTCTTATGGCGAACGGTTTCCACTTGGTCTTCTAATTTGATATGTGGGTCTTCAATTTTAACAATTTTGCGATACAATGGTTCTGAGTCATAGGAACTTCCTTTCTAATGTTTGATTAGCACTTACATTTTAGGAATTCTATGGCTCTTTTTCAATATAAAATAAAAAATGATGCCAATGAGTTTTCACTCACCAACATCATTTATTATAGAACCTTTTTAATTTCTATCGCCTAACATCTATCTGTATTAATTTTTTTCATTCAAAAAAATAGTTTCTGTTTACTTGTGATAGTCTTCTATTTTATCCTCATATTTTTTTATAAGTTCTCGTGAATAAACTTTTTTGTTTTTTGAATCTCTGACTTCTTTCCAAAGAATTGCAGCTACTTGTATTTTATTAGAGTAGTTACAACTAATTTCGTCTGCACAAAAATCCTTTAAAAATTGATTCCATTGACAAACCGAATTATCATACTTAGCATAATCTGATTTTCCATAATAAACTTTGAGCATATCTTGAATTGTAAAACTCAAATCATTTTCTCTTTTTACTTTTCTCCAAGCAGTAGCCATATCAGCAGTAAATTTAAATGGCGAAACATCTGTTAAAATTGAGAAATACTCTCTGAAATGTGTGTTAAAGGAGAACCCGCATTCAAGTAATGGAGTATCTAAGGTAATAGTTTCTACTTGTTTCTTTTCATTTTTTATTGATGACTTTTTAATCAAATCACCCTTAAAGTACTGTTCAATAATATAATTGAGTTCCTGTTTTGTACCTCTGTATTCTAATCCTAATGACTTGCATATCTGTGAAAGTTCTTCACGATACCAATAGTATTTATTAAACTCATCAAACGATGTGATTTTATCAAACTTAGGTCTACTTTCTATCATTGTTTTACCCTTTCGAAAAGATATAAATATATGAATAGGCGACTCCAATTTATCTATTTTATTATTTTCATAACACTTGAACATGACTTGCTTCTTCACAATTAAGTGCTTCCTTCAAATCTTTAAAATACAGTTTTTGTTGGTTTCTTAAATATAATCCTACAAAAGGTTTAAATATAAATTTTTTAGAAATAACATTTTCTGTAAAATCTAATGTTGTTTTATCTCCATTCGAATAAAATTTTCCTATCCAAGTTCCTTTTATATTTGCGTTTTCAATTTCAAAAGACCAGCATTGATGTTTCGTACATTCTATAACTTTAAAATTTGTTTCTATCCCATCTTTTGTAATCTCTACAAAATTCTTATCATCAATAATTTTGATATCTTTGATATCACTTCTCCAACCAAAATCACGAAGGTCAGTAACTTTATCCCATACTTTTTCTATTGGGCAATTTAATGTAACTTTGATATTTGCAACTGCCATAAAATCCTCCTAAGTAAACTTATTTATACTTTTCTATCTATAGAACTAATTTCTTCCATTTCCTAATCTTAGTCCTAAATGTTCCAAATGGCGCTACTGTATTTACATGAATAAATTTATATACTTCCCAAGTAGCAGTTTTGGTTGCTTCATCTGCCCATTTTCTCATATGTGGTTTAAATAATTCTTCATCTGTTAATTCATCGATCATAAGACAAATATTTTCTACATTTTGTGTTAGTTGTTCTTTTAGCTCCTTTAAAGATTTATGAGCATAAGTATCTGTAAACCACTTATATAATTCTCCAAGTTGATTCCATTTGAAATTATCTGATGGCGTTTTAACTTCCAGTCCTTTTTTCTCATCTTCTTCCCATTTTAAGAGTAAAGTTGTCCAACCTACTTGATAGGCAAGATTTTCTGCCGGTGTCCTATCAACTTCTTCTACTTTTTTGTCTTTTAGTTCTTCCGGTATATTATCAAACTCAGAAATATACTTTTCAAAAGTTTTCTTTATCTCATTTTTTAATTCTTCATTACTTTCATAAGACCTCATATGCCTAACTCCATGGTTTATATATAGATATTATATCAAAAATATTTTTATCCTAAGCTTAATTCATAATCTTGTAATCAAACTGTTACTATTTATTTTTATTTTATCTCTATTCGTTAAATACTCTTCCACATCAAACAAGTTTTTCTTATCATAATCTTCCAACAACTTGTAATTCTTATGCTTTGTAATATCAAATTTATCAGACAAGAAAGGTCTTACTCCTCTTAACTGATAAATACACTTACCGCCATCCATTACAGTTATTTCATCTTGGCTCATAAGTTCTTTGCCAGTTTTTTGGTAATTTAGACCTAAAGATTTTTGATTTGATCTGGTTTCCGATGTGTTATATAGGTCTATAGTTTCTTTTCCCCATAGAAAGAGTGTAAAATCATTGTTATCAACTATTGTATCTGCATGGTCTTTATAGATTGCTTTTAATTGAGATTGTACTTGCAGTATTATGCTTGCTGATATTTTCCTTGAGAGTTTTTAATTTCTATCGCCTATTAATACCCTGTTTCTAGTCTTCTAAAATCGATACTTCAAGGTCTATCGCTTTAAATGTAACAGTTATTCCTACTTCTTCTTTTACTGTTTTTTCAAATAGCTCAGCTATATCATATGGGGACATATCATATATATCTTCATACCATTCATTGCTTTCATCGTACATTGTCTCACATATCGCTTCAATATAATTTTTCTTATCCATTGTGAGTTCTGTGTCACTTTCCAAAATAAACTGCTCACCATTTATATTTAAGATGATTGTTTTTTGTATAGGTGAATTAAACTTAAATAATTCTGGCAATGTAATTGCAAGTCCTTTTGCAATTTTATCAATATTTTCTATTGATATATTTCTCTTCCCAAGCTCTACATCCGCAATATATGTCCTATCCAATCCACAAGCTTTAGAAAATGTTTCTTGTGTAAATCCACGAGCTGTTCTTAATTTTCTAATTTCCTGACCTAATTCTTTTTTAATCATACAATAGCACCTCCGTATGATTATATATTAGCACTTTGTCGACTATAAGTCAACCGTCTATAAGTCACAAAATATTTTTATATCATAAATTTATTTTGAGAATTTTAGATTTCGAGTTTAACTTTACCTTATCTCTATTTGTTAAATACTCTTCCACATCAAACAAGTTTCTCTTATCATAATCTTCCAATAACTTGTAATTCTTATGCTTTGTAATATCAAATTTATCAGATAAGAAAGGTCTTACTCCTCTTAACTGATAAATACACTTACCACCATCCATTACAGTTATTTCATCTTGACTCATAAGTTCCTTACCGGTTTTTTGATAATTTAGTCCAAAACTCTTTTGATTCGATCTTGTTTCTGATGTGTTATATAGGTCTATGGTTTCTTTGCCTAGGCTTTCAGATAATTCTTTTAATGTTGTTCTTTCTTTGCCTCCTAAAAATAATGTAGAATCACAATTGCCAACTATGGTATCTGCATTATCTTTATAGATACTTTTTAGTTGTGATTGTGCTTGTAATATTATACAAGCTGATATTTCTCTACTTCTAATAGTTGCTATCAGCTTTTCAAATTTAGGAATTAAGCCGATATTTGCGAATTCATCAAGTAGGCATCTCACATGAACAGGAAGTCTTCCGCCATATTCATCATCTGCTTTATCACATAATAGATTAAATAATTGTGAGTACATTATTGATACTACAAAGTTAAATGTATCATCTGTATCCGATATTATTACGAATAAAGCTGTTTTCTTTTCTCCAAGTGTATCAAGCTCCAGTTCATCTTCTTTCATTAAGTCCCTAAGTTCCTGAATATCAAATGGAGCAAGCCTTGCTCCACAGGATATAAGGATTGATTTGGCAGTTTTTCCTGCTGCTAGTTTGTATTTCTTATATTGTTTTACTGCAAAATGATTTGGCTTTTCTTTTTCTAATGCTTCAAACATATAGTCTACTGCATTTTTAAAATTTTCATCTTCTTCTCTTACCTCACTTGCATCTATCATAGCAAGTAAAGTTGTAAAGTTCTGTTCTTCTTTAGGAGCTTCATAAAAAATATATCCAATTAAGGCTGTATAGTAGAGTTTTTCAGCTTTTACCCAGAAATCCTCAGTTGATTTTTCTCCTTCTCCCTTAGTATTTGCAATTATTGTTTGTACTAATTTCAAAATATCTTTTTCACTTTTCAAGTATGCAAAGGGATTATATCTCATGGATTTTTTAAAGTTTATTGTATTTAGTATTTTTATCTCATATCCATTTCTTTCCAACATTTTTCCGCATTCCAAGACTAATGTTCCTTTTGGATCGGTTACTACATATGAAGAGTGCATTTGCATGAGATTTGGCTTTACAAAAAACCTTGTTTTACCACTACCAGAACCTCCAATTACCAATACATTTTTATTTCTCGCATATTTTGGATTTTTAGGTCTATTGTTCATGGTAAGTCTTTCAGTTTGAGTTAATAGCACATTGTTTTCAAACTTCTTGTCAATGTATGGCTCAATATCTTTTTCATTTCCCCATCTTGCCGATCCATATTCTCTGCCCTCTCTAAACTTTTTTGCTTTTTTCTTTTTCTGTATAAGGATTAACTTGATAAGTACTGATAGAATTAGACCGGGTATCAGGTTTTTTATTTTTAATGATGGAATATATTTTAAAGTATCTATTTGACTAAAAGCCACTAGAATTCTATCTATTATATCTCCTCCTACATAAGAGTTGACATGGCTTGCAAAGATATTTCCTATATAAAAAAATAAGAGGTAAGGAAGATTTTCTAATACAAATTTCTTCTTATCTCTTATCTTAAAAACATTTTTTATATCTTTTATTATTTCATTTAGTATTTTCGAATTAATCACTTCCTCTCCATAAAAAAGAGTAGATTTCTCTACCCATTAGTATCTTATTTATCTTTTTTATATCTTATTACTGGAACTTGTTTTATTTTTTTACCTATCTTTTTTCTTTCCAAGACAAACATCATATTTTCATTTCTTTTAAAATATCCTAAATCTTTATGATAACTTATACCACACTTGCAATGTAATAGACCTATAAACTGTTGTCTCATCTTTGAGTTACATATGGGACATATTCTTTTATTTGTCATTTTGAACCACCATTATACTTATATTTTACTTTCAAAGGTATTTTTTAGTTTCTTTCCTAATGCTTCTGCTCTCATTTTTTATCTATAGATAAGAGAAATTCTTCTACTGGATGATTCCATCTTCTTTTTCATAGTATTCAACAATAAAGCTATTCATGCCTTCTCATCATATATATTATATATCTAAGTGCTTTTATTATAAACTTTGTTCCTGATGCTTATGTTTAACCTTATCTCTGTCAATAGTATCTTTGACTTTATCCTTGAAGTTATTAAGCCTTTCTATTACAGATTTTCTTTTTCTTGACTTATCTTTAGTAAATTTCTGGACTGTCTTTTTAAAAGCTTGTTCCATCACTTTTATATCTTTTGCTTGAAAAAAGATAATGTTGTTTCCATTTTCTAAATCTTTCTTTATGGAAAATTTCACCCCATATCTTTTTAATTCTTTTTTCAATGCTTTTAAGTCTATGTCATTTAATTCTAAGGTTTCTACTTTACCTTTTTTTACAAGATCTTTTACTTTTACTTTTTTAAATTTTTCTAAGGGTCTTGACTGTTCTGTCTGCGCTTTATGTTTATTTATTTCTAATATTTTCTTCATCAAATTTATAACTTGCTTGGCTGTAACTATCCCCGCTTTTTTTACTATGGCTATTGTTCTGCTATTTATATCATCATTTTGCATTCACTCACCTACTTTCATTCTTTTTTTAATATTTCATAGGCTAATTTTGATTTCTCCTTCATTTTTTCTATTCTTCTATTTTCTCCTGTAAATATAATGGGACTGCATATTTCAAGTATCCTTGAGTAAATTCTTTTATCTTTTATAGTTTCAGGATTAGTTAAAGCTGATATATTTAAGTTTGTTGTTATAATTAGAGGTTTCCCACTTCTATATCTACCATCTATTATGTTAAAGATATGCTCAGCTGCAAAATCTGTATCTCTTTCCATTCCAAAATCATCAATAATTAATAGTTTCTTATGATTTAGGTTATCTATATACTTACTCTTATCAATCTCAAAGTTAGTCATATCATTTAAAATTACAGAAAAATTTGTCATTTTGACTGATATTTCTTTTTCTAGTAAAGCATTTGCTATAGCACTTGCAAGATATGTTTTTCCACATCCCACATTCCCTGTGAGAATTAATCCTATATTATTTTCATATATTTCATCAAATTTTTCCACATAGTTTTTTGCTACTTTTTCATGCTCACTATCTTTGTCCATATTTTTAAAATTCCAATTTAATAAGATAGGATCAGAAAAACACTCTTTTTTTAAGTGTTCAATTTTTAAAAGCCTTTTATTTTCTTTTCTTTTTTCTTCCTCTAATTTTTGTCTTTCTTTTTTACATTGACATAAAATACCAACTTTTTTTATTTCTCCAAAGAAGTCTATTTCTTTTTCAATTGGTGTTTTACATTTTGCACAATATTTTAATCCTGTTTCTTGATCTATATAACTCCTATTTTCTTCATCATTTGATGGACTATTTGTTTCTGCATTTTTTATTTTCTGTTCTAGGATTTCTTTTATTAATTCCATATACTCATCTCCTATCAAGTATTTAAAATTTCTCTCCAGATATCCTCATCATTACTATAGTCATAATTTTCTCTTTTCTGATCTTCTCTCTTTATGACTTCTATGTTTCTTATATTTTCATCTGCATTGTATAAGAGAGTCAGTAGATAGGCATTAATGTTTTTAATATCCTTTGGAGCATTTTCTCTTAGGTATTTCAAAACATAGTCTATGTGTTTATAGTTAAGACTTAGAAATCTTTCTTTAAAATTTTCATTGGATATATGCCTCCCTCCTATTTTAATCTTTGTAAAGCTAGTTAATGCCTTTACAAGTACATTTATCATTACATCTACTTGCTTCTTTTCTTCTATTCTTACTTTTTCAAAGGTTTCATAAGATATATTCTTTTTTATAGTTTCTTTTAATTCTTCCTCCTCCAAAGTTTTTTTTGATTTTTCTCCTAGCTTTTCTAAGGGGGATATGGGGGTGGTATTATTATAATCAGTATTATTATAATCAGTATTATTAATATTAGTATTATTAGAGTCCTCTTTTGAAACTTCTTGAGGTTTGTTTTCTAAACTTCCTGAAGTTTGTTTTTTAAACTTCTTGAGGTTTGCTTTTGAAACTTCCGTAGTTTTATTATTTTCTGTGTAAATAAAGTTCTTTACATAGAGTAAATTTGGCTTTCCAAGTCCTAACCTCTTTTTTTCTAATAATCCTATCTCTTCAATTTCTTTCATTACTTTGACCGATTTATTTCTCCCCCAATTTAATACTTCCATAATTTCTTCTATGGTATAGATGATGTATACCTTGTTTTCTTCATCTAACCATTTATTCTTAATTGACAAGCTCATTCTATCGAGTAGAATTCCATAAAGAATTTTTGCTTCTACGGATAGTTTTTTAAAATTTAAGTCGGTAAACAAAGTTTTGGGAATCCTAAAAAATGAATATTGTTCTGCTTCATTGCCATAATAGTATTCAAATTTAACTATTTCTTTCATCATAACCCCCTTTCTTTTCATATAAAAAGAGATAGCTTTGATTTTGCTATCTCTTTTTCATCGTTTTAATCTATTTATTTTTATATTTAAATTGCTTTTATTCTTTCATTCACCTCTTCTATCACTTCTATAATAAAATATCCTAGCACTGGTAAACCATAAGGACTAAAAAGATATGCTATTATAATTGCCTCTATAGCAAGTGCTTTTTCTCCATGATAAACAGATCCTAAAAATCCCATAATAGCAATAAATGAAATCAGTTTGAAAAATATTGTGCTGAGTCCTAATACAAACGTTAAAAATAGAGTGATGATACTTAACGCTATACTAATAGGAAAAAATATGATTTTGAAAAAAACTCTAAATATTATCATATTCTCTTCAATCCTTATTACTTATGTTTTCTTTTCTTTTTTGTTAATTTAATAAAAAAGATGACAGACTTAATCCTAATTCGTCTTGTTTAAAAGTTTTGTGGAAGCCTTTAAACTTTGATTTTAATGGATTTATTGTATCTGTCATCATTATATCACTGTCCCCAGATCCGCTTGCTCCAATTATAGAAATAAATTCTCCCTTTTTTACTTCGAAAGATACTCCGTCAAGAGCTCTTACTTCTACATCATTTGTTTTATAATATCTTTTTAAATTTTCTACTTTTAACATATCTATCACCTCTTTACATTTAATATAACATTCATATCTTACAAAGTACTTACAAGACTTCTTACAGTTTTGTAAGAAAAAAGACTTCTCACAAGGGGAAGTCTACTGAAAATTTTATTCTATTTTCGTTCAAAGATGCTCTTATATTTCCACCATGTTTTTCTATAATTTCCCTTGCTATAAATAGACCTAAACCCAAACCGTCCTTTGAAACTGAATTTTTTCCTCTATAAAATCTTTCAAATATTTTGGGCAAAGTTTCTTCTGATAGGTCTTTGCACTCATTTTCTATGTCTAGATTATAGTTTAGGTAAGATTTATAAACTGAAATATTAATAGTAGAACCGTTTGGCGAGTATTTTATAGCATTATCTAATAGATTGTGAATGGCTTCTTTAAGCCATCTTTCGTCCAAATCGAAAATTAAGTCTTGGTCTTTTAAATTTATGCTTATGTTTTTTTCATCTAATATGACTTTAAATTCTCTCAAAACATCATCTACTATGTCTTTTAAATTTGCTTGATGTTTTTGTAAGGAAATAATATCGGATTCGAGCCTAGAAGATTTTACTAGGTTTTGGATTAAAAATTCTAGTTTATTAAGTTCATACTTTATAATTTCTATATACTCATCTTTCGGATCATCTTCTAAAAGACTAATGTATAAAGAAAGGTTGGTAATGGGTGTCTTGGTTTGGTGTGATATATCTGCTATTAAATCTTTTGTTTTACTTTTTTCTGTATTTATTTTCGCTTCTTTTACTTGGCTGGCATACAAAAACTTAATGAGCTTTGATTTTATTTTAGATAATTCCTTTTCATCAAATTCTGTAATTTCTAAATTTCCATCCAAAGCCTTGTCAATATAGTCTGAGAGTTCACTCATTTCACTTCTCAACCCAATATACTTATATAAAAGAATTCCAATTATAAGAGCTAAAAGACCTATTAAAAATTCCATTTATATCCAACTCCAAAGACTGTTTCTATTGGGTCATAGGGTTTTAATTTATTTCTTATTCTGGAAATGTTGACGCTCAGTGTATTTTGATCAATAAATTCATCATCTATTCCCCAAACAAAATCAAAAAGTAATTCCTTAGTAATAACTTGAGACTTGTTTTTTATCATGTAGTATAAAATTTTTGTCTCTGTCCTTGTGAGATCTATATTTTTATTGTCTACAAAGAAAGTATTTTCATTGAAATTAAAGTCTAGATCATCTTTCTTATAAAGATTTAAATCACTAGAAACTATTTTTTCAAAAGCTCGCTTTATCTTTGCTTCTAATATTCCTAAAGAAAAAGGTTTTGTTAGATAGTCGTCTGCACCTAAATTTATGGCTGAAATGATATATGCTTCTAGATCTATAGCAGATAAAACTATAATAGGAATTGACGAAGTTTGTCTTGTATATTCTATTATTTCAAGCCCATCCCCATCTGGTAAATTCATATCAAGTAAAAGTAAGTCGGCTTTATCAATAAATGCCTTAGCTTCACTAATTGTGCTTACTGAAAAAACTTCATAGTATTTATTGAGAGCTATAGAAAGTCCTTTATTTAAATTTTTGTCATCTTCAATTATTAATATCTTTTTCATAGTTTCTACCGCCATTAATTAAATTCCATAATCACAAATATAGTATCGAATTATTATGTAAGTTTTCACTCATCTCTATACTCCAATACATCAGATATATCACTGTCTCTTATACACATCTCCGAGCCCACGAGACAA
>OJKZ01000102.1_pt1 | contig 43312 bp, 55 predicted proteins | sample 1596791 | NCBI WGS metagenome assembly OJKZ01 (sample SAMEA3904677, study PRJEB24821) | metagenome | biome: Builtin; feature: hospital; material: surface | place: USA | collected 2013-06-04 | reverse complement strand
CGCTTGACGGCTTCGATCTGGTTCATCGTGTTTCCTTCCTTGCGCGGTTGAACAGCTTGATGAGCTCGGCAACGTCATGCCGAAGGGCCGCAATTCCGTCGGTGACAGTGAGGTTCTGTCCATCGGCGTTTTCGCCGAGCTGCTCCCAGCCCGGGTAGGACGCGGGCAGGTCGATGCTGCCGTCCTCACGGACGATCTTGTCGCGCCCGCCGGTGAGCTGCTGCCTGACGTCCTTGACGTCGGAGCCGATAGGCCCGGTGACGCGCACGTCGATGTAGCGCTTGATTTCGTCGGCCTTGTTGTTGATGTGGGTGATGAGTCTGTCGATTTCAGCCACTGTGAGTTCCTCCTCGGTGGCGGTGTTGGGGGTGAAAATTCGGGCCAGCTCGTCGCGCGAGCCTTTGAAGACGTTCACGTCGACGTACCGGCCCGCGACTGAGCCATTGGAGCCGAATTGCAGGATGTCCGGCAGCTTGTCGCCCAGCGGATACGACCAGCCGGGGTGGCTGATGCCGCCCTCGTTTTCGTAGATGGTCTTGTAGTTTCCGTAGGCGTTGCGCTTTCCGTAGTGGGATACCCACAGGTTTCCGAGTCCCTGCATCGCAGGTTCACCGCCTGGCATGTGTTCCCAGTACCACGCACCGCTGTAGATGCCGGCCACGGTGTAGCCACGCTTCTCGAGCTCACGCTTCGCGGCCCATACATCCTGCCCGGTGAGCAGCTTGCGGCCCGCGCGGTCGACGCTTTCCACGTCAATCCACACCGACAGGTCACGACGCGCACCCAGCTGCTGGTCGATCACGTCAACCTGCTGCGAAATCGTCGTCCCCTCACTCGGCGCGCGAAGATACCAGTAGGTGGACACCAGCAGGCCCGCTGTCTCGGCGTCCTCAAGGTGCGAGCGGAAGGTGCGGTCGCGGTAGGTGCCGTCGCACAGTCTCAGGATCGCAAACTGAATGCCTTCACGTTTCGCCTGCTTGAGGCTCATACCGTCCTGGTGCTCGGAGACATCGACACCGAATATCTCGCCGCCTGCGGACGCTGGTGCTGGCGCTGGGGTGTCGCCTACCCATCGCGCGTTTTTGAGCATGTGCTCGGGGTTGAGCCTGTTGGGGCCGGGTGGGGACCAGGAGTAGCGGTGCCACTCAAGGTGCAGGTGCGGGGCTACGCCGCCGTTGGTGCGCGAGTCGGGGTCGATCCGGGCGATGCGCTGCCCTTCACGGACTCGCTGCCCCACCGTGACCTCGGGGATGACGTGGCCGTAGATCGTCTCCCCGCCGCCATTGCTGGCGGGGTGGTCGACAGTCACCCACCGGCCAAAACCGGATGCGGCCCCGGCGCGAGTGACCGTGCCGTCCTTTACGGCGTACACGGGCCTACCACCAGACCCGCCGGCCACTCCGTAATCGGTGCCCCAGTGGTATCCGCCAGCACGCGGCCCAAACCTGCTGGTGACGTAGAAGCCCTTCGGCACAGGCATCGTGACCATTTAGTCCTCCTTCATATGGGCGTGTGCTTTTGCGCGGGCCTGCTCGGCTTCGGCTTGCGCGGTGATGGCCTGCTGCATGATTCGCATGGTGCGGCGGTGCTGCCGCTCGGCGACGTCCTGCATCCGCTCAGCGTCGAGCCTGGCGGCAGCGCACTTCCTGCGGCGAGTAAACGGCCACATAGTTAGTCCTTTTTCTTCCAGTGCGGCGGGTAGGACTCCGGCGAGTACGTGGTGGTAGCGGTGGCGTCGTAGATGTGGCCGTCCGTCCAGGTGATCTCATCCCCCGCCTTGTACGGGTTGTGTCCGAAGCGCTGCTCCCACGGGTCAGGGGCCGGTTCGACCGGCTCCGGCACTACCTCCGGCTGCGGCTCCGGTTCTGGTTCAGGCTCCGGGTTCGCAGCCGCCAGCAGCTCGTCGGTGATGTCCGTCCACTTGGTGTGGACGTTGCCCGCTTCCGGGTTAAAGCTGTTGAAAATGTCCAGGTCGTTGCGCCAAATGCGCCCTTGGTCGGTGATGATAGCTTCGGGCGGGTAACTATCATGCGCCCCGGTTGGCTGCACCCACTGCTCGTAGGCACCTAGCAGGTCGTCGAGGGTGACAGGCTGGCCGTCGGTGGTGGTGATCTCCACAGGGGTGGTCGCGAAAGCGGGTTTTAGCTCCGGGTGCGCCTCCCAGATCGCTTCGACGGTTTCTGCTTGGATGCGCTTGCTGTCGGCTTCTCGACGTCGCCGCTCCGGCTCTGAGTCGTGCGCCCAAATGCGGTGGTCGCGGAGTTGTTTGTCGTCGAGGCGCATGACGACCTGGCGTGCTGCCTCTGCGAGGTGGGTGGGGTCGAGCGCGTCGAGCGCGTCAATGAAATCTTGCATGGTGCATTTCCTTTCTAAAAATGGGTTGACCCCCACCCGGTGGTGGGGGTCTATTTCTGGTGTTCTCCGAGCGGGGTGAACGTCATGGCGACCGGCGTGAACTTGTCGTCTGGAACCGCAATGTTCGTAGGGATATACGGGTAGACCTGCACCGGGTTCCAACCACGTACTACGACCACGAAAACGGTACGCCAAGAGTATTCGCGGCCCGTCGCGTCGGCGAGACGAGAAAACTTGTACCCACCGCCATTCGCTAAGCCGTTGATCGGAGTTTTAGAGCCGGAGGTGATTTGCACCAGCACCTGTCCGGTAAACGGGCACTCGGGGCGGGTGACGTTTTTACCCTTGACCGTGAAGGTGGCATCACCGCCCTGGCCCTCAAAAACGCCGGTGTAGGTGATAGGCAGCAGGTTTTCAAAGTTCGGGGTGGTCATGCCGCCACCCCCGCCACACGCTGGCTCAATATTTGATAATCATTACCGAGTAATCGGCCCCGTCGGTGTCGGAGAAAAACGACAGGTACCTGTTCTCCCCCTCCGGTCGAGCGACGTTCGGCAGCACGACTGTTTGTCCATCTTCTATCTTCCGCGTGAGGTACCGCGCCTTGTAGCCCGGCCTCGTGGACAGGTGGACGGAGCCGGTGCCGCCGCGCGCCGTCACCGAGATTGTCTGCACCCCCGTATAGAGCGGCAAGTACGGGCCGAAGCGGGGGAAAGCAACCAGCGTGCCTTTCGACACGATGGAGTAGGTAATGATTTCCGGCATTGATACTGGGGATGTCATTTACTGATCCCCCCCCCGCAGCGATGGTTAGAGCGGGTAGGTGATGATCGTCACGCCCACATCGCCTGCTGATTGGGCGCGAATCTGCATGAAACGCCTTTCTCCGCGAGGAACAGGCACGCCCGACAGCACCACCGTCTCCCCCGCCTTGACATCGCGGGTCACGTAGCGCGACGCCGCTCCGGTGTCTGTGGACAGATAGACGGTCAGATCGGCCTGCTTCGAGCTGATGGAAATCGTGGACACGCCCTCTGGCAACCGCTCGTACGAGCTTCCCGAATCGGTGAGGTTCACGCTGCCTGCCGTGCTGACAGTCGCGGCGTACGACCTGATCTCCGGCAGGTTTTCTAGTGGTGCCGTCACCTACACCACCGCCCCTGCTAGTCGGTTGGCACTGGGTAGACCTCGATAGTGCCGCGTGACCTGGCGCTTGCGCTCCGTGTGGTCGTAGTCTGCACAAAGTCGCCGCTTTTCGCACCAATCGTGACGAGGACTCGGCGAGCACCCCCCCCGTTTCGCAGGAATCGCCGCGATCACCCCGCGCTGCGCGCCGCCGGAATAATGCAGCAGGTTTAGACCCTCGTCACCATCCCACGAGATGGCCACATTACACGGCCCAGCGGGAATACCAATCGCGAAATCGTTTCGCTGCTTGGAATGATTGCCCACAATTTTCGGCAGCGATGTTCCATCGCCCTCAATCGTGACACCGTACGGCATCACAAAACTAGGTGTAGTCAATTGTTTCTCCTTTCACAACTGTGTTGGTGGCCAGCCACCCCGGCGGTCACCACGGATTAGGTTTCGGTCACCTTGATGTACGCAGGCCACACCCGCCGTTTCGTGCCCGGGATGGTGACCTGTGCGGGGGTGAAAATATTCTTGTTGGGGTCCGGCCGAATGATGTTGTCCAGCCGCGCTCCGATTCCCCGCACCTCAAGCGCGCCCGTGGACGTGATCGAAAATGGGTTACCCGCCGGTGTGTCATACATGGATACGTCGGCAATCTTCCCGGTCGCAGTGTCCACCGGGATGTACCAGACCGCGTTGTTCGGTTTCCAGACCTCCACGACGATATGCGCGTGGCTAAATTGCATACCGATAGCGCCGCGCTCGAAATTGTCCGACCGCTGACCAGGACCAACGTTGAACGTCCACAGATCAACAGCCGAGCCACCGCCGGTAACAGCCTTGTATTCGACCGTGAACGCGACTTTCCCCCACCAGTCCCCCTGCGCAGAAAATGACAGGCCACGCTTGGCCTGATAATCCCACGTAGTCAGCAGACCGCCCTCGTGAGTTTTCCGGCCGTGCGACGCGTCATGCGAGTACACGCGCGTGCGCTGCTCGCGCGCCCACCAGACCATGTTGGAATGCACGTCCATCTGCTGGTTGGAAGACCACTGGTGAATCGACAGTGTTTCATCGCGGGCTTCCGCCGCGGCCTGCCGGTGGCGTTCCGCCTCGTCACGTTTGCGTTCGGCTTGGTCGCGAAAGCGTTCCGCAGCGGCGCGCCGGTCCTCCGCCTCACCACGAAAACGTTCCGCCTCCGCGCGGGCGTCTTCGGCCTCCATGCGCTCCATTTCCGCCATCGACCAAGCCGCATGAGACGCCGACATAGACGCGAACGAACCACGCCTAAACGTCTCCGCCTCATCGCGTTTCGCCTCCGCCTCCGCACGCTTCCGTTCCGCGTCATCACGAGCGGACTCGGCCTCGTTGCGGTATCGTTCCGCCTTTTGCATGGCGTCCACAGAAACCTGTTTGGAAGCAGTAGCCTCCCGCGACGCCTTTTGCGACGCCTTGGACGCCTTGCCAGATTCCTCGGACGCGTCCACCGACGCCTGCGACGCCACCGAAGACGCCTGCGACGCGGTTTCCGCCGCCGCCGCGTCCGCAGCAGCAGCAATGGCAGACTCACCAGCGGCCAGCGAATATTTACGTGCCCTATCCGAATGACCGGACGCCGCGTCCGTATGCACACGCGCCTGCTTCGAAAATTCCCAGGATTCAGCACTCCATTTATGGGACTCTTCCGACCAATCATGCGCGATCGCGGAAAAGCTGAAACTGGACGCCGACGCAGCACCAGACGCCCGCGACGCCGCCACAGACGCCTGCGACGCCTCCGACGACTTCGCAGACGCCAACCGCGCTTTTTGCGCTTCCCGCTGCGCGTCTTCCGCATGACCAAGCGACGCTTCGGAGTGTTTACGCGCACGGTCGGAGTGGCCAGACGCCTTATCCGTAAATTCCCGCGCGCGCTTCGACGCCTCTGTCGCATCCCGTACTTTCCCGGCGATCACGCCGTCGGCATCGGTTGCAGCGGCGAAGGCTTCGTCAGCGGTGTTTTTCGCTGCGGTCGCCGTGGACTGTACGGCACCGACTTGTTTGCGTCGTTGCGCTGACTCCTGCGCAATGGCCTCACGCACACTGCGGTTTTGCTCTTCGACCAGCTCGGCGTCGCGGATGGTCTGCCCGCCGACATGCACGCGCACGCCAAGCGGGTCCTCAGACGCCGAGGTGTAGGTGATAGCCGTCACGGGCTGCGGGATGACCCTGTTGAAGACGAGGACGTCAACAACGTCGCCGACTTCATAGTCCTCACCGGGAGTCCAAGGCCCAAGCCCTGCACCGGTGATGTCACGCTCGAAGTACACATCCTCGGAGACTTTGCGTTGCGAGGCGTCGACGATTGCTTCGAAGTTGGAGTAGCCCGCGTTGGTTTCAATCGTCACATCGGCGCGCGCGAAGGCGATGTCGAATCGTCCGAGCTGGTCGGTGCCCTTGGGTCGGTAGACATAGCCGTTGGTGTATCCGTCGTCGGTGTAGTCGTCTGTGTCGAGCTCGCGCCCTTCTGGGAGCACGACGTTGAACGCGCCATACGTGTACACCGCTACACGTGCGCCGACGGTGATTTCGCCACCGTCGGCGACTAGCTTGATGCTCATTGCGCACCCACCTTCACATCGAAATTTATGACCGGCTGGCCCGTGGTCTCTGGGAACACCATCGCTGCGGTCACCGCGACACCAGCTGCGGTTGCGCGCGGCATCACCACATCCCAGATAAATCCGTCATCCGGCTTGATCAACACGTCATCGGCAACAACTCCGGTTTTCGTCACCGTCACCGAAAATGGGGACGGCGATGCCCCGGCGACTTTCGCTACAGCCTCGACTGACTCCCGAATCACACGCCCAATGGCTTCATCAGCAGGGCCCGCGATGACCTGGTCACTGAGATACGAGTCGTAGAAGTCCACCTCGGCAACATCTCGCGGCGTTTTGAACTTCGCGGACTCGTCGGTCACGGCCAGCCAGTCGCGCTCGAAGGTGTGAAACGTTGTCTGCGCCCACTTGGCCGGCTGCGTTGAGCACGGCAACTGCTGCAGGAAGCTCACCACGTCCACGCCGTGCAGCGTGATCTCGCGGAGCTTGTCGGATGGGCCTGTCGCCATGCGCTGCGCAACCCTGTAGCACCATGAACTGCCGGGGCGCTCGACGAGCACGAACCGTGTCTTCGGGGTCGGGGTAATTGCCCCTGACGGTTCAACGCCAATCGTGTCATCCACCAATGCTCGCGCGGCAGGGTGCACGCCGCTGTCCATCGCGGACACGGGGAACGTCACCTGCAGCGATGACACTGCGTTGCGTTCGCGGGGGGCCTGCATTTCGGATGGTGTCGGCAGGTCACACATCGGGTACCCGTTCTCGTCCAACAATCCCAGGTACTGCCCCGTCGATTCCACCACCGCCTTGCGGTGAGCTGCAAACTTGGCCCAATCTACTGCCACGGTGACCACCTCCCAGTACGCCACGTCGCTTCACAGCGCGACAGCCCTAACCGGGCCGACGCCCCCGGGGGCACCGGCTCGGAAAACCCTGCTACTTGACTCGATGCTGCCGCGTTGATGCGCCCAGCCGTGCGCACGGTAAACCCGCCCCAAGGGGACGTGTCCAGCGTCGATAGCGAAGACACTGACGGCAGCACGGTTTCGAGCCCTGACGGCCACCGCACCGATGCCGACGGCACCGACCACTCAATCGTCGTCCAGATCGGCACATCACCGTCGTTGACAATCTGCGCGCCACGCTTCGGCGGCGAGCGCCACACTCCATCGAACGAGACAAGCGGAATCTCTACTTCAAGCAACGGCTCCCCCTCCGGGGCAACCTCAGGCGGGGCCACCATCTCACGCAACCTGACAGCCAGCTCCCACCCGTTGACGATCAGCCAGGCGTCACGATTCGGAGAGAACCAGGCCACGACCTGACCAAACGAAAACGGCGGCTCCACAAGCAGCTTCACGCTGCCCTCCACCACACCAGTGGTGTAACCATGCAGCACCGCACCCGGCGCGAACCCTGACTCGGTTGTCACCGCCTTGGGTTGACCCACCAGTCCTGTGATGCCGCCTGCTGGCAGGGTGACGGCAGAAGGACCGTTGGGGGCGACGTCGTGGAGTTTGCCGGTGTGGTCTCTGATTCCGAAAATCATGGTCACATCCTTGTCTTGTAGTAGTTCGCGCCGTTTTTGCCTTCCAGGACAGTCACGCGTCGGCCGACCGCGCTGAGCTGGTCGCGCATCTCGCGGGCGACGTCCTCAGTGCGCATGTACTCGGTGCCTGGCAGGTTGATGGTCAGCTCTGGAAGCATGCTGCGTTCGATTGCCTTGAACCGACGGTCCATCTGGGCTGCCAGTAGTTGTTCTCGCTCACGTGCCAGCTCCGACTCGACTGCCGCGCGCAGTTGCTCATCGCGAGCCCGGCGCGCGGCTTCCACGTCTTCACGTGTCTTGTGTCGCGAGCCGATCTGGGGGATGTCGATGTTGTCGAGTGCTGCTTGTGCCACGCGGGTGATGCCGGCATCTCCGAGTGCGGCACCGTCCATTGCTGCCGCCAGCTCGCCTGCCCACGTGCGTGGCACGCGAGACGGTGGCAGGGCAGCTGCGCCGGGCAGTTGGTATTCAAACCCTCCAGGCGGGAGTGTCTGGTAGATCTGCTCGGCTGTCTCAGCGATTGCCTCCAGCTCGGTGACTTGCTTGGAGGTTGACTCTGCAAGTGTGGTGCTTTGGCTTCGGTTGAAGTCCATGAGCTCTTTCAGCGCAGTTTTCACGCCCTCGTCAGAGGTGCGGTAGTACTCCGCCATCGACGTGAAGTAACTGACCTGCTGCTCGGCTGTGGCGAGGTCGCCACGGGCCTTAGCTTCTTGCGGCGCGTACTGCGCATCAATGGCAAGGTTGCCGACGTCGACCTTTGTCTCAGCAAGTGCCTTCTCGTAGTCGGCGATTTGCTGCTCCATTTGCTGGGTTTCCAGCGCCTGGACAGCACGCCCGAGCGAGGTGTCCTTCAGCGCGGCCTCGATGACCTTTTTCGCATCCTCCGTAGAGTTCCAGAACCCGTAGTGCCCGGCGCGTGCCATGACCTGTTCGATTTCAGCGACGTACTTGCCGTACTCCGGATCGTCGCCGAAGTGCTCCTGCAGGATGCGCATGGCTTCAGCTTTCGCTTGTGCAGCAGCACGCTCGTACCTGCGGGACTCCTCGACCTTGATTTCCTTGCGGTCGCGGGCTTTCCAGTCGGCAGACTCGGCGAGCAGCTGCGTCACGCGCTGCATCCTCATCGCCTGCGGTGTAGATAACGACCCGTCGCCAAGCGTGGTCATAGCTTTCAGCCTGCCGGCCTGGGCACTCAACAGTGCGGTTGCCGATTTGGCAGACAGCGCGGCCTTGGCCGCTTCTTTCGACGAGTCCAGCAGCTTTAACGCTGCGTCAGCGTTGGCCTTCAGCGACTCAGCTTGTGTCTTGTGTGTGTCAGCCTCGAGCGCGAGCTTTTCACGGATTGACCCGGTCACCGAGTCCATGGTCTCGCCGAAGGTGAGCTTGCCGTTCTTCAGCCCGGCTACGGTGCGCGCCCACATATCGTCGACGCTGGTGCCGATGACTCGCAGGGAGCCAAGCTCCGCACTCGTCGCCTTCGCGCGAGCATTAGCGACATCGACGATTCCACGGAGCTGGGTCTGCGTGTAGTTCGCCCGTGCCTGGCCAAGCTGCCATTGCGCCTGCTGCTCAGCAAGCAACGCATTGACTGCGCCCATGCGCAGCTGCGTCAGCTTCTGGTGCGCCTCATCGATGCCGCGCGCGAGCTTATCCATCATCTCGACGGACTTCGTCAGCGTTTCCACACGGGCCGCCTCGACCGCGTTGATCTTATCGGTGATCCAGTCAACAACCTTGCTAATGGCCTCAACTACCGCCTTGCTCAAGGCATACACCGCCTTGGCCGCTTCAATGGCCATGGTGATCTGCCCGGCACCAATCTGTGCCGCGAGCTGCGCGGTGTTTGTCCGCGCCAAGCTCAGGTTCTTTTCCGCCTTGATCACGTTGTCCGCAGCTCTATCGCGATCCTTGGCCCGCTTCTTGTCTTCAGCATCGAGCTTCTCCGCCGCGTCCTCACGAGCACGGCGCAGCCGCTCCTCTGCATCAGCGATCTTTTCCGCCGACGGATTCTTGTCATTCTTGGCGCGCGCGACCGCTTTCTCCGCGTCTTCAATCCTGCGCTGCGTCTGCTTGTCGTAGCCGCCTTCTTCAGCCTCGATTTCGGCTAAGACTTCACGCGCTTCCGCAAGTTCGCGTTCGCGCTCAGCGATCTCCTCGACGCCATCCTTGGCGGCCTGGCGGGTATCGCTCAGGCCTCGTTCAGCGTCACGCAAACCTCCGAAGACCTCCGGCATCAGCGCGCCACCAACGCCAAGCCCGAACCGTGTCGGGTTGGCGTGGTAGTTGCCCGCGGCGACCGCAAACGAGTTCGTCAGATCGTCAACCACATCAAACGCCGACGTGGGCTCATCCGCGATAGACCGAGACCCGTCCTGCGGCGCGATCGCTTCAAGCCCGGCAGCTGTGGCGTCCAAGTTCTCTGACGCTTCCTTGAACCCATCGACGACGGCGGGAAGTTCAGCGGCAACTTCGCGCATAGACCTGGCGAACTCAGACAAGTCTGCCCACTGCGCATCCGTGAGCACTGGCTCCGGCTTCCCGGACAAGTTCATCGCCACACCACCGTGGGGCAAGTACCCGCCCTGGTCATACAGCTTCACGCCGAACAACGAGGAGATGATGTCAAAGGTGCGGTCAGCAGCACCCCACGACACATTGGGGCTGCCCGCAGGCGAGGACACACTCGTAAGCCCCGCGCGTGACGAGATTGCTATGTCGCTTGCAAAGTCATCCAGGGACTCCGCAACCACGTCGGCGTCAGGGAAGTGCGCCCAGTCCGTAAAGCCACGTCCCTCAAGCGGACCCGCGGTGCGACCGATCGTGAACCCGCCGCCGGTGTTCCCACCGGACTCGATAAACGTCCCGTCGGCCAACTGCATCGCGGTGTGCCCGTTGGCACCGCCGCCCTGGTCCCACCACCCAATGGTGATGTCACCAGCGCCACCCCTGCCAGGCTGCGCGCCACGGGCGGCAAGCCAGTCGCCCTCCGTGACCGTGGACATGCGAGAGGTAAACGGGTCTTCCCCGCGGTAAACATTGACCGTGGCAGAAACAGCCCCAGAACAATCCACACCGCTCGGTGACCACCCACCCATGAAGTACGGAGTCCCATCAAGAAACGCGAGCTGGCGCTTAATCTCACTCGAAGAGACCAGGCCACCATCAGCAAACCCAGGCAGTTTCGGGAACGTGCCCTGGTTAATTGCGGCAAGTTCCGCGTCGTACTTGTCAGACGACGCCCGGTTGATCACCCACTCGCCCGCGTCCAAGCGCGCCAGCGGACTGCCAACAGCATCGACACCCAGGAAACCGTCGACGATCTCAGTACCCGGCCCAGTCGTTGGCAAACGGTAGCCGGCGACCTGGCCACCAGTTGCAAGACCCGGCGCGCGCCCACCGGATGCGCGCCTTGGAGTGCGTTCGGTGATAGTGCGTTGCCTGGTGGTGACGGTGATCGTCTTGTCTTTAATACCGCTCAGGCGGCGCTGGACGTCGTCAATCTCTTTCTTGGCCTGGCTGGCGTCGGCCTCGATCTTGGCTTCTTTCTTCTTGCCCAGTTCAGTCTCGACGTCCTTGATGAAGGTGTCAACGTTTTTCCGGGCTTCCTCTGTCGGTGCCTCGATCTTTGTGGTGTGCCCGTCTGGCATGTCGTCAAGTTCGATCCCGAGCTGTTCTAACTGGGCTTGTGCTTCTTCAGAAAGCACGTTGAGCTCAACAGATTGGCCCTCCGGCAGATCCTGCAGCAGCGCCCACACCACAGCGATCTCTGTCTCTACGGAGTCCGCGCCCTGCAGCTGCACCAGGGTCTCGACGACCTCCGGCATCAGCGCATACTGCTGGCGCAGCGACTCAACCTGAGGTTCGGTCAGCCCGTACGCTGCTGCGAGATCCTCGAGCCCTGCTTCAACAAGCCCGTACGCTTCTTGTGCGTCGTTTCCGGAAATGACCGACTGCAAGAAACCATCAGAGATCGACATCAACGATTCATGCAGCGACTGCGCATTCTTATCCGCGACTTCAAGCTTGCCCGACTGGTCGAACAGTGCGTCACCAAGGCCTTCACCTTCGATGATCGCACCTGCCGCGGACTCGCTGACCTGGTCGACAGTCTTGGCCAAGTTCATCATCGCGTCCTGCGTGGAGGCCGGAAGCATGCCCATCGCCTGCAGCACCTGTTTCAGCGCGCTCAAGCGCTCCTCCGCAGCTGCAGAGGAGTCCGCCAGCACCTGCATCCCGGCTTCAATCTGCGCGGTGGCAGGTGCAACCCGCTGCGCAGCCTGGACTTGCTCGTCCAGAGCCGCCTTGACCTGCAGCAGTTGCTCTGCAGCACGCTGCGAGGCATCCCCGCCAGCATCCAGATGAGCTATCAGCTGCGCAAACTGAGGCCCACCTGCCGCAACAACCTTACCGATGTCTTCCATCGGAATCTTTAACTCGCCGGCGGCAGACTTCAGCGCGTCATAAGTCTTCTTCGTCTCGTTGACCTGGGAGCGATACTCGCTGAACTCCTTGTTCCAGAAGCCTTGCTGCCACCACGACAAATCAGGAGCCTGAATGACGTTGAACGTGCTGTTCATCTGCTCACCGATAGCGGTGAGCTGCGTCATTTCCGCCTCCGCGATCTTCGCAGCAGCAGCAAGCCCCTGCTCATTGAGTGCACCGGTGGTGCCAGCGACCGCCATTTGCAGCTCAGTCTGCGCTTCCGCAGCGTTGCGTGAGGCTTGTGCAAGCTTGTCTTGGATAGTGGACGCAGCGTTCGCCGACTGCACATACGCGCCGACGAGTGCAGCCCCGCCCATCATCGCGACGTTAAACGGGCCACCCATGGCGTCGACGACACCAGAGACACCGCTGCGCAGCAGACTAAACCCACCGGCGGCGGCACCCTTCGCGGCCCCGCCAAGTAGCAAGAGACTGCCACGTGCAGCAGTCGCCACCCGTGAAGCTCCGGTCATCTCCGTCGACCAGCGCTTCGTGTTCGCACCAAGATTCCGCATCGGAGCCGACGCCTGACGGGCTGATTCCGCCATGAGAGCGATTGTTTTGTGCTTCGATTCGACGACGGCAAGCGCTGCACCCATGCGGGTCAGCTCCACACCATTCTTTTGCGCGAGGAGCGTGTGCACCTCCATCATTTCGCCGAATCCCTTTGCGCTTTCACGCGCTACGGCCATGTGAGAAGGGATGTCGGCTTTCTTGAGGATTGCGAATGCTGCAGCCGCACCGATGATTGGGCCCGAGAGTCCCTGCAGCGCGTTGCCTGCGGTCTTCACGCTGCCTTCCATCGGCGCGAAGAGGTCACCGGCGACGTCAGCCGTCGTTTTTAACCCGTTGATTGCGGACTCGGTGTAGTCGCCGAACTTGCCGATGGCGGCGGTGGCCATATCCACGCCCGCCACCATCGTGCCGGCAAGCGCTTCGTACGTACCGAGTGCGACGTCTTCAACGGTGTTTTCCAGCCGCTCCATCGCACCTGGCAGGCCGTTGGTTTGCGCTGCTGCGACTTCTGCGGCTTGCCCCTGACGGGTCACGGCCTCGGAAAGCGTGTCAAAGCCCTCTTTGCCCTGCTGCGCTGCGACACCAGCCATGCGCATCGCGTCGCTGCCGAACAGTGTCGCGGTTGCGGCCTGGTACGCCTCCGGGGTCATCTCTTGTGCAGCCGTTTTCAGCTGCCCCATCAACGTCGGCAGACCGACAAACTTCCCCTGTGCGTCGTAAACGCTTAAGCCAAGCGCTTCAATAGCAGCCTGCGCCGGCTTGCCCTGGTTCGTCAGCGACAGCAGTGCAGTTTTCAGCAGTGTACCTGCGTCAGAGCCGGTAATACCTGCGTTAGCGAACATCGCGATCGCAGTCGCGGTGTCGTCGATGGACACACCGAACTGATGCGCCACGGCACCAGATTGCTGCAACGCGTTTGCGACGTCACCGATTTCTGCGGACGACGCGTTTGCTGCACCGGCCAGAATGTCTGAAACCCTCGCGGCTTCAGATGCATCGAGCGAGAACGCTTGCAGCGCCTGGGACTGGATCGTTGCAGCACTCGCGGCATCCGTTTGTGCGGCAGAGGCCAACTGCAGGGTGCCCTTTGCTGCCGCCATTGCTTCTTCTACCGAGAAGCCGCCCTTGGCCAGCTCGGTCATCGCTGCAGCAGCGTCAGAGGCCGACGTTGCGGTCAGCGACGTGTCGTTGCCAAGTTCGCGGGCACGCTGGGTGATCGCTTCAATCTGCTCACCCGTAGCCTGCGAAACGGCCCTCATCGTGTTGAGTTCTGCTTCGAACTCCTTGCCGACCTGTACGACGGTCTTGACTGCCTCGGCACCTCCCATTGCCACGCCGAGAGCTGCACCGAGTTTTCCGGCGGCACCAATTGCGCCTTTCAGACCGGACTCCATCTTGGGGACAAACCCCTTCGTATCCGGTTCAACCAGGATGTCAATTTTGCCACCGGCCATTGGTTATTCTCCTCTCATTCTTCGCAGATCACTCAGCGAACCAAAACGCCGACCGTCAGATTTCGTGACAGTCGGCGTGGTGTTTTCTTGTGCTTTCAGTAGTTCGCTCATCAGCGCCCTGTGGATGTGCGCCGGGCGGTGCGCAACAGGGAAGATCACCGGGTCTGCCGGCGGTTTGATGCCTTCGCGTTTGCGGCGAGCTCGCTCGCGAGCGACGTCCGGGTCGTCAGGGTCGGTAATCCATGAGCGGTACTCGGAGTTCAACCAGTAGTCGAGACGGTCAACAAGCATCGCCAGGTTCTCATCCTGATCAGACCACCGATCCAGCCCATCGATGAGCACCGCGACATCCCCATGCCACATCGTGTCCAGCGCCTCGCGGAAATCGAGACAGTACTGCCTGCGAAACTCAACGAGCAGACGGGCGAACTCGCCCGGCGCGGCTAGGCGGAGACACCAGGAAAAAAATTCCCGTCTTCAGACCGCAGTCCTGCAATCACCGCCATGCGGCCAAGCACACGCGAAGCGGTCGGTGCGGCCTCCTGCAGCAGCCGCTCTGCAAATGCTTCTTTCGCCTCATCGTCTGAGTCCGACAGCAGTGCGACGGTCTTCTTGACGATGTCGACGTTTTCATTCGCCTTGTCAACGCGCCAGATCTCCACGTACTCGCGTGCCTCACGGCCCGTGAAGTTCTTGCGCAGGCTGAGCTCGATTCCGTCAAGGTCAATCAGCTGAGACGGCCCGCCTTGCACGGCAAGCGCGGCGTCCAGGATGTCAATCGAGGTCTTCTTCTTGGCAGTCATGTTCGTTTCCCTTCTCGGTACTGGGTGGGTAGAAAAATGGGCGGGTTGTTGGGTTTACGCAGTAGTGGAGACCCGCGGCACCACCATCCTGCTTTGGCTACTGGGTCTCTACTTCCTTACCGGTGCCCTGGGCACCCGCGGTGTCTTCTTCTGCAGTCATGCCATCAGGCAGGGCAGGAATGATCTCCACCATCGGGGAGAGGAAGGACACGTCAAACTCCCAGCCATCGATGTTCTGGCCATCGATGGCCGCGCGTGTCGCAGGTGCCTTGAGCGTGACACGCGGGGAGTAGAAGAACGCGGCATCCGTGCCGTCTTCGACTCGGATCAACAGCGCGAACTCCTCGCCGATGCCCTTCTCCACGGCGTAGTGGTCGCCCTGCTTGATGATCTTCCCGCCCTGGGCGCGAGTCAGCAGCGTGGCCTTGGTGTTATCCACTGCACGGAACTTGATGCCCTCCTTGAGCGGATCGCGGGCAATCTTGTACGGGGCCTTGCGGTAGTTGAACACCTGCTTTTCGGTGACGGACTGTTCTGCGGTCTGCTCGAACCCAGCCTCAATGCCGCCGAATGCGTCCCACCCTGTGATCTCTGCCTTGCGCAGATCACCCTGGGGCAGTTTGGTGTCTGCCGCCGCGCGGTATGCGTCGCCTGTCAGCCAGAGATATGCCTTGCTTGGATCAGCTGTCGTTACAGCCATAGTTGAACTCCTTTGAGTCTAGAATCTGGAAAGCCCGCGGTGCCTGACATGCACTTGGAATCGGACCGGGGCATAGAAAAGGGGCCTGTCGGCCCCACGTTTCAGGTCATAGAGCTGAACGGGTCCGTCCAGCCAGTTTGCACTCCATGCCGTCGCGTCATCGAGTACCTGGTTCTTCGCTCTGCCGAGCAGCTCGCCCGCCATCGCGGCGGCGCGCCACACCGTCACATCCGGATCCTCCCGCAGCCGCGAGACCTGACTGTCAGGTGCCCACGGGGTCACCTGAACAATGACTCGATGCAGCATCGGATCGTCCCCCATGTGTCCCGTCACGGCGACAAGACAATGAGGTTTCGTGAGGGGGTCGGGCAGATTGCGGGTAGTGATTAAGCCTCCGTGCAGGCAGTCGGTGAACTCCTTTTGCGCCGCCAGCCAAGCACGGATGATGCCGGCGACGTATGGCAACGGTTTTACTGTCACTTCATTCGACTCCTCCTTGGTCTCATGCCTTGGTATCGTCCATGCTTCATCGCTGCTGTTGTCAGCGCCGCGTGAGCCGGAGTGTCCGATGTGCCGTATTCCTTGTGGATTGCGTCCTCGTCATCGTCAACGACCGAGACATCCTGGCCGGCGACCTTGACTTCGATGCCGCCCCGGTAATCACCGGTCAGTATCGGCGCTAACGGGCGAGCATCAGCCGCGACTTCCTTGGCGATTCGGACGCGCTCATCAAACGACCCCTCGCGGGACGCGTACCTTCGCACTCTCCGCCGATAGATAGTCAGTCTTCCGCGCATCTAGGACACCTGTCTATCGAGTTCGGGGGCATGCCGAACCTGCACAGCCACGTACTCCGGAGCTTGGCCGGGGATACCTCTCGGCATGCCCTCAGTAATCGCTTGCCAGCACTGCCCTGCCGGCGAATAAAACGAGTCTTCGGCCCGCACCGCCACCGGTGGTTCAAACAACACCATCCGCTCATCAACAACGGTGGACGCTGTTACCTCAGAAAAGCCGTTCCACAGCGGTGCTTGCAACAGCCCGCGCCCGGGAATCTCTTCCACGCCAGCCGGGAGCGGCTCGCCTGTGTTCGGATCCGTCTCGTTGCTGTCTCCTGCGATGACAGCGCTCCAACCTGGCTGAAATAGCACTACTGCACTCACCACGGTCGGTACGCTCCTTCCGCTACCTGTGGCGGCATGCCTCGTGGTCGAATCGTGAACGCCGCCTGTGACTGCTGCGGGGCAACAATCATCAGCTCGTCCAGCGTCAAGTACAGCAACGAGCCTTGCCCAGCACCGCCGTCGCCAGCCCACTCCATCGAGACTTCCGGGTAGGCAAGTTTGTCGAGACCACCTCGCGTGGTCTTGTCGATCGCTCGCGTCACCATCGCTTCAACGATGTCGGCGACGACGAGGCGGTCAACCAGCCCTTGCTCGATACGCTGCTCGATGTTCGGTGCTCGCGCGCAAATCAGTCGTTCGGCTTGGTCAATCCAGCGCTTCGCGCGCTGCTTCACCTCAGGTGCAGCATCTGGCCAGATGTCTTCGGGGGCTTCAATCAGCCACTTTGCCACGACATCCTCCTTGCTCTACTCCTGCTCGGTCACAGGCGTCGCCTGGTTATCCGCCTCGAACGCATCAACCATCGCGATGATCTGCTCGGTCGTCATGCCTGCGGGCTCAAGTCCGAGCGTTTTGGCGTAGTCCTGCCACTGGGACTTCTTTGCGCGTCCGTCCGGGCGAGACGGGACGGTCAACTCCGGCGAGGTGTCAGATTCATCCGCCGCCGGTTCAACCTCCCCTTCCCCAATACCGAAGCCTTTCGCCTGGTAGTACCACAGGTTTGCCTGGTTCGGATTGCGGCAAACGCCCTCGATGAACACGTCGCCGCCGATGGTCCCGTTGTAGCGGGCATTCGGTGATGTGACGATCATTTAGGCCACCTTGACCTTGCGAAGCACGCCGGCCGCCTTCGTCGCCTTGAGCGCGACCGCCACCGGGCCCATCTCGACTTCGCCGTTTTTGACCGCACCAGAGGTGGTGAAGTCCGGCAGCCAGGTCTTCATCATCTCGCCCGAGGTAGTGGTGACACCGTGGAAGCCATCAAGGCCGATACGCACGGCGTAGACACTGGTGACGCCCTCGGAAACCGGAATGATCGGGTCATTCGTACCCGGCTGGTTGCCTGGATCAACCAGAATCAGGTTGCCGATCTGCTCACGCTCGATGGCGTGCCCGTTCGCACCGACGAGGCCGTCGATCGGGTTGACCGTGTACATGGAAGCCCGGCGCGCTGCGGAGCGCAGTTTTGCGAGGGCTCGCTGGTTTGCGAACAGCAGGGTGGGTGCGCCGTCGAGTGCTCCTTGCAGTTCGTCGAGGTCGTCGAGGATGCCGAGTGCGGCATCGGCGGAGGCGAAAGCGCTCCAGTCCTTCTGGTCGTTGAGTTCCGTTGCGGAGCCCAGCAGGGCCTTGGACAGGCCGTCGAAGCCGTGTTCGTCGACTGCGGAGTCACCGTTGATGACAGCGTCGCTGAACTTGGTTGTGGTGGCCTTGATCAACTGCGAGGTCTGCAGCGCGATCTCGTCCGAGGTTGCCGGGCCGAGGTGTGCGAGTTGGCGATCGACCTGGAAGGAGCCGCCGAGGACCTTCAGTTCTACGGAGTGCTTCGTGGTGGTGACGCTCGACGGGGTGTACTCGGTGTTGAACTCACGGAATTCTGCTTCGCGCTGTGTTGCGAGACGTCGGTAGGAGTAGGTCAGCGTTGCACCGCCACCCGCGGGGTTGACCGCAGTGTCGAAAATGAGGTTGTCGAGAATGGCGGAGCTTTTACGGAACTCGTCGATGACGGTTGCGTCGTAGTCGTCCTGGGTGTTGAGCTTTGCCTGCTCAAGGGTGATAGCCATGTGGCATCACTTCCTTTCTATCGTTGGATGTTCAGGCGGGCGTCTGTGGCCTGCTGCAAGGTCATTGGGGTTGCGGCTCGCTGTGTTCCCTGTCCCTGGGAGGGGTCGACGGGTTTTCGGTCGAAACCGAGCGCTGCCGCGAGGGTCTTGGCGTCGGCGGCGAGTTCTTCTTCCGTTTCGCCGCGGAGCCGATCCGCCATCTCGGCGGGGAGTTTCGCATCGGACAGGACTTTGCCGACAAGCTGTTCACGCTCACGCGCGGTCGCTGCTGCTTCAAGTTCCGCAATTCGTGCGTTGGCCTTTTCCAGGTCAGATTGTGCACGCTCGAGCTCGGTCATCTTCTCCCGGTCGATTGCGTCAAGTCGTTCCTGAAGTTCGTCGCGCGCGGCCTCTGCGGCCTGGCGCTTGTCGCGCTCTGATGCGAGATCCTTAAGCACGGCGCGTTTGCTGCCGCGCGCGTCGGGATTGTTCTCCTCTTCACCGTCCGGCGCGGACTCCGCTTGCTTTTCGACGCCGCTTTCCCGGTCTTCGGCACCGGCAGGCTCTTGAGGATCATGCTGGCTGGGCGCGCTTCCCTGCCCGGGGCTGGCTAACTCGCCAGCGTCAGCCTCGGCGGCGAACATGCGTACCCAAGGGCGTACACGATTCTTCATGTTGATAACTCCTTAAATTACGAAAGCCCACCGGTAGGTGGGCATGAAAAAACCCATCACGTGCAGTGATGGGTGGGATGTTCTTTGGTGGTCGGCTAGTGCCAGCGAGAAAGGTCAATCTCCTCTAGAGGAGGAAGACGCAGAGAAACTACTGGCGTCATTGCTGCAAATTCACGGGCTGCTGTAAAGACGTCGATCACACCACGCTCGCAATAGAAGTTCTCCTCGAAGTAGATCGGCTCTTCGAATATCTCGAGGAATTTACTTTTAGCCTCTGCATTCGTAACAGTTTTCCCTGCGCGAGCGGCATCGAGGTAAGCATGCAGAAGGCGCTCTTCACGCTGCGGAGTTAGTAAGTCGCTATCGACTACCCCGAGTTCATTGCCCAGCCGCTCAATGGCTTCACGAAGAAGCATCTAAACTCCTCTCCATGGTGCATCCACGAGTTCACCTTCTACAGTAATCCGTTTTACATTATCCCCATTACGAGCAAAGAGCGTGGCATATCGCCACGAACTGCCTTCTTTTGTGGAAAACGTCTGGATAACCACTTCTAGAAGTATTCGGTTGCCATCAGGATCCACAACGCCTTTTTGCAGTTGCCAACCTTGGCCGTTGGTTCGGTCAATGAAATCCGGATCACTTTGTACTTCGTCTTTGACGTCTGCAAGCCACTCAAGGAGTTTCTGCTGCTTCTGCGGCGGGAAAAACGACTTCGGAGCACTCAACACTGCGTCAGGGTGTTCTGCGCGGATTCGCTTCACAGAAGTCGCGATTTCGTCCGCACATTCTGCAGTGTGCCCACCGGAGACGTACATCCACTGTGTTTTCGTGGCGTAACGCACCCGTCCAGCCTTCGTGATGTGCTCTACCGGCAATGTCGGGTCAATCGACGGCGCAATCTTCGAGAACTCCTCGAACAGTGCCTGATGTCGCGCGCGGGCAGGGTCAGCAACCATGCCGCGCACCTTCTCAGGCAACACGCCAGGACGGACAGAGCGAATGTAGCCATACCGGTACAGCAACTCCGCACGACGCTGCTGGTCGCCTTGGGAGCGGCTGATAATCTCCGGCACGCTCAGCCGCTCAACACGAGGCAGACCCCTCACCGACCCCTTGGGGCGGCCGTAGTAGTACCGCATCGTCTTCGAGCGCGCCGTCGTGCCCATCTTCGTAAACGCCTGACCAGCAGCCGACATCCCACGACGACTATTCACCACCTGGTTGATATCAGCCCCGGCGCGAATCGCAGCGGCACCAGACTTGGTAAAGACCTTGTCTTGGTCTGCAGCACTCAACGAGTCCCAGTACGCCTGAGCATCGAAACCAGGCCCCTCGAAGCGTGCGTCGGTACCATTCGGGACTGCGATCTGGGTGCAATCGCAGCCCGGGTGCCGCAAAAACGGCTTGTCCCAATACCCACGCTTGCCCGCCAGCACCGCGCAGCGGTCACAACACGGCACGTTCGCCATGCGAATGTAGAGCGTCTTTGGGCGCATCAGCCCAGCAACAGATTTCGCCATTCGCTGGGTGTCAATCAACGCGGTCTGCGTAATCGTCGCCAAGAGCTTGCCGCCGGACTCCCACGCTGAGCGAATTTGCTGCGGCGTCGGTTCCTCAAACAAATCCAACCGTTCACGCACATGCTTGGCCACCGCGCGAGGGATCATCTCCAGCGGATCCCCATCAGGCATGTACCCAGCAAAGCCGGCAGGGTTGAGCACACCAATCGGACTATCCTGCCAACCGTTCGCCATAAGCTCCAGGTTCATCGTCCTGTCCACCAGGGCTGCATTCTTCGCCTGCGCCCTAGCAATCAACTCGACCACCTGGTCGCCGAACTCACGCTCCCAAACGTCAATATCCATCGGGGAAGCACGAGGCATCAGATCAATGCGCAGCTTGCGCAGCGTCTGCCGCACGATCTTAGAACGCTCGATAGCCTCCTCCCGCAGCTCCGGCGGCAGCGCCCGAAACGACCATGTCGTACTCATGTCGCCTCACCTCCTGACTAAAGCCCGGCGCGCTCGAACTTGGCATCGCCGATGTCGAAGTAGTTCTCGCGCTCCTGTGCCAGCCACTGCAGTTCCTTGTCGATGCGTGCTTGCGTGAACCCGAGTTCCAGGAGTGCGCCGCGCACGGACAGGATCGGCTTGCCGCCTGTCTTCTTCGACAGGGCGTCCGCGCGTTGAGCTTCGGTTGGTGTTCCTGGGTCGTGCCAGAGGATCGAGATTTTGCCGTCTGATTCCCACGCATGTCGCCGAATGCGTTCCGCAACGCCAAGTGACCAAGCAAGTGCGGCTCCTACGGCTCGTGCCATTCGCTCGACCTGTTTTACAAGGCGTGACTCATCGGCTCTGATTGACCCTTCTGCTGCCGGGTTGGCTGTGTTTTGCCCCATCATCCGAACTGGCAGTCCGGTGACGGTTGCGGCCTGCTCGGCGAGCATGGTGATGGTCTTGTGGAAGCCTGCCAGGTCTGCACCTGGCAGCTGCTTGACGTCAGCTCCCTTCGTGGAGATCGCCCACACACTGCCCAGGTAGGTTTCCCACTCGTCGACGGGGTTGCCGTGCTCGTCTTGAAAATCGCTTCTTGCAACTCCAAGCGCGATCTTCTGCGGTGTTGAGACGGTCTCCATCGCCATCTGCAGCTGCAGCATCACACGTCCCGCCATGTTCACCAACGGCTTCAGGTCGGAGAATTGTGTCTCCCCTCGCCACACGTCATCGGAGGTGTCCTGATTGAAGGCCATGACCACCGGCACTCGCCCCAATCCGTGCTCGATGCGCTGTACTGCTTCCCATTTGCCCGCCCGGCGCGAGATCATGATGGTCTCGTTCGGGAGGTAGAGAGTCATGTGGGTGGCTCTGCCGGTTTCTGCCCGGTAGATACGCAGTGCGGCTTTTGTTGCCCGAGTGATGGGGTCGACGACGGTGGCGAGGTTCTTAGGAGATTCCACGCGGATACGTGGCCTACCACCGTCTGGGTCTGCAGCTACGGAAAGCGCGCAGCGGCCGAGGACGATGAAGTCGCGCACCAGCAGTGGAAGGGATGCGTCGAGGTCGTTTGCTTCCCAGTCCTCGCGGAGTTCTTTGTCTTCGCTTGTTTCCCCGGATCGGAGGATCATGCGGACTTCCATGCGCTCGGCCAGGACGGAGGCGTAGGTGCGGCACCAGTTCAGTGGGAATGCGAACGGCTGCACGTCTGGTGGGATCGCGATGCCGAGATTTCCGATGTCCTGGATGCCGCGGTAGTAGCGTTCGTTTTCCCTGTCGGCTGGTTTGGCCTGTTGAATCTTGTGGAAGAGGGCTTGCATCAAGCGTTGTTCTTCGTCTGTGAGCATGTCGTGTCACCTCCTTCGTCGTCCGAGCACGATGACGCCTGTTTCTTGCGAGCTTCCCCAGCCTGCTGCATGTGCGTCCATGGCTGCCTCATGGGCGACAACGGACGCCATGGCGGCGTCGATCTTCTGGTGGTCGGTAGGTTTGCCGAGGACGTACTGTTGGCCTGGTTTCGCGACTCTCTTGGCGTTCGCGATGGCCATTGCGGTCAGCGGGCAGCCGTCGTGGGTGATGCGCCCGGTCGTCAGGTCGATTTCAAAGCGCGAAAGCGCAGCGAACATGCGCCGAATCGAGTTCGTTGGCCATTCGAACACGGTCTCATCGCCGTGAGCGAGTGACCAGTCGCCGATCTCGGAGCGCCAGTCCTGTGGGTCGCAGTACATTCGCTCCACGGTGTAGCGGTCAAAGACCTCATCGACGGCGGCCATGACTTCGCCGCGGGGAATGCGCCCGCCCCATTGGGCCGGGTTCCAGATGGTTGGGCGTGAATCTGGGCCGTAGCGAGGCGTGAACTGGAACCCGTCAACAGTCTCTGCGCGGATCGCCGTCCAGTCGTTGACCTCGGAGCCGTCGAAGCCGAGGCAGATGCGTGTCCCGTCAGCCGGGTTCGCCATCCATTCCATATGCGCCCTCCCAGAGTCCAGCTGGCAGCCACGTGCCAGACGCGTAGGTTGATCGGTTCCCGAAGAAGCGCTCTGCTTGTTCCGGGTCGCGGTGGTTAAGTTCTTGTGCTTCAGCCTCAATCGAGTCGAGGTTGACCCATGGTGTTCCCATGTAGACGTACTCCAGAATCTCGCGGCGCTCTCCCGCATTCGACCAGCGCAGCTCCGCTGGTGGCTGTGGGTAGAAGCGAAACACGTCGTCAACGGGAGACTCAAAGGTTTGCTGTGCAACCGAGTTCACTGCGGTGTTCCAGGCGTTTGTGGTTTCAATCGACCTGCCTGACATACCTGCCAGGCCACGACGCTGGTTATCTGCAAGCTTTGTCATTCGGTTCGACGCTGTCCACAGGCCTGTCTCGTCTTGGACGACGAAACTGACCGGGTTACCGACCTTGGAGTCAGCAGACGCAGTCACAACGTCGATACGGTCTGCGTCTTCACCTCCCTCATGCCCAAGCACACGCACGAACGTGCCCAAGTCCTTGAGCAGCCACATCAACGGCCCCAGCCGGATCATCGACCGCAGAGGACGGTACGTGTTATCGGTCTGGTCTTCCGAGGTTGCAGTGATTTGCAGCAGCGGCGATGGATGCGGCCTGCCCATTGGCTCACCAGCCATGTACTCGAACTCGAAGCCACACGGGCACCCCCAATCAGCACACCTGTAGGTATCTCCGGCCTGCGCAAACCCGCAAAACTCTGCAGGGCCAACAGCCTGCAGCGCACACATCGTCGCCGCCCACGGCCCCTTCCCCATCTTCTGCGGCAACACTACCTGCATACGGCGATACCGAAACGCCTGGTTGCCAAGAGGTTCACCCTCCCAGACAAGCCCGGCGCGAATCTCGCCGAACTTGGCTGCACACCAGAACTGCCAATCCGACCAGCGCATTGGTTCGCCGCGTCGGTAGCCGTCTGGGACTCTGCAGTGCGCCTGTACCCATGCGTCCCACAGGTCGCCGAGGGTTGGAAAATCGACTTTCCAGTCTTCCAATCGTTATTCGCGGAGTCGGCGGCGGATCTGCACCACATTTTGGCCGGCACGAGAGGTGGTCGACTCCGCCTCCTCCTTCTCGGTCTTGGCGCGAACCTCCCAGCCGTTTTCACGCATGCCTGCCGGGGTCAGCCCAATGGCATCGGCAAGGCGCATTGCTTGTGTCATCGTCGATGGCGAGGCATCCGGTTGTTCGCTCTTGACAGCCCAGTGGACATAGTGGGCAATCATCAGCCACCGCCATGGTTCCTCCGCCCACGCGACGGCTTGCGGGTAGCGCCACATTTTCTTCCAGAGCGCGACCTCGCGGTTCGGGCGCTTTGGCAGCGGCCACGCCGGAATCCTGCCGGTGTACCCCTCAGCGGGCAACTGCCGCAAAGACCCGGCGATGCCGCGGTGCTCAGAGCGCTTCGACGTCGGATCGGGGCGCGGCCCGGAGCGAATTCGAGCACCACCTGAACCCATAATTACCCCTCCTACCTGGTTTTTTGAACCCTAAAAACTTCTTTCCGCCCTCACGCACGGCCCAGCTCATCGTGGGTCAAGGGGTACTCCCCCACCCCGCCGAAACGCCGGTCTGTTTATTTCGTCTAGCGGCGATCCCATGACGTGAATTGCACGCCCGGCATAGCACCGTCAGGGGCTGATCGGGCGCGCCGCCGAGCACGAGCGCGTCCGCGTGCTGGGCGGTGAGATCAGTTGCCCGGTGTGGGGGCCGCTGGAAGCCTGGGCAGACGTTGCCATACCTCGCGCGGTGGGTAGCGACGGCGTCCGCGCGGCGGCGGCGCTCCGCCGGATCGCGGTAGATCATTTTCGTTGGCACAGTCTGCCGTTGGTGCTGCTCGTGAAGCGCCGCATGACTTTGGCACAGGCCCCGCGAATGCGACGCGGCTGGGCAGCCTGGCACTGAACACACTGTGTTCGCTCTTGCCACGTCCTCACCTCCCAGTACTGACAACAAAAGCCCCAACACTCGCGGTGCGGGGCTTAACAACTCTTACGATGCGCAAGCATAGCACCATGGGTGGGCCACCTCAAATAGTTTTCACGCCCGCCAACTCCAACACATCCGCGAGACGCACTACAACGCGCCCATCAGGCAGCGTTTCGGAGTCGAGCTGCCCAGCCTCAACCCAACGACGAACCCGAGCGCGCGAGACACGCGCACCGAGATGCTGCGCCCATCGCGTGATCTCTCGTGTCGTGCCGACCTCGATCGGCTGCGGATCCTCGTCACTACTCGGCGCGACCGCTGCTGTTATCACCTGTTGCTGCCCAATGATCTCGTAGGCCGCCATCTCAAACCACGGGTACTGCTCAAGCTCCGTCACCCTCGCACCAAGCCAATGCGCGCATGCGCTAATCGACGTGCCACCGCGCCAAGTGCCGGCACCTTCCTGCGCCGCCAGCTTCGCACACCACCGCTGCAGCACCCGGGCAGTCTCCAGCTTCAAGTCCAACAGCACAATCGAGACCGGAGGACGAGAGCCACCACGACGAGCAGCCACCCCAGCGTTCACCCCAGAAGCAGGCACCGACGGGAACAACAACTCCTCGAGCACCAGAGCGTCACGCTCAAGCAACCACAGCGACCGACCCAATTCAGAAACTAGATCAAACACAACAGCATTCCTTTCAAAATTCTCAGGGTGTAAAAAATTGCTTGCCCGGCCCGGCCCGACCCGACCCGACCCGGCGACCGTGGAAATACCCCTCCCCTTTCCCGGGAAAGGTTTTGTGGAGGCCAGGGCGGTTTTGGGCATGCGAAAGGAGCGCTCGTCAAACGCTTGAAAATCGGCGTGCATGAGCCCGGCAACTGTTTCATGCAATGAAACGGTTGCCGTTGCGCTGGCGTGATGTCTTCTGGCCCAGCTGTTTAGGGCATGACTGTGAAGCTAACGCCTGCGCCTGCGACGCTTATTTCGACGGCGCTTTCCTGCAGGGTCGGTGTCAGCATTTCCAGCACGAGATGATCGCAGGCGATCATCTTGCTCATGCCAGGTGCTCGCTTCCGCTGGCTGCGGTGTAGTTGCGGCTGACGGTTGGTGTGCTTCGGTGTGTGAGTGTGGGTCCGATCCGCTGGCGTGCGGACGGTTACGCGCCCCTTTTGCGTCTCGACCCTGCGTCTCAACCTTGCGGGAGTCGCTGGGGAGTCGCCGCTCACCTTCGCGCTGGCTGCGCGCGGGAGTCTGGGACTGGGTTGACGGTGGACGGTTGACCTCCGTGCCCTCTGCTGGTGGCAGAGTCGTGGTTTGGGCCTCGACGCCCCGCTGAAGCGGATGGCGGATTCCCAGGCGGGCAACCTCGCGGTCGACGAGGTGCGGCCATTTGGACAACTTCTTGCGTAGCTCGGATCCGTAAATCGGCTCTTCGGGTGGATCCATCAGCGGCAGTTCCTCCGCCGCCTGCTCGCCCAGCTCGTAGATCAGCTGGTTACACCCGCGACAAGCCACAACGTAGTTGTCCGGTGTCGTATCCTCCTCAATGTTGATGTGGTGCATCTCGCGCCCATCGTCTGAGCGCGTATCGCCCCACGTGACTTCCACGCCGCAGAACCGGCATTGGTCGCCATCGCGAAGCAAGACAGGCACCTGCAAACGTCCCCGATTCTGGTCACGCTTGCGCTTTGCTTTCTTCTTCTTGTCATCACTTTTGATGATGTGGATGAAGTTCGAGCGCTCGAGCAGTTGAAACTCTGACCACTCTTTCGTCAGCGGAGTCACCACGCCAATGCGGACAAGGGCGCGCAGAATGCGCTTCGCTTCCTGGATACCAAGCTCGCGAGCTGCATCACCGAAACGGACACGGTAATCAGTCCACTGCTGGGCCGAAAACGTGTACAGCGCGATCGTGGCACCCTTCAGCTCTGTGACGAGCCGCGGGTCGTTATTCACCAGCGCGAGCTCAAACGCGGCACCCCACTCGGGAGCAGCGTTGAATTCATCACCGACACGAATCCACGACATCTACCACGCACCGCCTCGACGGCACGCCCCGACTACCCGCTGACGCTGACTCATCACTTCTCTTCCCTTACACACGTAAATCCAGTACTTGCCTCACAGCGGTGGTGCCCGCTGGCGCTCAATGCTCATGCGCTACTCCTCCTCCACACGCCTGCGGAACCTATGCATCTCCGGCCAGCACACATCACACAGCCCTTCGCCTTGATGCTGTGGGGCTGGCCTGACAGCGATCCTGGCGGGTTCTGTGCACTGTGGCCACATGCGCTTCCCACAGCCGCGGCACGTGGTTTGCTGTTCTGTAGCTGACGCGCGCGGCAGGCTTTTTGGTGCCGTGCTGCGCACACCGCTCGATGGGAGATCACTGTACCTACCGGCGACGACACCAGCGACGCTGATTCCCGCGCGCTCCATGGCGGCCAGATAGGCCTCGCACGCTTCGAGTACTGGGCAGGACGCGCACAGCACACGCGCCTTGGTGTGTGCCGCATCGCGCATGGTCGTCTTGTCAGTTGAGTCCCAGGGGATCGTCTCGCCGCGCGCGCGTTTCCGGAGCCACTCTCTCCGCTGGCAGGTGCCTAGGGTCATGCTGGTGCGAACTCCGATTGCTTAGCCTCTACGACCTTCACGTCCGGTTTCGGTGCGGTCGTCTCGTTCGATTCTTCTTTCGTGCTATCGGCTTCTGGCTCTTCTTCGTCAGGCTTGCCGTGCTTTTCAGGGAGCGCAGAGATCGATAGCTGCCAGCCAGGGCCAACGACGTACCACCTCACCGCGGCGTATTTCACAAGCCGCTGCATGATCCCAACCGGCTTATCGAGTGCTTTGGCGACGGCGGCGACGACGCCGAACTCATCTGGCGGGATAATGAACGAGGTTGCTTCCCATGCGCTGGTTTTCTCAAGAGCCGCCTGGTGGTCACCGGGGAGTACCGCCTCGAATTCACGGACTTCATTACGCCCGCGGGAGACTGTGAACAGTCCTGTCTCGTCGCGCACCTTGATGGTCTCGTCGCCGATGGTCACGGACACGAGCGGGTCTGCGTCGACTCCTTTGCCGATTTTGATTTCGAAGCCAGCCAGCGACGCGGCGACTGCTTTGGTGATGTCAACGACGCGGTCGCGCTCATCGTCCCAGCGGATGAAGTCCGCATGCAGCGTCGTGCTGAATGTGGTCTTCTCCGACACAGACGAGATCGCGACCGTGCTCGGGCCCGCCCGCCGTAGGCGGATGTACGCGAGGTCTTTCTTCCCCGCGACCTTGAGGGCCGCGCGCAGTGCGCGTGAAAGATAGTCCATGCGGCACAGGAACTGTGATTCAAATTCGCTTTTCGTGCTCACGGTTCTCCTTTCAGAATCGGCAACGGAAGCTGGCCGATGATTTCCTTGTGTTCTTCTTCTTTCGACAGCCACCGCCACAGCTGCAGCTTGCGCTTGAGCGGTAGCTTTTCAAACCACGCGTCTAGGTCACGTTCGTTCACGTCTTCCTTTCCGCTTCTCCGGCAGGTTCAACGCTGCGATCTTCTTGGCGAGCCAGTCAGGATCAACACGTGGCGCTGTCTGGCCCGGCTGCTTCGCACAGGTCGCTTGGTGTGCTTTCCACAGCAGCGCGCCGCGGGCGCGCTCCGAGGCGGCCTCTTGTGCGTCGAGCCACAGCGCGACCGTGTGCTCGTGACCGTCGCCGTCGCGGCGCTTGTACACCAGGAAGTTGCCGGCCGGATCTGGTGACGCATCTAGCGGGATGCGCCTGCCTCCTGGCCGAGCGACGAATGCCCATTTGACTGGCTCGTCGCAGTACTGGCAATGCGGAAGCTTGCTACTTGGCTTGGTCATTGTCTGCCTTAGCTGTGAGGAAGTGCCGAGCACGGGTGATCGCGTCGAAGCACTTGTCCGGGTCGTCCTCAAATTTCTCCAGTGCGATGTCAAGGTGCCGCTGCACCGACCTCCACACCGTGGCGTTTGCGCGCTCCATCTGCTTCTCCATTGCGTGGAGCTTCTTCTGCAATGCGTTCGAGGATTCGAGCGCTTCCTTTCGCTCTCGAATGACCTTCTGCAGTTCGTCATGGAGCTGCGCGCGGTCATCGCGCGCGGCATCGTACTTGCCTTCTGTTTCTGCGAGCCGGGCTTTAAGGCTCTCGAGGTGCTGCACCTCAGTGCTCGTTGGCCGCGGCACATCCGACAGTGCGCGCTCGAGCTCGCTGCAGCGCTCCGTGACTTCCTGCAGTCGGTGCATCACGACCTCAACTAGCAGCGGGACTTGCCTGCCCTGAATCTCAATCTGGTTCGTCACCATTCCTCCTCTGGTAGTGCGAGAATCGTCGAAAGTGTCAGCAGTGCCGCGTCGCCCGCGGTACACCACGACTGTTTTGCAAAGTGCCGGTAGATCTCCTCGACGTCCGAGACCGCCTCGAGGTAGTCACCAAAGCGCTCCTTCCGGGTGCGTTTCCTTGCCTGCTGTGCAACGTTCAGCGGTGTCACGCGGTCGTCCATCACAGACCCCCAAGCGCGATCACCAGGCCGCCGGCGAAAGTCGCCGAGGCCAGGACAAACCCCCACAATGCGGAACGCACTTCCACAGCACCGCGGGGAACAAACCTGGAGGCTGTCGGGGACTCATCCACGTCAGCAGCGAGTAGATCGTCGAGGTATCGCTTCCACCTCGCAGGGAGCCGGCCAGCGTAGAACGCTGACAGCTCGGCCACTTCCCTCTGGAAGTTCCGTCTTGCCACCCACTGTGGGTCGAGATGTTCCTCTGCCTGGGCAGTCATCACGCCGCACCTCCCAACACCCACAAGAGGAGCGTCCACGCCCAGACCGTCACGATGATCATCAGTGCACCGCACACGGTTTTCCAGGTGGGTTCCCACGCCTCTTCTTCTACTGCGCGGGTGTGCGCTGCCGAGGGCGAGATGTGTTCGAGCGGTGGACGGTGACAGCGCGCTCGCGACGCGGGCTCTTCCAGCACACCGACGGCAACCGCCAGGGCGGTCAGGTCATCATTTTTCATTGCGGTTCTTCTTCCTGTTTTCGTTTAGGGGGCAGTGGAGGACGCACAGTGCCGCATTGTCACCAACGGATATGGCCTTGAGAGGGCGCGAGAGTTCCCTCTATGCCACTGCCTGGTGCCTGCGCCCGGAGTCGAACCGGAATGCGTGGAGATGTGCCCCGCCATGGGGCCTGCGCAGGCTGGCGCAGGTACGCCTACGCTTCGATCTGAAATAGTTTCGACTCGATGTAGGCGTTGACGCTGCGTTCGGTGAACCTGACCTTGCGGCCGTCTTTAAACCGCTCCAGGTGCCCTTCGTGGTAGAGGGCGCGCACCGTGTTCTTAGAGACTCCGAGCAGGTCCATGACTTCCTCGTATTTCAAAAGCTTGATCATGGCTGTTCCTAGACGTAGGTGAGCTGCGTGAGGACGGGCGGCGGCAGCAGTGGCCACATCACGTCGAGCACTGCATGAATTGCGGTTTGGGTGGTGACTGGATCCATCGTTAACTCCTTTGTGTGCCGCTATTGCTGCGCACGGTCGTTGTTCTCTTTGCGTAGTTCTGCCTCTGCTTGCTTGGTGGCCAAAGCTTCCATGGCTTCCAACTCAGCCAAGCTCCACCCCAGATCCATGGAGAGTCTGAAGAGGGCCTCCGCGAACCCCATTTCGAACCCGTTCCAAAGCTGGGCAGTTTCACGATCGGCAGACTGCCGCTTCGCTTTGGCCTTGGCCCACCACCGGAGCGTTTCTCTATAGCGCTCGTGGATGCTCTCTCGTGGGCGTGCGTTGTTGATCTGTTCTTGGAGCTGTTGCGCCTGCACGATTGCGGCCTGCGCGATCTGGAGGCTCGCGCTGAGACGCTGCTTATCTGCTTCTCGCATGGGGATACTTCTTTCTTGTTGGTTGTGTGGTGTGTACTTGTCGCTGCCTGGCCGATGCGCTACGCGGTTTCTGCTGCACTGTTCGTCGGCAGATATGCTGGCCGGATGGATCTTTCGTTAGTTGCTGTGGTTATTAGTGGGGCTACCGGGGCCGCTGGGTTTGCGTTTGGCGTACTCGGCTACTGCGCTGCGAAGCAGTCCAACAACCTCGCGGAAGAGGCCAACCGCGTTTCGGTTGACGCTCAGGTAACTGCCGAGGAGGCAAACAAGCTCGCACAGGATGCAAACGAAATCGCTGAGCGGGCGTTCGCGGCTGGTAGCGATCACACGACGTATAACTGGGGCTTCGAGATCGACGACGACGGCACCGCGGCGGTGTTCAATAATTGCGCCTTTGACGCCTTTGATTTCTCCGCTGTCTTCACGTGCGACGAGGCCACCGTGTTGTCCATCGCGTACGAGCAGGTACCCGCGTTCGACAAGGTCTATGGCTCGCTCGACAGCATTGTCGAGAAGCACTTCGACGAAGTGCGAGACAACCCCTCGCGGCGTGCCTCCAGCTCTGGTGGAATCTTCATTTCTGGTTCCGCGGGAAAGACTGTCAGTACCACTGTGAGCGCTCACCTGTCGTGGGTCACCCCCAGCGGGGTCAAGCGTGCGTGCATACTCGATTACGTGCTGCGCCATCGAGACAATTACGGCTCGATCGAGCGCAGGTGACCGTCGCGCTTGTTCAGCTGTGTCATTCATGATTGCTCGTTTCTTGTCGGCGGTCGCTTGACTGGGGAGGCTTGTATCCTGTGACCGCAGTTTTTTTATTTCCTTGTTTTTCTTCCGCTCGTTTTTGGGCCGCCGCTTCGAGCGCTTCGAAATCGTCCGCGCTGATCAGGCCGTCTGCACACATGTCGAGCAAGGCCTGTCCGTATCCCGCCGCGTAGCTGACCGATGTCCCGTAGTCCTCTTCCACTGGCCGAACAATGGAAAGCGCAATCGACCACCCTCGGTAGGTGTTGCGGAACCGCTCGTTCAGCTTTTTCGTTCGTACCCATGCCATGGTGTGGCTCCTTTTCTTTTCGACGCCTACCCGGCGCGCTAGGCGGCGGTTGGGTTGAGGATTTCGGCGGCTTTGAGGTGTGCTGCTCGGCGGGCTTCGAGGACTGCCGCGGTTTGGGGTGTGATTTCGGCTCCGTAGCGGAGGTTCTCGAGTTGCTTCTCGGTGAGTCCGAGGAAGCTGGCGAGGTCGTAGTCGCTCTTAGCGTTGATGTCTGCAGCGAGTTGGTCGAGGAACCCAGGTCGTAATTTCATCGCTATCTCCTGTTTCGTATTGCACCTTCTGTACACATTATGAAACATCCTTACACACTTTGCAACTCTTGACACACTTAAGTGTTTGACTTGCCTAAACACTTGTTGCATAATGCAACTATGAATATAGAAACTTGGATAACCTCATTGCCCGGCGCGCCAAGCATCACCGCTGTCGCATCTGAGGCCGGAATCCAAAAGACGACCCTCTTCCGACAGATTGAGCGCGGTGCAATCTCTGCTGAAAATGTGATTCTGATTTGCCAGGCATATGACATTGACGTCGCAGCTGCTCTGATTGCTCACGGCTACTGCACCGAGGACAACTTCAAGGTCGAAGCTCTGGCAGTGCGTGAGGCACTCGAGCGTGCTGATTGGTCGGAGATTTTCGACGAGATCACCAAGCGTGTGAACGCATCACCAATGTTCGAGGGCGATTTCGAGTTGTCCCTCGATTCGCCGGTGCATATCCCGGAGCCCGCCGACCTCGAAGAGAAGCGTGCCCGGCGCGAGGCTGACGTCGACAAGCGGTTCAAGGGCGCGAACTGGCGTGACCAGCCAAAGCCTGGGCGCGATGGGTACGCCGCGGACTCGTCGGCGCGCGAACCGCAGATGGGAGACGATGGGTACCACGATGGGCCCTAGTTACCTCGAGCTGCTCGATATGGCCAGTGGTCTGGGTGTGTGGGTCGATGTGGACGATGTCGGCTGGCTCGAGGACGGTGCGTCGGGTGGCTGGTTTCCCGAGCATGATCTCATTTTGCTTGCGCCTGGTCTGCACCCTGTCGAGCAGCGCTGCACGTTGGCACATGAGCTTGGCCACGCGACCTATGGGCACCGCGCGGGGGTCGGCGGGTGGCTGCAGGCGCGGCAAGAGCGGCAAGCTGATCGATTCGCTGCCACGCTGCTTGTCTCCCCGATAGAGTACGAGTTAGCTGAGCGTCTGTACGGGCATGCTCCGGGCCTGCTCGCGCAGGAGCTGGACGTCACAGCCAACATTGTCACCACATGGCAACGCCTTAATGGCAGCCGCGCAATTAAACAAAGACGAGAAGTATGAACGGATACCCGCACTACCCAATCGAGATACTCACTTCCAGTAAGAAAGTTGAGATGGTGGGTGCTCAATCCCATCCGGGGCCGCTCGGCTCTATGTTTCGGGCATCAAACGGTCGTCTCAATAAGGACTTTGACGTAGATGTCACTCTCGTACCAGAACCAGACAATCCGCGTGACAAGCACGCTATCTCCGTTCGGTGGTGGGACTATGTCATTGGTTACCTACCCGCTAGTGCATGCAAGGACTATGCCCAACTTCGACGTATCGCTGCTAGTGGCTACGATGCGCGGGTTAAGGCTCGTGTTAAGGCGCGCGAGGATTCTGATGGTGCACGCAGATACAACGTTCGAGTGTTGCTTCCTACTCCTGAACTTTTGCTTCCACTTAACAATCCTCCCGTTGATGGTTTCGCGCTGTTGCCCGTGGGCAGTGCAATCCAAGTGACTAAGGAATCAAACCATTTCGAATACCTCGCTGACTTCGTCCCCATAGAAGACGAGGGACAGCTCCTTGTCAGTCTCCACACCTTCGAGGTCGGCAGAGATAGAAGATGGACGTGTGTAGAAGTGCGCCTCGGAGGAGAGCGAATTGGTGAATTGACCAAGACCACCTCCGAGAAGTTCGCGCCAACCGTCGAGCATTTCGAAGAGTGCGGCCTTGACCTGTATTGCCGAGCAATCATCACAGGTTCCTCGGTTGCCGCCGAAGTCGTGCTCCACGGCGCGAAAGCACACGAACTCTCAGACAAGTTCCTCGAAACCAAGCGCACGAAACCGCTTGCACAGCTCGTCGAGTATCAGCCGAATGCATCCGACTACCAGCTCCCAAGTGAGCTTGACCCAGAATCTTCTCGCACGATCGTCCCTCTCCCACTCGATAACGTCGTTGAGCTCATCCCGTCAAGGTCTGCCACTGTGGAAGCTGTCGGCGAGTTCGCATATAAACATGCCTTGGGCAGAACACCGAATGGCATCTTCGATGCGGAACTAATCCCCGAAGTCAATAACCCCCATGACCCTGACGCCATCAGCGTGCGCTACCACGGTGAAACCATCGCTTACATCCCACGAGGAGTCACCAATATGTATTGGCAGGCTGTGGCCAAAGTTGTTGCTAGTGGGGCTGTCCCCATGGTCGACGCAAAGAAATATCGAGGCAGAGACGGCTCCACCGAGGTGAAGCTCTACCTGCCCGAGGGGGAGAAAGCCCTCCCCGCGGAGTACCGAAATCTGCCTGACGTCGACTATGCCCAGATAGCAGGCCACTTCAGGAAACGGACGCCGGTTTTCCAAAGGCGCTCACTGTTCAAGTCAAACCGCCCACCGCACGAGTCAAACCTAGGCACCATCGGCTGCGGTCTTATCTTGATCGTCGTTGTGCTCATCCTGATTTTCTGACAAGCAAACCCGCTGGTCATTGCCTCTCGATGTAACAGTTCGAGTGATATTTTTACCCGCGTGTGAAAATATCACTCGAACTGTTACATTTCTGCCCTTGAATCTCTCTGCAATACAGCAGAGCTCAACCCTGATCAGGCTGTTCGGAAATTCCGAAAAGAGCCAGGTCGCGCAAGGCAATGATGCGAGATGGGCGCTACGAGAAGAGTGTCATCTCGATAACGCGATAAGCGACAACCCCAAGTCCCACCAGGATGGAAACCATGACCAGGAAGTCGACGAGCACGCATAACCAGAAGAGACATGGCCACGTATCGCGTGCAGAATTGAACCGAACGTGAGGTGGATCATCGCTAGAAGACGCACAGTCAGCGAGGAACTGGAATGTGCCGATTGCTGGATGCCATTTCACCCAGGACATCAAGAACGCGGGGGAATTAATCGGTTTCTGCATCGCAGGCTCTGGCGGATCCGGGCTGGGGTGCTGCTGCTTCGCCTGCGCTGCCATCGCACGCGCCTGGGCGCTCGGCTGGACGTCGACCTTGGCGTCTTCGGTTTTCCGCTCGTCCGCGTTTGTCCAATCTTCCATTACTCTGGATTCTTCTCCAGACGTTCACAACGCTTACGCACCGCAGGAACAGAAACACCGAAGTGCTCCGCTGCCGCGTATTCCCCATTGTTGCGCACGACTTGCAGCAGTTCAGGAGCCGGCATCAGCAGTGCACCTGCGAACTCGTCCGCATAGAACTCGTGAAGGTCGTAGTTTTCAGACTTGCGGTAGTCGATGAACGAATAATCATCGTCACTTGCGATAGCAGTCCGCTCAATCAGGTGACCAATCTCATGCGCGAGCGTAAAACGTTGACGCTGCGGAGTCTCGAGCGAGTTGATGAAGACCTCCGGGGCCGTGTCCTTTTCCTTGAGTACAAATCCAGAAACGTCCGGCTCGAGCGGTTGCACCCACACACGAGCACCAAGCATGTTGGCCATCTTGACCAAGTTGTCCAGGCCAAAGCTTCCTGGCTCCACTACGGAGCGCAGTCGCTTAGCTTCCTGCCTCGCAGACTCCCACAGCAGCATCGGCGCTCCTCCTTTGCCTCGTCACCGCCAGTATATCTACTCTTCATAACGCCTCTGCAGCTTCCACGCTTCCCACTCGGCACGGCTAGGCGGACTGGTGGTTGTCTGCTTGGCCCGCACGCTTTGCGTCGAGATCGGCCACGCCCTCAGGTAGACCATCGAGCGCCCGGTTGACGCTGTCGAGCACTTCGCGCTTCTTCGCCTCAGTGGTGCGCATATAGATCTCGGTAATGGTGCGCAGGTCGCGCTGGCCGAGGATCTCGCCGATGGCGGGAATTGGCATGCCAGCTTCTACCAGGGTGGTGATCAGCCAGACGCGGCCATAGTGGGGCGTGATGCGCACGTCCTTGTGCCCGGCGCGTTCTTTGGCTCGGTTCATGATGGTGCGGTAGGAGGTGTCCATGATGATTTTGCCGGTGGGGCCGGTGAAGAGGAATGCGTTTGGGTCGGGGTTGGTGAAGTGGTCGAGGTGGTACTCGAGGTCGTTGTTGTAGTGGGGGAAGATTGGGACGTGTCGGTTGGCGGCGGCTGTTTTGACACTGTTTTTGTAGGCCATGCCGCGTTGTTCTTTGGGGCCGTCGGTAACGCGGTAGGCGTTGCCGTTGATATGGAATGACCATGTGTCGCCGTGTTTGGTGAAGTCTTTGCGTTGTGCGCCGAGTGCCTCGCCGAGGCGGACGCCGTGGATGAGGGTGAGGATTGCGATGAGCTTGTGGTCGCCGCGTGTGTTGCGGGAGGTTGAGGTTTTGCGGTCGAGCTCGTTGATGATGTCGATGATGACTTGATCTTCAGGTAGCTGCTTGCGGTCGTGCTGCACTTTCTTGGCGGCTGAGGGCAGGGCTACTGGGTTGGCGTCGAGCATGTCGCGCTCGACTGCTGCTTCGACAGCGGTTCGCAGGCGCTTGTAGGCTGCGTGGTTTGTTGGCGGGGTGTCGTGTTGGATGTTGATAGCGTCCCACCATGCCGCGACATCTCGGCGGGTGAGCTTGGTCAGAGGAATGTCTCTCAGGCGTGCTGCTTTGCCGGTGACGTGCAAGATTCGCCGGTTGATGGTTGCTGTGTAGTTTTGGTGCGTTGCTGGGCCGAGTGGGTTGGTGCCACGGGTGCGCAGCTCGAGCCATTGCGTGAGCCAGTCGCCGACTGTGCGCGCGTTGTCTTCTTTGGCTTGGGCGCGTTGCGTAGGCGGAGTCCAGTCGCCGCGGTCAATGGTCTTGCGCTCGTTGGAGAGCCAGGCGTAGGCGTCGTCCTGTTCTGGGAAGGTGGTGGAGGCGCTGTGCTTCTTTCCATCGGGTCCGGTGTAGCGCGCGCGCCAGCGGCCGGAAGGAAGCTGCGAGACGGTGCCGAACTGTCTTCTCGATGGGCGGCGTGGCATGTTTCTCGTCCTTTTACGTGGTCTAAACGTGGTCTCTACGTGGTCTACGATAGCCGTTTTCGTGGTCTAAACGTGGTCTACAGAATGATCGCTATTGCACCTTGTTGCGCGTTCCTGGACTCTCATTTATCGCCACTACCTGCACAAATACAAATAAACCCCCAGGCCCGAGGGGTCTGGGGGTGTGTATCTTGTGGAGCTAAGGGGAATCGAACCCCTGACCTTCGCATTGCGAACGCGACGCTCTACCAACTGAGCTATAGCCCCGTGCTGGGAAGCAACGTTACTCCTCCCTCACCAGCTGGTGAAATCCGCTGGTGAGAGGCCTGCAACGTTAGCTCGCGCGCGGCGTGTAATCGCGTGGCTCGCCGTAGTACTCGTCGCGTTCCTGTTCGCGGCGGTAGACCGGGAGTGTCTCGAAGTCGGGGTGTTCTTCGTCCATGTCCAGGATGACGGAGCCGACGCGGCGACGCTCGCCAGGCGCGGGCTGCGGGCGCTGGGCGAGGTCCACGCCCATGCGTGCGCGTCGCAGCTGACGTACGCGGCGCTGGTGCAGGGCACGCTCCTTGCGCACCGCACCGCGAGCGGCGATGAAGAACCACGCATTGAGCCCGACCGCGATCGCAGGCAGGATCCAGGTCCACCCACCCGCGACGAAGGCGATGACGAAGGTGACCACGAAGAAGATGATCAGGCCAAGGAAGGTGCGCTGACGGCGACGGAAGCGCTCTGCGCGCGCGGCACGCTCGCGCTCCGGGTCGTAGCCACCGCGGCCGCGGCGCGTCTTGGCGAAGGCGATGTCGCTGTCGTCCGGCTCGAGCGAGTCCGCACCTACCGGTGCCGGCTCGGGTACATCCTCCTGTGCGCACTCGACCTTTGGTGCATCCTCTTCGACGTAGCCGAAGTCGGCCGGGGACTCGTAGGCCTCGCGCAGCTCGTAGTGCTCATCGTCAGCGTCCTCAGAGTCCTCAGGGTCCTCCCAGTCTGCATCGTCCTCAACAGACTCAGCAGATTCATCAGCCTCACCATCCAGCTCCACGCGGGTCGAGCCGCCCGCTTCAGTCTCCTCAACCGGCTCGGCGTCGATCACCATGGGGGTCTCCTCGGCGGGCTCGACATCTTTGCGGAAGATGGTGCGCAGGGGTGGCGCGTCGTCGATAAGCACCTGCTCATCCTCGGCCTCGACGAGCTCGACGTCCTCATCGGCCTCGGCGTGCTGGTGCACATCGGCGGCGGAGAGCTTCGGGCGACGGCGCGACACCATGGGTTCGGTGCCGCCCTCGTGCAGCACGCGCGTCTCCTCGTAGCCTTCGCCGGAACGGCGGATCTTTTTCACGCTGCCCGAGAGCATCGGGGCAAGCACGATGATCCACACGACGAGGATGAGGACGATGATCAAGCTCAGGCTGCCCATGGGCAAAGCCACCTTTCAACGCGACAGACGACGGCGATGGAGATAAGAAACTGCACTAACGCTAACCGCGCCAGCCCCACACAACCGCCAGGCACGCCGTGTGCCGGCGGAAGAATTTAGCGTACGCGTCCTTGCTCCCGCAGCCGCGCGACCGCGCTCTGCGGAAAGTCCTCGGCGTTGAGCGCCACGTAGTGATGATCGCGCCATTGCCCGTCGATGTGCAGGTTCTTGCGGAAGTAGCCTTCCTCGCGGTAGCCGTTCGCCGCGAGCACGCTTCTCGACGCCGGGTTGTCCGGCAGAAAGGTCGCCGTCACCCGGTGCAGCCCCACCTTGCCGAGCGCGTGGTCCGTCCCCAAAGCACAGGCCGCCGTCGCGATCCCGCGCCCCATAAACGGCGAGTGGACCCAGTAACCGATCCAGCACTCCCCCACCGCGCCGTGCTGGATGTTGCCCAGGGTGACCTGTCCGGCGAAGTGGCCGTCGGCCTCGATGACTAGCGGGATCACCACGCCGCCGAGCGCCAGCTTGCGCAGGTTCAGCCAGTTGGCGCGCCAGGCCTGGGCTGAGTGCGCCTCTTCCCACGTCCCGGGGACGGTCGGCTCGACTGGTTTGAGCCACTGCTCATCCAGGATGCGGGTCTCGCGCCAGGCGCGTCCGTCGCTGGATTTCAGGGGGCGGAGTTTGAGCGTGGTGCCGTCGGCAAGCTGCAGCGTGGGGGTGTCTTCGGGCCAGCCCGGTGTGGGCTCGCGGAACAGGGACAGCAGCGACATTGGTTAGCTGCGCTGTTGCAAAAACTCGACGTCCACCACGTCGCCCGGGCGCACGTCGGTGACGTCCTCCGGCAGGCAGATCATGGCGTTGGCCTCTGCAAAGCCCGCCAGCAGGTGGGCCGCTCCTCCCTCGGCCGTGCCGAGCGATTCCACCAGGTACTCGCCGGTTTCAATGTCGCGCATCAGGCGGGCACGGATGAAGGCGCGGCGGCCCGGGATGGACTCGATCGCGCGAACAGAGCGCGCCTGTATGAGCCGGCGCTGCACCTGCGTCTTGCCGAGCGCCTGGCGGATCGCGGGACGGACGATCGTCTCCGTGATCACCAGCGCACTGACCGGATTCGCGGGCAGGAGGAACACCGGCGTGCGCTCCTCGCCCAACAGGCCGAAGCCCTGGACCGAGCCCGGGTGCATGGCCACGCGCTGGGTGTCAATCTCGCCCATCTCGCGCAGCACGTCCTGCACCACGTTCGCGCCGGAGCCGCCCACGGCACCGGTGATGATGACCATCTCTGAGCGGGTGACGTGCCCGGCGATCGTCTCGCGCAGCCGACGCGGCTCCGCCTGAATCAGCCCGGCGCGCACCACGTCCGCCCCGGCCTCTTCGGCGGCGGCGGCCACGGCGTAGGAGGCCACGTCATAGACTTGCCCCAGCCCGGGTGTGCGGTCCACGTCGACGAGTTCCAGGCCAAAGCTGATCACGGTCACGCGCGGGCGGGGGTAGACCAGCACTTTTTCGCGGCCCGCGGCGGCAACCAGGCCGATCTGGGCGGGCCCGAGCACCGCGCCCTGGCGCACGGCGACGTCGCCGGGCTGGATGTCCGCGCCCGGTTTGCGCACGAAATCGCCGGTGTGCACCGTGCGGGTTGGGGTGAGTCGCTTGCGGCCGCGGTCGGTCCACTCGAGGGGCAGGACGGCGTCGGCAAGCGTAGGCAGCGGCGCACCGGTCGCGACGCGCACTGCCTGGCGTGGCTGGAGTCGCAGCGGCTTCTGCGAGCCCGCCGCGACCTCGCCAACCACGGGCAAAGTGCGGTCGCGGCCTGCGGGGACTTCCTCGTCTTTGGCGTCGCGGGAAGCGCGCAGCCCAGCGGCACCGCCCACGTCAACCGCGCGGACGGCATAGCCGTCGACGGCGGCCTGGGCAAAGCCGGGAAGCGGTGCGGTGGCGGTGATCTCCTCGGCGCACATCAGGCCAAGGGCATCTAAAATTCCGACGCGGATCGGCTCAGGCGTCACCGCCGCGTCAACCACCATTGCTCGCTGGTCTTCAACGCTGCGCATTCGACCAATCCTAGTAAGTGTTAACGGACAACATCGGGGTTCTCTGCTTCAAAGTCGCTGATAATCTGCTTCAACGCAGTGTAGAGCGCCGGGCCGTACTTCTCGCTGCGCAGACCGAAGTCCACGTTCGCCGGAATGTAGCCGCCCGGGTTACCCAGGTCGTGGCGCTTGCCGTCGTGGACCACCACGTGCACCGGGTGGCCCTCGGTAATCATCAGCTCGATGGCATCGGTGAGCTGCAGCTCGCCGCCCTTGCCCGGTGTGATCCTGCGCAGGGCGTCGAAAATCGCCCGGTCCAGCAGGTAGCGGCCCGTGGCAACAAGCGTCGACGGGGCGTCTTCCACCGCCGGCTTTTCCACCATGCCAAGCACGCGCTTGACCTCAATGCCCTCGACCTCGGCATCTGCCTCGGCCACGTCGAACACACCGTAGTTAAAGACCTCTTCGGGCGTGACGTTGAAAGCACACAGCACCGAGCCGCCTAGCTGCTCGCGCACCTTGACCATCTTCTCCATCACACCAGCCGGCAGCACCAGGTCGTCCGGCAGCATGACGGCCACAACGTCCTCGTCCTCGTCGAGGGCGACCTCCGCGCAGCCAACCGCATGCCCCAAGCCGAGCGGCTTGTCCTGCGTCACCGAGATCGCGTCGATCAGATCAGCGGCGCGCGCCACCTTTTCCACCTGCTCGTCCTTACCGCGGGCGGCAAGCGTTTCGCGCAGGGTGGAAAACTCGCCGAAATGCGCCATGATCTCCTCTTTTTGCGGGGCAACCACAATGGCCAGGCGCTGCGCACCCAGCTGTGCGGCCTCCTCCGCAATCAGCTCAATGCCCGGAGTGTCCACCACGGGCAGAAGCTCCTTCGGCACAGTCTTCGTCGCAGGCAAAAAGCGGGTCCCCATACCTGCCGCCGGCACCACAACTGTCTTGACCGCGCCAGAGGTCGACGCGGCGGTCGTTTCGCTAGAATTCCGCATAAATACCCAGCCTACATCGCGCAAAACTGCTATTTTGTTCCGACTCCCTCCCGCGCGAAACTTCCCGGGCGTTTTACAGGCATTCACAGACACCACCAGCACGAAAGGATCCCGCTCGATGTCCCCGCGATCTTCCTCTGCAAAGCAGGCACTGCGCGCGCAGCTTCACCAGGCCCGCTGCGCACTGCGCGATGACCCGCAGCGCAAGGCGCTTCTCGACGCCGCGCTCACGGAACACACCGTGTCGTTTTTACGCGACATAGGCGCCGAAGATTCCAACATCGCGGCCTACAACCCGCTGCCTACCGAGCCCGGCGCGGCCAACTTCGCGGACATGTTGCGCGCGCATGCCCGCCGGGTCTTCGTGCCGCTCTCGCTTCCCGACGGCGTACTCGCGTGGGCGGTACAGGACGGCGCGCCCGCAGCACCGGGTGCGCTCGGTATCAGCGAGCCTGCCGGGCCGCGCTACACCTCGCGCGTACTCGACTCCTGCGGCGCACTCATCGTGCCTGCCTTGGGTGTGGACGCCAGCGGCATGCGGCTGGGCAAGGGGGCCGGATACTACGACCGAGCACTTTCAGCCACCGACGCCCCCACCGCCGCGGTGGTCTACGACGACAACGTGGTCGACGCCGTGCCACACGACGCACACGATGTAGCCGTTCAGGCGGTGATCACCCCGTCTGGCTGGTGGTGGGCAGAAAGAAAGTAGCCAGGCAATGGGAACCGCGGGGGCGGCGGCTGCGTCTAATAGGCATGGATCTTGCAACGCGCCTGCGCACCCCAGGCTATCGCCGCACCGTACTGCTGCGGCGGGTGCTCGCCGCCCTACTTATTGCCGCCGCCTGCGTCAGCGCGCTGGTGCGCGCCACACACACCGACCCGGTCGCCGTAGTCTTTGCGCGCGATGTGGCCGCCGGCACTCGCTTAAGCCCGGAGGACGTCACGCTGCGACGAGTGCCCGAAGAGGTGCTTCCGGACCACGCCTTAAGTGAGGAGGCACTCGCACACTCCCACATTTTGGCCGCCTCGGCCGCGGCCGGTGAGGTAGTCACCACCACGCGCCTGGTCGGCCCCGACCTGGTCAGCGACCTCGTCGCCGACGCTCCTACCGGGGAGCCGTTTACGATGGTGCCGATCTCCTTGGCGGAGCCCGATATCCTGCCAATGCTGCACCACGGTGCCCGGGTAGACATCGTGACCGAAGGGCCTCGCACCGTGGCCACCGGTGGACGCATAGTCACGGTCAGCGACGAGGATTCGGGCGGGAAAGATACGGTGCTGGTGCTGTTGCGCCAGTCCCAGGCGGCGGCCGTGGCGGCGTCGTCGTTGGCCGAGCCGCTCGCGGTGGTTTTGACTCCGGATGAAACTTCGGCATAGACTCCGTACTCTTGACATTTGCCATGGATGATCGCGCAACTTCGCCACCATGGTGACTTTCCCCCATGACTCAAACAAGGAGTGTTTTCCATGCTCAAGGGCTTCCGCGACTTTATTCTGCGCGGCAACGTCATCGACCTGGCTGTCGGTGTGGTCATCGGTGCCGCGTTCACCGCTGTGGTCACCGCGTTCTCTGACGCGATCATCACCCCGCTGCTGAACATCTTCGGCGACGCCGAGGTCGGCGAAGGCTGGAAGATCCCGGTTATCCCGGGCCGCCCCGAGACCGCGCTCGACCTGGGC
>OJKZ01000098.1_pt1 | contig 44340 bp, 41 predicted proteins | sample 1596791 | NCBI WGS metagenome assembly OJKZ01 (sample SAMEA3904677, study PRJEB24821) | metagenome | biome: Builtin; feature: hospital; material: surface | place: USA | collected 2013-06-04 | reverse complement strand
GTCAAGTGCAGCAGATTGGTTACTCCGATCACCTCGCTTACAAAACTCAAGTAGCTGTTCAATGAGTGTTTGAGCACTGCTTAGAGTTGATACCTCCAATCATTTTCGCAGCATAAAACGCGCTTTAAGCGATTCTGAGAGCCTTAGATTCCCGGTGGAAGTTTTGAGAGTAGTTTTTCTTCCTTTCGACGCTCTGCGGGGTTTACAGGCCCCGTAGGGGGCATGAAATCTCTAGCGCCTAGGCCATGGGCTGGCGGGCTAGGCCCTCTGCGCGCAAAAATCCCGAATCAAACCCCGGATTGACCTATTAAACCCAGGAAGGAGGTGGGCTCGTGGCCAAGGACGGCACCAACCGCGGCGGCAGGTGCGTCCGCGCCGGCGCGAAACCCGATCCCCTTAAGGACAAGCTCGAAGCCGGCAAACCCGCCTCCAGTCTGCTCGAACCCGTCGACCTGGACCCTTTCGGCCTGGACGGTGTGGACATGGGTGAAGGCGCTGCACTCGACGGGAAACTATGCCCGAACCTTCCGCCTATCTGTCCGCGACACAGCGTGATGGTCAGCCGCTGCTGGCTGGGGAGCTCTACCGGGAAACCTGGGCCTGGCTCAACGCACGCGGTGTTGCCTCCTTCGTATCCCCAAGATTGATTGAGGCCTACGCCCAGGCGTTCGCCCGCTACATCCAGTGCGAGGAGGCGATTACCAAGTTCGGCCTGCTCGGCACGCACCCAACCACTGGGGCTACGATCGCGTCCCCGTTCGTCGCTATGAGCCAGAGCTTTTCTAAGCAGGCGAATGTGTACTGGTACGAGATCTGCGAAATTGTCTGCGCCACCAGCACCCGTGAGTACGCAGGAGCCAGCCCTGCGGATGAGTTGATGGAGCGCCTGCTCAAATCCCGCTAACCCCACAGACCTGCTGCGCTTCACTCGTCCTTTTGTTGTTGCCCATCCCGGTGAATGCCGGGGTGGGCATTTCTTGTCCCTACCCACTTCCCAGTTGATTGGAGTACACCCGATGCCCACTGTTCGTACCGGTGAGTCGACCTGTATTGGTCACCCGGACAAGCTCTGCGACCTCATCGCCGACACCATCCTCGACGACCTGCTCGTCACTGACCCGGCGGCACGGTGCGCGGTGGAGGTCATGGCGACCAAGGGCCGCATCATCGTCGCAGGCGAAAACACCTCAACTGCGCGTGCGCGTGTGCGTGTGCGTGAAAGTTTGCGCCGCGCGGTGATCTGCGCCGGCTACAGTCCTGCCGGGTGGAAGGTCACCGTGCACACTCACACTCAATTCCCGGTCATCGCCGCAGGCGTTAGCACCTCCCTCGAAGCCCGCGACGGGAATGAATCCGCGTTCGTGCTCACCGGTGCTGGCGACCAGGGCACCGTCTACGGCTACGCCACCGCCGAGACCCGCGAGCGCCTTCCCCTACTCGTGATCGCGCACGACATCTGCAAGCGCCTGGATACCGCACGGGTGGATGGGGTGATCCGGGGTATCGGCTCGGACGGCAAATCCCAAGTCTTCTTGCGTTACGACGATGACGGCCACGCCACCGACGTGGAAGCAGTCGTCGTCTCGATCCAACACACCAAGGACACGGATTTGGAAGAGCTTCGCCGCCAGGTCACGAACCTGATCACCCCAGCCTTTGTATCCACCGTTACCACCTTTGATCCAGGGTAAACGCTGGTTCTGCATGCAGAACCGGTTTTCTTATGCCCCGATGTGACCCTGGAATAAACGCCCGCTACAATGATCAACCTGAACCGCTTGAGTGGTTACTGATTCGGTTCATACCGTGGCGGTTTTGCCGCCTACGGGGCGTGGCGCAGTTTGGTAGCGCACCTGCTTTGGGAGCAGGGGGTCGCAGGTTCAAATCCTGTCGCCCCGACAAAGGCGGGCCCGTTTTGTACGGGCCCGCCACTTATAAGCACTGAAACTCGTTGATGGAAACAAGTACAGGAGAAACCCGTGAAGACTAACGTCGAAAAGCTCAGCGACACCCGCGTTAAGCTCAACGTCAGCGTGCCGTTCGACGAGCTTGGCCCGGAGATCGACCAGGCATACAAGGCGATCTCCCAGCAGGTCAACATTCCGGGCTTCCGTCGCGGCAAGGCTCCGCGCCAGCTGATCGACGCTCGTTTCGGCCGCGGTCCGATCCTGGAGCAGGTTGTCAACGACATGCTGCCGACCCGCTACGAGCAGGCTCTGGCAGAGAACGACCTGAACCCGCTGGGCCAGCCGGAGATTGAGGTCACCAAGATCGAGGACAACGACGTTGTCGAGTTCACCGCTGAGATCGACGTTCGTCCGGAGATCGAGGTGCCGGACTTCTCCAAGATTGAGGTCACTGTTCCGGAGCTCAAGGTTGACGACGAGGCTGTTGACGCCGAGCTCGACTCCCTGCGCGAGCGTTTCGGTGAGCTCAAGGACACCAAGCGCAAGATGAAGACCGACGATTTTGCGGTCATCGACCTTGAGGCTTCTATCGACGGCGAGAAGCTCGACGACGCTTCCGCTGAGGGCCTGACCTACCGCGTTGGTGCCGACGACCTGATGAAGGGTCTGGACACCGCTCTGCGCGGCATGAAGACCGGCGAGGACAACGAGTTCGAGACCGAGATCCAGTACGGCGAGAACAAGGGCAAGAAGGCGACCGTCAAGGTCCACGTCCAGCAGACCAAGGAGCGCAAGCTTCCGGATCTTGACGACGAGTTCGTCCAGATGGCGTCCGAGTTCGACACTGTCGACGAGCTGCGTGAGTCCACCCGTGAGCAGGTTGAGGAGAACGCGAAGGCGAAGCAGGCTGCTGACATTCGCGACGAGGTTCTCAAGGCTGCCCTCGCCCAGGTTGAGTTCGCGCTGCCGGAGTCGATCGTCGACGAGCAGGTGCACAACCAGCTCCACCAGCTGCTCGGCCAGATGGCTCACGACGAGAACGCACTGGCGCAGCTGCTTGAGGCTCAGGGCACGACCCGCGAAGAGTTTGACAAGGAGTCCCGCAAGCAGGCTGAAGAGTCCGTGCGCACCCAGCTGTTCCTCGACGCTGTCGCAGAGGAAGAGCAGCCGGAGGTTTCCCAGCAGGAGCTCACCGACCACATCCTGTTCACCGCACAGTCCTACGGCATGGACCCGAACCAGTTCGTGGCTCAGCTGCAGCAGTCCGGCCAGATCGCGAACCTGTTCTCCGACGTGCGTCGCGGCAAGGCCCTCGCCGCCGCTATCTCTCGCACCTCGGTGAAGGATGAGGCTGGCAACAAGGTTGACCCGAACGATTACTTCGGTGAGATCGAGGAAGAGGACGAGGCTGCTGAGGAGCAGTAACCCCCTCTAAACCAAGGGTTTTTGGGCGGCCGGAAGCGAACTTTCGCTTCCGGCCGCTTTTTGTTTGGGGCGTGGGGTCGTCGATAAGAATTGGCCGTACGCCGGTAGCGAACAAGGTTCAACTCCCTCGCGCGCGCGAGTAGGGTGGTGGCGTTACACGACGAACTAGCGAAGGAGCATCTGTTATGACTTCCCCGACTCAAGGTATGAACCTGGGAGACTCGGTGTACGAGCGCCTCCTGCGGGAGCGCATTATTTTCCTGGGTCAGCAGGTGGATGATGAGATTGCCAACAAGCTTTGCGCCCAGATTCTGCTGCTGTCGGCTGAGGATCCGACGCGCGACATCAGTCTTTACATCAACTCGCCGGGCGGTTCGGTGACCGCAGGTATGGCGATTTACGACACGATGAAGTACTCCCCGTGCGACATCGCTACCTACGGCATGGGTCTGGCTGCTTCCATGGGCCAGTTCCTGCTGTCTGGCGGCACGAAGGGCAAGCGTTACGCGCTGCCGCACGCACGCATCATGATGCACCAGCCCTCCGCAGGTGTTGGCGGCACTGCTGCTGATATTGCGATCCAGGCTGAGCAGTTTGCCGCGACGAAGCGTGAGATGGCTGAACTTATCGCAGAGCACACCGGCCAGACCTTCGAACAGATCACGAAGGATTCGGACCGTGACCGTTGGTTTACCGCGATGGAGGCCAAGGAATACGGCATCGTGGACCACGTCATCGAGAATGCCGCCATGGCTGGCGAGCACGCGATTGGCGACTAAGGCAAGCAACGAGAAGAGGAGACTTTTACTATGACTTTCCAAATGCCCAGCTCCCGCTACGTGCTGCCGCAGTTCCTGGAGGAGACCAGCTTCGGCACGAAGCAGATTGATCCGTACGGCAAGCTGTTTGAGGAGCGCATTGTGTTCCTTGGCACCCAGGTTGATGACACGTCGGCGAACGACATCATGGCCCAGCTGCTGGTCCTGGAGTCCCAGGATCCGGACCGTGACATCACGATGTACATCAACTCCCCGGGTGGTTCGTTTACCGCGTTGATGGCGATTTACGACACGATGCAGTACGTCCGCCCCGACGTGCAGACGGTGTGCCTCGGCCAGGCTGCATCCGCCGCCGCAGTCATCCTGGCTGCCGGTGCGCCGGGTAAGCGTGCGGCGCTGCCGAACTCGCGTGTGCTGATCCACCAGCCGGCTACCCAGGGCACCCAGGGTCAGGTGTCGGACCTGGAGATCCAGGCGGCTGAGATCGACCGTATGCGTCGTCTCATGGAGAACACGCTGTCGCACCACACGGGCCGTACGCCAGAGCAGGTTCGTATTGATACCGACCGCGACAAGATCCTCACCGCTGAGGAAGCCGTGGAGTACGGGATCATCGACCAGGTCTTCGACTACCGCAAGCTCAACGGCTAAAAAGAAAGGCGCCCGTAAGGGCGCTTTTTAGCTTTACGACGACGCCCTCACCGGCGTCGCACCACAACCACCTACTGTTCGGTTGGGGTTTCCACGACGTCGGCGGAGGTCGGCGCTGCGTCGTCGCAGAACTTCACTGCGTTACGGATGGCTTCTGGTGCGCCCTCGAAGTCGCCGCGCGACCAGCACACGCCGTCTGCGGTGTTTTGTGGGTCTACAGACGCCCAACCGTTGCCCCGTGCGACCCAGTAGTAGTCCTGACCGTCTGGTGTGACGGTGCGGGCCCATTCACGGTCGCAGAAGGTGCTGTATTCGTCGCTGGCGCCCTGCGAGCCTTGTGCGGGCCATGCGCAGGCTGCCCCCGGCTCGTCCGGTGCGGGAGCGACCTCTGGCTCGCGTGCGGAACCGCCGGAGTTGCCGGATCCGCTCGAGCTGCGGCGACTGCTGCTGGACTTGGTGGACGTCTTCGACGAGGAGCTCGAGGAGCTCTTCGTGGTTGTGGACGAGGAGGTTGTGGTCTCGTCGTCTTCCTCGGAGGTGGTGGTCGTCGGGGTTGGGGTGGCTGTTGTGCTGGTTTGGGGGAAATCCAGCACCGGTTCAGCAATGCGTGCCTCGTCGTCCGAGCCGCCGCAGGCGGAGAGCGCCGGGACGGCGATGAGCGCTGCGGCGATGGTGGCAAGTGCGCGGCTGCGTTTCACGGGTACGGATTTCCTTTCAGACACATCAAAGAATGTGTCTAGGCTAGCTGATCGTTCCGAGGACAATGCGCTTAGTTTAGTCCCACTGCGTTTTGGGTGCGTGGGACGGGAACAGGGATGTGTCGTCGTGCGTTGTAGGGTGTGGGGTTCAGCACCCACTAGACTTGGGGAAGATTTCGGCGAGGGAACGGGAGTAGATACGCGCATATGGCCACTACGCATGACAGCGCTAGCCTTCTGAAGTGCTCTTTCTGCGGCAAAAGCCAGCAGCAGGTCCGCAAACTGATTGCGGGCGGAGGCGTCTACATTTGCGACGAATGCATCGAGCTGTGCAACGAGATCATCGAAGAGGAGCTCGCCGGCGCAGAACGCCAGGAGGAATCAGGAGAGCGTTTGCCGCGCCCTTCGGAGATCACTGCGTTTCTGGACGAGTATGTGATCGGCCAGGATGCGGCCAAGCGCACGCTTGCTGTGGCTGTGTACAACCACTACAAGCGCATTAAGGCGGAGGAGTCGAACCTTTCGGCCCGTGCGAAGGACGAGGAAGTGGAGATTTCCAAGTCCAACATCTTGCTGCTTGGCCCGACGGGTTCTGGCAAGACCTATCTCGCGCAGACGCTGGCGCGCATGTTGAATGTGCCGTTCGCGATCGCGGATGCCACCAGCCTGACCGAGGCTGGCTATGTCGGCGAGGACGTGGAGAACATTCTGCTGAAGTTGCTGCAGGCGGCAGACTTCGATGTGAATCGTGCGCAGCACGGCATCATTTACGTCGACGAGGTGGACAAGATTTCCCGCAAGTCCGAAAACCCGTCGATTACCCGCGACGTTTCGGGTGAGGGTGTGCAGCAGGCGCTGCTGAAGATCCTGGAGGGCACGGTTGCGTCCGTGCCACCACAGGGTGGACGTAAGCACCCGAACCAGGAGTTCATCCAGGTGGACACGTCGAACATCCTGTTCATCGTGGCCGGCGCGTTCGCTGGCCTGGACAAGGTGATCGCGGAGCGCGTGGGCAAGAAGGGCATCGGCTTCGGGGCGGAGATCGACTCGAAGTCGGAGCGCGACGAGGCGAACATGATGGCGCAGGTGCAGCCGGGCGATCTGGTGAAGTTCGGCCTGATCCCCGAGTTCATTGGCCGTTTGCCGATCATCGCGCACGTCGATGATCTGGATCGCGACTCGATGAAGCGCGTGCTCACGGAGCCGAAGAACTCGTTGGTGAAGCAGTACAAGCGCCTGTTCGCGATGGACGGCGCGGAACTGACGGTGACCGACGAGGCACTTGGTGTGATCGCGGACAAGGCAGCGGAGCGCAAGACCGGTGCGCGTGGCCTGCGTGCGATCATGGAGGAACTGCTCGTTCCGGTGATGTACGAGTTGCCGGATCGTGACGGCGTCGCTGAGGTTGTGCTGGATGAGGCAGCCGCTCGCGGGGAGGGCGAGCCGAAGTTCATCGAGGAAGAAAAGCAGCGCTCCGCGTAACGCAGTTCTGCTTAGATTAGGCCGCCGTCGTCGCTGTAGACGTCGGCGGTTTCTTCTTCCGCAGTGGGGGTGGGTTCGAGGTAGGACTCGTAGCCGGAGTAGGGGATGTTGGACGTGAGGAACGTCAGCACGGTGTCGATGACCATGCGGCGCATGCCGTCGACGTTGCGGCGGCTTGCAAAGTCCACGTCGCTGACGCTCAGTGCGGTCAGGCTGTTGCCCACGCGGAAGAAACACAGCGATGCGACCAGCGTGAGCAGATCGACAGCGGAGATACCGGGGCGGAATGCTCCCGCGTCTTGGCCTGCGAGCAACAGACGTTCAACGTGGAGGAGTACTTCGTTCTCGCTGACAAGCGCTGCGGCGTCTTCTTCGGCGGCGACGGGGTCGAGGTTTTCACGCAGGACGAGGCGCACACCGTCGGGGTGGTCCAAAAACGCGTGGTAGAGGGCGTCGATGTAGCGGCGCATCCCCTCGACGGGGGCGGCGTAGGAGCGGGTGGCGATGTCCTGAGGCGGGGTGATGCGAGCACTTGCCACCTTGAGCGCTGCGAGGTACAAGCCGCGCTTGTTACCAAAGTGGTAGTGGATCATGCGCTTGCTCATGCCCGTGGTGCGTGCAAGCGCGTTGAGTTTGACGTCGTCGTAACCGTTGTGGGCAAACGCGACAATCGCGGCATCGACGACAGCACCGGGGGAAGGGGAGGTGGCAGTCTCGGGTGCGGCGGTGTCGGCCATGTCCGTGGGCTCCCTTTCGGTGTGGTTCGGTGTGGTGGGGTCGTCGATACGCTTCTTTGCTTCCTCTCATCGTGCACCACTTGGCAGATCAGTGGCGCAGTACCGGCCAATGTTGCCCCCTGTGGGGGTAGGTTGAAGGGGAAACAGAAACAGAAAGAGGAGGCCTCATCATGTCCCAGACCCCCGCAAACGTCGTTGTTACCGGCGCAGCAGGCAACATTGCGTACTCGTTGCTGTGGCGCGTGGCAGCAGGCGACGTCTTCGGCCCCGATCGTCCGGTGAACCTGACGCTGCTGGAGATCCCGGAGGCGGTGCGTGCGGCTGAGGGCACGGCAATGGAGCTCAACGACTCGGCGCTGCCGCTTCTGAACAAGATCACGGTGACCGACGACGCAAACAAGGCATTCGACGGTGCGCAGGCGGCGTTCCTGGTGGGGGCGAAGCCGCGCGGCAAGGGCGAGTCGCGCGCGGACATGCTGGCTGCAAACGGCAAGATTTTCATCGGACAGGGGCAGGCGATCAACAACGGTGCTGCGGATGACGTCCGCGTGCTGGTGGTCGGCAACCCGGCGAACACGAATGCCTACATTGCGAACAAGGCGGCGCCGGATGTGCCAGCGGATCGCTTCAACGCGCTGATGCGTTTGGACCACAACCGTGCGCTGTCGATGCTCTCGCAGCAGCTCGGGGTGTCCTCGACTGCCATTGAGCACCTGACAGTGTGGGGTAACCACTCGGATACGCAGTTCCCGGACATCACCTACGCCACGGTGGACGGCAACCCGGTTGAGGTGGATCGCGCCTGGTATACCGACGAGTTCATCCCGCGCGTGGCCAAGCGCGGCGCGGAGATCATCGAGGTGCGCGGTAAGTCCTCGGCGGCGTCTGCAGCGTCGGCGTCGGTGGATCACATGCGCGACTGGGTACAGGGCACGGCTGGCAAGTGGACGACGGCTGCGTTGCCGTCGACGGGCCAGTACGGCGTGGACGAAGGGCTTGTGTTCGGCTTCCCGGTGACGGGTGAAAACGGTGCGTGGGAGGTCGTCGAAAAGCTGGAGCTCAGCGACGATCAGCGGGCTCGTATCAGCGCCAACATCACCGCCCTGAAGGACGAGGCGGCGATCGCCGACAAGCTGTTCTAGGTAGCTCGTTAAGATAGGTCGCGTGACTGACAAAAATCTGAACCGCACTGACGCGCTGCCGAAGTCGTGGGAGCCCAGCGACCACGAACGCGACCTCTACGAAGGCTGGGTCAAGGCAGGCTATTTCACTGCCGACGCCCACTCTGACAAGCCTGCGTACTCCATCGTGCTGCCGCCGCCGAACGTGACGGGTCAGCTGCACATGGGCCATGCGCTCGACCACACGCTGATGGACTCCCTGGTGCGCCGCAAGCGCATGCAGGGCTACGAGGTGCTGTGGCTGCCGGGCATGGACCACGCAGGCATCGCCACCCAGACCAAGGTCGAGGCGAAGCTCAAGGCCGAAGAAGGCAAGGACCGCTACGACTACGGCCGTGAAGAGTTCATTGACCGGGTGTGGGAGTGGAAGGAGCAGTACGGTGGCACGATCACCTCGCAGATGCGTGCGATCGGCGATTCCGTCGACTGGTCCCGCGAGCGCTTCACGCTGGACGAGGGCCTGTCGCGCGCCGTCCAGACCATCTTTAAGCAGCTCTACGACCGCGGCCTGGTCTACCGCGATTACCGTCTGGTCAACTGGTCGCCGGTGCTGGAGACTGCTGTGTCCGACATTGAGGTCGTGTACAAGGACGTCGAGGGCGAGTTCGTCTCCATTCGCTACGGCTCGCTTGACGACGACCAACCGCACCTGATCGTTGCCACGACGCGTGTGGAGACGATGCTGGGCGACGTCGCCATCGCCGTTCACCCCGACGACGAGCGCTACTCACACCTCATCGGCGAGGTCTTCGAGCACCCGCTGCGCGAAGGCATGCAGGTCAAGGTCATTGCCGACGACTACGTGGACATGGAACTCGGCACCGGTGCGGTGAAAATCACCCCGGCGCACGACCCGAACGACTACGAGATGGGTCTGCGCCACGACCTTGAGATGCCGATCGTCATGGACGAGAAAGGTCGCATCGCCGATACCGGCACCAAGTTTGACGGCATGAGCCGCGAAGAAGCCCGCGTCGCCGTGCGTGAGGCACTGGCTGAGCAGGGCCGCATTGTCAAGGAAGTGCGCCCGTACGTCCACTCCGTGGGCCACTCGGAACGCTCCGGTGAGCCGATCGAGCCGCGCCTGTCCCTGCAGTGGTTTGTCAAGGTCGACGAACTGGCCAAGATGTCCGGCGACGCCGTGCGCGAAGGCGACACAAAGATTCACCCGGAGTCGATGGAGAAGCGCTACTTCGACTGGGTGGACAACATGCACGACTGGACCATTTCGCGCCAGTTGTGGTGGGGCCACCGCATTCCGATCTGGTACGGCCCGGAGGACGACAACGGCGAGCGCGACGTGGTCTGCGTCGGCCCGGACGAAGAGCCGCCGGCAGGCTACGAGCAGGATCCGGACGTTTTGGATACCTGGTTCTCGTCGGCACTGTGGCCGTTTTCCACGATGGGTTGGCCGGACAAGACCCCGGATTTGGAGAAGTTCTTCCCAACCACCGTGCTGGTCACCGCATACGACATCCTGTTCTTCTGGGTTGCCCGCATGATGATGTTCGGCACCTTTGCAGGCTCGACCACCCCGGAGATCCTGGGTGAGGGCAAGGATGGCCGCCCGCAGATCCCGTTCGAGCACCTGTACCTACACGGCCTGGTGCGCGACGAGAAGGGCCGCAAGATGTCGAAGTCCTTGGGCAACGGCATCGACCCGATGGATTGGGTGGAGCAGTACGGTGCGGATGCGCTGCGCTTTGCCCTGGCCCGTGGTGCGAACCCGGGTGTGGACCTGCCGATTGGCGACGACCACGCAACCGCTGCCCGCAACTTTGCCACCAAGCTGTTTAACGCCACCAAGTTCGCACTCATGAACGGCGCGCGCGTGGACGCGTTGCCTGCACGCGAGGTGCTGACCGACGCTGACCGTTGGATCCTGGATCGAGCCGAGGAAGTCCGCGCCAAGGTGGACGCCTACCTGGACGATTCCCAGTTTGCCAAGGCCAACGAGGCGCTTTACCACTTCGCGTGGGATGAGCTGTGCGACTGGTACCTGGAGATCGCCAAGACCCAGATCCCGCGGACTGACGCTGACGCGACAGTCGAAGAACAGGACCGTGGCGAGAACACCAAGGTGGTCCTCGGCCGTGTGATCGATGTTGTGCTGCGCCTGCTGCACCCGACGATGCCGTTTATCACCGAGGTGCTGTGGAAGGCACTGACCGGCGGCGAAACGGTGACGCTCGCGCCGTGGCCGACCGCAGAGGACACCAACGGTGGTGCCGCGACTGACGAGGACGCTCGCCGTCGCATCGAAGATTCGATCAAGCTGATCACCGAGCTGCGTCGCTTCCGCTCTGATCAGGGTGTGAAGCCGTCGCAGAAGGTGCCGGCTCGCCTGGACTTCGCTTCGGCTGATCTGGTGGGCCAGGAGGCAATGGTGCGCCAGATTGCGAAGGTGACGGCGCCGGAGGATGACTTTGAGGCCTCGGCAAGCATTGAGATGCGCCTGAGCAAGGTCAACCTGGACGTCGCGTTGGATACTTCCGACACCGTCGATGTCGCTGCGGAGCGCAAGCGCCTGGAAAAGGAGCTTGCGGCGGCGCAGAAGGAGCTCGACACCACTGGCGGGCAGCTCGCCAATGAGCAGTTCTTGGCTAATGCGCCGGCGCAGGTCGTCGAGAAGATCAAGGCGCGTCAGAAGGTCGCACAGGAAGAGTTTGAGCGCGTCACGGCTCGTCTTGAGGCGCTGAAGTAATGGCGGATAAGTCGTTCGATCCGGAAGCGCGGGCAGCGTACGAGGCGCTTCGAGCACAGCTTGGCGACGACGCCCTCGAGGGCATCGACATCGCCGACCTCGAATCCGGCCGTGACACCGACTTCGGCCACCTGGAGATGACCGATCACGGCATCACGCTCAACCTGGCCGACATGTCGGCCGAAAGTGGCGCGGATGCCGCCGATGCGGACAGCGACGAGCCCGCGCCCAGCTTGGCGCCGGAGGGGGACCACCCGGACTTTGACACGGTGGTTGCCAAGTTGGATGCGCGTGCGGCGGCGAACGACCCGAACCCGTCGCTGGATCGCATTGCGATGCTGATGGATCTGCTGGGTACGCCCCAGCAGTCCTTCAACGTTATTCACGTTGCGGGCACGAACGGCAAGACGTCGACGGCGCGTATGGCGGAGTCGATCCTTCGCGCGCTGAACCGTCGCACGGGGTTGTTCACCTCGCCGGAGTTGGAGCGTGTCACCGAGTGCATCCTCATCGACGGGGAGGAAATTTCCCAGACCCGTTTCGTGGATGTCTGGCGCGACATTGAGCCGTACGTGGACATGGTGGACGCGCACTTCCGCGAGCGCGGCGAGGCGGAGATGAGCCGTTTCGAGCTGCTTGTCGGCATTGCGTACGCGGCGTTTGCGGACGCACCCGTGGATGTTGCGATCGTCGAGGTCGGCATGGGCGGCACCTGGGATGCGACGAACGTGGTGGAGGCGGACGTGTCCGTCATCACCCCGATCGGTATCGACCACCAGCGGTTCCTCGGTGAGACGATCGAGGAGATCGCCACGCACAAGGCAGGCATTATCAAGGCGCGTGAGCGCGACGGCTACGGACCGGCGGAGAACATCGCCATCGTTGCTGAGCAGGAGCCGGAGGCGATGCACGTCATCCTGGAGCGTGCGGTGGAAACCGGCGCGGCGGTGGCGCGTCAGGGCCGCGACTTTACTATCGACGACTCGTCCGTCGCCGTCGGCGGCCAGCAACTGTCGCTGCAGGGACTTGGCGGAGTCTACGACGACATTTTCTTGCCGCTTTCCGGCGCACACCAGGCAGAGAACGCTTCGGTGGCGCTGGCTGCGGTGGAGAGCTTCTTCGGCGTGTCGCGCGAGCACCCGTTGGATATGGATTCGGTGCGCCAGGGCTTCGCGGAGGTGAAGGTGCCTGCGCGCGTGGAGCGTGTGCTGGGTGATCCGGTGGTGCTCATCGACGCCGCCCACAACCCCCACGGCGCGGCCACGCTTGCCGAGGCGATGCAGCGCGACTTCAACTACCAGTCCGTTATCGGCGTGGTGTCCATCTTCGCGGACAAGGATGCTCGCGCGATGCTGGCAGCGCTCGAGCCGGTGCTCGCGGATGTAGTGATCACCCAGAACACCGACCCGCGCGCGATGGACGCTTACGAGTTGGCGGAGATCGCCTACGAGATCTTCGGCGATGAGCGTGTGCGTGTCGACGACAACCTGCCCTCGGCGATCGAACTCGCCATCGAGTTGGCCGAGGAGGAAGGCCCCGAAGGCGTCGGTGTGCTCATCACCGGCTCCGTTGCCACCGCAGGTCAGGCGCGCACCTACCTCCGTTCGTCGCGGGGTGTGCAGTGACCGCGCACCTGCTGTTGCCTGGCACGGCGCCGGTGATTGTTACGGCGCCACACGCCGTGGAGCAGCAGCGCGACGGCAAGATCAAGCTTGCGGAGCCCGCGACCCGTTGGCTCGCGGAGCAACTCCACGAGCACGCAGGCGCGACAGCGTTGATCAAGACCGACGCGGATAAGGCAGATCCGAACTCGGACGAGCACAGTCCGTTCCGGGACGTCGCGGTGCGCGAGGTCGAGCAGCGCGGGATCGTTGCGGGCATCGACTTGCACCAGATGAACCCGGACCGGCCCGATCAGGTGATCCTGGGAACCGGTCGCGGGCGCAACATCCACGACGATTGGCGGGTGCGCGACATTGTGGTCGCCGAGTTCAACGCGTGCGGTGTGCCCGTGCTTGTCGACGAAATCTTTCCCGCAATGGGACTTCACCGCGTGTCCTCCGACGTCGCGCTGCGTACCAACATTCCGTACGTGCAGGTGGAGATGAACAGTGCTGCGCTCGACGAGGGGCCGCGCGAACACATGCTCGCTGCGTTGACGCGCATCGTGCAGCGCTTTGCGGAGGAATTGGCGTGAAACCGACCTGGCTGGTGACCAACCGATGGCTGCACTGGGACAAGTTTGAGTGGCAGTTCGACCAGATCATCGGGGCATCACACGGCCAGATTGAGCGTGTGACCACCGACTACGCAGTTACTCATTTGGAGGACCTTCCCGAGGTGGCCTTCATCATGGATAAGGATGTCGCCGCGGTTGCGCAGTTGGAGGCGTTCGGGGTCAGGTGCGTGAATTCGTCGCAAAGCATTGCGCTGTGCGACAACAAGGCGTACACGCATGCGGCGCTGACTCGGGCGGGGATCGCGCACCCGAAAACGATCACCGCGCCGCTGGTGTATCGCAACCTCGAGGCGGAGGAATGGGCGAACAGCGAGTTTCTCGCCGCCGTCGAATATGCCCTGGGGTTTCCGGCGGTGGCGAAACATGCCGTTGGGTCGTGGGGCAGCGGGGTGTTTCTTGTAAATAGCCGCGACGAGCTCATCGACGTGCTGCGTGAGGCGTACCCCTCACCGGTGATTGTGGAGGAGTATGTTGCCGGCTCGCACGGCCGCGACGCGCGGATCTACATGGTGGGCGACACACCCGTCGCAGCGATGCGGCGCTTTGGCCAAGGTGGAGATTTCCGCGCCAACATCACAGGTGGTGGGCGTGCGGAAGCCTGGGATCCCCCGGCCGAATACGTCGACGTTGCGCGCGCCGCGATGGCAGCGCTCGGGCTGGATATTGGGTCGGTGGACTTCCTTGATGCGCAAGACCCCCTGGTAGGCGAGGTGAACTCGAACGCGCAGTTTGCGTCGCTGACGGAAACCACCGGAATCGATGTCGCAGCAGCAGTCGTTGAATATCTGGAGCAGCTATGACCGAGATGTACCTGCCGGCCCGTGAGGTGCGGCTCAGCGGGAAGAAAGCCAGTGTGGCAACCTACCCGGTGAACTCACTGGTCATCGGCCGCGACTGGCCGGGCTGGGAGGGGCTCAGCGATTTCCATCCGGCGCTCTTGGACGGCACTACCGCGGTGCAGTTGATCAAGGGTGGTGCGGACGAGGAGGCATCTGCAACCGCACGTATCCTCCGTGCCGTGCCTGACGGTGTCGCGTCGGTTCAGCCTGTGCACGCGGAGGTGTTTTCCACCAACGTGAAACAGCGCGCGGACAAGGCGGGCGATAGTTCGATCGTGATCAGCGAGTCAGTCCGCGCCCGGCTGCCGGAGGCGGAGCATTACCGGGTGGTGTGCCCGTTTACCAGGTGCTCGTTCGTTGTCACCCGCGACGAGATTGAGACGTTCCCAGACGGCGAATACTCCGAGGACACCATCAAGATTTCTCGTTACCAGCGCATCCTGTTGCGTCTGCACCCGCCGATGGACATCACAAAGGCGCATCGCGACGCTATCCCGCCAGAGCACCACACGCTCATTGACACCCACTACAAGGACAGGGGTGTTTGGCCGCGCGAGCGGAGCGACGATCTCGCCTACCCGGACCGCATCCAACTCAATAGGGCCCTTCGCGCAGCGAAATTCTTCGACATCATGGTCGTGCCGATGATCGAAGGGGAGGGCACCTCGGTGTTCGGGGACAACGAACGTTCCACCGCGCGCAAGAACCCGCTGCGCAGGTCGTGGTACTGGACCGCGAGGAAGCTCCTCGGTTCGCGTACCTACGTGATGCGGGTCGCTCGACCGAACGACATCGACGAGTCCCGCGCGGTAGTGCGCCTCACTGCGGATTCGATGCAGTCGTTGGGCATCGAGGATTCGGATATTGTGCGGCTGCGCTACGGCGACCGGACGATTGCGGCGCGTGCGATGGCGATTGTCGACGACGCCCGTTTCCGCCAGAACTCCCACATCAGCGTCATCGAGCCACTCGACGCGGTCATTGGTATTCCGTCGAAACTGCGCGGACAACTTGGTGTACCGAGCATTAACGAGTCGGTGAAGGTAGACCGCGACGTCAACCACCTGTTGCGCAAGACCTTGAACGTGTACATTTTGTCGGCGCTCGCGTGGCTGTTTACCGTGCTGCAGGTCATCCCGGAAGGTCCTCGAGCGACGATTGGCACCGTGGGGTTGTTCGTTCTCGCGCTGCCGTTCATTGTCTACCTTGCGGCGGCGCCGCGCCGGGCGCAGGTTATGGATGCCAGCTAGGTCTGGCTACGATTACCACCATGGCGAGAAAGCAGACGCAGCAGGAAATGGGCCCACTTGGGCCCGGTCACGCTCCGGTGAAGGATCCGATGGCTGGGCTTACCGGTGTTCTGTCCGGCACGTTGATCATGGAAGCGATCACGATCTTGCTCATCCTCACGGTGATCCTCAAGGTAGATGAGGGCGAGCACTGGACCACGTTTAACTGGGTCTACATCACCGTTGTTGGTCTGGCGCACGTGGTGATGGCTGCGTTTCAGCGCAAGCCCGGCGCCCTGTGGATTGACCTGGCGTTGCAGGTTCCACTAATTTTTGGCTTTTTCATCCACTGGTCGGTGACCGCTGTGGGCGTGATCTTCGGCATCGTGTGGTACTTCATCATCCAAATGCGCTCGGAGATGATTCAGCGCATGCGTCACGGTTACCTGGTTACTCAGCACCTGGGGACGTAAGTTCGCGCCGCAGGATTTTGCCTGCTGCGCTTCGGGGGATCGCATCGACGAAGGTGACCATTCGCACCTTTTTGTAGGGGGTGACGCGCTCGGCGACCCAAGCCATGATGGCGTTGTCGCTCAGCGCTTGTTGCGTGACGACGAACGCACGTGGCACCTCCTCAACCACCCCGTCCACCGTTCGGCGGTGGCCTGTGACGGCCACGTCGTCGATGTCCGGGTGGGTAAGCAGGAGCGCTTCGAGTTCCGCGGGGGCGATTTGGAACCCGTGGTACTTGAACACGTCCTTGGCGCGGTCGATGATAGTGACCGTTTCATCCTCGTTGAGCCGGGCGATGTCGCCGGTGTGCAGCCAACCGTCCTGGATGGCGTTTGCGGTGGCAGCCGGGTTGTCCAAGTAGCCACGCATGAGTTGAGGCCCGCGCACGAGGAGTTCGTTGTCCTCGCTGAGGCGGAACTCGGTGTTGGGGATGGCGAACCCGATCGTGCCCGGATCGGACTTGCCGGAGATGCCGACGTGGGTCACGGGTGCGGATTCTGTGGTGCCGTAGCCTTGTAGGATTTCAACGCCGATGTGGCGCTCGACTTTGCGCGCCAGGTTCGTATCCAGCGATGCCGCGCCGCACACCAAAAAACGGGTGGTGGCGAAATCTTCAGGGGTGGGGTGGTTGGACAACGCGAGTGCAAGCGGGGGAGCGATGTAGGACACATCGATTGCGCGGCCGCGGTGGGCAGCGGTGAACTCTGCAAGGTTGAAGCGGGCCGCGGTGGTGACATGTCGGCGTGCGGTCAGCGACGACAATAGCAGTGTGTTTAGCCCATAGATGTGTGAAAAGGGCAGGGGGGCGATCACACCACCGCCCTGGCCGATGCCGCTTGCAGCCAGTGCTGCGTTGAACTGGGCGGCGTTGGCGGTGATCGCGACGTGGGTTAACTCCACGCCTTTCGGCAGGCCTGTGGTGCCGGAGGAAAACGGAATCACCGCAACGTCGTCAGCATTGCCAACGGGTTCGAACTCGCCGGGGCGGATGTCCTCGGCGGTGACGCGGTCAGTGGTGTGGGCGAGGGTTGCGAGGTGGTTCGCTTCGTCGTCGATAAGCGAATGCCCAATGACGCACACACGTGCGCCAGTCGCGGATGCGCCGAGGAGGCCCGCGGCGAAGTTGATGGAGTTCGGCATGCGCAGCTCGACGACGCTGCCCGGGCCCACGCCGCGCGCGGCGAGCGAGGCCGCAGTGCCGAGCGCCAACGCACGCAACTGCGGGTACGTGACTGTGCGGCCAGTGTCGATCTCCGTAATTGCGGGGGTATCCGGCAGCGCCTCTTCATCCGCCGCAAAGACAGACGCGAACAGGGTTGTCCCCGGTAGATCAATATCCGGAAGTGGGCTGCGGTGACACATGGGGGCAAGACTACGGCATAGCCAAGACGTGCAACACGTGTCGGGTTGGGTAAGATTGCGAGCCATGACTGAACGTACTCTGATCCTGATCAAGCCGGACGGCGTGGCAAACGGCCACGTCGGCGAAATCATTTCCCGCATCGAGCGCAAGGGCCTGAAGCTCGTCGAGCTCGACCTGCGCACCGCTGACCGCGAGACCGCTGAGAAGCACTACGCAGAGCACAAGGACAAGCCGTTCTTCGGCGATCTGGTCGACTTCATCACCTCCGCTCCGCTGGTGGCTGGCATCGTCGAGGGCGAGCGCGCCATCGAGGCGTGGCGTCAGCTCGCTGGCGGCACTGACCCGGTGTCCAAGGCAACCCCTGGCACCATTCGCGGCGACTTCGCCCTGACCGTTGGTGAGAACGTCGTGCACGGCTCTGACTCTCCGGAGTCCGCTGAGCGCGAGATCGCTATCTGGTTCCCGAACCTCTAAGCGGTAAGTCCGCTTCCCGGCACCGTGCCCCGTGTGAGGGGCGCAGGTGCCGTTTTCGTTTCCACGAAACGAAACTCTATGATTTTCTACGGCGTTTATTGGATTTAAAGAAATCGCATGTCTACACGATGCGATGGAGGGTAGATGGCAACGTCATCACGGTCCGAGCAGGCGCGCGCGATTGAAAAGCGCGCAGCAATTCTTCACGCAGCAACTGAATTGCTGCTCAACGAGGGACTCCGCGGCGTGACCCACCGGCAGGTGGCCGCCGAAGCAAAAGTGCCGGTCGGGTCGATCGGTTACTACTATTCCACGCGCGAAAAGCTCGTGGTCACATGCCTGGATCAGCTTTTTGAGTCCCGCCGTAAGGTGTTCCACGAGATCATGGGTGGCAGCGTCGACCTGAAGGACCCTGTGCAGTTCGCTGAAGCGGTTGTCAATGTCATCTCGTGCGCACAAGCAGAGCGCGTACGCCAGACGGTCTATGCTTTCGTTGATTCCGAACGCGAGCCGGGCGAAGTGCAGGCGTTTTCCTCCGCTGGTCTTGAGGAGCTCAAGGGCATGGTGACCAAAATGATGGAACAGCATGGTGTGGACGGTCTGAACTCCACCCGTGTTGTCCAGGTAGCCGTCGGTGCTGCGGTGACCGAAAACCACCGCGACGCCCCGGTTTCTGCGGTGATTGATCTCCTGCGTGTCGCCGAGCAGTAGCGTCGCGTATCTGTGGCACGAAAGTTGTGCAAGAATGAGTCTCAGGCGACGAGCAAGGATGACTCGGAGCTGAGAAACTTTTGCATACCCGTGGCACACGATGTTCCGCGCGGCTGCTCGGTAGTCTTGCCGGCGCCCGGACATGACGGTTGGCCACGGCAGGAACACTGGAGCGTGCCGCTTTGGCTAAAAATAAATCAAACCGTTTCGCCGATTTTGACCGCTCGGCGCTGTCGGAAAAGACCAGGGTGTTCAACCTGGCGAAAATGCTTGATGTCCCATCGAAGGACTTGGTTGTCGCACTCGCAGACTTAGGTCTGGTGAAGGTTGCGCAGTCCACGCTGACCAAGGCGGAAGCAGACATGCTTCTCGACGCCTTGGCGGCAGGGGCCAGCACCACATCCGACCCTGAGCGCGATAAAGAGGCGGATGAGAAGATCCGTAACCGCGTTCGCAAGGACGTGGAAAACGAGATCCACCAGATCGAAGAAAAGGTCGAGGCGGAACTGCAGACGGCTGAAGAACCGGCCGAGGAGCCTGCCGAAGAACCAGCGGAGGAACCGGCTGAGGAACCGCTCACCGACATCGAGCCCGAGATCACCCCGGCGCCGCAGGAGGATCCGGAAGAGGATCGCATCCCCGCGACCCACGCGCCGCTGTTTAAGGCACCGACGCGTTCGGAACGCCGCCGCGCCACCCGCAAGGCGAAGCCGGCCGAGGACACCGCCCCGCAGAAGCGTCCGGTAGACGAGCCACTCGAAGATGATCGGGTGGAGGATTCGGGTGAGGGTGTCGTCGATACGCACAGCGAGATCGACGAGCCTGTAGCGATCAAGGGGTCGTCTCGTCTGGAGGCGCAGCGCCGTCGTCGCTCGGAGCGCCGCGAGGAACACCGCAAGCGCTCCCGCATTGTGAGCCAGGCTGAGTTCTTGGCGCGCCGCGAATCGGTCGAGCGCCACATGGTCGTGCGTGAACGGGAGCGCCACGACGGGCAGGGGCGGATCACGCAGGTTGGTGTGCTTGAAGACGGCATGCTCGTCGAGCACTTTGTTACCTCCGATGCGCAGGCCTCGATGATTGGCAACATCTACCTGGGGCGTGTGCAAAACGTGCTGCCGAGTATGGAAGCTGCCTTCATCGACATCGGGCAGGGCCGCAACGGTGTGCTCTACGCCAGCGAGGTGGATTGGAAGTCTGCCGGCCTCGGTGGGCGTTCGCGCCGCATCGAGCATGCGCTGAAATCCGGCGACCAAGTGCTGGTGCAGGTGACTAAGGATCCGATCGGGCACAAGGGTGCACGGTTGAGTACCCAGATTTCGCTCGCGGGCCGCTACCTGGTCTACGTCCCGGGCGGGCGCAGCGCAGGTATCTCCCGCAAGTTGCCTACCCCGGAGCGCAAGCGTCTCAAGCAGATCCTTGCGGACGTGGTGCCGGGCAAGGGCGGTGCCATCATCCGCACCGCCGCAGAGGGCGTCAGCGAGGAAGCGATTGCTGCGGACGTGAACCGTCTCCACAACCAGTGGACCTCGATCCAAAAACGTGCTGAGGAGGAGAAAAACTCCAAGGGTGCCAAGCCGGTAACCCTCTACGAAGAGCCGAACCTGCTGGTCAAGGTTGTGCGCGACCTGTTCAACGAGGACTTCACCTCCCTGATCGTGGATGGCCGGAAGCCCTGGAACACCGTGCACGCGTACGTGCAGTCGGTTGCGCCGGATCTGCTGGACCGGTTGGAGAAGTTCGACCGGGGCGCCCACGAGGGCAAGGACGCGTTCGAGGAATACCGCGTCGACGAACAGATCTCCAAGGCACTGTCGCGCACCGTGTGGCTGCCGTCGGGCGGCACGTTGGTCATTGACCGCACTGAGGCGATGACGGTGATCGACGTCAACACCGGCAAGTTCACCGGCTCCGGTGGCTCGCTGGAGGAGACGGTCACCTCGAACAACCTCGAGGCGGCTGAGGAGATCGTGCGTCAGATTCGCCTGCGCGACATCGGCGGCATGATCATCATCGACTTCATCGACATGATCCTGCCGGAAAACCAGGACCTCGTGCTGCGCCGTCTCAACGAGGCGCTGGGCCGCGACCGCACCCGCCACCAGGTGTCCGAGGTGACGTCGCTGGGCCTGGTGCAGTTGACTCGCAAGCGCCTGGGCACCGGCCTGTTGGAGACGTTCTCCAAGCCGTGCGAGTGCTGTGATGGCCGCGGTGTTGTGCTCACCGAGGACCCCGTCGAGGCCGAGGAGAGGAAGCCCGAGCGCCCTGCTCGCAAGTCGCGCGAGTCGAAGCAGCCTCAGCGCAAGCCGCAGCAGAAGCAGCCGCTTGACGACGACCACATGGACGAACTGCTCGACTCCATCTTCTCCTCCGACAAATCCGCAAACGGCTCCGCTGAGGAGCCGACTGAAGAGTCGGCTGGCGAAGAGAAGCCGCGCCAGACCCGCCGTCGCGGGCGCCGTGGCGGCAGCCGTGGCCGCGGCCGCTCCGACGCCCCGCAGCGTGGTGAGCAGCGTGACAGCGCCACCACCCCGGAGCGCGGCGAGCGGTCCGACAAGCCGGCGCAGCCAGAGAAGCCGACCCAGACGTACGAGGAAGCGGTTGAGGAGTTCGAGGCCTCGCCGCGCCGCAAGCGTCGCACGCGCGGCAACTCCCGATCCGATCACAGGCCGCGCCGGGAAGACTTCGAGCAGGAGTCGCAAGCGCAGCAGGAACAGCAGGTACAGCAGGAAGAAAAGACCCCGAAGCGCAGTGCGTCTCGTAAATCGAGGAGCGCAGAAGCAGGGGCAACCGTGCAGGTGACGACGAAGACGAACCGTCGTGGTCGCCGTCGTGTTGTCCGCAAGTCGGCAACCTCTGCGCCGGTGCGTCAGCACGTCGCAGCGGATCCGGAGGACAAGCCGGTGAAGAAGGAGACTCGTCGACAAGCGCCTGCTGCACGACGTGGCCGCCGCCGTGCTACCCGACGTGGTGGCGGGCGCGGTTTGGAGTAACGCGTAGGGGCGGTGTAGTCTTTGGCAGTCGCTGTTTTGGGGCGTGCCGCCTCGTTGCCTTTGCATGCGGGCACGGCTGGCCACGTTAGGCCCTAAAACGCTTAAGTTGTTCCATTCCGACCTCGTTGCATGCCGAGGTTGGGCGAGTAGAGATAAGGGGTAACCCTCTATGTACGCGATCGTCAAGACCGGCGGCAAGCAGTACAAGGTTGCCGAAGGCGACCTCGTCAAGGTCGAGAAGCTTGAGGGTGAAGCAGGCGACAAGGTCGAACTCACCCCGGTCCTTCTCGTTGATGGCGCAAACGTCACCTCCGGTGCCGACGCTCTGTCCAAGGCAAAGGTCTCCGCGGAGATCGTTGAGCAGGGCAAGGGCAAGAAGGTCAAGATTCTGAAGTACAAGAACAAGACCGGCTACAAGGTCCGTCAGGGTCACCGCCAGCCGCTGACCACCGTCAAGATCACTGGCATCAAGTAACCAACTAGGAGAGATTGAACTATGGCAACCAAGAAGGGTGCATCCAGCTCCTCGAACGGTCGTGACTCTGAGTCGAAGCGCCTCGGTGTGAAGCGCTTCGGTGGTCAGCAGGTCAAGGCCGGTGAAATCCTCGTTCGTCAGCGTGGCACCAAGTTCCACCCGGGCGACAACGTCGGCCGCGGCGGCGACGATACGCTGTTCGCGCTGAAGCCGGGCTCGGTCCAGTTCGGCATCAAGCGGAAGCGTCGCATCGTCAACATTATCCCGGCTGATGGCGAGGGCGTTTCCTCCGAGGTGCTTGAGCAGGCAGAGGCAGCAGGCGTCGTCGAGGACGAAGCTACCGCCTAGCCGGAAGCGCACACCGCGTGTCTTCTACGCCGCGTGCCCCATATCTTTGGGGCCGCGGCGTTTTTTCACGTCTGCAGGCTCGAAGGCGGCCTCGTAGACATTAATCGGCCCGGCCCCTGGAGAAAGAAGCGTGATGAACCCACGATCGCGTAGGGAGAGCCGGGCGACTTCCATGCCGGTAAGTACCGTGCCGTCCGTGAGTTGGACGAGAACGTCGTCTTCGACGCTGTCACCCCTCAAGACGTGTTCGACGTCGTCGATGGTCATCACTGCGTGTGCGGTAAGGTCACCGGCACCAGAGGGACGGTGGTGGAGTACCCAATCAACTGGGTCGGTATGGGAACCGCCTGCAGCTGGGGCTTCATTGAAAGCATCTACAAGATGCTGCATCGAGTCGGGGGATCCGGTGATGGAAACAGTCATCTTGCCACCAACGCGGCGGGTTCGCACCCCATCCTTAGGCACCTTTTTCGGGACGTAGTGTTTCTTAATCCGGCGCGCTGTCCGCTGGACATTTTGTGTATCGCCTGTCGTGCCGCAGAGTGCTTCCCTAAATTGCCAGCGCTTCGTGGGGTCTTCGATGTTGCGGGAAGCCTGCCAGATCGCGGCGAGCGTCTCCACGCTGTGGTTGTTCTCTTCTGCTTTTCTTTTGCTTCGTGCTTGGTAACGCGAATGTGTCTCTTCGTGGAAGAATAATTCGACCAGTCGGAGTACATTTGTTGCGTAATCGTTGGGCATGCCGAGCGCGGTAAGTCCATCGTGATTCTGCTGTGTACGTGCGGCCCAGGCAATAATGTCCATGCCGCGGTCTCGTAGGGAAAAGTACTGTTTCAATTGCGTTGTAAAGTCCATAAAGCGAAAGATACGCAAATGCTGCTGTCGCGTCAAGAGAAAAATACGAAATTTTTAGATTGTGGTGGCGGCAGTGGTCGATGCGGCGGCGACGCGTAGAGTGGTCCCGTGTCGAAGCCCTAAAAGGAGAGTCTCACTATGCGCGCAACCCCGAACGATGACCTCGCCCAGATGCTTGCGTCGGTTCCGCCGGGAGAAGTGCTTTTGCTTGCGCCGGGCGACTATCGGGTGGAAACGTTGCTGGTCGAATCCCGTACTTTGCAGGCCGAGAATTCAGGGGTGCGAATTTATGGTCGCATTGTGCTCGCTCGAGGGGCGTCGCTTGTCGGGGTGGCGGTGTTCGGCCCGCGTGGTGGCAACGCCATCATTTGCAACGACGGTCATGCACTGGTGCGTAACTGTCATGTTGAAGTGCCTGATGAGACTGAATTTCCATCGATTGGTGTCAAGGGTGCACAGCTCAAGGTGTGGGACAGCGTAGTCAGGGGCGGGAAAGACAAGAAGGCGGTGCTCGGAATCGAGCATGCGCGATGCGTGATCGAGCGCAGTACGCTGGACAGGCTGGATTTGGAGTCAGGGTCGGAGGGGAACGTCCAGGCGACGGTGGTAGGCACGCTTTTTGTGTCCACTGGCGCAAGGATGCGCCTCTTGAACGATGTGACCATTGAGACTCCCACCCTAACTCGGTTAGCGCTCGTCGTGGATGGCGCAACGCTGGATTCGTCAGGTGTGCTGGTGAAAACGGGCAAGCCTGAGATACTTGTGCGAAACGCCAACCTGCGTTTGTCGCAGGTGGTGAGCGACAACGCCGCCACCGTAGTGGTGAAGGCAGAGGGGGAGGCTCACTGTGATGTTGATCCCCGCTCGTGTGTGGTGCACCGTGAAGGCGAGACCACATCTGAAGTGCGATGGCGAACCGCGGATAGTGAAGACTTCGAGCGTGTGGTTGCGCCGATGCTTGCATCCGGTGCAACAGTGATACTGGAAGAGGGAAATTATTCAATTGAGTCAGTGCCGAAACACGTCCGCGATTTGACCCTTCGGGGAGCGAAGCGCGACGCCACAGTGCTGGCGATTTCCGGTTCGCTGAATGCAGACAATGGCGGCAGGCTCATCGTCGAAGACATGACGTTGTTACAAGCAGATGGTCATAACGCTTGTAATGTTTTTGAAGGCTCTGAGGCGTATCTCCTGCGTACAAGGGTGGTTAGCGCGCAACGCTTCGGCAAGATTCCGACGTTATTTGTTCGCAGTGGCCGTCTCTACCTAGATCAGACCATTGTTGAGTCTCCTGCGGGGGTGTCAGACCCTACGGTCGCGGTTTTCGGTGGAGAAGTTTCCACAAGTACATCCTTCCTCGGTTGGGCACAGTTTGTTGATGGGACAGTCGTCGACGTCGACGCATCGTCTGCATACGCTGTGCATGCAGAGGCGTCACGGGTGTCTGGCTCGCTCGCCATTCATCCCTCACTTACAAGCCAGCGACAGCTGGTGATTCAGCGTGGGAGCCGTTGCGAATTCTCCCAGCTCACGCTTCTTACGAGCTATGCGGAGTTCTTTGTCGATCACGCCTCCCTGACTGTGGGTGAATCTTGGCTGGTGCAGACAGCAAGCGCAGCAGTCTATGTAGATCAGGGAGAAGTACAGTTCCCTGCTGCGTCGTTCTTTGAACAAGTCGATGGGCAATGGCAATGCGTGCGTGAACCTGTGGACGCTGCGCTGTCTCCCGATGCCGTGGGCGTCGAGAAAGCGGCAGCGTCGGCACCGTCGCAAAGTGCGCCCGGTGATCCAATGTCGCAGATTCACGAACTCGTCGGCCTTGACTCGGTAAAGCGCCAAATCAATGCGTTCATGAACCGTGTGAAGTTTAATCAACGGCGGGCTGAGCTTGGGCTGGCACCTGAGCCGCTGGTGATGCATTCGATGTTCCTCGGTAATCCTGGGACGGGGAAGACTACCGTGGCGCGCTTGCTTGGGCAGGCGCTCTATAGCGCCGGCGCAGTACGAACGGACACGTTTGTCGAGGTTGGAAGGGCTGACCTCGTCTCCGAGTACATTGGGAAAACGGCGCAAAAGACCAACGAGGTGCTTGAGCAGGCACGCGGCGGTGTGCTGTTTATCGATGAGGCCTATGACCTGCACTCGGAAAGCGGGCAGGACTTCGGCAAAGAAGCGGTGACTGCGATCCTGACGTTCATGGAGAACCACCGAGACGACATCGTCATCATTTTCGCAGGTTATCCCGACTTGATGCAGGATTTCCTCGCGATGAACCCGGGATTGAAGTCGCGTATCCCCAACCGCTTCGACTTTGAGGACTATTCTGCGGACGAACTTGCGGCAATCGGCGCGGCGAGCCTGTCGAAGAAGGGCTATACCTTTGACGAGACTGCGTTGCAAGCAGCGATTCGTCGACAGTACCGGCGCTCTGGCGATGGTTCGAACGGCAGGTGGGTGCGTAATTTTGAGGATGCACTCATCGGGGCGATCAGTACCCGACTGGCCCTTACTCACGCCGGCGACTTGTCCCAAGTGACAAACGAGGAGATCACGAGCGTGACCGCCGCAGATATCCGCACAGTCACGGGTGGGGCGGCCAGTGCTGAGCGTGTTGAGACCCTCTTGGATGAGCTGGAAAACCTTATCGGCTTGGAAGAGGTCAAGCAGTGGGCTGCGGATCTGGTGCAGGTCGCGGAGGCGAACCAGCGGCTCGAAGCGCAGGGTCTACAGGCCTCCACGCCGACGTACCACATGGTGTTTTCTGGCAATCCCGGCACGGGCAAGACAACCGTTGCGCGCATCGTTGCGGAAATTTTCCACGCATTGGGGATTCTGGAGTCGCCCACCGTCAAGGAGGTCACGCGAGCAGACCTCGTTGGCTCTGTCATCGGCGCGACTGAAAAACAGACCACCCGGGCACTCGACGAGGCGATGGGTGGAGTGCTGTTTATCGACGAGGCGTATCAACTCACCAGCGCTGGCAGCGCAAACGATTTTGGCCTGCAGGCCGTTGAGACGCTTCTGCCCAGGCTGGAGAATGACCGGGGTAAATTCATCGCAATTCTCGCCGGATACACCAACGAGATGGAAGCATTCATGGACGCGAACCCTGGATTGCGCTCCCGGATTCCAAACGAGATCGAGTTTCCCGACTACACCCCGCAAGAGGTTGCGCGCATTGTCGCAGAAAGCCTGAGAGCAAGGGGCTGGAGCGTCGATGCGGCACTGCTGGAAGCGACCGTCGTAACGGTGTACGAAGCGCTACCGTCTGCTGAGCGCAGCAACGGACGGTGGGCGCGCAACTTTGCAGACCGGTTGGAACATCGTCATAAGCTCTGGATCGCGCAAACCGATCCAAGCGGTGAAGCGCTGCGCACGATTACGGAGGAAACGGTTCGTATAGTCGGGGAAGAACACGCGCTCTCGGTGGACTAAATCGGAGCCGTTACTTGCTTTGCGGTTCACCCGGTACCCTGCATGTAAGAAACCTTGTTGGAGGTGCCGCACACGTTGTAACGCGTGGGACGCGCACGAGCAGGCGGATCATTTACGAGAGGGAGGCGGGCAAGACCATGGCGCAGTTTGTTGATCGCGCGGTGCTGCATTTGCAAGCAGGTGACGGTGGGCACGGGTGCGTGTCCGTGCACCGCGAAAAGTTCAAGCCACTCGGCGGCCCAGACGGGGGCAACGGTGGGCACGGCGGCGACATTGTTTTGGAAGTGTCGACACAGGTGCACACGCTTCTCGATTTTCAGTACCGACCGCACGTCAAGGCCGGTCGTGGCGGCAACGGCGAGGGTGATCACCGCAACGGGGCTCGTGGTGAGGACCTCATCTTGGAGGTGCCAGTGGGCACCGTGGTACGCAATGAGGACGGCGAGATTCTGGCGGACCTGACGGTGCCTGGTACGAGGTTTATGGCTGCCGAAGGCGGGTACGGCGGGCTGGGCAACGCGGCGCTCGCTACCGCAAAGCGCAAGGCCCCGGGCTTTGCGCTCAAGGGCGAGCCAGGTGAGGCGCACGACCTCATCCTGGAGCTGAAGTCTATGGCTGACGTGGGGCTCGTCGGTTTCCCGTCGGCAGGTAAGTCCTCGCTCATCTCGGTCCTGTCTGCAGCGAAACCGAAGATTGCGGATTACCCATTTACTACGCTTGCTCCGAACCTGGGCGTTGTGGACGTGGGCGACGACACGTTTACGGTTGCCGATGTCCCCGGGTTGATTCCGGGGGCAAGCCAAGGCAAGGGCCTGGGGCTCGACTTCTTGCGGCACATTGAGCGCACCGCTGTGCTTGTCCATGTTGTTGATGTAGCGTCGATTGAACCCGGCCGAGACCCGATCTCTGACGTGGAGGCGTTGGAAGCGGAGCTGGATAGTTACGCGGATGCACTCGACCACGACTCGGGCCTCGGGGATCTGCGTGAGCGGCCGCGCATCATTGTGCTGAACAAAATGGATATCCCGGAAGCGGCAGAGCTCGCCGAGTTTCTCCTCGAAGACATTAAGGAGCGATTCGGGTGGCCCGTTTTCCAGATTTCGACGGCGACCCGTGCGGGCTTGGAAGAGCTCAAATGGGCGATGTGGAATGTCGTCGAGCAAACCCGCAAGTCGCAGCGGAAGGCGAAGAAGTCCGCTGCAACTGTCGAGCAGCAAGAGATCATTCGCCCGCGCGGTGTGTCGCGCAAGGGTCGTAAAGGTAAGGCAGACAGCGGCATTGTGGTCGAGCGCGACCCGATGTATCCCGAAGGCTGGATCGTCACTGGCGAGAAAGCAGAGCGCTGGATCCGCCAGACCGACTTCGAAAACGATGAAGCGGTCGGATATCTCTCGGATCGTCTGGAAAGGGCCGGCGTCGAGGACGAACTCAGGCGGATCGGCGCGCAAGAGGGCGATACCGTCACCATCGGAGACATTTCCTTCGATTGGGAGCCGATGCGTGGCGGGGACCCGACGCTTGCAGGCCGCGGCGCGGACGCCCGCCTGTACGACACAAACCGAATCTCTGCCGCGGAACGCAAGCGTGCCTCGCAGGCGCGGCGTGGCCTCATCGATGAGTTTGATTACGGCGACGGAGAAGAAGCGGAGCGCAAGCGCTGGGAGGGCTAAACTGAATCCTTATGCCTGCTGCCTTAACGCCTGACCTTTCCGAATCCCAGCTTCGCGCGCACATTGCGAGCGCGCGAAGGATTGTGGTCAAGATCGGGTCGAGCTCGCTGGTCAACGCGGACTCGTCCGTCAGCCCTGAAAAGATTGATGCGCTTGTCGACGCCATGCATGCACGGATGAGCGCAGGCACCGACATCATCGTTGTCTCATCTGGTTCAATCGCTGCCGGTATGGCACCGCTGGGGTTGTCGCAGCGTCCGCGAGATTTGGCAACGAAGCAGGCGGCTTCCGCAATTGGCCAAGTTCACCTTGCGCAAGCGTGGGGTGCGTCGTTTGCTCGCTATGACCGGACGGCTGGGCAGGTGCTTCTGACACAGGCCGATGCTGGTGTGCGTGAACGGGCCCGGAACGCACAGCGCACGATTGACAGGCTGCGCCAGTTGGGAGCTGTGCCGATTGTGAACGAGAACGATACGGTTGCTACTTCGGAAATGCGTTTCGGGGACAACGACCGACTGTCGGCAATCGTGGCAACGCTGACTGCTGCCGATGCGCTCGTGCTGCTCTCGGATGTGGACGGGTTGTACGACCGAAATCCTGCAGACCCGACAGCACGCATGCTCACCGAGGTGCGCAGTGGACACGACCTCGAAGGGGTCGCAGCCGGCGATGGTGGCGTGTTCGGCACCGGCGGGATGGCGGCTAAAGTGTCGGCGGCGCGGTTGGCGACGCGTGGTGGGGTACCGGTGCTGTTGACGTCGGCAAGCAATATTGCCCAAGCGCTGGGCAGCGCCGACTGTGGCACCGTGTTTCACACGCGACCGGCGTCGCAGCTTCGTGCCTGGAAGTTTTGGGCGCTCTACGCCGCGGATGCGGAGGGGGTCCTGCGGCTGGACGCGGGAGCTGTTGAGGCGGTGACTCGCGGCGGGACGAGTCTGCTCGCGGTGGGGATTACCAGCGTCGAAGGCGAATTTCATGCCGGCGACATCGTGGAGATTCTCGGCCCGGACTCTGAAGTGATTGGCCGAGGTGAGGTCGCCTACGACGCGACTGAGCTTGCCGATATGTGTGGCAAGCACACATCAGAGCTTGCGGAAGATAAACGGCGCCCGGTTGTGCACGCGGATTACCTATCTCACTACGCGAGCCGATTGTAACGACTACGGTGGGGGCATGAAGTTTGCTTTTCTTCCTTCCCCGTGGGAGGCCTCGGTCGCTGATCTTCAAGCGGCAGGCCACGAAATGGTTGACCTTGAGCAGAACCCGGACATGCTTGTGTTCCGTGGCGGCCCGAAAGATTTTCCGGACACACTGCCGGAGAGCGTGAAGGTCGTGCAGATCGGCTACGCCGGTATTGAGATGCTCCTGGACGCCGGGATTCTGGCCAAGCATGCGGCGCGTGGAGTCCGCTTTGCTAACGCCGCAGGAATCTACGACGACACCGTGGCCGAGTCGACGCTTGGTCTGTTGCTCGCGGTGTCGCACCGGCACAAAGCGGTGCGACGCGAATGGAACCAAAGCCAGCTCTTCGATGAGACCGAGTTCCTCTTCGACAATAAAAAGCTGGCACTGATCGGTGCTGGCGGCATTGGCAAGAAGCTGATCGAGTTCCTCGCCCCGTTCGGGGTTGAGGTCACGGCGGTGAACCGTTCTGGGCGCGAGGTAAAGGGCGCGGTGCAAACTGTCGCGATGTCCGATGCTGAAGCGATGGCGCAGGTGTGGGCCAACAACGAGTACTTTGTCCTGCTCGCGCCGCTGACACCGGACACGAAGCACCTCGTGAACGCTGAGGTACTTGCGGCGATGCCGTCGAACGCGGTGATCGTGAACGTCGGGCGCGGCGGCCTCATCGACACCGAGGCGCTGACGGACGCGCTGCGTAACGGCACCATTGCGGGGGCGGGCTTGGACGTGACAGAGCCCGAGCCGCTGCCTACCGATCACCCGCTGTGGGACATGGACACGGTCGTGATTACGCCGCACACTGCCAACATTCCGCGGTTCATGGAGCGACGCGTGGGCGCGCTCGCGGTGAAGAACTGGGAGAAGTTTGCCAGCGGTGAGCAAATGCACACCGAAGTCGACGTGGACGCGGGGTACTAACATGCACGATCACGCAGAGAGTACGGCTGGGAGCGTCCACCAGCTCGCGCGAGCCGCGAAGCGCGTTGCGCCGCAGCTTGCAGAGCTCTCGACCGAAGCCAAGAACACGGTGCTTCGCGCGGCTGCTGAAGCACTCGTCGCGCGCACAGAGGAGATCCTTGAGGCGAACCGCGCCGACATCGCGGCCGGACGTGAGCACGGGATGGATGAGTCGCTCATCGACCGCCTGGCCCTTGACACCGATCGTGTCGCGGGCATCGCTGACGGTCTGCTCCAGGTTGCGGGGTTGCCGGATCCGGTCGGTGACGTTGTGCAGGGTCGTACGCTGCCGAATGGGCTGAAACTGCGGCAAGTGCGCGTGCCGCTGGGCGTGATGGGGATGGTCTACGAGGCCCGTCCGAACGTCACGGTGGATGCCTTCGGGCTCGCCCTGAAATCGGGCAACGTTGCACTTTTGCGCGGCTCGAAATCTGCAGTGCGTTCGAACGCGGCGCTGGTCGCGGTGCTGCAGGACGTACTCGCGGAGGCTGAGCTTCCGCGTGAGGCGGTACAGCTCCTGCCGTGCGAGAGCCACGCGACGGTGCAGGAGTTGATTACGGCTCGCGGCCTGGTCGACGTGGTCATCCCGCGCGGGAGTGCCTCACTGATTCACGCGGTGGTGCAACACGCGACAGTGCCAGCGATTGAGACGGGCACGGGCAACTGCCACTTCTACATCGACAAAGATGCCCCGCTGGATTCGGCGATTGACATGCTGCTCAACGGCAAGACACGTCGCTGCTCGGTGTGCAATGCGACGGAGACAGTGCTTCTCGACGCTGCGTTGTCCGACGCCGACAAGCTCCGCGTCATCGAGGCGCTCCAGGAGGCCTCGGTCACCGTCCATGGCGACGTGGAGACGCTTTCGGCGTGCGGTGCCCGCGACATCGTGGCTGCCGCGGAGGCAGATTGGGCGGATGAGTACCTGTCGTTCGATATCGCGTGCGCGGTGGTTGACGGTGTGGAGGGCGCGATCGCGCACATTGCGAAGTACAGCACCGGGCACACAGAAGCTATCGCCTCGGATAGCGCGCGGGCACTGCAGCGTTTTGCTGATGGTGTTGACGCGGCAGCAGTGGTGCTGAACGCTTCCACAGCATTCACAGACGGCGAGCAGTACGGCATGGGTGCCGAGATTGGGATTTCTACCCAGAAGCTGCACGCGCGTGGCCCGATGGGGCTGCCCGAGCTGACCAGCACAAAGTGGATCGTTGAGGGGGCTGGGCACACCAGGCCGTAACCTTAATGAGACATTGGGGCAATCTGGCTCTATGCTCATTGGCGTGTTGAAATCCCATGCCTCCTGGCGCCTTCGCGTGAGCGCCCTCGTCATTGCCTTTGTCGCCGCGGTTACCGCGGTGCTTACCCCGATTGCCCCTGTCCCACAGGCTGAAGCGCAGCACCGCTGCCCGGCGGTCGCGTTTGTCGCGGCCCGCGGCTCCGGTCAGAACGACCAGATTTACCGCACCCGCTACTCCTCCCAGGCACCGTGGGTGTCCAACGGGTGGGAGGGGCAGACGATTCGTGCCTTCCTGCACCACGCCGAAGGTCGCTACCGGGCGACGCACGGCGGCAATTCGCTGATGAAGGACGTGGAGGTGCTCGGCCTTGAGCCGCGCTACTACCCGGCCGTCTACCCGGAGTACGAAGTACCGAATGTCATTGCACCGTCGACTGTGATGCAGGCGCTCGGCTTGGCGGTGCAGTACAGCATGCCGGTGCTGCGCATGGCCGTGCGGGCCGGCAATGAGTTCCGTGATTCCGTGCAGATTGGCCGCACTGGCGTGATGGCCATGATCAACAACTATGAGCGGTCCACTGGGTGCCGTCCGAAGTACATTTTGTCCGGCTATTCGCAGGGCACGATGATCATGCTGGAGCATGAGCGGGAGCTGGCGCGGCGTGGACAGCTTGCGGGCGTGGTCTACTTCGGTAGCCCGAACACCGCCCCTTGGGATCCGGCTACGGTTGGTGTTGCAGGCGGTGGCGCCGGAGGCATATTGGGCTTCTTGCCGTTCAATATGAAGACTGCTGCCGGGACGCGCAACCGTGTGAACTACTGTTTGCCGTTGGATGGTGTGTGCGACCTGTCGATCCAGACGTTGCGCGCCTCCCAGGGCAACGGTGGCAACCACGGGCGCTACTACATTTGGCCTTCGCGCTGGGATAACCAGGTTTCGGACACCTTCGGCAGGTTTGTGGACCAGGTCCGGTACCGCTAAGCAGGGGCGGGGAGGCTTCGTCGCGACCCGCTCCGCGTAGCCTGGTGACCATGGAAGAGTTTGCTGATTCGCTCGCCGGTGCCTCCCGCATCGGCATCATGGGCGGTACGTTTGATCCGATCCACCACGGCCACCTCGTGGCGGCGAGCGAGGTCGCCGACAGGTTTGACTTAGACGAGGTCCTCTTCGTGCCGACGGGTAACCCGTGGCAGAAGGCGGATCGGGAGATTACCGCGGCCGAGGATCGGTACTTGATGAGCGTGGTGGCTACTGCTTCTAATCCGCGTTTTTCGGTCTCAAGGGTCGATATTGACCGGGGTGGCCCCACGTACACGTTGGATACGTTGCGGGATCTTCGGGAACAGTTCCCCGACGCGAAGCTGTTTTTCATTACGGGCGCGGACGCGCTGAGTTCGATTATGTCTTGGCGGCATTGGGAAGAGATGTTTGAGCTCGCCGAGTTCGTCGGGGTCACCAGGCCAGGCTATGAGCTGACGGAGGAGATGTTTCCGGAGGAGATTCAGCGCCGTGTGCACCTGATCGAGATCCCGGCGATGGCGATTTCTTCCACGGATTGTCGCAAGCGCGCGCAGGAGGGCCGTCCGGTGTGGTACTTAGTGCCGGATGGGGTGGTGCAGTACATCGCGAAGAATCGGCTCTATCAGTAAGTGGCACTTTGCGCGCCTGTCATGGGACAATGAGGGCGTTACATTTTATCTTGGTACTTGAAAAGGAATTGCTTCTTGAGCGCAGCGCAGATCTCCATTGAACAGGCCACCATTGCGGCGAAGGCTGCTGATGAGAAACTCGGCACCAATATTGCCGTGCTTGATGTGTCCCAGGTGATGGGCATTACGGATATTTTTGTCGTCGTATCGGCAAACAATGAGCGTCAGGTCGCCGCGATTGTTGATGAGGTGGAGGCTGAGCTGACCGAGGCGGGCCTGGAGCCGAAGCGTCGCGAAGGCAACCGCGAGTTCCGCTGGGTGCTGCTGGACTACGGGGACTTCGTGGTGCACGTGCAGCGTGAGCAGGAGCGCGAGTTCTACGGGCTTGACCGCCTGTACGCGGATTGCCCGGCTATCACCGTGGAAGGGATCGAGCCGTATCAGCGTCCGGAGGATTTCACGGAAGTCCGCGGGGTTGAGGATCTCGAGGATCTGCCGCTTGCTGGCGAGGCACCCGAAGACGAGGACTAAACGCGAGCCACGCTTGTGTGGTTTCCGTCGCCCGAAGTTCCGCCCACTTACGTAAGGAGGATCGCCGATGCAGCGCCGACTCATCATGCTGAGGCATGGGCAAACCGTGTACAACGCGACCCGGAGGATGCAGGGGCACCTGGACACCCAGTTGTCGGAGACCGGGATTGCTCAGGCGCGCGCTGCGGCGAGCATGGTGGCGCAGCTCGGTGTGTCGAAAATTGTCGCCTCCGATCTTTCGCGCGCGGCCGACACCGCGGAGATTATTGCTGACGCAGTCGGCGTGCCTGTGACTACGGACCCGCGCCTGCGGGAGACCCACTTGGGGGCGTGGCAGGGCAAGTCGCACGAGGAAGTCGACGGAGCTCACCCGGGGGCGCGTGCGCATTGGCGCAACGACGCGACATGGGCACCCCCGGAAGGTGAGAGCCGCGTGCAGGTGGCGCAGCGGGCCCGCCCGGTGGTGGACGAGCTGCTCGCGGACTATGCGCAGTGGGGCGATTCGGCGGTGCTTTTAGTAGCGCACGGAGGGACGATCTCTGCGCTGACTGCCAGTCTGCTCGGCTTCGATGTCGCGCAGTACCCGCTCTTTAAGAGTCTGGGTAACACGAATACCGCGCGCTTGTACGCGCTACCTGCGTACCGCGCCGGGGACTCGGGCGGCGACGACGAGGTGCAGTGGTACCTGGAGGCGTGGAATCAGGGGTTGGTTGCCCCATGACGGTACGCATTGTGGTTGATTCCGCCGCAGGTTTGTCTGAGGAATTGCTGCAGGAGCTTGATATCACCGAGGCTGCGCTGCATGTGATGGAGGGGGACGAGGGGGCGTCGACAAGCGGGCTGAGCGCGATTGAGCTTGCGGCGTGCTACGCGCGGCAATTGGAGCGCGGCGGGGACGATGGCGTGGTCGCGTTGCACTTGTCGAAGCACTTTTCCTCGACGTGGTCGGCCGCAGTCCAAGCTGCGGGGGTGTTCCCGGATACCGTGCGGGTCGTGGAGACGGACACTGCGGGGATGAGTATTGGTGCTGCGGCGATGGCGGCGGCGACGCTCGCGCGCGAGGGGGCTGACTTGGACGAATGCGAGGCGATAGCGCGCTCGACCATCGAGCGCTCCGAGACGTGGCTTTACCTCAGCCAGCTTGATGATTTACGCAAGAGCGGTCGCTTATCGACGGGCACTGCAGTCCTTTCCGCCGCATTGCTCGCTACCAAACCGATCCTGCGGCTCAACGCTGGCAAACTTGAGCTCGCCGGTAAAACGCGGACGCAGACGAAAGCCTTTGCAAAGCTTGCGGAGCTGGTGATGGAGCGAGCAGGCGACAAGCCAGTCTTCGCGGCGATCCAGCACACTGATGCGGTTGAGGCCGCAAATCAGCTTGCGGATACGCTGGAGGCGGTGTTACCGGATGGCTCGCGGATTTTGATCGAGCCGCTGGTGGATGTGATTTCGGTGCATACCGGTCAGGGGGCGATCGGGCTTTCGGTGGTGTTCTCCTCGCAGCGCGAGGGGTAGTCCGCGGCGAGGGCGGAATCTCAGTAGCCCCCTCTATCTCATCTGTTTCATTTGTACTGGATGTTTTGGATAGATTTCACTAGGGTCTTCCATTTCCGATTTGCGTTTCGTATTATGTGGTCATGGATACCCTTGACCGAATCAAAGAACTCACTCGCCTAACTGGGGAAGAAGACCTTCTTAACGTGGAATACCCGAAACCGCGACTTAGTGTGTCGCCTAAACATGCCTGCATCGCCGTCGCATGTGTACTGCTAGCGTTTGGAGCTTGGGCATTTCTCCGTGCCTCACCGCCGCCGAAGACCCCGACCACCTGGGACTCTGCGGCGACCGAAACGGAAAGCGCGCCAAGCGGGGAAATCGTGGTGTCTGTCGTCGGTGAAGTGGAGCGCCCCGGACTGGTAACGCTCCCAGACGGTGCGCGCGTTGCGGATGCCCTCAACGCCGCATCCGCCCGGCCAGACGCAGACATCTACGCACTGAACCAAGCGCAACTCTTAGTCGACGGGCAGCAGTTGGTCGTGCCTTCTGTGCACGCTGGTGGGGAGGCTGGCGCACAAGACGCCGATGCGTCGGCAGACGCCGGCGGGGGAGTGCTGTCGCTCAATACGGCGACCGCGTCCGAACTCACTGCGTTGCCGGGCGTCGGCGAAGCAACCGCGCAGGCGATCGTCCAACACCGCGAAACGAACGGCCCGTTTGCAAAGCCGGAGGACCTGATGGACGTGAAAGGCATCGGGCCTGCAAAGTTCGAAGCGCTCAAGGACCTCGTTGGGCTGTAACGATGCAGGAACTACGACTCGTGCCTGCTGCAGTGGGCGTCTGGGTGGGAGCGCTGTGCTGTCTGCTGTGGGGCCCGGTATGGGCTGGGGGAGCACTCGCAGTCGCGGCTGGCGCGTGCGTGCTGTACAAGGAGTACGGCCAAGCGATTCTGGTCGCGGGTCTGGGAGCTGCATCCACGCTGGGGACGCAGCTGCGCTGCGTGCTGGCGAGCCGTTGGGAGCAGACCGGGCATGCACAGGGGAGCGTGGTGGGAACCATCAGCGGACAACCGCGCGAGCTTGCGAGCGGTGGTTACTTGATCCGGATGAATGTCGACGGCTACCCCGCGGCCATGCCGGTGTTTATGGAGGACCTACCGCCGCACGCGGTTCCCGGCGCGCACGTTGAGGCCATCGGCACGGTCGGAGAGTCCACGGTGCCGGGCGTCGGTACCGTGACGATCAATGGGGACATCGCAGTGCACGCCGGGCCGCAGGGGATGGCTCGGCTTGCTGACTATGTGCGAACGACTTTTGACCAGGCGGTACAAGCGCAAGTCGGCGAGGCAACCCGCGGGCTGATTCCGGGGATGGTGCTCGGAGACACCAGTTCCCAGAGCGACGCGGAGCAGCAGATGTACATCGATACGGGCCTTTCGCACCTGTCTGCGGTGTCCGGATCCAATGTCGCCATCGTGACGAGCGCGGCAGTAATCGCTACGACCCTGTTGGGGCTTGGGCTTCGCTATCGGCTCGCTGCAGCCACAGCTGCGTTGCTGCTGTTCGCTGGCTTGGTGGGGCCGGACCCAAGCGTGCTGCGGGCGTCTGTCACCGGTTTGGTGGGGCTGACCGCCGTCATGGCTTCGACCCGCGCGGAGCCGATCCACGCGCTGTGCTTCTCCATCATCGGCCTCGTTTTGGTTGACCCCGACTTGGCAGTGCACTACGGGTTTGCGCTTTCGGTCGCCGCAACGGCGGGGATCGTCGCACTCTCGCCGCTGCTGTACCGCGCGCTTGCATTCACCCAGTGGCCGGACATCGTGGTGCGCGCACTGGCCGTGGCGATCGCCGCCGATATTGCGACGATGCCAATTATCGCGCTCATGGCCGGGCAGGTCTCGCTCGTCTCAGTAGTCGCCAACGTGCTCGTCGCCCCTGTGGTACCGCCGATTACAGTGCTGGGGCTTCTCGCGTGTGTGCTTTCACTCCTCCCCGGCGGTTTCGAGGCGCTCGTGCTATGGATTGTTGAGCCCCTTGCTTGGTGGGTGCAGGCTGTGGCTGCGTACGGCGCGAACCTTCCTTCGGCAACGGTGAACGCGTCCCCGCCGGTAGTGCTGGTCTGCTACGGGTGGATCGTTGCCGGTTTTCTGCTCCACCGGCCGCGGGTCACGTTTGCGGTGGTGGCGGCGTTGCTTCTCGGTACCAACGTGTCGTTTCATGCGGCACGACCGATCGACCCGACGACGCTACGCGCGCACGTGGTCGAAACAAAAGAAGACGTCGAGCCGATCCCCGCCGGCACCGAACTCGTCGTCGTATTGGAAGACGGCCGCCCGCACCGCTTCCCGGTGGTAACCACCTCCGGCATTCCGGTGCTGTTTCCAAACCGAGATGGGCGCGTGGTGCTCTACGCCGACGGGACGCAGCGCCTGCTCGGCCCGTAAGCTTGAGGGCATGCTCAACCCGGTTCACCTTGTGCTTGGCGAGGAGACATTTCTCGCCGAGCGCGTCACCAAGGAAATCATCGACAGCCTCGGCCCGGCAGTCGAGGTGACGACGCTGCGTGCGGGCGACGTCACCGAGGGCGAAATTGCGATGGCGACGAGCCCGTCGCTGTTTGCCGAAGAGCGCGTTGTGGTGGTGAAGAAGACGGAGATGGCTCGCAAAGAGCCGACGCAGGCGCTCCTGGAAGCGTGCAAGAACCCTGCCCCGGGTATGACCATCGTCATCGAGCACACCGGCAAAGGCCACCAGAAGGCAGCGGTGACGAAGTTCAAGAAGCTGGCGGAGGTGCACACGGTGGACCCGGTCAGCGCGCGAGACCGCCCGGCGTGGCTGACCGCGGAGTTCCGCCGCCACGGGGTGCGTCCGCACCAGGACGTGGTGTCAGCGGTGCTCGAGTCCGTTGGTTCAGACTTGCGCGAGCTGGCCTCTGCCGTCTCGCAGCTTGTCGCGGACACGGGCGGGCAGGTGACCGTCCAGGCGGTGCGCGACTACTACACGGGAGTGGCCGAGGTCGCCGGGTTCGACATTGCCGAGCTTGCGGTGCAGGGGCGCGCGGATCGTGCGCTCGCGTCGACGCGCCGGGCGCTGCAACTTGGAACTGATCCGGTCGCGATCGCGGCGGCGCTTGCTTACAAGGTTGGCGACGTCGCGAAGCTGCAGGGCATGCGAGGGGATCCGAACGCGCTTGCCCGCGACCTGGGTATGGCACCGTGGGGCGTGAAGAAGACGATGCAGATTGCGCGCCGCTGGTCGCCAGCCGCAGTATCGGAAGCGGTCATCATCGTCGCGGACTTGGACGCGGAGGTGAAAGGCAACGGGGGCGTGCCCGAGTTCGCGGTGGAGAACGCGGTGCGCCGTATTGCACAGCTCGCGTGATACTTTTTCGTTATGAGCGATGAGATTCCGGAGGACGTGCAGGAGTTCGCCACTGCGCTGTTTACCCTGGCCAGATCGGGGCAGCTGCAGCTGCTGGAGTACGTTGACCGTGGGGTCGACGTAGATTTGACTAACCAGGACGGCAATAGTTTCTTGATGCTCGCCGCCTATGCCGGCCACCCCGAGCTCGTGCGGGGGTTGCTCGAGCGCGGCGCTGACGTGAACAAACTCAACGAGCGCGGCCAGAGCATCGTGGCAGGTGCGGTGTTTCAAGGTGATGAGGCGATCGTGCGCATGCTTATCGACGCCAACGCCGACCCCGACGCCGGCCACCCCACCGCCCGCGAGACCGCCACCATGTTCGGACGCGCCGCGCTCATCGAGCTGCTGCCGCCGAGGCGCGAGGCATGATCGGGTTCGGCGACCTCGCCGTCATTGTCGGGCTCAACGTATTGGGTGCGGCATCGCCCGGCCCCGATGTCATTTTGCTGACCCGCACGGGCACCCGTTCACGCAAGCACGCGTGGGCGACCACCCTCGGCGTGCAGACTGGCGTGTTGTTCTGGTGCACGCTGACCGTCATCGGCGCGACCGCGCTGCTAAATGCTTTTCCTTGGGCACTCGAGGCAGTGCAGCTCGTCGGCGGCGCATTTTTGATCTGGATGGGCGTCGGCAACGTGCGTGGCGGGTGGGCGGATCGCCGCAAGCCACCGCCGAACACAGTGGAGGCAGCGAAACGGCTTGGCAGCCCTCGTGCGAGCTATTGGCGCGGGCTGACGACGAATCTGGCCAATCCGAAAATCGTGCTCGCCTTGTCCGCGATGATTGCGCCGCTGCTCCCGGCACATCCGTCGGCGGCTACGGCGGTGGTGGTCATTGCCGCGCTGTGGTTAAGCTCCTTCGCGCTCTTCGCCGTCTACACGCAGGTGATTTCGACGGAGAAGGTGCGCCGCCGCTTGCTCGGGGCGGGTCCGTTTATCGACATCGCGGCGGGGTGCTTCTTTATCGTGGTGGGCGCAGTGCTGTGCATGCGTGGGGCGCTCGCGTTGGCATAGCCCCAAAGCGCAGCGGAGAAGCAGCTAGAGCTGCTGCATGACGAAGTCCACGGAGTCCCTCGTCGCATCGGGGCGGGTAAACCACGTGTGGCCCCCGCCGTTGACCCGCATCAGGCGTGTTGGGGTGATACACCCGATCGGCTCGATGGTCGTGGTGCCGAAGAGACCGCCGAATTCAAAAGTCCGAGTAGAGCAGCCGTTTTTCTGCCCGAACGTGTCGAGCACGCGTGTGACCGGCTGGTAGCCACCGCCGTGGCGGGTGCCGCCGTTGTAGTTGATGACATCGTCACGCGTGCCGTGCATCAACAAGGTGGCTACGCGGCCGAAGTCGCAGTTGCTGACCGTCGGGTCGTAGTACGCGCCAGCCGCGGAAGCGATGGCCTTGACCGTGTCGGAGGCATGGCAGCCAAGCACTGCGGCCATGCCGCCGCCGTTCGACAGACCGATTGCGGCGACGCGGTTGCGGTCGCCGCCGAAGTGCTCGGCGAGGTCAGCAATTACCGTGCGCACGTAGGCGATGTCCTGGTTGATGCTGGTCTTTGCATATGGGGCACCGGCCCACGCGTTGTCGACGCCCTGGCCGTAGACGATGATCGTGTCCGTGGCGGCGTCTTCCAGGCGCAGGTATTCGTGGGCCCGCTCCGCGGAGTGCTGCCAGCCGCCGAAGCCGAAGATGATGGGGTAGGAGTTGCCGTCTGCGTGCCCGGCCGGCAGGACCATGTTGTAGGAGCGGGTGCGGCCACCGACGTTGATGGTGCGACGCATCGTGCCGTCTGGGGCGAACCCTGCGTCGCGGCCGCCGCGGTAGCCACCGTCGGCCGCGCCGCCCGTGCCGTCGTCGGGTGCATAAGAGGACCCTTCGGTGCCCACAACGGGAAGTGCGATGCCGAGGATGACTAGCAGCGCGAGCAGCGTGCCAATACGCTGCGCGATGACGGGGTCAACACCGGGGATCTCCGGGATGAAGTCGGAAAGCGAAGCGGCGTGCGCTTCTTCGGTTAAAGGGGCGTCTACAACGGCGGTGGAGCCGAGCGCCAGGCTGGTTGCAATGGCAGCGGCGCACAATGCGCGCTGGTAGCGACGAGGTTTCTTCACGGACGAGTATCGTAATCTAGCCGCGAACTGATTACACCCCGGGGGTAAGCAGAGAAAAGATAAAAACCCGCCACTAGCCGTGAAGGGCTAGGGCGGGGGTGACACGCGCTCGCGCCATCGGCGCGAAGGCGGACGTTACGCCATCTTGTTCAGCGCCTGTGCCATGTTGGACTTCTTGTTTGCCGCGTTGTTGCGGTGGAAGACGCCCTTGGTCACGGCCTTGTCCAGCTTGCGGGACGCAACACGCAGCTGTGCCTCAGCGGCAGCCTTGTCGCCGGACTCCACGGCCTCGCGGAACTTGCGGATCTCCGTGCGGGTGGCGGAGCGGACGGACTTGTTGCGCTGACGGCGCTTCTCGTTGGTGAGGACGCGCTTCTTCTGCTGCTTGATGTTTGCCATGATGTACCTCTTGGTCTTTCGTATTCGGATCGGTCATGTCGATCTTCACCGGAAAGGGCGTAAGCGTTTGACTGTGGCAACCGGAGTGCGGTTTACGCGGACCCAAGGTCCTGCCCGCGTCGTCAAACAGCCCTGTGGATTTCCGGGCGAGAACAACTTCTCCAAATTAGCAGGGTGTGGGCGCAAGCTCCAAACTGCTTAGCCCCAGTCGAAGCGGTCCCGGAGCCGGTTGGCGACGCGCTCGAAGCGGCGCGGAGGGATAATCGTGCCGGAGCGGTGCAGGTCACTTTCGGGGACGATGAGCGTTTTGTCCAGGCGCACCCAGCAGGGTTTGCCGGATTCGTGCCATTCGCCTGCGCCGATGCCGAGCCAGCGCTCGTCGTTTGCGTGCTCGGATTCGGGGGAGATGAGCAGGCCGAGCACCTCGTTGCGCTCGCGGCCGACGACGAGCATGCTGCGTTGCCGCGGCGGGTGCGAGGGCATGGTGACCCACACGACTTCGCCGGGTTCGGCGTTCCCGTCCATATCGGGAGCGTAATAAATATTGCGCGGCAAGAGCGCGGTCGGTTTGACGGTGACGTAGGTGGCGGTGCGCGGTTCGTGCGCGGGGTTGCGCGTGCCGAGGCGCTCGTTGAGCAGCGCGAGTCCTTGGTCGAGGGACGCGGTGCGCCGCTCTCGGTGGCTGCGTCGCTTGAAAAGGTGGGAGGTTTTCGCCTTCAGTTTGTTGAGCGGCGCGAAGCTACCTTGCCGCTTGACCAGGCGCGGGCCATCGCCGCGGGTGCCGGCTTCTCGGTGTGATTCCACGTTGGCGAACCTCCCGTTCGTGTTGCTCGCCACTTTAGGCGCTTGGTGCGGGTGGGACAAGTGGTTGGGGGTGGGTTGGCCCCGGTAGGATGGTGGAACTATGGCTGCCACGACGAAGAATTTTGCGGAACAGACGTTTACTGATCCCTCGCGGATTCGAAACTTCTGCATTATCGCTCATATTGACCACGGTAAATCCACGCTCGCGGATCGCATTTTGCAGCTGTCCAACGTGGTCGCCGCGCGTGAGATGCGCGACCAGTACCTGGACAATATGGATATCGAGCGTGAACGTGGCATCACTATTAAGGCGCAGAACGTGCGCTTGCCGTGGACGCCGAAGACGGGTGAGTTCGCCGGCCAGGACATCGTCCTGCAGATGATTGACACCCCGGGTCACGTCGACTTCTCCTACGAGGTCTCGCGTTCGCTCGACGCCTGCGAAGGGGCAGTTTTGCTTGTCGACGCGGCGCAGGGGATCGAGGCACAGACCCTGGCCAATCTGTACATGGCCATGGAAAACGACCTCGAGATCGTCCCGGTGCTGAACAAGATTGACCTGCCGGCGGCCGATCCGGAGAAGTACGCGAACGAAATCGCCCACATCATCGGCTGCGAGCCCGAGGAGGTGCTGCGCGTTTCCGGCAAGACAGGCGAGGGTGTGCCGGAGCTGCTGGACAAGGTCGTCGAGCTGATTCCGGCGCCGACGTCGGAGCACGGTGCGGACGCACCGGCGCGTGCGCTGATTTTTGACTCGGTCTACGACACCTACCGTGGCGTGGTCACGTACATCCGCATGATGGACGGCAAGTTGGAGCCGAACCAGCGCGTGCAGATGATGAACACCGGCGTGCAGCACGAGATCTTGGAGATCGGCGTGGTCTCGCCGACGATGAAGAAGGCGAAGGGCCTGGGCCCGGGCGAGGTCGGCTACCTGATCACCGGCGTCAAAGACGTGCGCGAGACCCGCGTGGGCGATACCGTGACGTGGGCGCAGAAGGGCGCCGATGAGCCGCTGGACGGTTTCGAAGAGGTCAAGCCCATGGTGTACTCGGGCCTGTTCCCGGTGAGCCAGGAGGACTTCCCGACGTTGCGCGAGAGCTTGGAGAAGTTGCAGCTCAACGACGCGTCGCTTACGTGGGAGCCGGAGACGTCGGTGGCGCTTGGCTTTGGTTTCCGCTGCGGTTTCTTGGGCCTTTTGCACATGGAGATCACCCGCGACCGCCTCGAGCGCGAGTTTGACCTGGACTTGATTTCGACCGCGCCGTCGGTGACCTACCGCGTGATCGCCGAGGACGGCACCGAGCACATGGTGCACAACCCGTCTGACTGGCCGGGTGGCAAGCTGCAGCAGGTGTTTGAGCCGGTGGTGAACATGACGATCATCGTGCCGCAGGAATTTGTCGGCTCGACGATGGAGCTGTGCCAGTCCAAGCGCGGCCAGATGAAGAACATGGAATACCTGTCCGAGGACCGCGTGGAGCTGCGCTACCTCATTCCGCTCGGCGAGATCATCTTCGACTTCTTCGACATGCTCAAGTCGCGCACGAAGGGGTATGCCTCGCTCAACTACGAGGACGCTGGGTGGCAGGAGTCGAACCTGGTCAAGGTGGATATTCTGCTGCAGGGCGATCCGGTGGATGCGTTCTCGGCGATTGTGCACCGGGATTCAGCGCAGTGGTACGGCAACAAGATGACGAAGAAGCTGAAAGAGCTCATCCCGCGTCAGCAGTTCGAGGTGCCGGTGCAGGCAGCGATTGGCTCGAAGATTATTGCGCGCGAGAACATCCGCGCGATGCGCAAGGACGTGTTGTCGAAAGTGCTACGGCGGTGACATTTCGCGTA
>OJKZ01000092.1_pt1 | contig 46472 bp, 32 predicted proteins | sample 1596791 | NCBI WGS metagenome assembly OJKZ01 (sample SAMEA3904677, study PRJEB24821) | metagenome | biome: Builtin; feature: hospital; material: surface | place: USA | collected 2013-06-04 | reverse complement strand
GGGGTGGCGGGGTTTCCCGGGCGGTGCGCCCCTGCGAGATCGGGCAGGCGGGGCGTCCGACTCGTCCGACTTGTCCGACTTGTCCGACTTGTCCGACAGAGCCCCATCCCGACTGACTTGTCCAATAGAGTCTCCATTGTGCAGGGAGGAGACCCGGAGAGACCGAAGGAGACAATGCCCCCCGGTGGTGGGCGTATCTTTGCAGCATCTCCTCGGGACGCCTTTTCCACAAGAGGCAGCGAGGAGCGCTCCGGGTGGAGCGCTCCTCGCAGGAAGGAGAGGGGGCTTCCTGCATGAGAGAGCAGCCTTGCATCCTTGTGGATGCAGGGCTGCTCTCAGTCAGCTAATAAGCCGAGATGCTATTGATCAACGGCGGATGTAGTTCTCCCAATCACTCTCCTTGTGATTATTAAATGGACGAAGGCCAATTGGCGAACTTCTATTGCAATAGTTGACATACCGTTGCTGGAACCCAGCATTACCTGGCTTAAGTGTAAATATAGGATAGTGAGCTTGAGCCACGTAGGCTGTACTAACAGCCCATCCTTGCTCACCACCACCTACACTAAGTCTTGTTTTATTAGTCACGCCGAAGATGGTCGTTATGCTAGCTTTTGCATGAGAGATCAAACGATATTCTGTATCCGCAAAGTGACGAACAAAATTGGGTCTAAATCTCATCACATTATATTCAGATCCCTCAAATAACCTAGTGGATGCATATCCTGGTGCAGGTACGGAAAATCCATATGGTGATGGGTCAAAGACCGTTTTATCTGTCGTTCGATTTACCTCTATTCTAGTTTCGTTAGCATTTGCCTCATTACCAACGGCACCACCGCCACCCCATAGTCCATAATAAGAGAATGCAGATGCACCGAGGAAGCCGATATTAGAGGCGTTATGATTTCCACCTTCGGTAAGCCACTGCTCACCACGTCCATTAGCAGGGACCACCATAGGGTACTCTATAGACTCTCTCATGGAGATGGTAGTTTTCCTACGCATCTTAAACTTAACAGTCTCACCATTATGGCCCACAAATCGCGATGGAGGAGTACCAGGTTTCGCTCCATACCACCTAGGAAAAGGATCCTTGCGTCCAAATTGGTAGCTCATTCCTATCGCTCTATAGTCTAAATCTCGATGACCAGATTCAGTTTGAGCTGCTGAACCTACATTATCCCAGTCAACAGGGATCTTAAAGGCACCTAGGTCATAAGGCCAAGAGTATATTTCAGGATCCCAATATTCACTATACTTCTTATCTTTTGCTTCTGTCTTATCATAATAAGTGACAAACGAATTGCTAACACCGGTTTTGAAACCATCATTTTGGGGGATACCTGCTGCCAGGCTTGATGGTCTGTAAATCATCAGGTGGAAGCTCCAAAGTATGGTCTTCTTATTCGCTTCATCTTCATCCAGAGGAGTGTTTCTGCGGTTATCCACCTTTTGCTTCTTAGATGAGCGGACTGCAATTACCACATTACCATAATTCTCCACTCCATCCTTACCAGGCATTAGGTAGATATATCGCTCTCCAGCCACTTGCAGATCGGTAAGCAGTCTAAGGGGTGCCGTGCCATCGGCCTTGACAGGATTTCTATCTTCAGAAGTACTCTTCTCTGTAACACTCTTGACATCGGTCCACAGCACCTCTATATCTATATCATCATCATCATCAAGACGATTTAGTGAATTACGCTTTTTGTAAGTATCCCATGACTCAGTACCGATACAAGCATTCGCATCATCTTTATACACATAATCACTTTTACCGAAACCCGCTGGAGCGTCCATCTTCTGCTCATAAAAGTCTGCTGCATGATTAATACGCGAAAGAGGTATAAGCACTCCACCATAACCGAGAGTTAACGGATAACAATTGGCCTCTGGGAGGAAGGAACCACTGACAAAATTGGAGTGAACGAAAGTCACTTCATCAGCATTTGACTTATCCTTCTTGAGAAGTGGGAACTTCCACTGCATAGACAGCATAGGCGTCATAGCAACCCACTTGGCATGACCAAAGACGATCTTAAGCCCATTTTCCTCTGTAGCAGCCTTGAAACTCAACGGAGACCCCTGCGGAGTAGGTGCTGGCTCTGTCTTTACCTTTTTCCAGCTATTGATTGGATGATCAGCATCATATGGGATAAGAGTCCAATTGGTAGAGCTTCCACTCTCCTTATAGTGGGTTACCATTGGGATTCTCGTAGTACCATCTTGATTGGAGTTTTCAGAGGTTCGAACTGTCTCATCAATTTCTTGATTATCCAGCCATACCTCATACGGGATATTGCTTCGTACCCAAAAGCGGTGTTCGCCTCCATCCATAAAGAAGGTTGCAGCGTCCTCCTCCGTAAGGATAGGATTGGTAAGAGACTCATCCTCATAGAAGACGATATTGTACTCAGTCTGATTGATAGTCAGCTCTGCTGATGCCTTCTGACCACCTTTCTCGGTAATGAAGTGATACTTATTCTGCCTCACCTCAAAGGGGTTCAGAGGATTATCCAGCTTGTCTGCTGTCACCTCAAACCGAAACAGTCCGGCACCGACCTTCTTAGCAGTGGGGAGTGGTGCTGTCTGCTCACTGCCACCATCGCTAACAAAGATGAATGGCTCCTTGGTGTCATCTATGACACTGGTTATCTCTTCATTGGCAGTAACTCTAACGTAGAACTTCTTACGACCTACGGTGTAGTCATTATCAGGCGTCTCCTTTCCTCGTTCATCAAGCTGTATGTACTGAAGAGGTTGTGTACACTCCTCATCAGCAAAGATCTCAATCCGAAGGTCCAGGATATCCTTTTGAAGAATCTCAAGGTTCCAACGCATACGCCCTGCCTGGATATATGCTTTTCCTTCACGGGGCTCTGTGACAGAAGCTGGCTCCTTGACTTTAAAGGTGACTAGCTTCTCATCTGTAGGCTTATTGGCTGTTTCATCCGTAGGCTTAATAGATTCAACCTCTAACCAATCAGGTAACCCCTCAACCTCAAATCCTTTAGGCCATGAGGTCTGTACCTTAATGGAGAAGGTGCCACCATCCTTATAGAAAGTTAGTTTATCATCATTGACCCCGAGCATATACTGGCCATCGTAGACGACATTGGACATCTCGGACTCGTCCCACACGAGGACGTTGTACATGATGTTGGCTGAGGGGCCTTTCTTGGCATCCTCTTCCTTGTCGAAACCGAGACCACCGATGTTATGGATATCTACCTTGTAACGGTGGTTACGGAGGAGTGGTAGGTAAGTGTACGTGGCAGTCGCCTCTTCGTCCTTACGCTTGAGGAAGTCGACACGGAAGAAGGTGGTACCACTGGCACCGCCCGCTTTTACTTTGTTGGTATCATCGACCTCGTCGTATTGTAGCTTGAGGATTAGATAAGGGCGCTCCATGTACTTGGTATCCTTGGTAGGATCGGTCTCGTTACCATTTTGTGTCGCCTCAGGATCTGGATTATCCACCTCAGGCACATAGATGACGCGCTTGAGGAGGCTGTTTTCTGCGGTATAAGCCAGGTCTTGCTTCCCGGGTGTCTGTGGTAGAGTTGGGGCAGTTGCCTTTGGCTTATCACCGTCTAACTTATAATTATCCTTTGCAGGCGCTACTAGTCCTTTGGAGGCAGCGTTGTAGAACTTTGTCTCAAGGAGGGTCCACTTCACCTTCTTAGAGCTATTGCCAGCAGGCTCTACAATGGTGGAGATGAGGTCGGAGGCGGTCTCATCGAAGTCTCCGTCCTTGTCTGTGGTGTCTAAGGCAGACATATTGAGTCCCACATCCACACGTGCCACGGCACGGAGGAGGTGGATCTTCTTACCGAGGGTAGGTACCGCACCGGCATCCTGACTGACCTCTACCTGGGTCACTTCACCCCACATGGGGAGTCCCGTATCGGAGAAGTCAGTATCCTTGTTCATGGAGAACTCGAAGGTCTTGAGGATATCTGTCTTCTTGGTGCCGGGGGTCACCTCGCGTGCCTTTTCGGCCTCAGAGAGGTTGGCAAGCACCACGATTCCAAGTCCCTGACCAGGCTTGATCTGTACGATAAGGTTACCCTCCTGCTTGTCTTTGGGGCTGCGTTCGATCTTGGTCAGGGGAGCATCGTACTGATACACGTCGTTGTTATCGAAGATCATCACGCGGGTGGTGGTGAGCTTGAGCTCGCTCTCCTGGTCCACCGACAGGGCAGCGCGGGTCTGGGGAATCCTCAGTGCGGGGGTGTCGTAAGCAATAGACACCGTGACAGCGCCATCCAGACGATCCGTGACGTCATCCCCGATCTGCTCCGGGGAGGCAGGGTCCGGCTGGGTGCGATCCAGTAGCGTGTCTCGACATCCGACGAGGGAGAGCGCCAGCAGGAGGAGTACCCCCAGCGAAGCGACAAATCTCGAGTTATTTGGTCTCATGTCAGTATATGTATGTATCATTATTATATCTATTGTATCGTCAGCGAGACAGCCATAGGTAGTCCTGTGTCGTCTTCGCCGATGGGCTCTTCGGATATTCGCTTACCAAGGGATGTCCACATCCTGATTGGTCCACGTGTCGACGATGTAGGGCTGCTCGGTACCGTCGGGTGCCTTCCGGAAGCGAAGGAGGATCTCGTAGCTGTGATTACGTCTGATCTCACGCAGGCCATCGGCACGCTTGGTTCCGAAAGGTATCTCGTAGTACATATAGCGTCGCTTCCCAACGATCGCATATGTTTCAGGGTCAAACTTAGTGATGTACACCAGCATCGTAGACTGCTCTGAGGCATTGGTAGGGAAGTTCTCCGGCATATAGAAGTGCACTGTCCCCCCTCTTCCCAATGCCGTACCTACAGTTTCATCATCAATATACGCAATGTTGGGGTAGCTTCTATAGAACGGCATATTCGCTGCAGGCTTACCCACTTGGTCATAATGGCGCTTAAGCGCCGCCCAGTTATTAGGAATCACACTGGTGATATTGGGATATTGCCCGGGATAAATGTCATCAAAGAAGTGGTCCTTGACAGGATTAACCTCTGTAGTGCTACCTGCGGGGTAATACTCATACTCCCATCGAACGGTAACCTTGGCGACAGCCCGCTCTAGGTAGATGCTCTTGATCTCATGCACTGGTTCGTTGGAGCCGCTCTCTCGACCGTTAATTCCCCGCTTATCGTTGGGCTTCACCTCCACTAGCCGACTAAACATCGGGAGATAAGAAGACTCAAATAATTGACTATTACCATTAAGGTCACTACCTGGGAATATATCTTTCGTGTCAAGCCACTTGCGCTTTGATACCACATCCTGCTCATAGCTAAAGTTTGAATCCTCGGTGATCAAGAAAGGATTATCCAGTGTCAGCGGAGCTAAGTTTTCGTCTCTATTGTAGTAGGTATGGTACGCCTTGCTATTGACCATAAAAGAGAGGACGCCAGAGTCAGGCAGCTTGTAGAAGGTGATGGTCACCTTGGAGTAAGGCGATACATCCATACCTGAAGAATACCAGCCTATACTAGAGAACTGACTGCTCTCGTAAGGAACCAAGCCTGTAACTTTATAATCACCCTCTTGTAGCTCGGGGATATGGAGGTCACGGATCCAGTCCTCGCCACCATTGGTATTCCAACTTTGCCAGCGATCAAACTCACGTTGATAGGCTCTATACTCATCTGAGTAGTACCACTGCCAAAATTCCGCAGTACCACGTCCATAAGGATTTCTAGGAGGCGTTGGTTTTTCAGCTGGCTTAGGGGTATTCACCGTGGCTCTAGCCCGCTCATCGCCGTCATAGATGCCATCAAAGTCACCGACAGCTGCTCTCAGCGTATTATTGACCGCACGCGTAGGGGCTACAGAGATATCAAGCGTGATAGGTTCCGGTAGGATAATACGCGTGCCATCGGCAGTCTTCTCATATCCCTCCCACGGATCCACTGAGGGCTCGTCGGGCGTGACCCCAGCTGTAGTGGCTCCCTTCTGGCAAGAAGCGAAGGTAACCGACAGCCCGATACAGATGGCTGCCTTCAGTATACTATTCTTCATAATGCTCATTTCTTTATGGGAATAACAGGAGGCGTAGTTGCGTCATCGATATCCACCTCCATTGTCTCATTCTCGACTTTCCAGGGGAGTACCTTGATGCCACTCTGCTGCACTTCTAGCTTGCTGCCGTAGAAGGTGAGGTCGATGTGGTAGATCGTATTGCGGCGGATGGAGTAGTAGTCTGAGGCGTCCTCTTCGTTGTGGATCGGGATGCGGTAGGTAAGGGTCTCAGTGCCATCAAGCTTCTTGAACTTCAGCTGCAGCCGAACCACCTTATTTGGATCGGACACGTTACCGAAGTAGACCGAGGGGAGGTACATATACGATGGTCCTCCTTTATAATCAGTTGACAGCGCCGATCCGTTGGAGTACATATAGATAAGAGACTGTCTCCAGAGCTTTCGGAGCCCCTGACTGCCATTATTGATGTCCCTCTTCCAGAAAGGGTTAGCGGACTGATTGTCAGAGTAGACCATAGCCTCAACAGACGCCCAAGGCCTCCTGGGAACAGTCCCATCATCATCAAGAATTACAGGGGGGGTATATCCATCTCGCGGGTACTTCGGCAAGCCGGCGGGGAGAGCAGTAAATGCGCCCTCGACCGGGAAGAGGGTGTAGGGATACAGCTTCTTATCTTTTGAATTGGAGACATCCACGCACTCAAGGACGAGGAATTGTGTGAGCCTGTACTGAGAGGGTTCGAAGTGTGTACCCTCCTTATCGACGGAGAGATAGCTCGTGCGACTCTCGTCCGTGGCAGTGGTGAGGGTGACATCGATGCGAGCCACCTGACGCTCCAGAGGGATCTCCGGTGTGAGATCCACCCGCTTGCCCGGCTCCGGGGTGGCAGGGACGGTGAGGTCCCGGTAGCCTAACATAGGAAAGTTATAATCGTAATAGGTATATTCATCATAACCCTTGACCGTAACGAAGCTGTTACCGTCGTGAAAGAGCTGATTCAGGTCCGATACCTTAAGCTGCTTTGTCTCATTGACCACATCGGTGGCAGCACCGCAATTGGCGACCAAGAGGAAGGTGTAGTCACCCGGGAGGAGGGTCATATCCATAGAAACCTCTCCTGCCGAGGGGTTGGTAAACTGCCGTGCCGGGATCTCGGTGCCTTCGATGATAAAATTGCCGGGATTACTCGGATCCTTAACCACATCCTCGTGGTCATAATCCTCAGCGTAGTAGTAGAGCGTCTTCTCCACCTTGTCGCTGCCCCGCTTGGTGACAAAGACGTAGAGGCGCGAGAGGCGTACCTCACCATTCTGAGCGGGATCCTTGGACTCAGGCTGCCAGGGATCGGTATGCTCATTGTCGACCTTACCGTCGACATCAGCGCGGGTGCCGGCGGGGGCACCGCCAAAGGGGGATACCCGAGCGGTGATGCGGACAGCCTGCTCGCAGCTGCCGACCAGCTCCTCCTCGCTGGGAGCGATGGACTGGTGGCAGGCGGTGAGCCCTCCGGTGAGGAGCAGGGATGCGGCGAGGAGCGCTGACCGGCAGAGCCGCCTCAGGAGAGGGACTGAGTATATGGTTTGATTGCTTTTCATGCTATTCTCACTCGTTATTTCGTTTGGGGCCCAGCAGGTCGTAGGACTGATGGATGTAATTCCACTTGATTATGCTTGCCTTGACCCTAATGGCAACCAGCGGGTTGTTGACAGACGGGATCTTGGTATCGGGCTCGAGGGGGTTGTCATTGGGCTTCGGGATGTAGGGGTCGTCAGGGTCTACGGGGTCGTAATTGTACCCCAGACCATTGACGCCCTGTATCTCGAGGTCGTAGATATTATTGCGTCGGGTATCGCAGTTGTAGATCTTATCGGGCTCGCCCTGCGCATTGAGGGGCGTCATATAAACCATCCGCCCACCGGTGTACTTCCGGGCGCTCTTATTGCCGTCTGCCCTAGCAGCGAGGAGCGTATCGTAGATGATACCATTTGCGCCGACGTAGAAGGTGCCGGGCGTGTCGTGCATCAGGAAGAACGTATGTCCCTTGTGAGAGTCCATCACAGCATCCGGTGTGGAGAAGCGTGACTTGTCAAACTGCTTCTTGATCTCATCCAGTCGGTCTTTCCACTTCGGTATATCCGAGACACAGATCCAGTACCAGCGATGCCCCTCAAAGTCACTCGCAGAGGCATCCTTAAGGTGCTTCCTCATCTTTTCCCAAGTCTCTAAACTCCCCTTAAAGGTACTGGGCTCATTTGGGATCTCACATGTCGTGAGCTTCCGTGCCTCCTCCTCTGTGTAGACCACGCGACTCATAGCAGAGAAGTAGGGGAAGGCCTTCTCATTGAACTCGCCTCTCTTCCCCTTGCTAATCTGGCCGAGGTCACCATAGACCTTGGCATAGGTGACCTTGTCGTAGCCGATCGTGCGGGGATAGGGTTTGCTCTGCCCCTCGGTCTCCTCGAGTGCATGCTCGTAGAAGTAGATCCCGCCGGCGACAGACTGCTTCTCGCTCGCTGTTGCTGACAGCTCCTTCCAGGCAAAGTTGCCTTTGTCATCGGGATTCTTGATCACATCCGAGAGCTTCATCAGGTCACTCTCGTCCGAGGCGGTGGTGAGACCCTTATAGCGTCCATTAGCCTCCGCGGTCATCTGTAGATCTCCCGCGTTATTGCGGAAGAGGTAGACCTGCTTACCACTGCCGGCGACAGCCCAGCGAAGATTGGATACCTTGCCCGGGATATCGACCTGAGTGAAGCCGGACTGGTAAAGCTGAGCCTTAGAGACAACACGCTCGACAGGAAGAGCTTCGTCCTCAGCCTGAGGGATGTAGTTGCCTGTAGTAGGACTTGGTTCCTTGATTCCCGGCTTGAGGTTCGCAGAGAGACCAGCTTCAGCAGTCATGGTGAAGCCACTCGGCCGGATCAGTCGGTCAAGCTCACTGAGCTCGCACGTATGATCAGGATTGAGGAAATCAGCGGATGGGACAATGCCATCCCCATTAAGCATTACGGAGAGCCGGCGGGTACTCGCAGACTCAACTGAGGTAAGCCTAAATGTGCCTTGATACTTACGGCTGCCTGTCCCAAGCGATTTGGGATTGTCGTCAAAGAGTGGTCCCTCGTCCTCTAACCAAAGCTGCATCTGGGCGACCTTGTCCTCCCCGGTGCCTTCAGCTCCGGGTACCAACGTCTGGTCCTCAGGGAGTAGAGCACGAGGTGCCTCGTTCCTGAGCATAGTGACGGAAAGGGTCAGCTCGGTATCTCCGATCGGGTCAGCTTCTCTGTTAAGAGAACTATGACAGCCGGAAACGAGAAGGGGGAGCACCAGTAATGGTGTCGCAAAAAAGCTAAATGAGTATCTCATAGTCTTATCTTAATCTCTCCCTCCGGTACACTAAGTTCCACTGCTTGACAGAGACAGCGACCATGACCCACGTATCCTGGTCGGTATGCTCAAGCTCGGCGCTCATATCGATATTTCGCTCGCAGAAGGCAGCCTTCGTCTCGGGTGTAAGGTGGAAGTAGTCGCCAAAGGTGGTCTTGTAAAGGATCTTACCCTCGCTGTCGCTCAGCGTGAGCTTCGTCTCCGCTGCTCTGTCAGCAGCTATGCGGAAGAGGTCCATCGAAACTTTACCGAAAACCTTATCGCCAACAATGTGGATGGGCTGACGATAGGTCACCTCGCCCGACTGGGGGAGACCATTCGCGAGGAGGGCATTCTCCGGTGTGGTCACCTCGAGGGTATAATCGCCGGCGGGGAGACCCTTGACAGAGAAATTGAGCGTATGGAGCTTCTCCTCCATACCCATCAGGAGCGTATCGGTGACAGTCCCTCGGGACGAGTAGTTGGTGTTATCGTACTTATCGCTAATCCCGTACCAGATCTCCGGTAGGTCGGCATGCGTCTGCGGGGTGGTCTCGAGGGCGAGGAGCAGCTGATCTATAGAGGTGACCTCATCGAGACGATAGGGGGTGAAGTCCTCGGCAAGGAGGGTGACGAAAGTGAGCTTACCGTACTCTCTCACCACCACGTCGTAGAACGCACTCTCGGTGGTGGGAGGGGTTGTCTGACTGGGGAGCTCCAGCTTGACCCTCGAGCCATCGGTGCGGAATGCCATCACACGGAAGTCCTTTCCCTTGGCAAGCGGGGCATACTTATCAGGCACTGAGCCTCCGCACGGATCAGCGTACTGCATCTGCAGCCTGACGATCTGCGGACAGTCGCTCAGATCCTCGTAGACGCAGGGGTGGCACCCGGTTAGGAGCAGTCCCAGCACCCCGAGTAGCGAGATCACCATCGTGTGTGGTAAAAATCTTTTCCTCATATCTGTCTCATGGTTTCCCATGCACTTACATTTTCAAAGCTTCACTCCCCCTTTAGTGGATGGGGAGTATGATTCTCTATATTGTGGGCAAGTGGGCGGTCAAGCCCGCCTGCCCAATGCCGGCTAAGCGCCGGACTTATCAATTAGAGGTCTACTCTATCAGTTGCGAGAGAGCTTCAGACCACGGTGAACGAGGTTATACTGCATAACCTGAACCTTCACGTTTATGTAATTATCACTCTCATCAACCGGATCCTCGGGATCGTGCGTCGGCTCGTCAGGGTTCTGAGGAGTCGAGTCACCATCACCGTCTTTCTCACCGGGAGCGGGGATGTTAGGATCCTTCGGGTCGATAGGATCGTAGTTGCCACCGAGCCCATGGATATCTGTTACCTGGAGAGAGTAGATGTTGTTACGACGAGTGTCAGCATAGGCGGTGAAGTTGTTGAGGAGGACCTGCTTATTGGCAGGAACTCTCCAGTACATACGACCCTTGTAGTACTGATAAGCCTTGGAATTGCCGTCAGCCATAGCAGCTGCTGCAGTCAGGTAAAGCGTATACTCCTTAACGTTACCGCGGAAGAAGGTACCATTGTTGTTAGCAGCCACCTCAGCAGCAGTTGCACCAACAAGCGTCTTGCCATCTGCAGCAAGCTTCAGGACCTCTTTATCAGCAGGAACGTAAGTAGCATATATCTTTACGTAAACGATATCGTTGTAAAGGAGCTGACCAGGAGCGGTAGTAGGAGCGAGGTCGAAAGAGTTCTCGAGAAAGTAGATACCCTCAGCGTTAGACGCAGTCTTGTAGTTGGCATCCTCCTTCAGCTCAAGAGAGTTGTAGTTAGCCCACTTTGCGTCAGTAGCGAGAGTCGTCAGAGACTTGTCAGATACCTTCTGGAGGTCACGAGCGACCTTAACCGTCTTGATACCCTTAGCATCAGTCTGGAAGGTCGTACCAGCAAGAGTGTGAATAGCAGACTTAAAGTTATCATACATATCGTTATCCCCCATATCTCGATCACCGGCGTGGTCAGCGAAGATGTAGGAGGTCTTAGCAGACCCGGCTACAGCGTAGCGAAAATTGCTAAAGGTACCCTTGATCTTACCCTGATCGATGGTAGCAACCTTAGAGACCTGTACCTTGGCAGTGATACGCTCTACGGCAAAAGAGAACTCATTGTTGCCTTTTGCAACTGCGTCCTTTGTTACACCGGGCTTGATATTGAGCATCTGAGTGGTTACAGAAGACATAGCGAAGCCGTCCTTCTTGGTAAGGTCAGCGAGCTTGGCAATACCTACCTCCTTGTCGGCACCGAAATCGTCTATGCTAAATCTGCCGTTCAGAACCAGTCCTGCAGGGATATCCCGACCGGTAAGGCCATCGTAACGGAAGGGCTTGGTCTCCCACTTGGACTCAATACCGTCTGATGCAGCAAAGTTGAGGTCAGTGAGAGTCAGGTAATGAGTAAAGCCAGTATAAAGTCTGCCGGTTGTAACTGCGGACTCAGCGCCCTGGCCGGAGACATCGTTCTTCTCACCACCGAAGACGTCACGATTGGTGGCGTTCTCCTCAACGACCACCTTACCATAGGTGTTGCCTCCCTGCTCGGGGGTGACGCTGTTGTTGGTTTTGTTGCAGGCTGCGAAGCTGAAAGCTACGAGAGCCGCTGCAACGGAAGTTGTTACTTTTCTCATAATTGTTGTGAGTTAGTGAAAAAGAAACAGTTGTTAGTAATATAGTAATGTCTATTGTAGTCTCATCGGACAAGTCGGACAGGTCGGACGAGGCGGACGAGTCGGACGGGTCGGACGAGGCGAAAATCTATTACCGGTAATAGGTGAAACTAATATCGGGTATAGTCTCCACTAATACCGGGTATAGTCTCCACTAATATCGGTATTAGTCAAACCCCTGATCAGAGCGATGTCCTGTCGGACGGGTCGGACGATCCCTTCGCGGGAGTTATGGATCCCGACAGGGATCCCCGCTTCATAGCCACAGGTCGAGCCGCGTTAGCGGCGATGACCTGTGGGCAGATCGACCTCTTGACCTCGACCCCTTGCGGGTCGCACACCCGGGGCGAGCTTGATAGTGCGACACCCTGGCGGGGTCGCGGATCGTTTGTGACGCCAGATCCACGGGTCGTCGGGGCTACGCCCCTCCGACCTGTGGCTAGGAAGCGGGCACCCCGGAGGGGTGCCTTTTTCATAGCCCGGGTGTCGAGGCACGAAGTGCCGATGACCCCGGGTGTCCCGGCGGATCTTTACCATCCCGACCCCGCGAGGGGTCGCTCCCTCCGTGTGATGTCCTATATATATGTCTACTTGGTCGGTCGGGCACCGCTGTGCCCGGCAGTGGGGGCTGTATCAGAGGCTCTCGAGGAGCTTGCGGAGCTCGGCGAGGTTGTCGGCGGCACGCTTGTCGCCCTTGGCAATCGCCTCGGTGAAGCACTTCTCCGCCTCGTCATACTTGCCGGTGAGGGCAAGGGCGATACCGCGGTTATTCAGTGTCTCGGCGGTGGGTGCCTTCACCTGATCGAGTCGGGTGAGGGCTGCGGCGGCATTGCCTCCCTCCAGTTCGGCTGCGGCGGCGTTGGTCAGCGCGGCAGGCTCGCCGGGGAAGTACTTCTCGGCGATGGCGAAGACTTCCTTGAAGTCCTCACTGCCGACGGGATAGCTATTGGCGACGAGATACATCTCGTTTAGGCTGAGGAGCTTCGGCGCGGTCTTGATCCGCTCGCGTGCCTCCTCGAGGTTGAAGCCCCGAACGGTGTAGCGGAAGGCGTAGTCTGTACGGCGCACCTTGGCGTAGAGCCCTGCGTCTGCTACCAGCTCGCGGAAGGGGGCACCGCCCTGGAGGGCGCGAACCTTCGGGTCGCGGGCATCACCGCTGTAGTTGTCGATGATGCTCTGCAGGTCGGCCTTGTAGCTGAGATTGGACTCGCGGATGAGCTTCTCCACTCCTACCCAGTCCTCACCACGTCCGGCGACGCTCATATCGGAGCGCTTGATGCCGTGGGTGCGGCTGAGGTAGTCGGCGAAAGACTTAGCGCGGCGCTCGGAGAGTGCCTTATTGTAGTCCGCCTTGCCCTCGGGGGAGGCCCAGCCCTCTACGGTCATACCGGTGAGAGTGATGTCCTTATTGTCCAGTACGGAGCGGACCTTGCTGTCGACGTCGTCGAGGACGGCGGCGTTTTGCTTATACTGCCGCTCGATATTGTGCTTCGCGACGCGGAAGGCGATGGTGGCGGAGTACTTGTCGGAGCGGTTCTTGATCTTCTCTGCCACAGGCACGACGTAGGTGGTGCGGTAGGTGGGACGGTAGGGCTCAGCCTTGACGAAGGGGGTAAGGAGCGTCATCGTGGCGGTACCTCTGTCGCAGTCGGCGCAGCCGGTGAGCCACTCGTCGATGGCGAGGACGGCTCCGCGCATCGCCTTCTCATAGGGAAGGGTGACGCTGTAGCGGATGGTCTGAGCCTTGCCATTCTGCCGGCGGGTGATGCTCTGCGGCTTGGCGGCAGCGTAGTAGTCGGGCGTGTGTCCGAAGTAGAGCTGACGGTCGAGTGCCTTGTCGCGGGTGCCGCCGACGATGTAGATCGGCTCGAGGACCTTCTCATAAGAGCCGTCGGGCTGTGCGATCCTCGGGGTGAGGATGATGAGGTCGTTGGATCCCACCTTGAGCTCATCGAGGATGAGGTCGATGGCGAGGCTCACCCGGTCGGCGGACTTGTCGACGGTGACGGTCGGCTCAGCCTTGATCTGATCCAGGTGGCGTGCCGGCTGCTGTGCAAAGGCGGCGAGGGAGATGAGCGACAGGAGCGTCGCGGCGATTATCTTTTTCATCATATCCATGGATCAATTGAAGAAATAGGTGAGTGAGAGCGTGGCGCGGGTGATGCCGAAGTAGTCGTAGGTGCTCTCGTCTAGGAGCGGGCTGCAGACGGGGCACTCGTACTTCTTATAAGGAGTGCGCGCCCAGCCGCCACCGAGGGAGGCCTCGAGATTGAGGTGCTTGGAGAGGATCCACTGGTGCCCGAGGCTGAGACCTGCACCGTAGAAGTAGCCCTCGTAGCGGTGGTCCTTAAGGTTCTTCAGTCGACCGACGGGGATATCCATGCCGCCGACGTTGTACCGACCGTAGTGGCCGTGGAGGCCGACGAAGGTACCGTTGAAGACCTCGCAGAACCAGTAGCGAAGCTCCGGCTGGACAAGCCAGTGACGCACCTCGAGGGGCTTCTCAAACTTCCAGAGGTTACCTCCTCCGTAGAGGTCGAGGGTCATCTTCGGTCCCATGGAAAACTCGAGGGATGCATTGGGTGAACCCATGGCGGCCCAGTGTAGGGCGTTGGTCTTCAGAGCCACCTTCTGAGCCTGTGCACCGACAGCTGCTGTGAGCAGCAGCGCCAGCGTCAAGACGATTTTTCTCAGTTCCTTCATATATAATTACACGTGTGATAGCAAGCGACCCGACCGGCCGGGAATACCTATAGTCTATTATTATATGGACTACCGATCGCTATTCCGTCACTCCTGACTTGGTCTCAGAGACCTATATCACGAGGGTGATCCACATACAAAACTTCATTGATGGGACAAAGATAGGGTTTTCTTTACAAGTTTACACATTTTTCCAAATCAAAATCATTATGCACAAACCAGCGGCAATCCCGCTCCAGTAGCGACACCCAATCAAATGTTAAAGTTATTACTTCTTGTAACACAGAATAATATTCTAAAAGTTGTATACTATAAAACCGCGACCGAAAAGACAAACAGCGGCGGACCGGGGTATCGGACGGGTCGGACGGCGCGCTATCTCATCGGACGAGTCAGACGAGTCGGACAAGTCGGACGGCGCGATGTCCTATCGGACGAGTCGGACGGCATGGGGCAGAGTGGAGAAAATAGGCTATATTTACCCACCTGGTGCCTGTGGGATGGACCACAGAATGGTCGTAGATATATAACATATATATGAGTAAGAGCAATACCACACTTCCTATCCTGATATGCGTCGTGATGGGGATCGCCGCCATCGTCGGGATGCTTAAGTCGACGAGCTGGGTGACCTTCTGGATCGCCCTCGCCGTCCTCGCCATCGCACTGATCCTGCTGGTCGTCCTCTCCGTCCGTCCGCGGCGGGTGCGGCGGTCAGACTACGAGCAGAGAGTCTCCGACCGTCTCTCTAAGAGAGAGAAGTAAGCCCTCGCCATGTATCGCCACCGAGCTATATCGTACGAGAGCAGTATCGGGGAGATCCTGAGGTATCTCTTTAGCCTCGATCATGGGCTGTCGGCGGACCTGATCCACCGGGTGCTGGAGATCCTCCGCCGCTCCGCCGATCAGGGGGCGTATGAGGCGAAGAGCCTCGACAGTCTGAAGACGCAGCTCCTCACCGCCGTCTCCGCGGTGGAGGAGATCGGCCTCCACTCCTCCTCCCTACTGGCGATCCTCCTCTGGCGCCCGATGAGCTGCGGCGTGGTGACGGCGGAGCAGGTGGAGGAGACCTTTGGCTCCGATACGGCACACTTAGACCGACTTCTCCTGCGGGTCTGCGAGGTGTACGACCCGACGGAGGTGATGACGAGCGACAACCTCGGACGATTTCTCCTCTCCTTTGCGGAGGATGTGCGGATCATCCTGATCCTGATCGCCGACAGGCTTGTGAGGCTGAGACTCGCCGGGCATCTCCTGGGAGAGACGGAGCGGACGGTACTGGCGGACGAGGTGCACACGATCTTTGCCCCCTACGCCCATCGCATGGGTCTCTACGCGGTCAAGAGCGAGATGGACGACCTGGCACTCAAGTACACCGACCGTAAGGCGTACTCCTATATAAAGGAGAAGTTGGCGCAGACGAAAGATGCTCGCGATGCCTATATCGCCGCCTTTATCCAACCACTCGAGGAGCGGCTGAAGGAGGCGGGACTGAAGTTTCATATCAAGGGGCGGACGAAGTCGATCTCCTCGATCCACCATAAGCTGCAGGTGCAGAAGTGCGCCTTTGAGCAGATCTACGACCTCTTTGCCATCCGCATCATCCTCGACTCGGAGCCAAAGAGGGAGAAGGGCGACTGCTGGCATGTCTACTCCATCGTCACCGACATGTACCAGCCCAATCCGAAGCGGCTCAAGGACTGGATCTCCATCCCGAAGAGCAACGGCTATCAGAGCCTCCACATCACCGTCATGGGGCCGGAGCACCGCTGGGTGGAGGTACAGATCCGGACTGAGCGGATGGATGAGATCGCCGAGAGAGGTCTGGCGGCGCACTGGCGGTATAAGGGGATCAAGAGCGAGACCGGGCTGGACGACCTGATGACCGAGGCACGGCGGGTGCTGGAGATGGGCGACAAGCTGCCACAGGATGAGGTGATCAAGGACTTCCGGATGGACCTGTACGACGAGGAGGTGTACGTCTTTACGCCCAAGGGGGAGGTGCTTCAGCTGCCCAAGGGGGCGACGGTGCTCGACTTCGCCTTCTCCATCCACACCAACGTCGGGAGCCACTGCGTCTCCGCACGGGTCAATGGTCGCAACGTCGGACTGCGGTATGTGCTGCAGAATGGCGACTCCGTCAGCGTCATCACCTCTGACAGCCAGAGCCCCAAGGCGGACTGGCTCGACATCGCCCAGACCTCCCGTGCGAGGAGCAAGATCAGGAGCTATCTCCGCAATCAGGACGAGAAGCGGATCGCCCTAGCACGCGAGGACCTGCAGCGGAAGATCCGGAATCGAAAACTGGAGTGGGATGAGAGCGAATTTGCCCGGCTGATGAAGCGACACGGCTACAAGGGCGAGAGCGACTTCCTCCTCGCCGTGGCGGAGGGGCGATATGAGGTGAATCAGGTGCTGGTGGACTACAAGGCTCTCTTAGAGGAGCGGACAGAGAGCGCCAAGGAGTCGAGGCCTAAGGTGTCGGCGGAGGACTACGAGCGGGAGACAGAGCTGGAGCAGCTCTCCACGGCGGATAAGGATGTGATCCTGATCGACGGGCGACTGACCGGCATCGACTATGAGCTGGCTCAGTGCTGCCACCCGATCTATGGCGACCGGATCTTTGCCTACGCCTCACGGACGGGGATGAGGATCCACAGCTACGACTGTCCCAATGCGTCAGACCTCTTTACCCGCTACAGCTATCGCATCCACAAGGCCGAGTGGGCGGGCGTGGCGGCCGACAGGGCGGCTCATGAGGTGACGCTGAGAGTGGTCGGCGAGGACGACATCACGGTGGTCAATAATATATCGACACGGATCGGACTGGAGAAGGGAGTCCGACTGAAGAACTTCCGCATCGAGTCCAATGACGGGCTCTTCCTCGGCTTCTTTACCCTCTATGCGGATGACGAGAAGTCACTAAAGCAGCTCATACGCCTGATCCGCCAGGCAAAGGGAGTGAAGTCGGTGGATCGGACCGAGTAACCCCGGGGGGCGTCCCCTCGTCAGACGAGTCGGACGGCGCGGACGGCGCGGTGACCTATCGGACGAGTCGGCGATCCCTTCGCAGGAGTTATGGATCCCGACAGGGATCCCCGCTTCATAGCCACAGGTCGAGCCGCGTTAGCGGCGATGACCTGTGGGCAGATCGACCTCTTGACCTCGACCCCTTGCGGGTCGCACACCCGGGGCGAGCTTGATAGTGCGACACCCTGGCGGGGTCGCGGGATCGTTTGTGACGCCTGATCCACGGGTCGTCGGGGCTACGCCCCTCGACCCGGGTCTAAAAAGCGGGCACCCCGGAGGGGTACCTCCCCGCCGCCTGGCGCACTGTCTTATCGGACAGGGCGATGCCCTATCGGACATGTCGGACAAGTCGGACGGGTCGGACGAGCGCGGTGCCTGATCGGTCAAGTCGGACGGGACGGACGGGGCGGTGCCTATGGAGCGAGCACCCTTCGGGTGCCTCACAGATAAGCCCTCTAGGTATATGATTACCCCAATGCTCATGTGCTTCACCCCTTCGAGGAACCTCCTTTGCTCACAAAAGTTGGCAAGAAACTGGTAGATTTGTGGAGATCTACGATCCTATGAGAGCCAATCATATGAGTAAGCCTATTCGATATATCCTCTTCGCCGTCATCCTCCTGACGGGCTGCCTCCCGGTTCGCGCCGAGGGGGATACCCTCCAGACGATCACCCTCGATGAGGTGCGCTCAGCAGCGGAGAGCCACTTCCCTCTCCTCCGACAGCGGGAGGTGATGGACCGGGTGGTGCGGGAGAGCAGCCGGGCGATGAAGTACGTCTATATCCCCCAGATCAGCCTTACCGGTGGTGTCAATTACCTCTCCGACGTGCCCAACCCCACGAAGCAGGACCTGATCAAGGGGGAAAAGCTTCAGGTGGCGATCCCTTCCTTCCTTAAGCAAATGGGCTTCACCCAGGAGGTGTGGGACGGCATGATGGATGAGACGATGGCGAGCATTGCCTCACAGATCAAGATCCCATCGATCCCCAAGATGCAGCGGGGCGTCGGCATATCGGTCGCCCAGCTGCTCTGGGACGGTGGTCATGCCGCCGCCGAGGGGGCAGTGATGCGAGCGTCGCAGGCTCAGAGCGACGCCCGGATGGAGGAGGTGCTGAGGGAGGTACGCAAGTCGGTGACGGAGATCTACTTCGGACTGCTCAAGGTGGACGGTCAGACCGCCCTCCAGACGACGCTCATCGAGGAGCTTCGCCGCCAGGAGGAGCGGGTCGAGGTGGCGATAGCCAATGACGTGGGCACGCGAGCGGATGCGGAGGAGATCCGGGTGGAGCTGCTGCGGGCGGCACAGGATCGTGCGGCACTGCAGGAGACGCGCCGGGCGCTGATGGAGGCGCTGACGATCTACACCGGTCTCCCGCTGGGCGAGGGGACGGAGGTGGGTCTGCCCCCTACCCCGATCGAGCCTAAGGCTCCTACGAGCGGGCGGGTCGCCCCACTTCGTCCGGAGCATCGGTACTACGATGCGCTGACGGCAGAGGCGCAGGCGACTTATGACAGCTACCTCGCCGGACTGGTGCCGCAGGTGATGCTGACCGCCACGGCGATGTACTCCGATCCGTACCCCAATTTCTTCAAGCCCGGGGCGCACCCCTTCGGGATGGTGGGGCTGAGCTTCCAGTGGACCTTTGGTCAACTCTACGGCCTGGGGGCGCAGCGGACCCGACTCCGGGGGATGACGGAGATGGCGGAGATGCAGCGGCAGACCTTTGAGCAAAAGACCTCTGCCGAACTGGCACAGGCACGGCATAAGGTGCAGCAGAGCGCCGAGCAGATGCGACTCGATGAGGAGATCGTGGCACTGCGCAAGAGCATCAACGACCGCTCCGCCGTGCAGGTGGAGGAGGGCGTGATGACACGCCGCGATGCGCTGCAGCTCCTGACGAAGTACACGGCCGCCAGGCAGACGGCCGACCTCCACAGGATAGAGTACCTCGAGGCGCTCTATGGGCTGGCGGAGATCGAGAGATAAATAGATAGGATAGTGATGAAGATGAAGAAACAGATACAATACAGCTCTCTCGTCGTCCTCCTGCTGCTCCTCTGCGTAGGTTGTGGACAGGAGGACAAGAGCGTCCTCGGGACGGGGAGCTTCGAGGCGACGGAGATCTTAGTCTCCGGCGAGGTGAGCGGGAAGCTCATCCGCTGGGATCTCGCCGAGGGTGACCGACTCGAGGAGGGTGCCGAGGTGGGATTAGTGGATACGGTCCAGCTGGCCCTCAAGCGGGAGGCTCTCCGCCGGTCGGGCGCCGGCGTGGCGGTCTCCTCACCCAATATCGAGACACAGACAGCCCCACTGGAGGCGAAGCTGAGTGACCTGCGCTCTCAGAGAGACCGGGTCAAGCGGCTCCTCGATGCCGATGTGGCAACGAAAAAGCAGCTCGATGACCTCGATGCCGGCATTGCCCAGCTGGAGGGACAGCTCGAGGCAACCCGCTCTACCCTCTCGGGCAGCAGGGGGCAGCTCTCTGCTCAGCGGTCTGCCATCGACGTGCAGATAGAGCAGGTGAGCGATATGATCCGCCGATCGGTGATCAAGTCCCCGATCAGCGGCACCGTGATCGCCAATTATGTCCACCCGGGTGAGCTTGCCGCGGCGGGGCATCCGCTCTTCCGCATCGCCGACCTGGACGAGATGATCCTGCGGGTATACATCACCGGTGAGGATCTCGGGCTCCTCCGCGTGGGGGAGAGGGTAAAGGTCCGCGTGGACGGCGGTGCAGGTGAGGAGGCGACTCGCACCTACGACGGGACGATCAGCTGGATCTCGCCGAAGGCGGAATTCACCCCCAAGTCCGTCCAGACCCGCGAGGATCGTGCCGGTCTGGTCTACGCCGTCAAGGTCAGGGTACCCAACGAGGACGGACAGCTCAAGATAGGTATGTACGGCGAGCTGCTTCGACCCGCAGCAGAGTGACAATGGAGGGAGCGACGGACGATATCATCCGGGCGGATGGGCTGAGACTGGTCTACCGCAGTCCGGCGGGCGAGGCGGTCGGTGTCGGCACGGCACCGGAGGGACTCTCCTTCGCCGTCCGTCGGGGAGAGATCTTCGGCATCATCGGTCCGGACGGCTCAGGTAAGAGCACGCTCCTCCGCATCCTATGCTCCCTCCTCAGACCACAGAGCGGCAGCGCGACGGTGGACGGACACGACGTGGTGCGCGACTATCGGGAGCTGCGGCAGCACATTGGCTATATGCCCGGCACCTTCTCCCTCTACGGCGACCTCACCGTGCGGGAAAATCTGGACTTCTACGCCACTCTCTTTGGCACCACCGTGGAGGAGAATTACCCCCTCATCGCCGACATCTACTCCCACATCGAGCCCTTCGAGAAGCGCCTCGCCGCCCATCTCTCCGGAGGGATGAAGCAGAAGCTTGCCCTCTCCTGCGCTCTGATCCACAAGCCGCACGTGCTCTTCCTCGACGAACCGACCACCGGCATCGACCCCATCAGCCGCACCGACCTCTGGCGGATGCTCCGCAAACTCTCCGCCGACGGTGTCACCGTGGTCGCCTCCACCGCCTACATGGACGAGGCAAGCCGCTGCGACCGAGTCGCCTTCATGCGAAGAGGGGACTTCATCGCCATGGACACGCCGGAGCAGTTGGTCTCGCAGTACCGCCTGCCGCTATACCGCCTTGAGACGACCGATCGGATGGCTGCCCTCGAGGCGCTGGAGAGCTATCCCGAGGTGCTGCATACATACGCCTTTGGCGACTCCTTCCACATCACCCTCCGTGACCGGGCGGACGAGACGGCGCTGAGGAGGCATATCGCCTCTGACGCCCGCCTCGCAGGCAGCCGAGCGGTCGCCACGGAGCCCACCCTGGAGGATGCCTTCCTCCTCCTTTCGACAGCCGATGATGAGTGATCCGGTCATAGAGGTAGAGGGGCTGACGAAGGTCTTCGGCGACTTCACCGCCGTGGACCACATCTCCTTCCACGTCGAGAGGGGAGAGATATTTGGCTTCCTCGGCGCCAATGGTGCCGGCAAGTCCACCGCCATCAGCATGCTCTGTGGCATCCTCAAGCCGACGGCAGGGCGCGGCACCGTCGCCGGACACGACATCCTCCGCGAGGGGGAGCGGATCAAGAAGCACATCGGCGTGATGAGCCAGCGCTTCTCCCTCTACACCGACCTCACGGTGGAGGAGAACCTCCGGCTCTACGCCGCTATCTATGGGATGAAGAAGGGGGCGATCAGGGAGCGAACGGATGAGCTGCTCGAGCAGCTCGACTTCGAGGAGTATCGCCACACCCGCGCCGGGCACCTGCCACTCGGGTGGAAGCAGAAGCTCGCCTTCGCCTCTGCGATCTTCCACCGCCCCGAGGTGGTCTTCCTCGACGAACCTACCGGCGGGGTGGATCCGCTGACGCGGCGGCTCTTCTGGGAGCTGATCTACCGCGTTGCCTACGTGGACGGGATCACCGTCTTCGTCACCACACACTATATGGATGAGGCGGAGTACTGCGACCGGGTCTCGATCATGGTCGACGGGGAGATCCGCGTGCTGGGCACCCCGGCGGAGCTGAAAGCTGCTGAGGGAGTCCCCGACATGGGCAGCCTCTTCACCGCCGTCACTAAGCAGGAGAAGCGATGAAGAGGAGAGCACCACATCGCGGCGGCTCGCAGATGCGCGCCTTTATCATCAAGGAGTGGAAGCAGATCTTCCGCGATCCGCTCACGCTCCTGATCCTCGTCGCCATGCCGATCACGGAGATGCTCCTCTTTGGCTTTGCGATGAATATGGACGTCACCGACATCCGTACCGTCATCATCGACCAGTCTGCCGACCAGACCGGCAATCAGTTGGCTGACGCACTGGAGGGGAATACCACCTTCCTCTACCAAGGGATGCTCTCCGACAGCGGGGAGGCAGAGCGGATGATGAAGGCGGGCGAGATCGACCTCGCCATCGTGGTACCGGAGCACTTCGAGCGAGACCTCATCACCGGGCTGCCGACCAGTCTGCAGGTGATCGCCGATGTGTCGGATCCCGCTATGGGAAGCATCCGCGGCGCTTATGCTCAGCAATTCATCGCAGACCAATTGAGCCGCCGCACTGGCAGCGCGGGGATCCCCTACAGCATCGAGATCACCCCCCAGATGCTCTACAATCCCGGGCTCGTCTCAGCGTACAACTTCGTCCCCGGACTGATGGGGCTGGTGCTCCTCGTCATCTGCACGCTGATGACCAGCATCAGCATCGCGAGGGAGAAGGAGCAGGGCTCCATGGAGCTCCTCCTCACCACCCCGGCGCGCCCCACCACGATCGTCCTCTCCAAGACCGTCCCCTACCTCGCCGTCTCCCTGATCATCATCGCGATCATCCTCGTCATCTCCCGCTTCGTCCTCGGGGTGCCGATCCGTGGCTCGCTTGCTCTGATCCTCCTCGTGACACTTGTCTTCACCTTCTTTAGCCTCGCCTTCGGACTCCTCCTCTCGAGCCTCGTCAAGTCGCAGAAGGAGTCGACGATCCTAACCGGCTTCAGCGTGATGATGCCGACGATGCTCCTCTCAGGGATGATCTTCCCGGTGGAGAATATGCCCCTCGTCCTCCGCTGGATCTCCCGCTTCATCCCCGCCACCTACTACATCACCTCGATGCGGAAGCTGATGATCCAGGGCGCCGGACTCAGCGCCATCTGGGTGGAGCTGCTGCTGCTCGTCCTCTTCGCCATCCTCACGATCGCCCTCGCCATCCGTAACGTCAAGCCCCGCCTGAGATGAGTAGTGCCTTTCGATACCTACTGGAGAAAGAGTTTAAGCAGATTGCTCGGGACAGGATCCTCCTGACGATGATCTTCCTCTTCCCGACGATCATGATCGGTCTGACGCCCTGGGTGATCAATTTCAACCTCCGCCACCTCGACCTGGCGGTCGTGAACCACGACCCGGGAGGAAACTACAGTCGTCTCCTCTTACAGAAGCTGGAGGCATCGCCAGACATCGACATCATCGGGCTCTACACCTCGGAGGAACCGGCATACCAGGCGGTGGATCGAAATAAGGCGGAGATGATCCTGGTGATCCCGCCGGACTTCTCCCGTGACATGGAGCTCTCCCGCCATGCCTCGGTCCGAGTGATCGCCAATGCGGTCAATAGCACCAATGCCGTCATGGCGATGAATCGCATGAGCGGACTCATCGCCGACACGTCAGAGGAGATCCTGACCGAGAAGGTGGGACTGTCGTCAGGCAGTGGCAGACCGGTGGAGATCCGCATGCTCGACCGGTACAATCCGACGCTCAACTACAAGTACTACATGCTACCGGCGATCCTCGTGATGGTCCTGACGATGCTCTGCGGCATCTACCCCGCCATCGGACTAGCAAATGAGAAGGAGGTGGGTACCATCACCCAGATCAATCTCTCCCCTCTCCGCAGCAGTACCTACATCGTCGCTAAGGTGCTCCCTTACTGGCTGATCGGGATCAGCACGACACTCCTCGGCACACTGCTGATCTACCTCATCTACGGGCTGGCACCGGTTGGAAGCTACCTCCTGATCCTCCTCAGTGCGTTGCTCTTCTCGGGGGTGATCGCCTTCCAGGGCGTGGCGATCGCCAACCTTGCCAAGTCGGTCCAGCAGGCGATGTTTATGGAGCTCTTCTCAGTGATGATCTTCTTTATCATCAGTGGGCTCTTCACCCCCATCAGCACGATGCCGTGGTGGAGTAAGGTGATCGCTTACATCAATCCCATCACCTACCTCAACATCATCATGCGAATGGTCTACCTCAAGGGTAGTCCGCTCACCGACCTCTGGCCCTACCTTGCCGCCCTCACGGCGATCGGGCTGGTCAATGCCCTACTCGCCGTCCTCACCCACCGCAAGCGGCAGTAGCCTACCCTCCCCCACCATCTCCACCTTACCATCCTCTCATTTAGACTTGTCCGACCCGTCCGACATGTCCCACTCGTCCCACGCAAAATGGTTAACTTTGCTCTCTAGAGATGAGACAAACCGTGATCACAAGAGAAACGATAGAGAAGCCCCTGTGGGAGGATATACAATTACTTATAGGCCGTGACCTACTGGAGGTACTTGACCGTGCTGCCGAGGAGACCGGCGTAGAGATACGCCTCATCGGCGGAGCAGTGCGCGACCTGATCATCGACCGCCCGACGACGGATCTAGACTTTGTCCTCGAGGGCGACTGCGAGCGGGTCGCCGACCGGATCTCCGAGCTGCTGGGGAAGGGATCGCAAGCCACTGTATTCCGGAACTTCCGCACCGCTCAGGTAAAGTACCGCGGTCGGGAGCTCGAGTTTGTCGGCGCTCGGCGAGAGAGCTACACGGAGTCGTCGCGGAAGCCCGAGGTGATGGAGGGGACCTTTGCCGAGGATGAGGCGCGGCGCGACTTCACAATCAATGTACTCTCCGTCACCATCACCGGTCCCGAGGCGGGGACCCTTCACGACCCCTACAACGGGCTGAGAGACCTCAGCATGGGGATCATCCGCACGCCGCTTGACCCGGACATCACCTTCTCGGACGATCCGCTCCGGATGATGCGGGCGGTTCGCTTTGCCGCACAGCTCCGTTTTACCATTCCCCCGGATATGCTTGCCGCCATTCGGCGGAATGCCGACCGACTGAGGATCGTCTCAGCGGACCGGATAGAGGGCGAGTTTATGAAGATCATGGCCAGCCGCAAGCCCTCCGTTGGGCTCGACCTGATGTATCGCACCGGGCTGATGGACATTTACCTCCCTGAGGTGTCGGCACTGCAGGGTGCGGAGACACAGGATGGCGTGGGACATAAGGACAACTTCTACCACACCATCCAGGTGGTGGACAATGTGGCAGAGCGATCGGACTCCCTTCGGCTCCGGATGGCTGCACTCTTCCACGACATCGGCAAGCCGCGGTCTAAGCAATTTGTCCGTGGCGGCTGGACCTTCCACAACCACGACTACCTGGGACAGCGGATGCTTCCGAAGATCTTCCGACGGGCAAAGTTTCCCACCGATGAGCGGCTGAAGTATGTGCGGAAGATGGTCTCCCTCCATATGCGCCCCGCTCAGCTGGCGGACGACGGCGTGACCGACTCGGCGGTGCGGCGGCTGCTCTTCGATGCCGGAGATGACATCGAGGATCTGATGCTGCTCTGCGAGAGCGACCTAACGAGCAAGAATCCGCGTAAGGTGGAGAGGTATCTCAATAACTTCGCCATCGTCCGGGAGAAGCTCAAAGAGATAGAGGAGAAGGATCGGATCCGAAACTTCCAGCCCCCCGTCGACGGGCGGGAGATCATGGACCTCTACGGACTGGAGCCCTGCTCCGCCGTGGGACAGATTAAGGAAGCGATCAAGAATGCGATCCTCGACGGTCTGATCCACAACGATCGTCAGGAGGCGCTCAGGTATATGGAGCAGTGGGCGTCCGATGAACTGGGACTCACCCCGCAGAAGCCCCTGCCGCTTGAGTAATGGATATGATGCTGAGCCTGAGCGATGAGGCGCTGATGCGCGAGGCTCTGCGGGAGGCGGAGCTGGCACGCGAGGAGGGCGAAGTGCCGATCGGTGCCGTAGTGGTCTCGCCGAATGGAGAGATCATCGGTCGGGGACACAATCAGACCGAGGGACTGCGCGACGTAACGGCGCATGCGGAGATGATCGCCCTCACGTCTGCCCAGGGACACCTGGGGGCTAAGCTCCTCACCGACTGTACCCTCTACGTCACCATAGAGCCCTGCGTCATGTGTGCCGGGGCGATCCGCTGGTGCCGCCCGACACGCCTCGTCTGGGGCGCCGATGAGCCGAAGGTCGGCTTTACCACTGTCAGCCGGGAGATCCTTCACCCCAAGACCGAGGTCACCTCCGGCATCCTTGCTGACGACTGTCGGGAGCTGATGTCCCGCTTCTTCCGCGACAAGCGGTAGTCATCACTGACGATTCGGACCAGCCCTTTTGGCAATGCCTTGAGTCTCCCTGCTTCAAAACTTTAGAGTATAGGTCAGCAGGGTTTGCCTCCTCCTACTGACACTATTAATAATAGACTGGTCGCCTCTGTCAAAAGACAATAGGGGATCCCGTTGGGTATTCAGTAGATTAGAGCAGGCAAGCACTATCCGATGCCTCCCATGCCGGTAGGTAATGTCAGTGTCTAAGAAAGATCGAAACGGGATCCTCTCCTGTGCCATTAGGATCCGACTCCCTGTGTAGCTCGCTGAGAAGGTCCACTGCTCGGAGGGAAATGCAGACAGGGTTACGGAGCAGGATACATCACCTCCCCTCTGCGTGCCGAAGCGTCCGGAAGAGCTCATCCAGAGTACCTCAGCACATCCTATCAGCTCTATCCACGAAGGACTATTTGCATCGACCTTACCGGAGCAGGTAAAGGTGTGATTTCGTACACGACTCTCCTCACCTCTCCGGAGGATAGGAAGGTCAGAGTAGTTATATCCGGTGCTAAGTGTCAGCACGGTCGATATACCGGAGAAGTACTTCGAAAAGTGTGTCTCGGAACTGAGGAGTGTGGAGGAGGAAGCCCTCTCCGTAATGATATGCTCTCTTGCCGTCCCGCGATAGATAATATCCGATAGATTATTACTCTTCCGACTTATTGCCGTCGATGTCCAGGAGGCAAAGATCCCGTCTATTGCAGAGCGATACTCTATGTCAACGGTCGAGCTTAAGGTCTTAATGCGCCGTACCGCAACCGATGTTTTCTTCACCACTTGGTCAAATGAAGACTGATAGGTGCCGGTGAGGTAGTCGTACAGGCGGGGATTATCATGATCCCTATAGCTCGCTCTGCCTGCTATCCGCCATCGTACAGTGGGGCGATAGGAAATGTGTGTAGCAAAGCCGAGCCTTGCCCTCATCGGTTGACCGCTCTGCCGGGACGAGTCGGTGACAAAGCGGCTGACAGATAGAGAGAGGGGCAGAGAAAGACCCCACATAAGTCGGGAATCATGATAGGATAGCTCCGGGCTGCTCTCCGCCATTACCCATCCACCCTGTACCATAAGACTCTGAAGAGAAGAGATCAGGACCGATCCGTAAGAGGCAGAGAGTCCTGCATTTCCACTCAGGATCAGGTGGTCAGACAGCAGACGTCCATAGGACAGAGAGCTCTCTCCGTATACGCTCTGACCTGATCCATCCGTCCTATAGGCCAGGGGACCGCTTGGGACCTCCCGGTAGAGAGATGGGAGACGTGAGTATCGGATAGACCCTCGGAATTGCTTGATCTCTTGTCCCGATCGTCTAATGCCGGATATTTTGTCGGAGATACGTACTTCTGTGCCTCGGATCTCTTCCACGAGCGGAATCTCATTGCGAGTGATATTATGGGTCTTGTGATCCTTAGACAGCTCTATGCGGAAGTCATTCTTAAAATAGGTTGTCGTATCGTTGATGTTGTAGTCTATTGTCAGATACCCCTGCTGATCCTTATATCGCGATCGCTTGGACTGGATCAAGGGGACGTTGCGCTCCCCATTATAGAGGCTTCCCTTTAGATCTTGCTGTCTCTCACTACCTGTCCACGCATACCCCACGTTATACTTAATGGTGCGATCATTTGTAAGGGCAAGCAATTGATTGATCGTGCCTCCGTAGTTATACGATGAGAGACTCCCCGCAGAGGGATTCCTACCGGATACATCTTTGTCCAGGATACCAACGGTTTCTGTTGATGGTATTTTGTTTTGGGAGCTAATATCAGGGGTATTAGAGCTCCCGCTATTTCCTACGTACATGGCAGAGAGGGTCTGGTGCGTCGGACGTACCAGCAGGGCATCGGCGGACAGCTCATGGATCACCCTGTGGTGAGTACGACCGAGACCGGGAGTGACAGAGCCTGCAGGGCGGTGCATAGTGTTGTCCTTAAGCCTGATATTGATCATTGCTCCCTCTCCATCCTTCAGTCCCCTTAGGAGCTTCACTCGCTGATAGCGCTCGAGGACGTCTATCGACTTGATATCCTCCGCTCTTACGACACGCGTAGCGGTGCGGTAGTTGTCAGCGACCAGATCCCTGCTCTCGATCATGACACCTTGTACAGCCTTTCCCATATAGCTGATCACCCCATGGGTATCGACCGTTATGCCTGGTAGACGCTTGAGAAGGTCCTCCGCAGAGTATGTATTATTGGTACGAAACTCGTCAGCACGGTAAGTCAGTGTATCACCGCTATGCGTGATAGGTGGACCTACGACGACCACTTCGGGCAATTGCTCAGAAGAGCGAGCAAGCCTTACCACTAAGTGGGTGAGGGGGTCGGAGCTATCGATAACGATGGTCTGAGCCTTATATCCCAGTAGACGCACCCGGCAGACTTTTGCCTCCTGATCCCCGCTAAGAGACAGAGAGAACATCCCTCTGTCATCAGTTTGGCAATACGCAATGGGGACACTCTCCTCTGCAGAGCGGTGAAGTGTGACGATGGCACCGGGAAGCGCAGTATCTGTGATACTGTCTGTGACCAGTCCCTCCACTATAATCGCACCATCGTCTGCCCTGACGGAGTATGGCACGCAGAGAAGTACCGACAGGAGAGCTATGCAGAGATACCGGTGAAGAGAGTTACCGGTGACCTGACTTACGCAGTGGGTTATACTTCTTACGTGAACTATTCGGAAGATTGGAGACCTCGTGTCCATAGGATGTTCCCTTGACGTAACTCTTCGTATTGCCGTAGTACTTTTGTTTTTGCTCCAAGAATCTCTCGCGACTAACTTTGTTGTACATATGCATGGACAGCAGGATAGGCGTCGGGCGATGCTCAATCTTGGACAGCTCAAATCGGAAGTCCCCATCATCTGACTTTGCGTCTACCACTACACCCGGGAGACCGTACAGCAGCCATGGTCCGGCAGACTCATCTATGTCCATGGTGTACCACACTGTCCACTGTCTGCCGAAAAGGAGTGTACTCGCTTGCATACACTTGTATCCTGAGATGGTCTTTTGTTGGCTACCGAGCTTCCATATGGGCTTGGTGTCTTTTTCCTCAGTAAGGTAGTAGTCTATCAGTATCCGATCCGTAATGGTACGGCTTCCGTTCGGGTATCCTACGATAAGGATCCATCCCGGATCCCCCTTGGCATCAGGGCGTCTGGCAATCTTTGCGCTCTCTCTTCCCAGGAAGCGAGTGTCGTAGGGTTTGCCACCGAGGGCAAGAGCCAGGGAGTCCCTCAGGTAGGCAGAGACGGCACCGAAGCGACTTACCTCTGTCCCTTTCTGAAGCACCATCGCCATGTATCTCTCTCTCGACAATTCATTATCCGTAAGAGAGTAGTAATACAGCGCCTTCGCCTGACCTACCTCCTGCACGTTACCATAGACCATCTTCTTCTGCCCCATCAGAGGAAGGCAGCAGGTACAGATGAGTCCGATCAACCATATGTGGCGTTGTCTCATTTTCTGTAAAGCTATTAAAGGCTGGACTTATCTATCGTCCTCAGACAAATATAGCTTATTTACAGGAGGAGAGAAAACGGTAAAACTAACACATTCCCAAACCGCCCCCTACAATAACCGCTTCTTCCGCGATAAGCGGTAGTACTATCGACCCAGGTCGGGGAGATCCATCGAGAGTCCCAGGGAGACCTGCGGGGCTACTCGGGGCAGCTCGGCGTGAGGCAGTGCCACCACAGGCGGCACCAGGTCGTAGACCAGTCCCGCTGATGCGTAGGCTCTCAGTCCTCCGCCCACCGAGGCTGAGAGGCGGAGTCCCGTCCGGAGGTCAACGATCGCCCGCTTTTCCCTCTCCCCCTCCGACAGAGGCAGATCGCTCGTAGTCTCACTCCCAAGCGGCAGAGCAAGCCCCACCGCTCCATAGCCCGATACCTCGGTCGGTCCGAGACGGAGCAGTCGGGCGGTGAGTCCGGGGCTGACTCCGATCGATCGCATATCCTGTGTGAAGTAGCCTACCTGCTCCTCTCCATCGACCAGCCCGACCCGCTGCCAGGAGAAGAAGAATCCCATGTCGGCATAGAGCCTATCGCCCCAGATTGGTTTCATAAGGTGCGCCTCCAGCTCAAGTACCGGGCGACGCGAGAGCAGGGTCTTCCTCTCCTTATAACCGGGCGCAGTGGAGGTAAACATCTCACGCTGTACCCCACCGCTTACACCCCCTCCCGGGATCACTGCTGAAGCAAGCAGGCGGGAGGATGAGGTGCGGGAAGGCGTCTCCGGGAGAGAGAAGTCAGAGGAGCGAATCACCGACAGAGAGGGAGCCTCATCAGCCTCTCCCTGCGGGACAAAGCGGCTCGGGCGACCGGGCGTGATCCCTCCCTCCATGGCGAGGAGCGCCCCACCCGACCGGATGGGTGCGAGGGGGAGAAGGCTCTTCCGATCAGAGATCCTGCGAGTGACCCGCGTCCTATGCGTCACGACCGAAGTCTCCGGGAGCGGCTCCACAGTCGGCTGCGGGACTGAGGGTACGGTGGCGACAGGGTCATCTGCGGGGAGCGGCACAGGCAGGTCCGACTGCTGCGGGGAGAGCAGGACGACAAGGAGGATCGCCGCCACGGACGCCGCCGCACCGACAACCCATCCGAGGCGCCGACGACGTCTCCGGGGCGATAGCGTTCCGGGGATCACCACCGGGGGCGTAGCCTCTCCCGGGAGCTCCACCCCCCGGAGTCTCTCTCTCAGAGCAGCCTCCCATGCGCCGGGAGCGGCGCTCACTCTCTCTTTGTCTCTCTTATCCATAGCTCCAGCTTCTCTTTAAGTCTCTTCTTGGCGCGACAGTACTGTGATGCAGAGCTGCGCTCCCCTATCCCCAGCATTGCGCCGATCTCCTTGTGCGAGTGTCCCTCCACGGCGTAGAGGCTAAAGACCTGACGGTAGCCCTCAGGCAGCTCTCCGATCATCCGCAGGAGTATCTCCGGACTGATTCGGTCGAGGAGGGACACCTCCTCCTCACTATCCTCCTCTGTCTCCGGTGTCGCCACTTCCGTCAGGTCATCCATGGGGCACATCCGTGCCTCGTGGAAGCTCTTGAGGGAATTGAGGGCGGTGTGGACCACTATGCGCTTGATCCAGCCATAGAGGGAGCCATCTCCCCTGTAGGAGAAGGAGTCCGCATGACGGCACACCTTGATCATCGCCTCCTGGAGGACGTCCTCAGCCTTGTCGCTGTCACCGGTGTAGCGATAGGCCACCGCCCTCAGCTGACCGGCATACCGACGGTACAGGAGACGGAATGCCGCCTCCTCATCGGTCCGTAGCAGATCTGCTATCTCTCTATCGCTCATAGGTCCTTGGATCCATACAACCCGGCTGACAGTTACTTTATGGGACCACTCTCAGGTGCTCTATCCTACCAACAACGCAACCCTCCAAATACTGCATCCCTACTTGGACAAAGTTGTGGAAAAAGTAGAAGTGCAAAATGCTGAAAAAATCACCGGCTGTCTGCGGAAGGGATCGGCTGAAATCTATTACCGGTATTAGTCTCGACTATTATCGGTATTAGCAATCACTAATACCGGTATTAGTGATGACTATTACCGGTATTAGTTCGAGGCCTGATCTTGAGCATCCTGTAGGGCAAAAAAAAAGATCGGCTCCCGACAGGGAAAACCCCACCGGGAGCCGATCTTACTTAACTCAGACTCGGGAGGACCGAAGATCAGTCCTCAGGCATGATGTCCTCCAGTGGTGACTGGACACGCTGGCCGGAAGCCTTGGCAGTCTCCAGGAGACGCTTCGCCTCGAGGTCTGCCTTATTGGCCACCACGAAGTCCTTGCGGGCAGCCTGTCCGGTACCGGCCGGGATGAGGTGGCCGACGATCACATTCTCCTTAATGGAGTCGAGGGCGTCGATCCGTCCCTCGATGGCGGCGTTATTGAGCACCTTAGGTGTCTCCTGGAAGGAGGCAGCGGACATGAAGCTCTTGGTCTGCAGGGCAGCCTTGGTGATACCCTGGAGCATCTGACTGCTGACCGCCGGCATCGCATCGCGCGCCTCGATCGTTCGGAGATCCTTACGACGAAGCTGGCTATTGGCGTCGCGCAGACGGCGCAGGGTGATGATCTGACCCTCGCTGTACTCCTCAGAGTCGCCCGGATCGGTGATCACCTTCTTGCCCCAGAGAGCATCGTTGGCGTCCTTGATGTCCTGCTTGTCGACGATGTCCTGCTCGAGGAGGTTGGTATCGCCGGCATCCTCGACGAGTACCTTACGGAGCATCTGACGGACAATGATCTCGAAGTGCTTGTCGTTGATCGCCACACCCTGCTTGCGGTAGACGTCCTGGACACCATTGACGATATAATTCTGCACCGCATTGGGGCCGAGGATCGCCAGGATATCCTGCGGAGAGATCTGTCCGTCGGAGATGGGATCGCCGGCACGGACGAAGTCATTCTCCTGCACCAGGATCTGTCTGGAGAGCGGCACCATATACTTGCGCTCCTCACCGGTCTTGGAGGTGACGATGATCTCACGATTACCGCGACGGATGCGTCCGAGGGCCACCTCACCGTCGATCTCAGAGACGACGGCAGGATTGGTGGGGTTACGAGCCTCAAATAGCTCAGTGACACGGGGGAGACCTCCTGTGATATCTCCGGTCTTGACGACCACACGGGGGATCTTGGCGATGATGTCGCCAGCCTTGAGCTTAGCACCATCTCGCTGTGTCAGGAGGGCGCCGGCAGGGAGGTCATAGGAGGTGGCACTCTCCTCGCCCTTGCGGATCACGCTGTAGGCGGGGGTGGTGTTCTTGTCCTTACTCTCGATGATGACCCACTCGCTACGTCCGGTGGCGACATTGGACTCGCTCTGTACCTCGTAGGTAATGCCCTCCTTGAGTCCCTCGTAGTGGAGCGTACCGTCTGCCTCAGCCACCATGACGGCGTTGAAGGGGTCAGACTCGTAGATGGTGTCGTCAGCCTTCACCTCAGTGCCGGGCTCGATGAAGAGGTGGGCACCGTAGGGGATATTATTGCTGATGAGCGACATGTGGGTATTGGGGTCGACGATGCGCATCTCTGCCTGTCGGCCGATGACCACCTTGAAGCTCTTGCCATCCTCGTCCTTGGAGTCCACGGTGCGGAGCTCATCGATCTCGAGGATACCGTCGTACTGAGCCTTGATGTAGCGCTCCACAGTATCTGATGAGGCGACACCACCGGCGTGGAAGGTACGGAGGGTCAGCTGAGTACCCGGCTCACCGATCGCCTGAGCAGCGACTACGCCGACCACCTCGCCCATCTGGACGGGACGATTGTGTGCCAGGTCACGACCGTAGCACTTGGCGCAGACACCCTCCTTGCTCTCACAGGTGAGGACCGAGCGAATCTCGACCTCGGTGATGGGCGACTCCTGGATCTTGGTGGCAGCGTCCTCATCGATCTCCTCATTGGCCCGGACGATCAGTTCGCCGGTGATCGGATGGATGATGTCGTGGACGGAGCAGCGCCCGAGGATACGCTCGTAGAGCGATGCGACGACGTTCTTTCCCTCCTTGATCTCACGACGGACGATACCGCGGAGCGTACCGCAGTCCTCCTCGGTGATGATCACATCGGACGAGACGTCGACGAGACGACGGGTCAGGTAACCGGCATCGGCGGTCTTGAGTGCCGTATCGGAGAGTCCCTTACGGGCACCGTGGGTGGAGATGAAGTAGTCGAGTACGGAGAGACCTTCCTTGAAGTTGGTCAGGATAGGATTCTCCATCGTCTGGGCTCCCTCACCGCTGCGGACCGGCTTGGCCATCAGACCACGGATACCGGAGAGCTGCTGGATCTGATTGGCAGATCCACGGGCACCGGAGTCCATCATCATGTAGATGGAATTGAAGCCGTCCTCATCCTCCTTGAGCTGCTGCATGAGCACCTGGGAGATCTTGTTATTAACGTTGGTCCAGACGTCGATGATCTGATTGTAACGCTCGTTGTCGGTGATGATACCGAAATTGAAGTTATCCATGATCTCCTCGACCTGGCTGAAGCCATCGGCGATGATCTCCTCCTTCTCCTTAGGTACGATGACGTCGGAGAGGTTGAAGGAGAGCCCTGCCTTGTAGGACATGTAGTAGCCGAGGTTCTTGATGCGGTCAAGGAAAGCGGAGCTCTCTGCAATACCGCAGTACTTGATCACCTCACCGATGATGAGTCGGAGGTTCTTCTTACCCACCACTCCGTTGTAGAATGGGAGCTCGCCCTTGGGCATCATCTGATTGAAGAGCATACGACCGTAGGAGGTCTCGATGACGTGGGTGATCGGCTTACGCTGCTCGTCAAGATCCTCTACACGTGCCTTGATGACGGCGTGCATATCGAGGGAGCCCTGATCGTAAGCGACCTGTACCTCCTCGAAGTCACTGAATATCTTGCCCTCGCCCTTGGCTCCGGAGCGCGTCTTGGTGATGTAATAGAGTCCGAGTACCATATCCTGGGTAGGTACGGTGATCGGGGCTCCGTTGGCGGGGTTGAGGATATTCTGTGAGGCAAACATGAGGAACTGTGCCTCGAGGATCGCCTCATTGGAGAGGGGGAGGTGGACTGCCATCTGGTCTCCGTCGAAGTCCGCATTGAAGGGCGTACAGGAGAGCGGATGGAGCTGGATAGCCTTACCCTCGATCAGCTTGGGCTGGTAAGCCTGGATACCGAGTCGGTGGAGCGTAGGGGCACGATTGAGGAGGATGGGGTGACCCTTGATGATATTCTCGAGGATGTCGAAGACAACCGGCTCGCGACGATCAACGATGCGCTTGGCACTCTTGACGGTCTTGACGATACCGCGGTCAATGAGACGACGGATGATGAAAGGCTTGTAGAGCTCGGCTGCCATGTTCTTCGGCAGACCGCACTCGTACATCTTCAGCTCCGGACCGACGACGATGACGGAGCGGGCGGAGTAGTCGACGCGCTTACCGAGGAGGTTCTGGCGGAAGCGTCCCTGCTTACCCTTGATGGAGTCGGTAAGCGACTTGAGGGGACGATTGCTGCGACTCTTGACGGCAGCGGAGCGACGGCTGTTGTCGAAGAGTGAGTCCACCGACTCCTGGAGCATACGCTCCTCATTGCGGAGGATCACCTCAGGCGCCCTCGTCTCGATGAGTCGACGGAGGCGGTTGTTGCGGATGATGACCCGGCGGTAGAGCTCATTGAGATCCGAGGTGGCGAAGCGGCCACCGTCGAGCGGCACGAGAGGACGGAGCTCCGGGGGGATCACGGGGATCACCTTCATCACCATCCACTCGGGACGAGAGTAGCCATTGGAGGCACGGAAGCTCTCGACCACCTGGAGGCGCTTGAGGGACTCCTTCTTGCGCTGCTGCGAGGTCTCCTTGGAGGCGCTGGCACGGAGCTGGTAGGAGAGCTTGTCGAGGTCGACCCGCTCGAGGAGCTTCAGGATAGCCTCGCCACCGATACCGGCGATGAACTTATCCGGATCGCTGTCGGGAAGATCCTGATTGCCCTCCGGCAGACGATCGATGATGTCGAGGTACTCCTCCTCAGAGAGGAAGTCGAGATCCTCGACGTCCTCGGCGACACCCTTATTGATCACCACATAGGACTCGTAGTAGACGATCTTCTCGAGCTTCTTGGAGGGGATGCCGAGGAGATAGGCGATCTTATTGGGGACAGAGCGGAAGAACCAGACGTGCACGATCGGCACCTCCAGCTTGATATGTCCCATGCGCTCACGACGCACCTTCTTCTCCGTCACCTCTACCTGGCAGCGGTCGCAGACAACGCCGCGGTAGCGGATCCCCTTGTACTTACCACAGTGGCACTCGTAGTCCTTGACCGGACCGAAGATACGCTCACAGAATAGTCCGTCGCGCTCCGGCTTGTAGGTACGATAGTTGATCGTCTCCGGCTTGGTTACTTCACCGTGCGAATTCTCGAGGATCTCCTCCGGAGAGGCGATCCCGATGCGGATGCGGGAGAAGTTGGGGTTGATCTTATTTGTTATCTTGAAAGCCATAAGCTATGATTCTCTCTACTTTATGCGTCTCAAAAAATCACCGGTCGATCACTCGAGATTGAATCCCAGTCCGAGGCCGCGAAGCTCGTGGACAAGGACGTTGAGTGACTCAGGGATGCCCGGCTCCGGGAAGGGGGAGCCCTTGACGATCGCCTCGTAGGTCTTGGAGCGACCTACTACGTCGTCTGACTTGACGGTGAGCATCTCACGCAGTGTGTAGGCAGCACCGTAGGCCTCGAGAGCCCACACCTCCATCTCTCCGAAGCGCTGACCTCCAAACTGTGCCTTACCACCGAGTGGCTGCTGCGTGATGAGGGAGTAGGGACCGATGGAGCGGGCGTGCATCTTATCCTCGACCATATGGTCCAGCTTGAGGAAGTAGGTGACACCGACGGTGGCGGGCTGATCGAAGCGGAGCCCGGTCTCACCATCGTAGAGATAGGAGACGCCGTAGCGAGGCAGACCGGCCTTGTCGGTCCACTCGTTGAGGTCGTCGAGAGAGGCGCCATCAAAGATGGGGCTGGAGAACTTTACGCCCAGCTTGTATCCTGCCCATCCGAGGACTGCCTCGAAGATCTGACCCAGGTTCATACGCGAGGGCACACCCATCGGGTTGAGACAGATATCCACCGGAGTACCGTCCTCGAGGAAGGGCATATCCTCAGTGCGGACGATCTTGGAGACGATACCCTTATTACCGTGGCGTCCTGCCATCTTGTCGCCCACCTGTATCTTGCGCTTCTTAGCGATGAGGACCTTAGCGTTTTGGATCACGCCATTGGGGAGCTCGTCACCGATAGTGGCATCAAATTGCTTGCGGTAGTACTTGCTCTCGATCACCTTGGACTCGTGGAGGTAATTGACGATCAGCTGAGCGATCAGCTTATTATCGTGCTCGTCAGAGGTCCAGTCGTCCGGGACCACCTCCTCGTAGATGATCTGCTTGAGGACCGGTCCGGTAATCTTGACGCCCTTAGCGACAACAGTGGTACCGACATAGTCCTTGATCCCCTGGCTCACCTTACGGCTGGTCAGCTTGGTGAGCTTGGAGAGGAAGAGCTTCATGAGCTGATCCTGCTCCTTCTCCTGCTCCTCGTCGAGCTGCTGCTTGAGATCACGGATCGTCTTACGGCTGTTGCCGGTCTTGATCGCACGAGAGTAGAGGTGGGTATCGATCACGACGCCGCTGAGAGAGGGATCAGCCTTGAGCGAAGCGTCCTTCACGTCCCCCGCCTTCTCACCGAAGATGGCAAAGAGGAGCTTCTCCTCCGGGGTGGGATCGCTCTCGCCCTTAGGCGTGATCTTACCGATCATGATGTCTCCCGGGTGGACGTGTGCACCGACGCGGATGATACCATTGGCATCCAGCTCGCGGGTAGCGTCCTCGCTGACATTGGGGATATCATTGGTCAGCTCCTCCATACCGCGCTTGGTGTCGCGCACCTCGAGATTGTACTCGTCGACGTGGACGGAGGTGAAGAAGTCCTCACGGACGAGGCGCTCATTGATGACGATGGCGTCCTCGTAGTTGTACCCCTTCCACGGCATATAAGCGGCGAGGATATTACGTCCCAGGGCGAGCTCACCACGCTCTGTGGCGAAGCCTTCCGTAAGGATCTGCCCGGCGGTGACGCGGTCGCCCTCCATGACGATCGGTCGCTGATCGACAGTGGTACTCTGGTTGGTACGACGCCACTTGGAGAGGTGATACTCGGTCACCTCATCGTCGAAGCGGACAAATTGCTCGTCCTCGGTGTAGTCGTAGCGGATGCGGATCTTATTGGCATCGACATACTCGACCACACCATCGCGCTCTGCCATTACCTGTGAGCGGCCATCGCGAACCATCGGTCCCTCGAGACCTGTGCCGACGATGGGTGACTCTCCGTGGAGGAGCGGCACAGCCTGACGCATCATATTACTACCCATGAGGGCACGGTGCGCATCATCGTGATCGAGGAAGGGGATGAGCGCAGCGGCGATGGAGCAGATCTGCATCGGCGCCACGTCGATCAGGTCGACGTCATCGGCATCCACGACGGGGAAGTCCGATCCGTGACGGCTCTTGATCTGGCCATCAAGGAGCGTCCCATCCTCACCGATATTAGGGGTAAACTGCGCCACCGTCATGTCCTCCTCCGCCTCGGCGGTGTAGTACCGGACGCCGGAGTCGCTGAAGTCTACCTTGCCGCCATTGACCTTGAAGTAAGGCGTGGCGAGGAAGCCCATATCGCTCACCTTGGAGTAGACACAGAGCGAGGAGATCAGACCGATATTCGGACCCTCAGGGGTCTCGATAGGACAGAGACGACCGTAGTGGGTATAGTGGACGTCTCGCACCTCAAACCCTGCACGATCACGGCTGATACCGCCGGGACCGAGAGCAGAGAGACGACGCTTATGCGTGATCTCCGCCAGAGGATTGGTCTGGTCCATAAACTGAGACAGCGGGTTGGTCCCAAAGAAGGAATTGACCACGCTGCTGATCGTCTTCGAATTAATCAGATCAACCGGGGTGAAGACCTCATTGTCCCGCACATTCATACGCTCGCGGACCGTACGGGCTATGCGAGCGAGACCGATGCCAAACTGCTGATAGAGCTGCTCGCCGACGGTGCGGACGCGACGGTTGCTCAGGTGGTCGATATCGTCGATATTGGCACGACCATTCTTCAGCTTCACCAGATAGTCGATGATGGCGACGATATCCTCATTGGTCAGGACCTTCGTCTCCTCAGAGATATCGATATCCAGCTTGTGATTGATACGGTAGCGGCCGACATCGCCGAGGTCGTACCGCTTGTCGGAGAAGAAGAGATTATTGATCACCTCCTGAGCCGACTGCTCGTCCATAGGGTCCTGGCTGCGGAGCTGACGATAGATATGGTAGACCGCCTCCTTCTGAGAGTTGGAGGGATCCTTCTGCAGCGTATTGGTGATGACACTATAGTCGAGACCCGAGTCGGACTCTCTCTCGAGGAGCATCGTCTTGGGCGCATTCTTGAGGTCAAGGATCGCCTGGATATTCTCCTCTGTAAGCTCTTCATCTCTATCGACCACTACATTGTAGCGCTCCATGGAGACTACTTCACCCGTTTCCTCATCCACGAGATCCTCGACCCACGTATCCAGGATACGTGCTGCTACCTTACGACCGATGTTCTTCTTCAGGTTGGTCTTATTCACCTTCACCTCCTCGGCGATACCGAAGAGACTCAGGATATCCTTATCGGTCTCGTAGCCGATGGCTCTCAGCAGAGTAGTCACGGGCAGCTTCTTCTTGCGATCGATGTAAGCGTACATGACGTTATTAATGTCTGTCGCAAACTCGATCCAAGATCCCTTGAAGGGAATGATACGGGCGTTGAAGAGCTTGGTGCCGTTATTGTGCACACTCACGGAGAAGAATACTCCCGGTGAGCGGTGCATCTGGGACACCACAACTCTCTCAGCGCCATTGATGATAAAGCTACCTGCAGGCGTCATATAAGGGATCTGCCCCAGGTAGACGTCCTGAATCGAAGTATCAAAGTCCTCGTGCTCAGGGTCTGTGCTATACAGCTTGAGCTTAGCCTTGAGAGGGACCGTGTAGGACAGCCCTCTACTCAGACACTCCTCAATGGTGTACCTGGGAGGATCCACGAAGTAATCCAAAAACTCGAGGACGAAGTTGTTTCTCGTGTCGGTGATTGGAAAGTTATCCAGGAATGCTTGATACAGTCCCTGGCTCTTCCGCTTTCCGGCAGGGATATCCAGCTGCATAAAGTCCTTGTAAGACTTCAGCTGAATGTCGAGAAAGTCCGGGAAAGGTAATGGATGCTTGGAAGAGGCAAAGGTGACTCTCTCAGGCTTATATTGTGAGGACATAAAATTCTTTAATTCAAGGAGTAGTAAAAGACACGAAAAGGTTAAGAACCTGCCGGTAATGGCCGGTCCTTAACCCTTCACCTGCCTCTACGAGAGAGACAGGGGTAGTAAGTGAGGATTACTGAAGCTCAACAGTAGCTCCGGCCTCCTCAAGAGTCTTCTTCAGAGCCTCAGCGGCAGCCTTGTCCACATCCTTCTGGATGACAGAGGGCGCACCGTCTACAAGCTCCTTAGCCTCCTTCAGACCGAGCCCGAGAGCCGTCTTGACAGCCTTGATCACCTGGAGCTTAGATGCACCGGCGTCCTTCAGGTTTACGTCGAAAGAAGACTTCTCAGCAGCTGCATCACCTGCACCGGCAGCAGCGGCAGGACCGGCTACTGCTACAGCGGCAGCAGCGGGCTCGATGCCATACTCATCCTTCAGGATGGTCTTCAGCTCAGTTACCTCCTTGACGGTCAGATTGACCAGCTCCTCAGCGATTGCTTTTACGTCAGCCATATCGTTATTTTATATCTAAAGTTATTGTGTACGTTACTATAATTGTATGTGTGACCTGTCGCTTGGTCTATCCTATCGGGTGCACCCCTCTCTATGTGAGAGGGAGGACAGATCCGCTCCCGATATCGATGATCGGCGGTGAGGATCACGCCATCTCGCATAGGGGTGGGAGACCTCCGCGCACGTCTCTTACGCCTCTGCTCGCTTCTCGAGAGTCTCCAGGACACCGTGGATGGTGTTGCCTGCAGAGCTGGCCTGAGAGATGACGTCCATGATCGGAGACTCGAGCATGGAGATGATATCTCCGATGAGCTCCTCCTTGCTCTTGAGGGCAGCGAGCGTATCCAGCTCACCGGCACCCAGGTAGAAGGTGTCATAGACGTAGGCAGCCTTCAGGCTCGGCCTCTCGATATCAGCACCGGCGCTCTTGAGCTCCTTATGGAAATCCTTGAGCACACGGGCGGGGGCATTGGCAGACTCAGAGAGCATCAGCGCGCTGGTGCCCTTGAGGTAGGGGTGGAAGGGCTCATACTGCTCCTCGTTGATGTCAACAAAGGCGCGATGTAGGAGCGTATTCTTCACGACCATCATCTTGACACCATGCTGGAAGCACTGGCGACGGAGAGCAGTAGTCTGCTCAGCGTCGAGAGCCATGGCGTCGACCAAATATGCGTGGGGATAAGTCTCGAGGAGCTCCTTGAGCTGCTCGATGACTTTCGCTTTATCTTCTTTCTTCATACTTATCTATAGGACAAAAGAGGGATGGATATATCTCCGTGGGAGACATACGTTACGCCTCAGTCAATGCTCGGGTGTCGATCTTGATACCCGGACTCATGGTACTGGAAAGATAGACGCTCTTCATGTACGTTCCCTTGGCAGACGTGGGCTTCAGGCGCTCCAGTGTGCGAAGGAATTCACGTGCGTTATCAGCAATCTGCTCGGGGGTAAAAGAGACCTTACCGATGGAGGTGTGGACGATACCGGCTTTGTCGACACGGAAGTCGATCTTACCGGCCTTGACCTGACGGACAGCATCACCGATGTTATTGGTCACCGTACCGCTCTTGGGGTTAGGCATCAGACCTCTCGGACCGAGTACACGGCCGAGGGCACCGATCTTACCCATGATGGCGGGCATAGTGATGATCACATCGATATCAGTCCATCCGCCCTTGATCTTCTCGATATACTCGTCGAGACCCACATAGTCGGCACCTGCCTCCTTAGCCTCCTCTTCCTTATCGGCAGAGCAGAGGACGAGGACACGGACCGTCTTTCCCGTACCGTGAGGCAGGGTGACGGTACCACGAACCATCTGTGTGGACTTACGAGGATCGACGCCGAGGCGTACGTCCATATCCACAGAGGCGTCAAACTTCGTCGTGGTGATCTCCTTGACGAGCTGAGAGGCCTCCTTGAGAGAGTACTCCTTCGTGTTGTCGACCTTACTCAGAGCGATCTTGCGATTCTTAGATATTCTACTCATAATCGTATTCTCCTTCTGATATTACTCGACATCCTCGGGGAAGTCTCCCTTTACAGTAATCCCCATGCTCCGTGCCGTACCGGCAACCAGGCGCATGGCGCTCTTCACGGTGAAGCAATTGAGGTCACTCATCTTATTCTGAGCGATCTCCTTCACCTGGTCCCAAGTGACGCTGGCCACCTTATTGCGGTTAGGCTGTGCACTACCCTTCTTGACCTTGGAGGCCTCGATGAGCTGAGCGGCAGCAGGCGGCGTCTTGATGACAAAGTCAAAGGACTTGTCCGCATAGTACGTGATGACGACAGGAAGGAGCTGTCCGCCCTTGTCCTGTGTCTCAGCATTGAATCTCTTGCAGAAGTCCATGATGTTGATCCCCTTGGCACCAAGTGCAGGACCAACCGGAGGGGCAGGATTAGCTGCTCCACCGCGGATCTGAAGTTTCAACTGACCGGCAATTTCTTTTGCCATGATTCTTTCAGTTTATTGTCAAACAATAATTGGCGAAAAGTACACTCGAGGAACCGCCACCCTTAATGACATCTGATCCGACTGAGAAGGTCCTTCCTCCGTCCATTCCTCTCGCGAGGAGGGGAGGGGTATCTCCCCGGATCGATAATGCCGGGATACCTGCGATCAGCTCACCCCGGGACGACTGCCCGGGCTCACCTCTCGCAGATGAGACGGCTATGACTCACTCTCCTTTTCCACCTGTGTGTAATCCACCTCCATCGAAGTGTCTCGCCCGAAGACCTTCACCAAGATCTTCAGCTTCTTGCTGTCCGGAGATACCTCAGTAACGTCGCCGAAGAACCCCGTAAAGGGACCTTCGTTGACCTTCACACGATCACCCACGGCGAAGCTCACATCGAGATCCTCAGGTCCCTCAGCGAGACGGTCGGAAATCTCCTTGATACGCTTCACGTCGAGGTCAGACAGGGGCTCCGGGTGGACGTCGCCACCGATAAATCCCAGCACCCCGGGGACACGACGCAGCTTATGCGTCGTCTCACCCGCGAGTCGCGCCTCCACGAAGACAAAGCCGCTGTAGTACGGTCTTACCCGCTCTACGCGCTTGCCCGAAGCTGTGCGACGCTTGGTGTAGGTCGTCTCCATCGGGACCAGGATCTCTCCGACATTCTTGTCGAAGAACGGCTCTACGTCACGCATGCCGTTGATATAGTCCTTGACAGACTCCTCCTTACCGGAGATAGTCTGGAGGACATAGTACTTAAATACCTGATCTTGATCGTCGTGAGACATTGTCAAAGCATCTGTCAGTCCGATGACCCCGGAGGACCATACGCTCGGACTGGTGTGAAACTAAAGTAAGTCTGGCAAGGCAGGAAGCCCTATAAGGAGCGGAGACATGCGGTACGACCCAGTGGTCGCGCACTTCACCTCGCAAGGGTTGCCATGGTACCTATCATATAGTGCAGTGAGACTGCGGCACGTGATGAGTCCTCATCTCGTCCGGCAGTCTCCTATCCGCACCGCAAGTACTAGATGATGAGACGATAAAGTCCACTCATCGCATACTCGAGGATCTGGTCTACACCAAATATGAGTAGGGATAGTATGACGGAAGCTACCAGTACAATCACCGCGCTCTGGGATAACTCCTTGGGCGTCGGCCATGACACCTTGTAACGCAGCTCGTCGAAGCACGCCTTGACGTAGGCGCCGCTGCGCTGGAAGATGTTCTTGTTCTCAGGTTCAGCCATAAAGCCTAATATCTACTTACACATTTTTATTACAGCAGGGGATGCGAGGCTCGAACTCACGACACCCGGTTTTGGAGACCGGTGCTCTACCAACTGAGCTAATCCCCTATAGATAAGCCGTCTCCGGAGACACTGCGTCCCGAGGGACGGCTTATCGTAATATCTACTTACTTAGGTCTACAGACCGTGAGATCAGTCGAGGATCTCAGTGATCTGACCTGCACCGACGGTGCATCCACCCTCACGGATGGCGAAACGCAGACCTGAGTCACATGCAACCGGAGAGAGGAGCTTCACCTTGATCTCCACGTTGTCACCCGGCATCACGATCTCCTGACCCTCGGGCAGCTCGATGTCACCGGTTACGTCAAGCGTACGGATGAAGAACTGCGGACGGTAGTGGTTACGGAACGGGGTGTGACGACCACCCTCCTCCTTCTTGAGGACGTAGATGGAAGCCTTAAACTCAGAGTGCGGCTTCACGGTGCCGGGAGCGCAGACGATCATACCACGCTTCAGCTGATCCTTGTCGATACCGCGGAGCAGGATACCTACGTTGTCACCTGCCTCACCACCGGTAGACATGTTCTTCTGGAAGGTCTCCACGCTGGTTACGGTAGACTTCAGGCCATCAGCACCGAGACCAATGATCTCTACGGCGTCACCGGGCTTGATGCGACCGGTCTCTACACGGCCGGTAGCTACGGTACCACGACCGGTGATGGAGAAGATATCCTCGACAGGCATGAGGAACGGCTTGTCCAGCTCGTGCTCAGGGGTGGGGATATACTGATCGACAGCATCCATCAGGTCCATAACGGTGTTGACCCACTTCTCCTCGCCGTTGAGGGCGCCGAGAGCAGATCCGTGGATGATGGGGGTGTTGTCACCATCGTAGTCGTACTTAGAGAGGAGGTCACGAGTCTCCATGTCGACGAGCTCGAGCATCTCCTTGTCCTCTACCATATCGCACTTATTGACAAATACGACGATGCTGGGGACGTTCACCTGACGAGCGAGCAGGATGTGCTCACGGGTCTGAGGCATAGGACCATCGGTAGCAGCCACTACGAGGATGGCACCGTCCATCTGAGCGGCACCGGTAACCATGTTCTTGACGTAGTCGGCGTGCCCGGGGCAGTCCACGTGAGCGTAGTGACGTCCTACGATGTCGGTACCGCGCTCAGCACCCTCTACAGCGTCGGGATCCAGCAGATCATCGAGGGACTTGCCCTTGCGATCCATGGTCTCGTACTCCACGTGTGAGGAGTTGATGGTGATACCTCTCTCCTTCTCCTCCGGAGCGTTATCGATCTGGTCGAAAGAGCGAGCCTCAGCGTCCTTACCAGAAGCCTTGGCAAGCACGTTGGTGATGGCCGCCGTCAGAGTCGTCTTACCGTGGTCTACGTGACCGATGGTACCGATGTTGACATGCGGCTTCGTTCTCTGGAATTCTTCTTTTGCCATAATACAAAAAATATAGTTGAGTTAAGTAATTCTCTACCCACATAAGGGCAATAGTAGCCGGCAATACTCCCATTTCTCCCCCTTAAGGAGACCAACGGAGTAACGCCGTCTCATCTACTCCCTCACACTTCGTATAAGAGCCGCTTCCGAGAGTTGAACTCGGGACCTCATCCTTACCAAGGATGCGCTCTACCACTGAGCTAAAGCGGCATTTGTGCCATGATCGCAAGCCCCGAGGGGACTGCACTAAGAGCGGAAGACGGGACTCAAACCCGCGACCCTCAGCTTGGAAGGCTAATGCTCTATCAACTGAGCTACTTCCGCAGATCCAAGAAGAGAATCAATGTCCGCACTCGGACACCTCCTTCCCCTTGTCTGTGCGCAGAGGCGGATTCGAACCACCGAAGGCAAAGCCAGCTGATTTACAGTCAGCCCCAGTTGGCCACTTTGGTATCTGCGCGTCTTATCTCACACCCGCTATGCTGACCTCCGCCCGCATATCTCTCGAATGTGGTTGCAAATGTACGACAAAAATCCAGATCCGGCAAGTACCTCTGACTCTTATGTGCCACTTTATCGCAAAAAATAGGCTAATTCGCATTTTGATGTGCTGGGATGGGGAGGATGGTGAAAGGGGGGTTGTTGATGTGAGGGAATTAGGAGAAGTGGAGGGCGATGCGGTAGAGAAAGAAGTCGGTGTTTCTGGCTCCG
>OJKZ01000090.1_pt1 | contig 46660 bp, 42 predicted proteins | sample 1596791 | NCBI WGS metagenome assembly OJKZ01 (sample SAMEA3904677, study PRJEB24821) | metagenome | biome: Builtin; feature: hospital; material: surface | place: USA | collected 2013-06-04 | reverse complement strand
GTAAGGCATCACTCAAATAAAGAACAAGAATAAGTCTAATTTAAAAATTTAAAAAGTTAGGCTTATTTGTCATGCATAAATTTATTAGTATCACCACTTTCAAAGGTCGAAGCTCAACATAAAATATACTCTAAATTATGTTGACATTTTTATAGCTGGCTTAACAATAAGTACAGTGAAAGGAGGCAAAATACTTTTTTATTTTATCTTTTTGGGTAAAAAGTTTATTTGTTGGAGTGGGATTGGTTTGGCGATCCCAGTACCAGACCAATCATCAAGCTACTTTGGTTTGGTGAGCTCAGTGCCAGACCAATCATCAAGCTACTTTGGTTTGGCGGGCTCGCTGCCAGACCAATTATCGCGTTTCTTTGGTTTGGCAACTGCTGAGCCAGACCAATTAACGCACACTTTGGTTTGGTGATCCCAGTGCCAGACCAAATATCAAGCTACTTTGGTTTGGTGAACCCAGTGCCAGACCAATCGCAAAGCTACTTTGGTTTGGCGACCCCAGTACCAGACCAATCATCAAGCTACTTTGGTCCAGCGCACCCAGAGCCAGACTAATCCCAAATCTTTTTAGTTCACCGCCCCCACCCTAGTCTGCACACAAAAACTCCACTGTTTCCCATAAAAACAGTGGAGTTTTTGGTTTAAAATAGGCTGAGTTGGTCTTCGTCGGGTAGATGAGAGAGGACTTGGTGGGCGTCTAAGTATTCGATAATTGACTTAGAGGCTTTGCCGCGTTTTTGCAAGTCTTCTTTCGATAAGAATGGGGCTTCTTCGCGGGCTTGGACGATTTGCTCGGCCACGTTGGCTCCTAGCCCGGGCACAGCGCGAAACGGTGGAATCAAGCTGTCTCCATCAATCACAAAGTTATGCGCTTGTGAACGGTCGATGTCTACCATCTTAAAGTGGTAGCCGCGCTCGAGCATTTCATTAGCAATCTCCAGCTCAGTCAATAAGTCTTTTTCTTTTTGTGAAGCAGCGAAGCCTTTTTCGTTAATTTCTTGGATACGCTGTTTGACCATTTCCTTGCCTTGATACATGGCAGCGAGGTCAAAGTCTTTCGCCCGGACACTAAAGTAAGCACAGTAGTAGTACATCGGGTAGTAAACCTTAAAGTAAGCCACTCGCAGTGCCATCAAGACGTAAGCAGCCGCGTGGGCTTTCGGGAACATATATTTAATCTTCAAGCAGGAATCGATGTACCATTCTGGCACATTGTGGGCGCGCATCTCGGCGAGCCACTCGTCGGTCAGGCCGCGTCCTTTCCGGACACTTTCCATAATCTTGAAAGCCACACTGTCTTCCAATCCTTGTTGCATCAGAACAACCATAATATCATCCCGACAGCCGATGACTTCCGAGAGCGGCACAACATTTTGATTGATTAAATCTTGCGCATTTCCTAACCAAACATCCGTCCCGTGAGACAGTCCAGAAATTTGTAGCAACTCGGCAAAAGTACTTGGGCGTGTCTCAGATAGCATCCCACGTACAAAGGCCGTCCCAAATTCTGGAATACCGAGCGTACCTGTTTCAGAACCAATCTGTTCTGGCGTCACACCAAGCACTTCGGTTCCTTGGAAAATCTTCATCACTTCAGTGTCGACCGCTGGAATCGAGATCGGATCGATGCCACTCAAATCTTGCAACATCCGAATCATCGTCGGATCATCGTGACCGAGTATATCGAGTTTCAAGACGTTATCGTGAATTGAATGGAAGTCAAAGTGGGTCGTACGCCACTCAGAACCGGTCGCATCAGCCGGATATTGAATCGGCGTGAAGTCAAACACATCTTTATAATGTGGAATAACAATTATCCCGCCCGGATGCTGGCCAGTCGTCCGCTTGACGCCTTCAATTCCCTTCGCAATTCGTTCGCGCTCTGCTTGTGGCAAGTACATTGCATGCTTCTCCAAATAGCCGTTAATATAGCCGTGAGCGGTCTTATTAGCAACCGTACCAATTGTCCCAGCACGGTAGACATAATCTACCCCGAAAAGGTCTTTAGTATAGGCATGCGCTTGACTTTGATATTCCCCTGAGAAGTTCAAGTCGATATCGGGAACTTTATCCCCGTAAAATCCAAGGAACGTCTCAAACGGAATATCTTGCCCTTCTTTACATAGTTTTTCACCACATTTTGGACATTGTTTATCCGGCAAATCATAGCCGGATTTGGCTGAAGAACCATCGGTAAAGAACTCGCTAAATTGACACGATGGACAGTAGTAGTGCGGCGCTAAAGGATTGACCTCGGTAATTCCCGTTAAAGTAGCCACCAAACTCGATCCAACCGATCCCCTCGAACCGACTAAGTAGCCGTCATCATTACTTTTCTTCACTAATTTTTGTGAGATTAAATAAATTACCGCAAAACCGTGTTTAATAATACTATCGAGTTCTTTTTGAATTCGCGCTTCTACAATTTCTGGCAGTGGATTGCCGTAGAGCTCGTAGGCCTTATTATAAGTTAACTCACGAATTTCTTCGTCCGCTCCCTCAATCACTGGTGGATATAGTTCCGAATGGATGACTTCCACCTCTTCGATTAAGTCCGAAATTTGATGGGTCGTATCAACCACAATTTGTTGGGCTTTCTCTTCCGAAATAAAATCAAACTCCGCTAACATCTCATCGGTCGTTCGGAAATGAACTGGCGGCAAGTGGATTTCACGGTTCAAGTTCGCTTTCATCGACCCCTGTAAAACTTCACGGTAAATCGCATCTTCTGGGTTCAAATAATGGACGTTCCCAGTAACTACGACCGGCTTATCCAGTTCTTCACCTAGTCGAATCATATTTTCTAAAATATGATAAACATCTTCTTGATGACGAATCAGACCGTCTTTAACCAATGGTTCATAGACACTCGGTGGCTGAATTTCAATATAATCGTAATATTCAGCGAGTTCCTTCGCTTCGTCATACCCTTCTTGCATCATGGCAGTGAAAACTTCACCTGAAGCGCAAGCCGTTCCGATTAATAAGTCCTCGCGATATTGATTCAATAAACTACGTGGAATTCGTGGAACGCGATAGAAATAATCGACATTCGAATGTGAGACAAGCTTAAATAAGTCCTTCAAGCCCGCATTGTTTTTAACCAATAGGATGGCATGGAACGGACGGCCTTGTTTATAGGCGTCCCCTTGCCCTAACTGATTATTTAATTGATCGTGTTGGGTCATTTGGAATTGCTCTTGAGCCTGTTCCAATAATTTATAGAGCAAATAGCCTGTCGCTTCCGAGTCGTAGACCGCTCGGTGATGGTGCTCTAAGTGAATATTGTAGCGCTTGACCAATTGACCTAACCCGTGCGAACCGAAATTCGGATTCACGAGACGCGATAATTCCAGTGTATCGATAGCTGGCTGAGGTGCCGCATCAAGGCCAATTTTCTTGTAGGATTTCATAATGAAGTTAATATCAAATTTCGCATTGTGTGCGACTAGAATACATCCTTGAGCAAAAGCTTGAAACTTCCCTAAGACGTCGGCTAATTTTGGTGCATCCTTCACGTCATGGTCGGTAATACTGGTCAGTTGGGTAATATTCGCTGGAATCGGATAACCAGGGTTGACAAACGTCTCAAAGCGATCAATCACTTGCCCGCCTTGCATCTTGACGGCCCCAATTTCAATAATATCGTCATAAATAGCAGAAAGTCCGGTCGTTTCAATATCGAAGACCACATAGGTAGCCTCCCCTAATTCGATCGGTGCACTCTCATAAGCCACTTCCGCTCCATCGTTCACAATATTGGCTTCGAGTCCATAAATCACTTTAATACCAGCGTCTTTACCTGCCGCATATGCTTCGGGGAACGCTTGAACCCCACCGTGATCGGTGATGGCAATCGCTTTGTGTCCCCAAGCAGCAGCCTGTTTAATTAAATCTCTGGCAGAGTTGGTCGCATCAAGTTGACTCATTTGCGTATGGGCATGCAACTCAATCCGACGACAATCTTCAGGCGCTTGATCTTGACGCGAAGCTTTTATAATTTTACGAATACTGCGCGGGGCAAAGGTTAATTCATTCGAGAAACGGTCAATTGTCACGTCGCCTTCCGCTCGAATCCATTCTCCTTCCTTAAACTGCTCCAACTTTTCTAATGGATTACGTCGATTTGAGAACATCTTCAACGTAATCGAACTTGTATAATCCGTTAGATTCATCATTAACAGGTGCGACCCCGAACGAAGTGCACGTAAGTCAATACTAAAGATACGTCCTTCAATGACCACGTTATTTTGCGGTTGATCTAATTCAACAAGCGGAATCGCTAACTTATTCGAAGGTTCACGCCCAATCAATAAATCTTCATCTTGTGGCGCTTCTTTGTGCGGCGCTTGTTGTTCACGTGCTTTTTCAATTTCAAGCGCAGCAATTCGATTGGCTTCGTCTTCTTCGTTCAAACGTTGCATCGTTTTTTGCGACATTTGTTCATAGCGCGTCTCATCCAAATAGACTTCAAAAGTATAATCAGCTAGCCCCGCTTGTTTAAACCTTGCTAATAAGAGCGGTTCGTAATGCATCTGGAAAGTTTGAATATATTGGCCACTCGGTACGCCAAGTCGGATAACTGAGGGATCAACCATTAAGGCACTTTGGTGTAACATAGTTCTTAATAACGGTAAGTCACTGGCACAAGCATGCATAATTGCTTGAGCATACGTTGCTAACGCCTGAGCCGTTGGCACTTCTTGGTATTCCCACCAAATTTCAACCGAACCCATTTGTTGGAAATATTCCCGCATCACTTGTTCAAAATACACAAACTGATCGACGGGTATTTGATTCGGTGTTAAAAAATGAAAATGCCAAGTCCGAGACTGAACTAACATCTCAACTTTTGTTAATTCTGTTCGAGATAAAGTTTCCAGCAAGTCTGAATCATTAATCTTTAAGTGATCTAATAATAATTCAAATAAGTGCCGATTTTTCGACATAAATCCCCCTCCTATTCGCTAAGTTCAAATGAAAACAGGCATTTCGTTTCAGCGAGATGCCTGACATTGTTTGACTAGAAAAATGCTCTCATAATATCATTCCAAGTAACGGCAATCATTAAAATAATCATAATGACCGCACCTATCAAGGTGATTATACCTTCTTTCGATTGAGAAAGTGGTTTGCCTCGAACGAGTTCAATTAAGTTCAAGACAATCTTACCGCCATCCAGCGCTGGAATTGGGAATAAGTTGACCGCCCCAATATTGGCTGATAGCATCGCTAAAAACCATACCATCGTACTAAAGCCTGATTGAACAACTTGACCGGTCATTTGGGCAATCGCAACTGGACCCCCAAGATTATTTAAGTTAAATCCTCGGACAAACATGCCGCCAATCATCGCCAATACGCCGGTAGCAACTTGCCATGTCTCACTAAATCCGTAGGCTAGTTTATCTAAAAAGCCTGTCTTGCGCGATACATGAATACCTATTTGACCGTAGGATTGTTCGGTTGCTTCATCGACTACTTTGTTAATTGTAATCATTTCTTCTTGGGTTGCACCGTCCCGTTCATAGCTGATTGGCACTGTCTCTCCCGGTAATTGTTGAATTTGACTAATTAGTTCTTGCCAATTATTCACCGATTGGTCATTGATTGATACAATCCGGTCTCCAGCGACTAAGCCGGCCGCTTCAGCAGGCGAACCTGCAACAACGTCTCCAACCGTATTCTCATTACTTGGAATTCCCCCAACCAAAAAGGCAAATAACGTAAAGCAAACAATCGATAATAAAAAATTATTCACAGGACCCATCACATTGGTTAAAATTTTGCTGGTTACCGAAGCCGCCTCATAGCGTTGTTCATATGGCGCTACCCGTAAACTTGTACCGTCGAGCTGAATAATCCGACAATCTGGGGAAACTGAATAAACTTGCATTTCCTCTTGCCCCACCGGGAGCCCTTCAATCGTCATTTGATGAACTAAATCAAAATCATTCACCCGAATCGGCAAACTATCGTCCGACACATGTTGACGTAGATCAATCGCTTGGACAATCCCTGCTTCATCTAAGCTCAGACTCACTTCCATTCCTGGCTGAATTTCTTCCTCTTCATAGAGTCCCGCTAGACGCACATACCCCCCAAGCGGCAACATCCGTAAGGTATAAGTCGTTCCTTGATCATCTTGCGTTGAGAAAAGTTTCGGACCCATTCCAATCGCAAACTCACGCGCTTGAATCCCACGCTTACGCGCCATTAAGAAGTGACCTAATTCGTGAATAATCACGATAATCGAAAAAATAACTAAAAATACAATGATTGTTTTCAAATCCGACACCTAACCTATCTTGTAAAATTTACCCATAACATTAAGATAATACTCGCAAATAATGTACTATCAAACCGGTCTAAAATACCTCCATGACCGGGAATCAATCGTCCCGAATCTTTCACTTGGAAATGACGCTTCATCGCAGACTCTACTAAGTCACCAAATTGTCCAATAAATGAGACTGCAACAATTAAGAACCAGTTGGTCTGATTAATTGCGATGGGTGGCTGAACCGTATAGAGATAGATAATCCCTACAATTAATGCAATAATGGTTCCTCCAAATGCTCCTTCAATCGTCTTATTTGGACTAATCTTTGGCGCTAACGCTTGCTTACCAATCGCTCGTCCAACACAGTAAGCGCCAATATCCGTCGCCCAAACAATCGCGAATAAAAACATTAACGACGACAATCCCGTATCGCGCATCTTAATGATCGTCTGGAAGCCAAGTCCGAGATAAAACATCGCTAAGACGAGAACAGCTGCTTTTTCAATATTAAATCGCTCTGGATCAAACACCGTAATCGTCATTAAAACAACCATTGAGATATAGGGAACATTCTGTGTCATCCCTGTTGTAACCCAGCTTGGCCAATAATAGTGCGGAATTAAAACGGCTGTCAAACCAAGCGAAGAGATAAAGCCGATATAACTTTGGTAATTCAGCTTCATCATCGAACAAAATTCTTGCATGCCAATTAAGCCTAATAACCAAATAAATAACATAAAGTACGTTCCCCCCAATAGTATGAAAGGAACAAACACGCATAGCGCCGCAATGGCGCTAATCACGCGTACTTTCATATGAGACCCTCCTCTTCTAGACTAAAGCTTCCCATAACGACGATGGCGTTCAGCATAACTTGCTAAAGCTAGTTCAAATTCTTTCTCTTTAAAATCTGGCCAATAGACGTCGGTAAAATAAAATTCACTATATGCTGCTTCCCATAGTAAAAAGTTACTTAGACGTAATTCACCACTCGTTCGAATAATTAAATCAGGGCATTGTAATTCCCCTAACTTTGCAGTCGCTAAATATTGACTCAATCGCTCTTCTGTTAGTGGTTGCGTAGCACCATCCTCTATATATTGGTTGACCGCATGGACAATATCATAACGTGCCCCATAGTTAATCGCAAAATTCAAAATCATGCCATCACAATGCGCTGTCCGCTGACGTGCCTCTTCGATGGCTGATTGGGTCTTACCCGGCAGATGCTCGAGAGCACCGATTGCTTGAATTTGAATGTTATTTTCAATCGCTTCAGGAACAAATTTTTCAAAAAACTCAAAAGGCAATTCCATTAAATAGTTAACTTCTGCCTCAGGTCGATTCCAGTTTTCCGTTGAAAAAGCATAAAGCGTTAGAACCTTGATGCCCTTCCGACTTGCTATAGCCGCTATCGTACGAATATTTTTAGCACCTTCCCGATGACCAAAGTTACGTGGCATCCATCGTTTTTTTGCCCAACGACCATTGCCATCCATAATCATTGCGACGTGTTGAGGGACCTTATTTGGATTCATAATATCATCTTTCTGAATGTTTTCTCGTTTGTCTTTCGAATTCTATCTAATTATAGCAAACTATTCGCTATGTGAGAAACATTAAACGAATTCATTCGATTCATTTCTCGATTCACAATAAAAAACCCCTTCAAAAACGAAGGGATAATCATTTATAAATAACTTATTTCGCGTCATATTGATCGAATCGGTAATAAGGACGAAATTCTTCCGGCGCCTGTTCTACCGTTAAGCGATGGACAACCAATTCTGCTGAGTCCTTTGAAGTTTCATCATTCCAACTAAATAAAAAGCGAAAATCAATATGGTGATGGTCACCTTCGGCTTTGGCAGGATTAGCAGGTATCGTATGTTGATTGATATCAATCAACTGACCCGGAATGGATGGATTCAAGCGATAACCTGTCTCCTCATGAAACTCACGACGAGCAGCCTCCTCAAAGGTCTCGCCCACTTCGACATGACCCGCGGGTAATAACAATCGGTGCAAATAAGGATGTTCAATAAAGAATGCACGACCATGTTGACAAACAAAAGCTGACGCAGTAAAGTGTAGCTTCGTTGAACGGTCAATCAATGATTCAGCGGAAAGTTGTTCAATTTGCTCCGCCATTGCCATTAATTTTGCTTGATCCACCCAAGGATAAGCTTGTTCTTTTACTTGTTCGATTGCTACTTTCGCAGCTTCTTTAATATTCATCACGCCACATCCCTCTGACGCATTTAATAAGGTGAAACGACCCCAAAATAATTATCGGATCGATCTGTTGATTTATCGCATATGTTACAGCCTCTCGTGGATCCGTAAAGGTTGGCGCTTCAATGCCTTCTGCTTTAAATATTTTTGCTAATTCATCAACTGGTAATGTTCGCTCTGGGAAATCCGGTTGCGTCAAGATAAAATCTGCATCAAGCTGATGCAACAAATGCAGTATCGCCGTTACATCTTTATCCTTGAGAAAACCACAGATAACGTGTAGGCGTTGCCCCTTAAATTCACGTTGCAATGTTTCAACCGTTGCAGCAACAGCATCCAAATTATGGCACGCATCCAAAATGATCGTCGGCTCAGAGCTTACACGTTCATATCGACCAGGGAGTGAAATCTCTTTTAACACTATTTCTAAATGCTTTGGCTCTAGTGCATATCCTTGCGCTGTTAACCAAGCTTGATAAAACAACATTGCTGTTGTTAGATTCTCTGCTTGGAAATTTCCCCGCAAGCCTAACTGCATCGTAAAAGGTTTCACGTCGGGTAGTGCGACTTGATAAGTCGATCCCTCTTGCAATTTTGTTAAAGGCTTTGCTAAATAAATCCACGAATTACCGAAATCGTTGGCTCGTTCAATCAAGACTTCAACAACATTTGGCTGCTGGTTAGGTGCAATAATGACTGTTTGATTCGGACGCATAATGCCGGCTTTTGTCTGAGCAATCTCTTCAATGGTGTCCCCTAGTAAGTTCACATGATCAAGCCCAATCTTTGTGAAGATGCTATACTCACTTCGCCCAATCGCATTGGTGGCGTCCAATTCGCCGCCTAAGCCACATTCTAGCACAACCCAATCACACGCTTCTTGCGCAAAGTAACACAGCGCAACGACAAAGGTTAATTCAAACTGGGATAATCGCTGCTCGTCCGGAAGATTTAACCCAGACTCAACTTGCGAAATTTTATTGAGCAAGACTTGAAATGTTGACGCATCAATAAGTTGTCCATCTACTTGAACCGACTCACGTTCACTATATAAATGCGGACTTGTAAATAACCCGACCCGCATCCCGTGACTTCTTAGAAGTTGGACAATCATCGTCGATGTAGACCCTTTCCCATTCGTTCCCGCTAAATGGATGATCTTTACTTTTTGGTCGGGATTGCCTAAAGCTTGAAGCACTTGGCGAAGGGGGGCCAAACGGTCTCCTTGCCCATAAAGCATTGCAGGAATCTGTTCAGATAAATCAGACATTATTGACCCACCCTCGGAATTGATTGTAAGAATTCATTACGTAATTGTGCATTATTCTTGAATTCACCCGCATAGAAAGTTGTTCGAGTCGTTGAATTCACTTTTTGAACCCCGCGCATCTCAACACACATATGGCGTGCATCTACGATCACTGCTACACCACGCGCTTTGGTAATATCCATTAAAATTTGACCGACATCACGGGTAATATTTTCTTGAACGTTCAATTTTCGTGAGACGTAATCCACTAGACGTGGGATTTTGGATAAGCCAATAATTTGTCCCTCAGCCGGTAAATAAGCTACTGATACGGTACCAAAGAAAGGTAACATATGGTGCTCACACATTGAGTAAAATGGAATATTATTGACTGAGACCATTTCATTATCTTCACAAAATTCTGTAGGGAACATCTTTCCTTCCGTAAATTCAGTCAAACGAGTTGAACTCGTAATAAAGTCTAACGCTTTGGCTACTCGTTTTGGTGTTTCGACTAACCCTTCACGATCTGGATCTTCTCCAATCTCAATCAAAATCTCACGCACTAACTCCTCAATTTTCGTTAAATTCATTTCTGTCATTTACTTCACTCTTTCTATGCTTTGATCTGTATTTGCTTCTAATTGTTCGATGGCTTGTTGGACTTTCTCAAATTGATAAAAGTCCGCATCGATAATTTCTACTAACGGTACTAATACAAATAAACGGTTAAACACTTCTGCATGGGGAATCGTTAATTTTGGATCGGGCATCAATACTTTATCGAAGAATAAAATATCGATATCGATCGTACGAGGCCCCCAATGAATTAGGCGTTTACGATGTAATTGAGATTCTACTTGATGGATATACTCGAGCAATTCATACGGATCGAGTGACGTCTCAATATGCATCGCTTGATTAATAAAGTCATCTTGTATTACGCCTCCCACCGGTGAAGTTTGATAATCGCCAGATACTTTGATGACGTTAATTTGTGGGTGTTGTTCGAGTAATGTTTGAGCTTTTTGCAAGTTCCCTTGCCGATCACCCATATTCGAACCTAAACTTAAATATACTTGATGCATTGCTTACGCCTCCAATTCAATCTCGGCACTGTCCAAAATTCCTTCAATCGGCAGTTGAAGTTTACGAACATTAACTTTTACTTTCTCAATTTTATCTGGGCTAGCTTGTTTGATTAGCTTCACAATATCAAATGCCAATGTCTCAATTAGGTCAGCTCGAGTCTCTTCAATATAAGCCGCAATGATATCATAGAAATGCGCATAAGAGACCGTCTCATCTAATTGGTCTTGTTGAATTTCATTCTTAATCGTTACCGTTAAATCAATCGCAATCCGTTGTCCCAACACTTTCTCTTCTGGAAACACCCCAATATGCGAGTGAAATAGCATATTATTTAATTTTATTTTAAACATAATCTCTCCTTACTTTTTCTGATAAGCTCCAAAGTTTTGATCCTCTAATTGATCGGCTAAGCGAATATTCGACCCAATTAGACTAGCAATAACGTGCTCTTGCGCGACATGCACCCGAACGACTTCGACCCCCATATAAGCAGCAATCGCCGTTAAGGAGGCAGAAGCTTCATCACGCAGTTTAAATCCTTCTTCCGTTTCAGTATCGACATTATAGCCCGCTTCAGCTAACGTATTTTGAATAAATCGTTTGCGCGAAACACCTAAGAAGCATGGATAGCCCCAACGGTGAATTTGTCCGACTTCTTTAACCAGATGATAGTTTTCTCGTTTGGTTAAGCCAAAACCAATGCCTGGATCTAACATCAGACGGTCCGATGAGAGCCCCGAATTTTGGGCGATTTCTAACGTTTTATCGAAATAAATTTCCATTAAAGCTAAGTCATCTAATGTCGCAAAGTCTTCTAACTCCTTGGCCGAAAAAATCCCTTCAGCACCAAACTGCGGAAAAATCTTCGCGGAAGGATGATCGGGTCTAACAATCACCGGATTAAACATCGCAATACACCCGACATTTGAAGAAGCAATCACTTGCGCCATGTTGGGGTCTCCAAGTAGTCCGGTAATATCATTAATGATATCCGCCCCGGCTTCAATCGCAGCTTTAGCTACGGGTGCTTTCCAAGTATCTATTGAAATAATCACATCGGATTGTTCACGTAATTGGCGAATCACAGGAACGACGCGATTAATTTCTTCTTCGATTTCGACATAGGTTGACCCTGGCCGAGTCGACTCCCCGCCAATATCAATCATCTGACATCCAGCTTCGATTAATTCCATAGCGCGGTTAACTGCCTTCTCTACGCCAAACCATTGGCCACCATCGGAGAAAGAATCCGGTGTGACATTGACGATACCACAAATCATCGTAGAATCGCCATGACGAATCACCGAATCTTTAAAGTAAAAGTCTTGAACTTTATCTTTTATTTTCATCTATATCCCTCAAATTCTTATGAATTCATCAGAAAAAGAGCACCTTAGTTATACTAAGGTGCCCCCGCAACCGATAACAGCGGAGGCAATGGCCGACCGCGCGCACGAAGCACTTCGTCCACTGGCAACATCCCATCCAGTGGCACTTAACGTAGACCATTTACTCTGTTCTTACTTCTTCATTGTAGACGTTTTGTCACCGTATTACAAACATAAAGGCTAGCTAAATCAAGGTTATTTGTCTGTCACATTAGCTTTTTCATAATATCATCAAAATTATGGTAGCACTATCATAGTTTGTGAAAATAAATTCAATGCGTTGTATCATCGATTACTTATAATTATCATTTTATTCTTCATGCACTAATTGATAATATGAAATTCATGATTGAAACCGTTTTTTTATGTGTTATGATATTATCAAGCTATATATTGATAGCTTTATATGTTGGTTAGATTTTTTAGAAAGGAATGAAGTAGATGAAAAAGCGATGGATAAAGTTTTGTTTACTGCTGATAAGTTTTGTTACTTTGAGTTGGCATATTGATTCTGTTAAGGCGAAAGAAATCAATTACGCTGATTTCATTGGCACTTATCAAGTTGATAAAGATTCACAGTTACAATATCTGGAAATCACTGAAGATGCTGTCATATTATATTCTAACGAATATAACCCATTTGGTGCGGTTGAATCGAAGGATCCCTATCACTTATTACTAGAAGCGATTTACAACTTGATTGTTAATCCACACTTATCTTCCTTAGTTGATCCAACGGATCAGCAAGATTCGCCTGAAGTCATTATCGAATGCCTTCCATACGATGAAGAATCTGCGAAAGAATTCACTTTTGAGACTGACTATCTTACCCGCATTGAAGCTGAACCCGAGTACTTTATTTCAAAATCCAATGAAAAATTTAAGATTAAACTTAACAAGAATCATGCTTCGCTCTTACTTCAACTCAACGAAGACGGCGACTTAGAAGACACGGAATCACAAATTACTTTCAAACGAATTGACGTTCCGACGGAATAAAATTCTTACAAAATAAAAGACAGCACGCTGAACCATCAGCGTGCTGTTTGTATGATAAAAGATTAGTCGTTCATAATTTCGTCGATTTTTTCTTCGGCCAATTTATCGATTTCTTTGGTTGATTGGTCAGTAATTTTTTGAATTTCTTCTTCGTAGTTACGTAATTCGTCTTCGGTTAATTCTTTGTTCTTTTCAGCTTTTTTCGCTTCATCGATACTATCACGACGAATGTTACGAACTGCGATTTTCGCATTTTCTTGTTCTTTACCAACAACTTTGGATAATTCTTGACGACGCTCTTTTGTTAGCGCAGGAATAATCAGACGAATCACATTCCCATCGTTTGAAGGGGTGATACCGACATCACTTTGAAGAATCGCTTTTTCGATTTCGCCTAGACTTGATTTGTCATAAGGTGTAATCACGAGCATGCGCGCTTCTGGGCTTGCGATACTTGCTAATTGGTTCAATGGCGTAGGCGCTCCATAATATTGGACTTGCACTCGGTCTAAAATTGACGCATTAGCGCGTCCAGCACGAATCGTTCCAAGTTCACGTTGGAATGATTCAATTGATTTACTCATACGCTCACGTGTTGTTTTTAATAATTCACTTGAGTTCATAATTTCCTCCTGAATAAGTTGTATCTTAATAAGTTAATTATATATTACGGCTGACTGTAGTTCCAATGTTTTCGCCCATCACCGCACGGCGAATATTACCAGGTTCGTTAAGATTGAAAACAACTAATGGGATGTCATTATCCATACTTAATGAGCTAGCTGTAGCATCCATCACTTTCAATCCTTTATTAATCACATCTAGATGTGTTAAATTCTCATATTTTTGAGCTTGTTCGTTAAAGCGTGGATCTGAATCGTAGACACCGTCTACATTATTTTTTGCCATTAAGATGACATCCGCATTCATTTCAGCTGCACGAAGCGCAGCTGTTGTATCTGTCGTAAAGAATGGATTCCCCGTTCCCCCAGCAAAGATGACAACACGCCCTTTTTCTAGGTGACGGATCGCACGACGACGAATATAGAGTTCGGCAACTTCACGCATTTCGATTGAAGTTTGGACGCGGGTCGGAACTCCTTCGTTTTCCAACACATCTTGTAAAGCTAGAGCATTCATTACTGTGGCTAACATCCCCATGTAATCAGCTTGTGAGCGTTCCATGCCCATTTCTTCACCGATTTTTCCACGCCAAATATTACCTCCACCCACAACGACGGCAATCTCAACGCCTAAATCGTGAACAGATTTAAACTCTTCAGCCATTAGTTTTAAGGTTGGTGGATGAATCCCAAATCCTTGTTCACCTGCCATGGCTTCGCCACTTAACTTCAGTACGACCCGATGATACTTCGGTGTTTCACTCATCTCATTACATCCTTTCTTATCTTTGAAAAAAGTCCCAGCGAACTGGGACTGGATCGATTAATTATTGTTTCATTTGTTGAGCGACTTCTTCAGCGAAGTTGTCTTGGCGTTTTTCCATGCCTTCTCCAACTGTATAGCGGATGAATGTTTCGATGGTTCCACCTTTATCTCCAACATACTTACCAACCGTTACATCGTTATCTTTAACGAATGGTTGCTCAGTCAAGCTGATCTCACCTAAGAATTTATGCATACGTCCGTCGATCATTTTTTCAACGATGTTTGCTGGTTTACCTTCATTTAGGGCAATTTCAGTTTGGATTTTCTTCTCATGTTCTACAACATCAGCTGGAACTTCATCTGGTGAAGTGTAACGTGGTTTCATCGCTGCAACGTGCATTGATACGTCACGAGCTACATCTTCGTCTGCTAAGCCTTTAATTAAAGTAATAACGGAGATTTGACCATTGTTATGGCTGTATGCACCGAATGAGTCGCCGTCTTCTTTCGTTAATAATTCGAAACGACGGAATGAGATTTTCTCACCAATTGTGTTTGTTGCATCCGTAATTAAGTCTGCAATGCTCTTACCATCGATTTCAACTGCTAAAGCAGCGTCTAAATCAGCAGGTTGTGCTTTAACTAAAGCTTGAGCAATATCATCAACTAATTTAACGAATTTTTCGTTCTTAGAAACGAAGTCTGTTTCTGAGTTGATTTCAACGATTGCAGCATGGTTACCATCAATTGCCATCGCAGATAAACCTTCAGCTGCAATACGGTCTGCTTTCTTAGCAGCCTTTGCTAGACCTTTTTCACGTAGGTGATCGATTGCTTTCTCGATGTCGCCTTCTACTTCAACGAGCGCTTTCTTCGCATCCATCATACCTACACCGGTTAAATCACGTAACTCTTTAACTAATTGTGCTGTAATTTTTGCCATTTGAGTTCCTCCTATAAATTTTATCTTAATAAAAACTGTCTTAACACAGGGCTAGGTACCTCTACCTGTGCATGCGTCCTGAATTAAGACAGTATCTTCGTTACTTATAAATTATTCTGCTGATTCCTCAGTTGACTCTTCAGTTGTTTCTTCTGATTCGAATAAGTTATCAAAGAAATCTTTATCTGAAGTCTCTTCGCTACCTTCTTCGTGGCTTACACCTTGGTTACCTTCAATTACTGCATCAGCAATTGCTGTTGTAATTAATTTAATTGCACGAATTGCATCATCGTTAGATGGAATTACATAATCCACTTCTTCAGGGTCACAGTTTGTGTCAACCATTCCGACAAGTGGAATATTTAATTTACGTGCTTCTTTCACTGCAATTTGCTCTTTGCGTGGGTCTACAATGTAGATCACGTCTGGTAAGCGAGGCATATCTTTAATTCCGCCTAAGTTTTGCTCTAAGCGGTCTAATTCTTTACGTAATTCTTGAACTTCTTTCTTAGGTAATACATCGAAAGTTCCGTCTTGTTCCATTTCTTCAATGCGTTTTAGACGTTTAATACTCTGTTGGATGGTTTCCCAGTTCGTTAACAATCCACCTAACCAACGATGGTTGATGTAATATTGTCCTGCGCGTTTTGCTTGCTCTTCAATGGATTGAGCTGCTTGTTTCTTCGTTCCTACGAATAATACAATCCCGCCATTTGAGACTTCATCACGTACAAAGTTGTATGCTTTGTCAACTAATTTCACGGTTTGTTGTAAATCGATAATGTAGATACCATTACGCTCTGTAAAGATGTAAGGTTTCATTTTTGGATCCCAACGACGTGTTTGGTGTCCGAAATGAACACCGGCTTCTAACAATTGTTTCATTGAAATAACTGCCATAATATTTCTCCTTTTTGGTTTTTATTTTCCTCCGAATAATTCGTCTCATTCACTGACTCGTGAGAGTACCCAGTAAATCATCCTTATTCGTGTGAATTTGGTGTTTTAACACCGTTAGTAATCATACCTTAAATAGACGTGGATTACAAGCCTTATCAAGGTGTTTGTTAATTTTTTTCATCGTTTTTGACTTCTTTTTCACGATAAAGTTCCGAACTGTTCTTCATGACTTCGGATAATTCTTGTTCGGGCGAAATTGAAGCGCCACGATCACGACGATAGGCTATGTCGCGGTGGATAATCGCAGATAGAGCCGAGAACAATGGAACAAAAAGAATCATCCCCGGAATTCCGAATAATCCCCCACCAATGGTCACGGCAACAATAACCCATAGCGCAGGGAGGCCAATCGAATCTCCCACGACACGTGGATAAAGTAAATTTCCTTCGATCTGGTTCACCATAATCATAAAGACTACGTATCCTAACGCTTGAATCGGCGATTGGACGAAAATTAACATAAATCCAATTCCTGTTGCAATAAATGCCCCAATATAAGGGATGAGTGCTGTAACTCCGGTTAGGACCCCAAGCATTGCCGGGTATGGGAAGCGCAGTAGGAATAAACCTACAGCAACCATAACCCCTTCAATCGTTGCGGAAGTAAGTGTTCCAACAAAGAAGCCTTTGAATGAATCATTTAAAATACGTGCTACATACATAATTTGATTATGTAAACGTGAAGGCAGATAAGTCTCGGATAATAATACGAGTTGATATTGTAACTTCTCTTTATTCGAAAGCATAAAAATACTTAAAACAAAGGATAAAAAGAAATTGAAAATAAAACCTACCGTATTCCCAATCGTTGAAATGGTTCCATCGATGACGTTACTAGTGATGGAGTTCAAGAAACTGATTGCATTTTGTGTAATACTATTCCAATTGAAGTTTAGCTGTCCCAATACTTCTTGTAATTGTGGGAAACGTTCTTCAAGCGACATTCCCCAATCCCGTATGCTCATGATGAAATTCGGTAAAGTATTAATAATCATTGAGATAACCCCAATTAATTGGGGAATAACTAAGTAAAATACTAAAAAGATAAAGAGTAAAATAACAATGATCGACGTTGTAATACTTACAGGTCGCCGTGTTCGTTTTACCCAAGTATCCTCACGGTCCGGGAAATAAATTTCCTCAATCTTAGTCATCGGAATATTTAAAATATAAGCCATCGCGGCGCCAATAATAATTGGCATTAATACCGCAATTAAATGATTAAATGTCGCTAGGACGTTACCAAAATAACGGATTAAAAGAAACAACAAGCCACTGAATAAAATAATTTTAATAATAGATTTTTCTGTCTTTTCTGGTTCACGAAAGAATGACATCTGATTCCTCCTTTCTATTCTAATATGTATAAACTAACTGAAAAAAACATAAATTTCAATCAAAAAAACAACAGACTGGCAGAAAAACTACCAGTCTGAGTCATTCTATTAGATTAATTTAAAATCTAACTGATGTTCACTAAGTTCGACATCCACCGTCGCATGTGGAGGAACCTCGCCAGCAATAATGCGTTTAGCAAGCGGCGTCTCCAATTCTCGTGTAATAAAGCGCTCAAGCGGACGTGCTCCGTAAATTGGGTCATAACCATTATCAGCGATCCAATCAATCGCAGACGGCTCCATTTGAAGATGAATATCTTGTCCTTCAAGACGTAAGGTCAATTGGTTAATCATCTTATGGACAATGCCTGTCATATCTTCTCTTGTTAATGGTTTGAATAGCACGGTATCATCGATACGGTTTAAGAATTCAGGTTTAAAGTGTGCTTTAAGTTCAGCTTGAACCGCATTTTGTGCACTTTCTTCGATGGTCCCATCTTCATTCAATCCATCTAAGAGCAAATGACTACCGATGTTACTTGTCATAATGATGACCGTATTTTTAAAGTCAACTAAATGCCCTTTCGAATCGGTTAATCGACCATCATCCAGTACTTGTAATAAAATATTAAAGACATCTGGGTGAGCTTTTTCAATCTCATCAAGAAGTACAATCGTATATGGGCTACGACGTACTGCTTCGGTTAATTGTCCTCCTTCTTCATGTCCTACATAGCCTGGAGGTGCTCCCACTAAGCGTGATACGGTATGTTTTTCCATATACTCACTCATATCAATTCGGATCATATGATCTTCTGAATTAAAGAGTGCTTCAGCCAATGCTTTTGCTAATTCCGTCTTACCTACTCCAGTAGGTCCTAAGAATAGGAAGGAGCCAATCGGTTTCCGTGGATCTTGGATGCCTGCTCGCGATCTTAAGACGGCTTCATAGACTTTATTCACCGCTTCATCTTGTCCGATTACTCGTTCTTTTAAAGTTTCATCGAGTGTTAGCAATTTAGCTCGTTCGCCTTCAACAATTTTATTGACAGGAATCCCTGTAATCCGTCCGACGACTTTTGCAATCTCTTCTTCGGTAACCGATTCTTGCGTTAAACGTGAATCAACATATTCTTCAGCTTGATGTTCTTCTAAATCCGCTAACTCTTTCTCTAGACCTGGAATTACACCATGTTGCAATTGCGCTGCCCGTTCTAAATCATATTGAGCTTGTGCATTTTCTAATTCACGACGTGCTTCATCAAGTTCTTCCCGTTTATCACGGACTTGATTGGTTGCAGCTTTCTCAACTTCCCAGCGCGCTTTGAGTTGACTTGCTTCTTCTCGTAAGTTTGCAATCTCTTCTTTGAGGTCTTCCAGACGTTTCATACTTGCTTTATCCGATTCTTTCTTCAAAGCGGCTTCTTCAATTTCTAACGTCATTAAACGACGATTGACTTGGTCAATTTCCGTAGGCACAGAGTTTAATTCCATTCGGATGGTTGCACACGCCTCATCCACTAAGTCAATCGCTTTATCAGGTAAGAAACGATCGGTAATATAGCGATCTGATAGAACCGCTGCACCAACCAACGCATTGTCATGAATATTCACACCATGGTGGATTTCAAAGCGTTCCTTCAATCCTCTTAGAATTGAAATCGTATCTTCAACATTCGGTTCTTTTACCATCACGCGTTGGAAACGTCGTTCCAAGGCTTTATCTTTTTCAAAATTTTGACGGTATTCTTCAATCGTTGTGGCCCCAATACAATGCAATTCTCCACGAGCGAGCATTGGTTTAAGTAAGTTCCCTGCGTCCATCGAACCTTCTGTCTTACCAGCTCCAACAATGGTATGAATCTCATCAATAAAGAGAATGATTTCACCATCCGCATTTTTCACTTCTTTTAAGACAGCTTTCAAACGCTCTTCAAATTCGCCACGATATTTGGCGCCCGCAATCAAAGCCCCCATATCCAAGCTATAGATGACTTTGCCTTTTAAATTCTCTGGCACATCGTTTCGAATAATCCGTTGAGCTAAGCCTTCGATAATCGCGGTCTTACCAACCCCCGGATCCCCGATTAAGATCGGATTATTTTTTGTTTTTCTTGAGAGAATTCGAATCACATCTCGAATCTCTTCGTCCCGTCCGATAATCGGATCGCTCTTGTTAGATTTCATCGTCTCATTTAAGTTAATTGCATATTGTTTTAAGGCATCATAAGTTGCTTCTTGGTTTGGTGAGTTCACAGACTCCCCTCCTCTCAATGTTTCAATTTTTTCATTTAAAATTTCTTCCGTAATACCATGTTCTACTAAATATTGCGTAATTGGTTGATTTGGTTGACGATACAAAGCCAATAACAGGACGTCTATCGAGAGATAGGTATCTCCTTTTTCCGTTGCAATTTGGTTTGCATCTTGTAATAATCGATTTAAATTTTGTGAAATGGTCTGTCCGTATTGAATATTGCTGCCGGTGACTACGGCTATTTTATCTAGCTCTTGCTCGACGACTTGTTTTAATCCATCCATCGGAACTTGTAAATCTTGGTAGAGTTGATATGCATAATGATCACTTTGCATGAATACGCGCCACACATGCGCAATATCAATCGCTTGATGATGACGTGTCTGGGCAATTTGTTGCGCATCCGCTATTGTTTGTTGCACCAGTGTCGTATATTGTTCCATCCTGTTCACCACCTTATTTTTTTATGTCGTTCATCGACTGACCTTAGTATACCAAAAAGGTCAAGATTGGTCAATAATATTTTGACTTTATTTGACCTTTATTTTTATGGTTAAAAAAACTGCAGGACGTATCCTGCAGTCTGTAATGATTAATGATGATGTCGCTTAAGTTTGCGCTCCGCTTCAAGTTGTTGGTAATATTTGAGTTCAAAGCGATGCTTATCTTGTTGTTGTTTATTCAAGAAGTTACCGATGACTCGAGTAGATTGAATGATATTAACAAATGCTTCTGGATCTCCTTGCGCAATCGCCATCTGTAAATCATATAACTCATACTGGTTAACTACAATCATTAAGGTGCTATTGGGTTCTCGACTATAGCCTCCGCGCCCATCAAGAATGGTCACCCCACGGCGAAGTCGGGCAAAGATGCTGTCGAGTACGGCGTCCACATGATCGGTCACAATAAAGACCGTTAAGCGCTTCTCATTGGTATGAATGAAGTTAATACAGCGTGCTGACGCATACATGGAAATTAAGGTATAAAGTGCATATTCCCAACTATAAATATTTCCAGCAAAAGAGATAATAATTAAGTTAATTAATAAGTTTACCGATCCGACGTTGACCCCAGTTGCGCGGAATACTACCACTGAAATAATATCCGTTCCCCCAGCTGAAAGACCAAAACGAACGGCCGTCCCCACTGCAATACCTCCGAGAACGCCCCCCATAATCCCATTAAGTAATGGATTTTCAGAAACTTGCGTCACTGGAATAATGGATGAGAAAAATGAAATCCCGAACACCACACAAAGCGTTAAAAAGGTGAATCGTTTACCTAATTTTATAAACGCTAAGGTAATAATCGGAATGTTCAGTATTAAGTTCAATTGACCAGGTAAGATCATATTCGCCCAAGGCGTGTAATGGTTAATAAAATAACTTAAGATTTGGGCAAATCCCATTAAACCTCCGGAATAAATATGCCCTGGTAATAGAAATTTATTCATGGCAATTGAATAAACGATTGAAGAAAACAGCACAACCAGTAATGCGACAATATTTTCCACGAATGGATATTTATTCGTAATTCTTCCTAACATTTGTCTTTTAATCCTCTACTCTAATTTGTAATTGAACCTGATTCGCCCAGGTTCGCGATTAAATCTTTTTGCAATCCTTTCGCAATTTGCGATCCCATGACTAAAGTTTGGTATAGTGGTTCAATATCTTCTCCCACTCGCATCAACGTACGAAGGAAAATCTCCCCATCACCTGCCAAATGTAGTGCATAATAACCTGTTTTCATTTCATTTAATTGATTAATTGTGGTGAGTGCGGTCGCTTCTTTACTCCGTTCTGTGAGTAAATGGACATGGCGGAAGATAATTTGACTATCAACGTATGGCATGTCAGCTTCTTGAATAATAATTTCCGCAACTAATACACGTTCTTTTGTCAGTCGATAGGTCACCCGATATAGTCGATGTCCTTCCTCAATTTCCATCGAATTAAAAGGAATATCAAGCTCATTTAATTTTTCTTCGAAATGCTCATGAATTATAGACATATTCAGCCTCCAATAATAATAGTGATTTCAGTATACCATTAAATTCAAAGCAAGTGTATCCATTTCATAACAAACAGATGAGAATCCAACAACAAAAAAACATCCCAGTTTCCTGGGATGTTGATTGATTTGATTAACGACGCTCAGCAATACGTGCAGAACGACCTGATAAGTTACGAATGTAGTATAACTTAGCACGACGTACTTTACCACGACGTGTTACTTCAATCTTTGCAACGCGTGGTGTATGTACTGGGAAAGTACGTTCAACACCTACACCGTTAGAAATCTTACGAACAGTGTAAGTTTCGCTGATACCATGTCCACGACGTTTAATGACTAAACCTTCGAAGATTTGCACACGCTCGCGCTCACCCTCAACGATTAATGCGTGAACACGCACGTTATCTCCAGGACGGAATTCTGGAATATCAGAACGTAATTGTCCTTCAGAGATTTTAGCAATAATTGGATTGATACTCATATCTTTTCTTCTCCTTCCGACAAACAATCATAAATTAATTCAATAATAATTTAGCGGATTATCGTGATAGCATAGTCCTTTAGACTACTTAGTTTATTATACAGAATTATCTTTTAATGTAAAGGGTAAATTAGTGAGCAGACAGACTTTCTAGCCATTTTTTCTCTTCTTCCGTTAATTTGGCCGTTTCGAGTAAATCAGGTCGATTCAAATAGGTTCGACGTAAGGCTTCTTGGCGGCGCCATGCTTCAATCCGCTGGTGGTGTCCACTTAATAAGACTTCTGGCACTTCTTTGCCTCTAAAATTAGCTGGACGAGTGTACTGCGGATACTCTAATAAAGAAGATTGATGGGATTCCTCTTGAATGGACTGATGATTGCCAATGGCTTCTGGAATCAATCGGACCGTGGCATCAATCATTGCCATAGTGGGTATTTCCCCATTGGTTAACACATAATCTCCCATAGACACTTCATCGGTAATATAATCTCGAATGCGGTGATCAAATCCTTCATAGTGCCCGCAAATAAAGATCAAGTGCGCTTCTTTTGACCATTCTTGGGCCTTGGCTTGATTAAAAGGTTCTCCCGCTGGATCGGTAAGAATCACCCGGGCTTGTTGATAGTTTTCAACCTGCTCGAGTGCCTCCACAATCGGTTCCACCCGCAGTAACATTCCAGCACCGCCACCATAAGGATAATCATCCACATGACCGTGCTTGTTGACGGCATACTCTCTAAAATTATGTAAGCGAAAATCTAAAATCTTACGTTCACGTGCAAGCTTCATCATTGAATGCTCTAACGGTGTGAACATCTCTGGGAATAAGGTCAGAACATCAATACGCATCGTCAATAAGTCCTTCCATCAATTCTACGGTTACTCGTTGATTGGTTAAGTCAACTTCTTTCACTACATCTCCGATATAAGGTAAGAGAATATCACGCCGGCCAGCTTGAGCCGGTTTAACTACCCAGACATCATTCGATCCTAAGGCAAGAATCTCTTTAATTTGACCCAAATATTCTTCATCGACCGTATAGACTTTCAAGCCTTCAATTTGGTGATAATAGTAGTGGTCTTCTTCGAGTGGTTGCTGTTGAGATGCTTCAATCGCTAACCAGCTTCCCTTATAACACTCGACTTGATTAATATTATGATACTCTTCAAAAGCAACGATATAACTGCCTTTATGTTGACGGGCTGACTGAACTGTGACAGCAATCGGTTGATCGTCTTTTAAAATATAAAGTGTTGCGCCTTGAGCTAAGCGCTCCTCTGGAAAATCACTGTCAACGATGACTTTAACTTCTCCTCGAATACCAAAGGTATTCACTAGGCGTCCAATTTTGTAATATGTCATTTCCAGCTCCTTTTTCATCAAAAAACTGCCAAAACAAAAGCCTCGGCAGTCGTAATATTATTCATCTTCTAGTTGGTCGGTTGCATCATCTTGAACGACGATTTTGGAACGTTTTTGCCCGCGTTGACGAATGCTATAAACAATCGTACGAATCGAACGAATAACTCGTCCGCGACGCCCAATCACACGTCCAATATCTTCTGGATTCAAATGAAGATGATACTCAGTAAATTCTTCACCTTCAACTACTTTAATTTCAAAATCCTCTGGAAACTCAATCAATGGTTCAATCATCGTTTGAATTAAGGCTTTAATATCTAACATGTTTTATCACCCTTTATGAGTCAGATTATTTTTTTGTTTTGGATTCGTGGAATTTTTGCATAATTCCTTCTTTAGAGAATAAATTACGAACAGTATCGGATGGTTGCGCACCATTACCTAACCATTTCAATGCTAACTCTTCGTCGATTTTCAATTCTTTTGGTTCAGAAACTGGGTTATAAAAACCAATTTGCTCGATAATTCGACCATCACGTGGTGAACGTGAGTCTGCCACTACAATACGGTAGAATGGGTTTCTTTTAGAACCTAAACGTTTCATACGAATTTTTACTGCCATGTCGTCACCTCCTCAAATCAATATCACAAGGAATAATATAACAGATTATTTTACCCCTGTAAAGTCTTTTTACTTTACAGGGGTAAATTTTATTTTCGTTTCATTTTTCGAAGTTTACGTTGGATCATTTTTTGTTTACGTTGAGCTTCTAAAGCTTCTGGTGATAGGGATTCACCTGCACCGCCCATCAAGTTTGATAAATCTCCCATATCCGGCATTCCTTGTCCTTTCGGAAGATTTTTCATTTGTTTCATCATTTTACGCATGGAACCATTCTTACCTTGGGACATTTGGCTCATCATTTTTCGTGTCTGATTAAATTGTTTGATAAGTTGATTCACTTCATTCAATTCACGACCAGATCCACGCGCGATCCGACGGCGACGACTTTGAGAAATAATATCCGGATTTTCTCGTTCTTCCGGCGTCATCGACATCACGATTCCTTTAAGACGGGCCATATCTTTATCTGAAACATCAAATTGATCAAATCCTGGAATTTTATTAACACCCGGGATTAATTTCATCAGATCTTTAAGGGGTCCCATCTTGGTCACTTGATCCATTTGTTGGATAAAATCATTGAAGTCAAAGCTGGCATCTTTAATTTTTTCTGCCATACGTTCGGCTTCGGCTTCATCAAAGTCTTGTTGGGCTTTCTCAATCAGGGTGAGCATATCCCCCATTCCGAGAATACGCCCAGCCATTCGATCTGGGTGGAACGGTTCTAAGGCATCCAGTTGCTCACCTTGACCGGTAAACTTAATTGGCTTCTCTGTAATCGCTCGAATCGATAACGCAGCTCCTCCACGCGTGTCCCCATCGAGCTTAGTTATAATAACCCCTGTAATATCTAAGGCATCATTAAATGCTTCAGCCACATTCGTTGCATCTTGACCGGTCATCGCATCAACCGTTAGTAAGATTTCATCAGGATGAACGGCGGATTTGATATTACGTAATTCATTCATCAACTCTTCATTGACATGCAGTCGTCCTGCCGTGTCAATAATAACTACATCGTTTCCTTGTAATTTAGCATGAGCTAGTGCATCTGTTGCGAGTTGAACCGGATTGACATCCGTCCCTTGTGCAAAGACTTCCGCACCAATCTGTTGACCAATCGTCTGAAGTTGGTCAATCGCTGCCGGACGATAGACGTCTGCAGCTACTAAGAGCGGCCGTTTAAGTTGGTGATGCTTAGATAAATAATTCGTTAACTTCCCAACCGTTGTAGTCTTACCTGCCCCTTGAAGCCCTGCCATCATAATAACCGTTGGTGGTTGCTTCGAGATATTTAAGGGCGCTTGCTCACCGCCCATTAAATCCGTTAATTCTTCGTTAACGATTTTAACGACTTGTTGTGCCGGAGAAAGGGACTCTAAAACATCCGATCCTAACGCGCGTTCATTGACTCGCTTCACAAAGGTTTTGACGACTTGGAAGTTTACGTCTGCTTCCAGTAAAGCGAGACGGATTTCACGCATCATCTGTTTTAAGTCAGCTTCCGTAATCTTTCCACCGGCTCCTAGCGAACTGACTGCGCCTTGGAGTCGTTCTGATAATCCTTCAAATGCCATGGATTTCCTCCTAAATTATTCTTCTTGTTGTATTAATTGTTGAATCAATTCACGCCCATCGGAGTCTGCAACGTAGGGTAATAATTCTCGGTAATAATCGAGTCGGCTTAAGCGTTTTTGATTAACTTTTAAAGTCTCTTCATAATGAAGCAATGCATTTTCAGCTCGCTTTAAATTATCGCGCACTCCTTGGCGTGTAATATTGAGTTGTTCAGCAATTTCAGCTAAAGAGAAGTCTTCTTCATAATACATGGCCATCACATCTCGCTGCCTGTCTGTAAGTAACTGCTTATAAATGGGAAATAATTGCCCCATTAAGACCATATTTTCTAGAAACATTGCCTACTCCTCACTGAAAGGTTAATCTGATAATGTCATTAAGACATCACTAATTAAGCTATACATATATTGTTCTGGATCGAAGACTTGTAGGTCTTTTGCTTGTTCTCCCAATCCGACATATTTCACTGGAATATCTAATTCATAACGAATTGATAAAATGACTCCTCCTTTAGCGGTTCCGTCTAATTTCGTTAGAACCAGTCCAGTAATCTCGGTTGCTTCATTGAATTGTTTGGCTTGGGTCAATGCATTTTGACCGGTTGTCGCATCTAGAACTAATAAGACTTCTTGAACGCCATTTGGATTTTCGCGTTCAATAATTCGCTTCATCTTTGCTAACTCTTCCATCAAATTCGCCTTTGTTTGAAGTCTTCCAGCAGTATCAACTAAGAGATAATCATATTGTCCTTCTTTTGCTGCTTGCACCGCTTCATAGACGACGGAAGCCGGATCAGCTTGCGCAACCCCTTGAATTACTGGAATATTTAAACGTTCTCCCCAAACATTGAGCTGCTCGACTGCTCCTGCACGGAAAGTGTCACCAGCAGCCATCAACACTTTGTGGCCTTGTTGTTGTAATTGATAGCCAATCTTTCCTACCGAAGTTGTCTTGCCCACTCCATTTACGCCGACAAAAAGAATCACTGTCGGACCATCGGGGTTCTCATTTAATAAGACCGTTTGCGTATCATCTTTCTCATAGATGCGTACCATTTCACTGACAATCGCTTGCTTCACATCTTCAAGATTTGATAATTGTTGTGATTCAATTCGATCTCGGATCGCATCCGTTAAAGCAATTGTCATATTAAAACCAACATCTGCGCTAATAAAGGCTTCTTCTAACTGATCATAAAACTCATCGTCAACCCCGTCAAAACTAGTAAATAATTCCGTTAAACGTTGTGTAAAATTTTTACGGGTTGCTTCAAGCCCTTTATCATACGTATCAAAAACGATTTGTTGCTCTTTTGTTTCAGCTTGTTCGCGAACAACTTTATCTTCACCGGTAAATGCACGACGAATTCGATCGAATAATGACATAAGCTCATCTCCTTATTTTTTGATATAGCGGTAAATTGCGTGCGCGACACCGCTGGCATTATTATTGGTTGTTACCCAGGTGCTCATTGCTTTCACCGCGGGAACAGCATTTTCCATTGCGATACGCACACCACACGATTCAAACATCGGCACATCGTTAAGTTGGTCACCGATGCCCATCATCGCAGTTTGAGGTATATTTAAATCTTTACTTAATACTTGAAGCGCTGACCCTTTATTTATCCCTTTAGGAATAATTTCTATTTGAAAAGGGTATCCTTGAATAATTTGGTAATCTCGAGCAAGTTGCGGATCAAGTTGTTTCAGCTGACGTGCTAAGTGGGCTTCATCAGTCGCAATAACCACTTTGTTAAATTGATGATCCGGTAAAATCTTCTCGTAATCCAATGTCGTAACCGGTGCCGTCGTTACTTTGGTAGTATACCAACTCGGATAACCGTCCGGATATTTTAAAGGTTCATAAACCCACTCGTTATCGATAAGATTGACTGGTAAAGCGAGACGCTCTCCTTCAACAATCCAACGTTGAACATCATCATAACTCAAGGGGTAATCATAAAGTAATTGGCCCGATTGAGCATTACGAATCTGTCCACCATTAAAATTAATCATCACATCATTCGGTTGAATCGGAAGTTGCTCGATAATCGTCCGGGCGGATTGATACGGCCGTCCTGTACAAATAACGATTTGTACACCTTGACTTTGCGCCCATTGGATAGCTTTTAAATTTTCCTCGGGAATATGCCCGTAATCATTCACTAAAGTTCCATCAATATCAATTGCGATTAGTCTAATCATTTTTTCAACCCTATCTTTTGCAATGAATTTATTATAACAAATGTTTGCTCTTTCTTCCATCTTATAACAACGCACTTGCTTTTCAAAGCATTCATAAACAATGGTATTTCAGTGACTTATTTCATTCTGGGGAAATAAAAAGCTTGGCAGTCTCCCGCCAAGCCGCTAATGATTAAATTTTGACGATGAATATGATTATTCACTATCTCGATGATCTAAGGTTACCGTTGCTAACTTGGAGACACCGGATTTTTCCATCGTAACACCATAGAGTCGGTCGGCACTTTCCATCGTTCCTTGTCGATGCGTAACGACAATAAATTGTGTATCGTGAGTAAATTCACGAATATAGCTTCCGTATCGTACGACGTTCGCATCATCTAAAGCAGCCTCCACCTCATCTAAAATAACAAATGGCACAGGTTTTACTTCTAAGATTGCAAATAACAAAACAATCGCGGTTAATGCGCGTTCCCCACCTGAAAGCAAAGCTAAACTTTGTTTCTTCTTACCAGGGGGCTGGGCAATAATATCGACACCCGTGGTGAGTAAATCATCTGGTTGTGTCAATTGAAGTGAAGCATGCCCACCTGCGAATAGCTTTTGGAACGTCTTTTGAAATTGTCGATCTATCTCTTCAAAGGATTGAGCAAAACGCGTCACGACCTCATGGTCCATTTCTTGCATCGTTTGGGTCAATTGCTCCATCGCCATTAATAAGTCATCACGTTGATGCGTTAAATTATTATAACGAGCACTTAATTCATCCCAATCATCAATTGCTTGCAAATTTATCGGTCCTAAACGATGAATTTGTTGACGTAATCGTTTCACTTGATCACTTAAATCTTCTGGAATATTCACAACTTGTTCCTCAATAAGCTCTTTAGCCATTTCATAGGTTAATTGGTATTCTTCATTCAAATGATTTAAGTGTTGATCGATGGTCGTTTGATGCTGTTCAATTTGAGTTTCAACTTGAACTTGCTTTTGGAACATTTTTTGTTGTATTTTTACAACCTCTTCCCGTTCCACTTCTAGGGTTTCTAATTGTGCTTGTTGATCCACTTTTTGTTGCTTATATTTTTCAAGTTGTTGCTCATCTTCTTTAAGTAGTGCATCCAGTTGCTGAATTTTTGTTTGCAGTTGTTCAATCTGTTCGGCATAATCCGATTGCTGATTGCGGTGTACTTGTTGCTGTTTGACACTCGCTTCTTTATTTGCATGTCCTTCTGCCTGTTGCAATTGCATTGTTTTAATACGTTCTACTAACTGCTTTACTTCAACTTCTAAGACAGCTAATTTTGTATGTAACGATTGACTCTGTTGATTCAGTTGTTTAAGATGCGCTTGCTTTTCACCTTCATCAAATTGAAGTTGCTTTAACAATGCTTGCTGTGATTCCAATGTTTGTTCGACTTGTTCTAATTGTCCTTGGGCTTTTGTAACTTCTTCTTGATAGGTCACTAATTCTTCTTCAATATCTTGACGTAAATCTTGTTGAATCGCCAATTGATTTTGTTTTTGAAGTAACATTGTTTCTTGTTCCTTAATCAATCGGTAAACTTCATTAGATTGTTCCACAATCTGTCGATTCTTCAATTGATACTCTGATTGTTGCGTCATCGATTGCTGATACTTCTTGGAGAGTGTGTGCTTCTGTTGATTTAACTTCACCACATTCTCTTCAAGTCCCGCTAATTCTTTAGCTAACTTGTCAATTTGGTTTTGCCGCGATAACATCGATTCACTCTGACGTTGAGATTTCCCTCCTGTTACCGAACCACCCGGCATCAGTACATCTCCGTCTAAGGTCACTATTTTTACTTGATGACGGGTCGATTGCGCTAATTTTTGCGCTTCTTTAAGTGAGTTAGCAATCACCGTCCCACCAAGTAGATGCTCTGCAATGATTCGATTTGCAGGTTCGACATGAATTAGCTCACTAGCAATGCCGATATAACCTGGTTGGTTTTCAATTTGAGCCAAATGTGATTTAGAGACGTATTTGGGCTTAATATTTGTACGCGGCAAGAACGTTGCGCGTCCAGCTTTTTGTTGGGTTAAATATTGAATCGCTTGCCGTGCAGCACGATCGTCTTGCACGACAATACTTTGCATACTACTTCCCAATGCTGTCGAAATAGCCAGGTCAAATTGCTCAGCTACTCGTATTAAGTCCGCAACCGTCCCCTCGATCCCAGTAAGTACATGGCGCTCATTCATCACAGCGCGAACGCCTCCATAATACCCAGCATAATTGTGCTGTTGATCGAGTGCATGTTGATACTGTTGTTCTTTGCGATAACGAAGATTTTCCGCTTCTTGCAGCTGCTTGGTTAATTGCTCTTGTTGCCAATGTAATTTCGTCACTTGTTGATCGATATCTATCTGGTTCGATTGAATCTCAGATTGTAGCTGCTCGATACGCTTTGCATCTGATTCGTAATCTTTCTTTTGCGAATCGATCTGGTCAATTTCAAGTTGGATTGCGTCAATTTGATCTATTACTTGTGGTAGACGTTGTTTCAAGCGCTCAATTGTCAATTGATTTTGATTCACAATATTTTTTGCTTGTGCTTGATCTTGAAAAAGGGCTAGTATTTCTTCACGAATATCTTCACTTTGATGTTGACTTAACGATTGAAATTGTTCTAATCGCTCTTTCACTTGATCCAATTGAGCTTGTACTTCTTGGCATTGTTGTTGTTTTGTTTCTTTTTCAGCTTCAGTCGCTTTTAATTGTTCCGCTAATACTTCCAAGTTGGTTTGATTTTGTTGAACGGATGATAGATTAAGTTCCAATTGCTCAATCGAATACGATAAATCACGTTGCAATAATCGTTCGTCTGAGCGATATTGTTCCATCTCTTGCCAGTGGCGTCGCTGAGTCAGATTGATTGCATCCACCGCTGTTTCATCTTCGTTCATTTGTTGTTTAATCTGTTGAATCGATGTTAAAAGTGATTCATCTTTTTGCGAATGATTGTCAATTTCATGTTGGATTTCTACTAATCGTTTCGTTAATTCTTCAGAGCGCTGCTCACTCGTTTCAATTTGTTGAGTAAGTAGGGTGACTTCCCATTGTTTTAATTGCTCTGCCGTTGCAAGGTATTTTAACGCATTTTTGCGCTGAGATTCCAGTGGCGCAAGTTGCTGTTCAATCTCATAGATAATGTCTTTCAAACGACTTAAATTATCCTCAGACTTTACTAATTTACGCTCTGCTTCTTGCTTTCGATATTGATATTTTTGGACGCCGGCCGCTTCTTCAAAGATAACGCGTCGTTCTTCGGGTTTACTTAAGAAGATTTGTTCGACTTGCCCTTGGGAAATAATAGAAAAGCTGTTTTTCCCAAGTCCTGAATCAAGTAACAAGTCCACAATATCTTTTAGTCGAACCCGTTCTTGATTAATATAATAGAAACTATCTCCATTTCGATTATAACTTCGCGTTAAACTAATCTCACTAAAATCATAATCCAAATAGCGATCTTCATTATTTAAAACAACGGTCACTTTTGCAATATTAACGGGCTTTCGGTCAGCAGTACCATTGAAAATAACATCTTCCATTCGATTCCCGCGTAAACTTTTAATGGATTGTTCCCCTAGAACCCAACGAACAGCTTCCGTAAAGTTACTTTTTCCACTTCCATTCGGGCCGACGACCGCAGTTAAGCCTTGATCAAATTCAATAATGGTTTTATCTGCAAATGACTTAAATCCCGTCATTTCAACTCGACTTAAATACATAATTCACCTCCTTATTTTAATCTAACTTGGCCAGTGCTGCTTGAGCCGCTGCCATTTCAGCTTTCTTCTTGCTGAGTCCGGTACCTTCGGCTACTAATTCTTGATTAATATACAGTCCCATCGTAAATTGTTGATGATGTGCTGGACCAGACTTAGCTAACTCATGATATTCGATTAAGACAGCTCCTTGTTGTTGCAGACGTTCTTGTAGCAATGTCTTATAATCTTTATTAATCAGCTTCAACCAATTTACATGGTCTTTCAATAATTCTTGATGCAAAAAATCACGAACTACCCCTAACCCTTGATCTAAGTAGAGAGCACCTAATAGTGCTTCTAAGGCATCTGAAAGTATCGAATCGCGCTCCAAGCCACCACTTTTGAGTTCTCCGCGTCCTAACTTTAAATAATCTGGTAAATTGAGTTGACGAGCCAGTCGTGCTAAACTCGGTTCTCTAACGAGTTGGGCTCGCATTCTAGATAACTCTCCCTCAGCCAAATTAGGGTATTGTTGATATAAGAACTCACTGACAATAATTTCAAGCACTGCATCGCCTAAAAACTCCAATCGCTCATTGGAAGCTAACTTCCTTCGACGATGTTCATTCACAAATGACGTATGTTGCATCGCTTGATCAAACAGTTTCACTTGACGAATGGTTATTGCTAATTTTGAGTTAAGATTGTTAATTAATGGATTCATTCAATCCCTCCTTTCCGTCTCATCATTATAGCATAGATACGGATATTTCCTAGAATTTCACTTTAAAAAACAGCACAAAAAACAGGCTCTTCCGAGCCTGTCATAAAAAATGGAGATTAAATTATTCAGCTACACGCTCATCAGATAGTAAGTAGATTTCACTCCACTTCAAATCACTACCGATTTGAACATCCCAATGAGATACACGTTTGTTAACAGCTGTTAAGTTATAACGGAATAATGTTGGAATTGCTGGTAACTCTTCCATCATATATTCTTGCCAGTTATGGAATGCTTCAGTACGGAATTCTTCGTCGAATGACTTATCAGAAGCAATATCTGCTAATAATTTGTCGTTCTCTTCCGTTGCCCAACGAAGCATATTGAATTTTGCTTTACGTCCCCATAATCCAGCTGGGTTAGGGTCTCCACCTATACCAAATGCTGCTTGATACACCATAATTTCAGGATCATCACTTTCTACACGATCATAGAATGCGTTCATATCGTGTAATTGACCATCAAGCAACTCGATATCAATACCGATATCTCTCCATGATTGGATATAGTATGTTGCGATTGGTTCTGAAACTTCAGCTCCAGACATCGAAGCGAAGGTTAATTTTAATGGTTCTCCTTCTGGCGTCTCAACGAATCCGTCACCATCTACGTCAACGAATCCGGCTTCTTCTAAGATTTGTTTCGCTAATTCAGGGTTATATTCTGGCACTTCAATATCTTGATTCCAGTAAGCAGTGAAGTTTGGTGTAATGAATGAGTTGGCCGCTTGACGTAAGCCATGGTAGAAACGTGTAGCAATTGCGTTGTTGTCAATTGCGTGAGCCATTGCTTGACGGATTGCTTTGTTAGAAAGTGGAAGTGTTTCGTCGTACTTCACTTCACCCGCTTCACCATCCCAAGTACCTTGCTTGAATCCGATATAGGTAAATGCGTTATCAATGGTACCTAAAATATCGATGTTGGTTGCGTCTTTATAAGTTTCATATTGATCTGCAGGAAGTGACGCGATATCGTAGTTACCTGCTTTAATTTCTTGAATAACGTTCGTCGCAGCTACAACTTCAACGGTTACGTTATCGATGTTTGGACGCCCTTCATACCAGCCATCAAATGCAGAGTAAGTTACCGCTTCACCTGGTACAACACGGTCAACTTTGAACGGACCGAAACCAACTGGTGTACTACGTACATATTCGCTGTCTTCTAATTCACCGACTGGAATTTCACCTAAAATATGTTCAGGCTCCATATAACCTGAGATTCCACCACCAGCTTGTAACATTGAGTTTGATACACTCTTATAGTGAACAATTAATGTATAGTCATCAACACGCTCAAGACCAGAAATTTCCTCTGCATCTCCTGCATGGTACTCTTCCATACCGACAACGTTCATGTAGTCTTCACCGTAACGAACGCCTGTATAATCTGGGTGTCCAATGACATAGTATGGGAAGATAACGTCATCAATCGTAATTGGTTCACCATCATGCCATGTGTGTCCTTCAGGAATCGTTAATTTTACAGTTTTTGCTTCTGGGTCAAACTCAACATCTGCAAAACCTGAGTTATCAATCGTGAAGTTTTCATCATAACCTAAAATTCCTGGGTTAAAGTAATTAATCAAGGTTGCATCAGAGTTATTTGAATAAAGCATGTTGTTTAACACACCTTCGAATGGTGTTCCTACCATCGCAACTTTTAATTCGCCACCTTCGATTGGCTCTCCTTCACGGATCACTTCACTCTCGAAGCTTAATACTCCCTCTTCAGTCTCCTCTGCTGTAACAACGTGCGCAACAGGTTGTGCGAATACCGTAGATAATACAGCTGCTGTACTTGCTAAACCAAATACTTTTTTAAATGACTTTCTCATTAGATAACCTCCATTTTTATTTTGGTATGAAATAAGATAATTCCTTTTCCTCAACCAACACTTTATTAACTGTTTATGAGACATAATCAATCGCAAATGCGCATGACTATCCTGTCTCCTAAACGTTATAGCCATTGTAACATCTTGAAAATTAGAAATCAACCTATTTTTTTAATTTTAATCTTAATAATCTCACTTTAATTTCAAATACCATTCATTTTATTCATCGTATCGCCATTTCGCTAACATTTTATTATATTCAGAATTTAAAAAGAGGTATACAAAAACACCCTCGCTATGAGGGTGTTAAATGAAGTGATTATTCAGCTACTGGGGAGTCAGCTAATAGTTTAATTTCTGACCATTCTAAGTCGTTACCGACTGTAGTATCCCAGTTACTTACACGGTTATTAACCGCAGTTAAACTGTAGCTATAGAATGTTGGGAAGCAAGGGATTTCTTCAATCATATACGCTTGCCAGTCATAGAAAGCTTTTTGACGAACTTCTGGATCGAAAGCATCTGGAGAGTTGATTGCTGCTAACAACTTATCATTCTCTTCCGTTCTCCAGCGATACATATTGAATCCAGCATTCGGACCGTAGAATTGAGTTGGGTTTGGATCCCCACCTGTAATCCAGCTCGCTGCGAAGACATCAATATCCGGGTCGTCTGCTTCTAGACGATCGTAGAAGTTGTTCATGTCTAATAATTGACCATCAACTAACTCAACATGAATACCCACATCTGCCCAGCATTGTAAGTGGTATTGAGATAATGGCTCAGCAATTTCTCCACCAGACATGAAGGCATATTTTAATGTGAATGGATTTCCATCTAAGTCCTCAACAAATCCGTCTCCATCTTTATCTTCAAATCCAGCTTCAGCTAAGATTTCTTTAGCTTTCTCTGGGTTATAAGAATATCCTTCTTGATCGAAGTTATGATAATCCTTGAAGAATGGTGGAATATGTGAGTTCGCTGGTTGACGTAATCCATAGAAGAATCGTTCAGATACTGCTACGTTATCAATCGCATAAGCCATCGCTTGACGGATTGCTTTATTCGATACAATACGGCTGTCGTCATATTCTACTTCAGATTTTTCTGCATTCCAAGTACCCATTTGGAATCCAGTATATGAATACCAGTTGTCTACACTACCAGCAATTTGGAAGTTTGTAGGATCTTGGTATTGTTCCCATTGGTTAGCTGGTAATGACGCGATATCGTAGTTACCTGCTTTAAGTTCTGCAACCACGTTAGTCGGGCTCACACGCTCAAGAAGAATCTCATCGATTGCTGGACGTCCACGGTAATACTCATCGAATGCTTCGTATACTACCGCTTCACCAGGAGTGATTGATTTAACTTTGAATGGGCCAAATCCAACTGGATTTTGACGAACTGCATCTGAGTCTTCAAGGTCAGCAACAGGAATATCTTCTAAGATATGTTTTGGTTCAATATAGTTACATACTGCCCCACCTGCTTGAAGCATTGAGTTACTGAACTCTTTATAGTGGATGACCATCGTGTAATCATCGACACGCTCAAGACCTTCAATCTCTTCTGCATCGCCATTGTGATACTCTTCCATACCAATAACGTTTGTGAAGTAATCTCCATAACGAATACCTGTATAATCAGGATGACCGATAACATAGTAAGGGAAGATTGCATCATCAATCGTAATCGGCTCACCATCATGCCATACGTGACCTTCAGGAATTGTGATCTTAACAGTCTTCTCTTCTTGGTTGAACTCTACATCCGCAAAACCAGAGTTGTCAATCGTATAGTTCTCATCGAATCCGTAAAGACCTGGGTTGATAAAGTCTACAACCGCCGCGTCTGAAGAGTTGGTCCATAACATATTATTAAGTAAACCAGCCCAAGGAGTATCAGATACGAACGCAAACTTAAGCGTACCGCCTTCGATTGGCTCTCCTTCATTTTCGATAACTTGTGGGAATTCAACAGTCTCAGCGTTAGCAACTTGTGTTACCGTCCCACTGATTGCAGCTGAAATCGCAAAACCAACTGTGAACATTGATAAAGCTTTCTTCAATGATTTCTTCATATTCTTCCTCCATTTATTTATGATACATTCATTGTAATCGTTATCAGTAGAAATTGCAAGCCTTTTCTTTACATTTTTTCATACTTTAGTCTACATTTTTTCAAATACTATAAAAATAATGAATCGCATAGAATAAAAAACAAGAGACATTTCTGCCTCTTGATAAAATCAATTATCCACGACGTTGACGTGAGTCAGCTGCACGCTGGAATGCTTGTCCCATATAGTTAATACTTAACATTAAAACTAAGATAACCAATACCGCTGGTAACCAAACCCATGTTTTATTTTGAATAACGTCTGGGTTGTTAGCTGCTGCGATCAACGTACCTAATGATGGTGTTGCTGCTGGAAGACCGAATCCTAAGAAAGAAAGTCCTGTCTCAATCCCGATATTCCCTGATAAACCTAACACTAAGTTTGTAATAATAATCGAACTTAAGTTAGGCATCACTTCACCAAACATAATCTTCCAGTCCGGAGTTCCCATTGTTTTAGAAGCACTTACGTAATCTAATGAGGCTTCACTTAAGGTAACGGTACGGAAGAGACGCACCCCGCCTGCCCAATAAATGGAAGACAAGATTAAAATTAATGAAATTGCGTCAAATCGACGAATAATTTGAGTAATAACAATGATTAAAATAATTGGCGGTAAGATAATGATGAAGTCAACAATACGCATCATAATATCTTCTACCCAGCCACCATAGTAACCAGCCATAATTCCTAAAATAATCGAAATGGTTGTTGTAATAATGGTTACTGAGAAACCAATAAATACTGAGTTACGGGTTCCGATAATTAGTAGTGATAAAATATCACGACCACCATCATCAGCCCCTAAAATATAGCCATTTTGTCCTGGTGGTGTAAAACGTTCGAACACATCCACTCGAGTTGCTGCATCATGGTCTACCACGAGGGCACCTACAAACGCAACGAGCAAGACCGTAATAAAGACAATTAAAGCAGTAATTGCGACTTTATCTTTCGCAAATTCACGTTTAATGACCTCAAACCCCATCGGAGGAATAGCTTCTTTGTCAACTTGTTCTAGAACTTTTTCTTCAGTTGGTAATCCTTGATTAATTTCTGCCATGATCTATCTCCTCCTTCTAGTTAATTCTAATTCGTGGGTCTACGAAGATCATAATAATGTCTGACAATAGAGTCCCTAATAAGGTCATTGTACCAAATAATAGAACTAACGCTGTCATAACGGTAAAGTCACGCGTATTAATTGATGTGATGAATAATTGTCCCATTCCTTGATAAGTAAAGATGGTCTCAGTAATAACTGAACCAGAAATCAATCCAGTAATGGTATATCCCATTCCTTGTGCAATCGGTAAGATTGAGTTACGGAAAATATGACGGGAATAAATCTTATCCATTGGTACCCCTTTAGAACGGGCTGTACGAACATAGTCTTGTGTCTTCGCATCAATAACCGATGTACGTAAATATTGAACCGTACCGGTTGTACTTAGTACCCCCATAGTGAAGGCCGGAAGAATCATATGGTAGAATCTTGACAAGGCTGCTTCGAACGTACCTGGTGTAACACCTGCAGAAATTGTTCCTCGAGTTGGGAACCAACCTAATGAGTATCCAAATGCCCATAAGAATAATAGACCTAAAACGAATACAGGCACTGAATATGTAATAAAGTTATATAAGTTTACAAAGCGGTCAAATGCGGTATTTTGGTAACGCCCAGCATATAACCCCATTGGTAAGGCAATTGAGTATGAGATAATAACGGTTAATAGTGATAACCAAAGTGTTGGCCAAATACGAATCCCAATAATTTGAGTAACTGGCATTTTATGGTTCCAGCTTCGACCGAAATCTCCGTGTAAAATTTTGCCTGCCCAGTCTAAGTAGCGTTCGTGAACAGGTTTATTCAAACCTAATCTCTCACGCATGGCTTCAATTTGTTCGGCTGAAATCGTTGGGTCAATTAACCCTGTCAGCGCATCCCCAGGCATTAAGTCTGCAAGTAAGAATACTAAAATACTTAAAATAACAATTTGGGGAATCATTAAAACTAAACGTCTAAGAATTGTTTTCCACATGGATTATAACCCTCCTTCTACTATTTGAGAGACATCTCTCAACGCTACGGAGTGATGATCGTTAATTGGCTTAAGATCGAACACTCGGCCATTTTCATCGAAATACTTCGCGTTATTTTGTTGGTATTCTTTTTCAACGCGAATCCGCTCAATTTTGTGCTCTTCACGATGGTTTGGATCCATCTGTGGAATTGCTGAAAGCAAGCGTTTCGTGTAAATGTGTTGAGGGTTTTTGTAAATCTCATCTGCTTTACCTAACTCAGTGAAGCGGCCACGATACATAATGGCGATATCGTCACACATATGTTTAACGACCCCTAAGTCATGCGAGATGAATAAATAACTGATGTTATATTCTTCTTGAATCGTCTTCATGAAGTTCAATACTTGAGCTTGTACGGATAAGTCTAGCGCTGATACCGGCTCATCGGCAATCACTAGTTCTGGGTTTAAGGCTACTGCTCGAGCAACCCCAATCCGTTGACGTTGTCCCCCAGAGAATTGGTGTGGATATTTTAACAGAACATCTTCAGTTAATCCTACAATCTCAAGCAACTCAACAATCTTACGACGTTCTTCCTCAGGTGTCATATTGGTAAAGTTACGTAAAGGCTCTGCCATCACGTCCAAGATACGTTTTTTAGGGTTAAAACTTGACATCGCATCTTGGAAAATCATTTGAACGTTTTTACGGTAATCTGAACGACGTTGACGTGCTTCTTTCGACACATCTTTTCCGTTATAGAAAATTTGACCGTCCGTTATTTTCTCTAAACCAATAATTGCTTTACCGATGGTTGATTTACCAGAACCAGACTCACCAACAAGCCCATAGGTCTTACCACGTTCAAAACTCATGCTCACCCCATCCACCGCATAGACGTAGTCTGTAATGCGGTTGAAGAATCCACTACGGATTGGATAGTGAACTTTTAAATCTTTTACTTCTATTAATCCACTCATTTATTATGCCTCCTCTGGGAAGTAGAAATGCTCATGACATGTACAACGTACCCAATGATCTTCTCCAACTTGATGAAGTACTGGATTAGCTTCATGCGCTTCTGCTGGAATCCAAGGAATACGATGTGCGAAACGACATCCTTCTCTTGGTAAGTTCGTAATTGAAGGAACTACCCCTTGAATTACGTGCAAGTGACCTTTTTCATCCACTAAGTCATTTGATTGTGGAATTGATCTTAAGAGTGAGCGCGTGTATGGGTGTTTTGGATTGTTAAACAATTCATGAACTGGTGCAATCTCAACGAATTGGCCTGCGTACATTACTCCAACACGGTCTGCAGTTTCAGCAACTACCCCGAGGTCATGCGTAATTAAAATAATACCAGATTCTGTTTCTTCTTGAATTTCATTTAATAAGTCAAGAATTTGAGCTTGAATCGTCACGTCTAAAGCCGTGGTTGGCTCATCTGCAATAATAATATCAGGTTTACATGCTAGGGCAATCGCAATAATAACACGTTGTCTCATTCCTCCAGACAACTCGTGTGGGTATTGTTTTGCCATTCGTTTTGGATTCGCAATCCCAACTTGGTCTAATAATTCCAATACACGTTGTGAACGTTGTTGAGCATTTAATTTTGTATGGTAAACCATAGGCTCAGCAATTTGGTCTTCAATTGTCATCAACGGGTTTAATGATGCCAATGGGTCTTGGAAAATCATTCCAATCTCATCCCCACGAATCTTAAGGAAATCTTGCTCAGTAAAGTCTAAAAGATTTTGTCCTTTATAAATAATTTCGCCCGATTGACGTGTATTTTTAGGGTCGTGTAAGCCCACAATTGACGTTGCTAAAGTACTCTTACCGCACCCAGACTCCCCTACAATTGCTAGCTTTTCATTACGACGTAATTCGAAGGAAACACCATCAACCGCATTAAAGTAACTATCTTTAATACGGAAACCTGTATGTAGGTCTTTCACTTCTAATAGAATATCCTTTTTCTCCATTTTTTAGCCTCCGATGTCATTTAGAGTTTTCCGTTTGCACTATGCTCCTTTGAGCTCTTCAATATAATCAATGGCATCTGCGATATTGTTCAACTCCCCAATTCGATCATCATCAAACTGAATGTCAAATCGATCTTCAATATCCATCACAAGTTCAACGACATCCAAAGAGTCTGCGCCTAAATCATCAAATGTCATTGACGGAGCGACTTTTTCCTCTTCGACACCAAAACGCTCAACGATCATATCTCGAACAACCGTATAGGTTTCTGAATTTTCGTTCACTTGCTCACCTCCGTTTATTGAAATATTTTGCAACATGTATCTTATATAATACAAATTAATCTCTCATTTGTCTATAACAAATTTGGGGTAGACCCCCGTTTAGAAAGCGTTTCACACGCTATGCTCAATGAGACTATTTTTTCTAATCTTTATTTAATCTGAGAAATAATCCGTAATTTGGACCACCGCATGGCTTTCAATGACATGAATAGATTGACGAATTGCGTTAGTGTATGCTTCTTCATCAGCGGATCCATGTGCTTTTATAACGGGTGCTTTTACTCCTAAGAGAACGGCTCCTCCTTGCTTAGAATCGTCTAAGTTTTCAAGAGCGTTTTTTAATGGATTTTTAATTAAAAATGCACCGACTTTTGTTGATAAACTCCCCGACTTGAAAGTGCTTTTCAATAATGAGACGAGTGCTTTGACCGTACCTTCTAAAGTTTTTAAAATGGCATTGCCGGTAAATCCATCAGTCACAGCAATATCAATTTCTCCGTTTAATAAATTTTTAGCTTCGATATTGCCAACAAAGTGGATCGAATCGAGTTCGCTAAGTAATGTATAGGCTTCTTTTGATAATTGACTCCCTTTTGATGCTTCCGTTCCATTGTTAATAAGCCCTACACGTGGACGTTCTATATTTAACACTCGGCGTGCATAAACATTTGCCATCACTGCAAATTGTTGAATATTAATTGGTTTTGTATCTGCATTGGCTCCCGCATCCATTAAGATTAGGTGAGGATGCTCCGAACTGATCGTTGGAATGACCGGCATCAAACCAGGACGATCAATTCCCGGAATACGACCTACAATTAGTAATCCGGCAGTCAATAGCGCTCCTGTACTGCCAGCAGACAGTAATACATCCGCTTCGCCATCTTTTACCGCACGGGCTGCTTTAACCATTGAGGATTCTTTTTTCGTTCGTACTGCCCGTACAGGATCATCTTCGTTATCAATTATTTCATCGCAGTGAATTACCTCGATTCGTTGATCCGTTCGAATGAGCGGTGTGATCTTTGTTTGATCTCCATACACTTTAAATTGTACTTGTGGATATTTATCGATGGCTTGGTTTACTGCTTGAATTGGAACTTGTGGCGCATGGTCTCCACCCATCGCATCAATTGCAATTGTTATCATCGTATCTTCCTTTCTATAATTTCATTTCATTTGCTTCAACTAACCGATCTAATCGCCCTCTTGCCTGTGGAGTGATTGGTTGTTGACCGGATAAAATTTGTTCAACATCTTCTTTCGCTACTCGGTATATATGTTGGTCTTCAATTAAGTTAGCATAGTAAAAATCTGGTAACCCACTTTGGGATATTCCGAGGACATCTCCCATCCCTCGTAAAGCCATATCCGCTTCACTAATCAAAAATCCATCAGATTGTTCTGCCATAATTTGCATTCGTTGTTTACCAGCGTCTGTCTTAGGGTTGGCAATCAGATAACAATAACTTTGCCATTGCCCTCGGCCGACCCTTCCCCTTAACTGGTGTAACTGACTGAGACCAAATCGCTCAGCAGATTGAACGACCATCACAGTAGCATTACTTACACTCACACCGACTTCTACCATTGTCGTTGCAATGAGGATATCTATGTGATGACTTACAAAACCTTCCATTGTTTCCCGCTGGCTTTCCTTATCTAATTGCCCATGTAAATAGCCGATTCGATATTGAGGAAATTGGTCAGCCAACCGTTGTGCAACGGACTGAACGCTCTCCACCTCTTCTAACGCATCAGAGGGATTAATTAGCGGCAGTACATAATAGACTTGGTGCCCTTTAGATAACTGTTCATGAATTCGCTGATAAACACGATTAATTTGGTTTTCTTGAATCCATTCAGTCTGAATGGGTAAGCGACCCTGTGGCATTTGATCAATCGTAGATACCGCCATCCCTTGATAGATAGCTTGTGCTAACGTTCGTGGTATGGGTGTAGCCGTCATCTGTAAAATATTGATCGTCACTTCTTCAGGTCCTTTAGCCATCAGTGCATGACGTTGATTAACGCCAAAACGGTGTTGCTCATCGATTATTGCTAACCCAAGTCGTTTAAATTGAACACTATCTTGAATTAATGCATGGGTCCCTATAACAATTTGACACTCTCCTGAAGCTATCGCTTGTATTACGCGTTCTTTTTCTGAACGTTCCATCGAGCTCACAAGAAGTTTTGCCTGAAATCCATAGGATTGGAATAATTGATTAAAGCTTTCCACATGTTGACGCGCTAAAATTTCTGTAGGAACCATCAAAGCCGCTTGTAAGTCATTCGATAAGGTCTCAATCATCGCCAAGAATGCAACAATCGTCTTTCCACTACCCACATCCCCTTGCAACATTCGACGCATTGGATAAGGTTGATACAAATCATGCATAATTTCATCCAAAGCTTGCTGCTGAGATGAAGTTAGTTCGAAAGGTAAGGATGCTTGAATTTGGTGCCTACGATTTGTTCGATCTAAATATTGAACACTTGGATATTTCTCCCATTGTTCAGCCTGATTCATCAAACGCCATTGATACAAGAAGAATTCTTGATAGATGATCTTGCGTTCCGCTTGATGATAATGCTCAGCACTCTTAGGAAAATGCATTCGATATAGCGCTTGATTCAGTGGCATTAGGCGATAAGCAAGATTTAAAGATTCCGGTAATATTTCTGGAATATCTTTACCATACAGCTCGAACGCTTGATAGACTGACTTTGAAATTAAAGACTGGCTTAATCCTTTGACCGTTGAATATATCGGTTCTAAATCGTTCGTATGGCTGCGTTGAATGATTTTCATTCCCATTAAAGTCTGACGGCTTTGTTGCCACTTCCCTAGAATGGCCACTTGATTCCCCAATTCAAGTTGTTTCACTAAATAAGGTTGATTAAAGAACACAACCGTAATTAAAGTTTGCGAGTCAACGGCTAACCTACATGATAGACGACTTTTGCGACGTCCATAGTAGCTTACAACAGGATCAGAAATAATCTTTCCTTTAAGAACTACTTTCTCTTGGTCGAGAATCGTCTCGATATCTCGCTCTTGAATATTTTCATAACGAAATGGAAAATGGAATAGTAGGTCTTGAATCGTTTCAATATTTAATTGTTTAAACCGTGCCAAAGACGCAGGGCCGATCCCTTTAAGTTGCTCAATGGATTCCATCCAATCCACACTATCATCCTCCTTATCCTATGAAAAAAAGGGGCGCGAGGCCCCTCATAAAATGACTACTCTACTGACATAATATAATTATAAACTGGCTGATTGCCTTCAACTACTTCAAATTCAATATCTGAGTATTGTTGGCTTAAGCGTTGAATTACATCATTAACTTCGTTTCCATCGCCCTCTTCACCAATGTAAATCGTCACAATCGAACTAAATGTATCGATCATTTGATCTAACGTATGGTAGAGTGCTTCCGTTAAGTCCTGATCAACCAACTCAATTTGATCATCAATTAATCCCATATAATCGTCTTTATGAATATCAATATCATTAATTTGCGTGTCACGAATCGAATAAGTAATCTGACCAGTCTTCACTTGCTCCATCATTTCAAGCATCATTTCCTGATTATCTTCTAAGGTTGCTTCTTCGTTATAAACTAACATGGCACTGACTGCTTGAGGAATACTACGTGTTGGAATGACCACAACAGGTTGATCAATCAACTCTGAGACTTGCTCGGCTGCCATAATGATATTTTTATTGTTTGGCAAAATAATATATTTATCGGCTTTCACAGTCTCAATCGCCTTAACAAAATCTTCCGTCGAAGGATTCATGGTCTGGCCTCCAGATAAGACGATATCCGCTCCAATCGACTCAAATAATTGATGCATTCCTTCACCAGCCGCTACCGTAATTACTGCCGTTGGTTTACTTAAAATCATCGCTTGATCATCTACGGTCGGTTGGTCTGGACGACTTGCTTGGTGCTGACGATCAATCTCTCGGACTTGCTCACGCATATTGTCCACTTTAATTTTAATTAACTCACCGAACTGCTGTCCGAGTTGCATAATTTCTCCAGGATTCTCAGTATGAATATGGACTTTAATAATCTCATCATCCGCAACGACTAATAACGAATCTCCACGAGTATTTAATGTTTCGCGAAACTGTTCCGTATCAAATGTTTGATCTGTGGTAGCAAAATCTGGGTCAATGCGTACCATAATCTCCGTACAGAATCCATAGGTAATATCATCCATTGAAAGTGGATGCTCTTCCTCATTATTAAAAATTGCATGCGTAAGTTGTGGTGCTGCTTCATGAACTTCCTCTGATTCATCTTGGAGTGACTCACCAGTCAAGCTCTCTAGGAAACCTTCATAAATACATAATAAACCTTTCCCACCACTATCAACCACACCAACTTGTTTTAGAACAGGCAATAGATTCGGCGTGTTGTCTAAAGAACGGCGTGCTCCTTCAACAATTGCTTCCATAATCTCAACAATATTATCGGTTGATTGTACCGCATGTTCTCCAGCCAAAGCCGATTCACGGGCAACCGTTAAAATTGTTCCCTCTACAGGTTTCATCACCGCTTTATACGCTGACTCTACCCCTCCCGAGAAGGCACTCACAAAACCTTCAGCATCTAATGTTTCAAGATGCTCAATTGCTTTACTAAACCCACGGAAAATTTGTGATAGAATTACCCCAGAGTTACCACGCGCTCCCATTAGAAGCCCTTTTGCTAGAGATTGAGCTAACTCACCCACATGATCGCTCACTGTTTGGGTTAACTTTTCATTTCCAGACGTGAACGTCATATTCATGTTCGTTCCAGTATCCCCATCTGGAACAGGGAATACATTTAACGAATCGACTAAATCTTTATTACGCGTTAAATTATTCGCGCCACTTTGAATCATTTTACGAAAATCTTTCGCTGAAAATTGCTTAATTTCCACGATGACATGTCCTCCTCATATCAGTTGAATTAATCAACCTTTACTCCTTGTACATGAACATTTACATAATCTAGTGAAAAACCAAGCAAACGTTCAACATTGTATTTTACTGTTTCTTGAATATTACGACAAATAACTGAAATCTTTGTTCCGTAGGATACTAATATATAGACATCCACTGAAATCAAATTACCATTTTGTTTTAAAACAATCCCTTTTGCGTAATTTTCATTTTTTAAGACTTCAATGAAATTATCTCGAATCAGATTTTTGCTCACCATTCCGACTACGCCATAGTTATCCGTAACTGAAGCTCCAATGACGGTGGCGATTGCATTCAAGTTAATGGAGACTTGGCCATCTTTTGTTGAAATTTGAACTGCCATTGTATTGATCCTTTCTTTCATTTATTCCTCTTCATTTTACCACATTTGGATATAAGATAATAATAAAAATAAAAAAGTGATAGTGTCAAATTATTGTTGGTTTTCCTCTACCATACTTTTATATTTCCCTGAA
>OJKZ01000089.1_pt1 | contig 46849 bp, 45 predicted proteins | sample 1596791 | NCBI WGS metagenome assembly OJKZ01 (sample SAMEA3904677, study PRJEB24821) | metagenome | biome: Builtin; feature: hospital; material: surface | place: USA | collected 2013-06-04 | reverse complement strand
CGGCCGGTAACGTGTGCTACCCAGTCGCAGACCTCGGGGGTGGTCATGCCTTCGAAGTACTTGTCGACCGCGGACTCGCGGACGGTGTCGGGGAACTTTGCGGGCATCGGAATACCTTCCAGCCCTCAACACTCCAACGAAATGTCCGCGCTCCCAAGGGGGCCAAAACGGGGATTACTACAATCCTGTTACTACCATTTGGGTTTTAGCCACGCCCACAACCGCATTTCCCCAGGCTAATTCGCTCGCTCACCGGTATGGAGCGCGAGCCACACGCATGAAAAAACGCCCGCTCCAACCATGTGGTGCGGGCGCTGCAAAAGCTTACTTGCCAAGCTTACGACGCTGAACACGCGTGCGGCGAAGCATCTTGCGGTGCTTCTTCTTGGACATACGCTTGCGGCGCTTCTTAATCACTGAACCCATAAGGTTTCCTCGTTTCTTCGTAGTACGTTCTTGACGTGCCAGCATTCACTCGTGGTGTACGCAATGGGTGTAAGCATACAACCAAGGTGTTTGGCACTCAAAAAGGTTCGGGCAAGGTGAGTGCTATTTATCCGACGTCGTACACGGAGGATTCAAGGTACTCACTGACCGCCGTTTCGTTGACACGGAAGGAGCGGCCGACGCGTACTGCCGGCAGCTCACCCGAGTGCAACAAGCGGTAGACCGTCATCTTGGAGACGCGCATAATTTCGGCGACTTCAGCGACGGTTAAGAACTTGCCTTTATCTTCATTTGCCATTAATTCATAAACCCTTCAGCACGGTCGCGCTGCAGGCTTCCCCTCCTGCAGGACGAAACACGCACGTGCTTCAAACAACCTTATCGTGAACACTGGGCCTAATGCGACTCATGTGCCGATAATTTTTCAAAGTGCCTGGAGAAACACCCCGTATCTGGTGTGAAAGCGGTGACTGCTGTGGCACAACCGGCACAACCGGCGCAACCGGCGCAATCGGCTCAGTACGCTTCGGAGCGCGTCGCGCAGGCGTCGGTGGCGCGGTAGATCGCTGCGCGTAGGCCGGACTCCTCGAGTTCGCGGATCGCGGCGACGGTGGTGCCGCCTGGTGAGGAGACGGCGGCGCGCAGGCCGACAGGGTCGGGGTGCTGGTCCAGGAGCGCTCCGGCGCCGGCGCAGGTTTGGGTGGCCAGTTCCGTAGCGAGGTCCCGGGGCAGTCCGAGGGCAACGCCGGCGTCGATAAGTGCTTCGGTGAGCAGGAAGTAGTAGGCGGGCCCCGAGCCCGAGAGCGCGGTGACGGCGTGCATCGCCTTTTCTGGGACGGCGACGACGCGGCCCGCGGACGTCAACAGCTTTTCGACGGCCTCCCGCTGCTCGTCTTCCACATAGCGGCCGGCGGAGACGGCGAGCACGCCCTTGCCCACGAGCATCGGGGTATTGGGCATCACGCGCATGATGGGGGTGCCCGCGGACGAGATGGCCTCTTCCATGTCGGCGATGTCGACGCCGGCTGCCATCGAGACGAGCACGGTGGGCACCGAGTTGCTCGCGACAGTCTCCGCGATCTCCCCGATCACGTCAATGATCTGGTTGGGTTTGACGCACAGGAAGACAACGTCGGCGTCGGTGGCGGCCTCGACGTTGTCCGTCGTGGCCTGGACGGCGTAGCGCTCGGCGAGCGCCGCCACGCGCTCTTCGGAGCGGCAGGTGGCAATGAGGTGGTGCGGTTCAACCTTTGAGGCGATCAGCCCCTGCAGCAGGGCCTCGCCGATATTGCCAACGCCAATGATTGCGATTTTTTCCATGCACCACACACTAGCGCCACGGGGGCACTGTGGTGGAAAACGCCCTTAGAGCAGGGCCGGGCCGAACGCCATGACCAGGGCGGCAACGCCCGCGAGCGTCATGGTCAGACCATCGCGGCCAGTGTGCATCGCGCGCACACCGAAGACGACGCCCGCAACAGCGGCGGCGCCCAGGATGGCTGCGAGTGCGGTTGCCAGGTTCGCCCAGATCCAGCTGAACAGCATGAACCCGAGCACGCCCAGAACCACGCCGATGAACACGAAGAGCACCAGCATGATGGGGTTGACGGCGCCGTCGTCGGCTTCAGGCTCCACCTTTTCGACGTCCACATCCTCTACATGGTCGTCGTCGAAGAGGTCGAGGCTGTCTTCCTCAGCGGGTTTCTCAGCAGGCTCAGCCTTGGTGCGCTGCGCTGGCTCCTTGGTGTCCTCCACGACGCGGATCTGCGTCGTTTCGTCCTCGGAAGGGCTGGCCTTCGCGGCAGCCGCGGGCGGGTCAACCGGCTTCTCGGCCGCAGGCTTTGCAGCCGCGGGCTCTGCCTTTTCAGCAGCAGGCTTCGCCGGTGCGGGTTCGGCTGGTGCGTCGAGTGGCACGCTGGAGTGCTTCGCTTCGGCCGGGCGGGCGTCGACAGCCTTGAAGGAGCCGGTCAGCTCCGCGACCGAGACGCCGCCTTCCTCCAAGCTGCGGCGTCGGCGGGGACGCTTACCCACGTCCGGGTTGGTTTTCTGGGCCCGGGCGAGGAGCTCCGCAACCGTCAGCTGCTTGTCCTCAGACATCAGTCGTTGTCTCCTTCGTCATCTCCTAAGTCATGCCCTTGGTCGATCCAACGGAGGATCACGCCTTCTCGTAGCGCCCATGGACAGATCTCTAACTTATCAAGCTTAAGCGCTCGCATGGCAGCCTCTGCAACTAGGGCACCCGCAACGATCTGGTGTGAGCGGTCAGCGCTGATGCCTTCGAGCTCCGCGCGGTCGGCTGCGGTCATGCGGGAGATGAACGCGATGAGCTGACGCAGGCCCGGCGCGGTGAGGGTTCGCTTCACGAAAGGCCCAGCTGAGGAGGGTGCAGCGCCGGTTAGCCGAGCGAGGGAGCGGAACGTCTTCGAGGTGCCGACGGCCAGCCCCGCCTCCCCCAGCGCGTGGAACTCGCGGGCGGGCCCGGCGAGTTCGGCGTCGATGTAGTCGCGCAAAAGGTTGATCTTTTTGCGCTCGGGCGGGTCGGATTCGAACCACTCGTGGGTGAGCCGCCCGGCGCCAAGGTCGAGGGACACGGCCAGGTCGGGGCTTTCTTCGGTGCCGGTGGACATCTCCAGGGAGCCGCCGCCGATGTCCAGGTTGGTGATGCGCCCGGCGGACCACCCGTACCAGCGGCGCACCGCGAGGAACGTCAGCCGCGCCTCTTCCTCGCCGGAGAGGACTTCGAGGCGCACGCCGGTTTTCTTCTCAACCTTCTTCAGCACATCCTCGGAGTTCGTCGCCGAGCGCACGGCGGACGTCGCAAAGGCGAGGAACTCCTCGCACTTCAGCTTGCTGCTTAGGCCTGCGGCTTCCCCCACGGCGTCGACAAGCTTGTCGACGCCCCGAGGTTCAATATTGCCCTCGTCGTCGAGGAGTTCGACGAGCCGGAGCGGCTGCTTCCAGTCACTCATCGGGGTGGGGCGGCCACCGCTGCGGGCATCTACCCCCACGAGATGCACCGTATTACTGCCTACGTCTAATACACCTAATCGCACACCCTCAGCGTAGTGCGTCTACGGTGTGTTGGTGTGAATCAACCAGTTTTTCTCGGATTCCCCGCCGAATCCCCCGCCGGCCGCTCGATCCTCGCGGGACGCGAAGTGCCCACCGACTTCCCCCGCGAATGGTTCGTGTTCATGCACCCGGAGGACCCGCTGCACTACTTCAGCATCGACCTGACGTGGGTGGAATCCACCTGGTCCTGCCGGTTCGGCACACCGCAATGCCACGGGATTGATGAGGACTTCTCCGTTGTCGGCTGCTGCATCCACGGCGCGTACCTCTCCGACGAAACGGACCGCGACGACCTCTATAATGCGGTCGCGGAGATGCCTGCGAAGTACTGGCAGCTGCGCCCCCGCGACGTCGATTCCTACATCGCGGCCGCCGACCCCACCATCCTCGAGCCCTGGCTGGAGTGGGACGACACCGAAGAAGAGGACGACGGCCCACACATCAAGACGCGCGTGGTGGATGGCGCCTGCATCTTCGCCAACCGCAACGGCGCCGAGACCGGCCCGGGCTGCTCCCTGCACCAGTGGGCGATGGCGGAGGGCCGCAACATCATCGGCTCCAAGCCGGAAGTGTGCTGGCAGGTCCCGTTTTCCCGGGAGGACTCCTGGGAGGAACGCGCCGACGGCCAGGAGATCCTGCGCACCACCATCGGCGAGTACGACCGGCGCCAGTGGGGTGGCGGCGGCGAAGACTTCGACTGGTGGTGCACCGACGCGCCCGCCTGCCACACCGGCGGCACACCCGTGTGGCAGTCGATGAAGCAGGAGCTACAGCAGCTCATTGGCGAGAAGCCCTACGAGGTCCTCGCCGCGCACTGCGCCGCCCGCGCGAAACTCCCGCGTGAGGCGAAGACCACGCACCCGGCTAGCGATCAGGCCTCGAACTTGTAGCCCAGGCCGCGCACCGTCACCAGCTGCTTCGGCTTCGACGGCTCCTCCTCAATCTTCGAACGCAGCCGTTTGACGTGCACGTCCAGGGTCTTGGTGTCGCCGACGTAGTCCGCGCCCCAGATCATGTCGATGAGCTGGGAGCGTGTGAGCACCCGGCCGGCGTTGCGCATCAGGTACTCCAGCAGGTCGAACTCCTTGAGCGGCATGCGGACTGGTTGGCCGTCGACAAGCACGCTGTGGCGCTCGACGTCCATGGTGACGCGGCCGCCGATGAGTACGTCGCGGCTCGGCTCGTCCTTTTCCTCCGCCGCCGACTCCCCGCCGCGGCGCAGCACCGCCCGGATGCGCGCAATGAGCTCGCGAGTCGAGTACGGCTTGGTCACGTAGTCATCCGCGCCGAGCTCGAGGCCCACCACCTTATCGATCTCCGAGTCACGCGCCGTGACCATAATGATCGGCACCGACGAACTCGCGCGCAGCTTCCGGCACACATCCGTGCCGCTCATGCCCGGCAGCATCAGGTCCAACAGGACAAGATCGACCTCGTTGGCCTCGAACGCCTCGAGCGCCGCCGGGCCGTCGGCCGCCCACACCGTGGAAAAGCCCTCCTTTTCCAGCAGATACGACAGCGGATCCGCCAGGGACTCTTCATCTTCAACGATCAGGATCTTCGTAGACACGGTTAGGGAAACCCTCCTGCAAAAGCTACATCGGCAACTCGAGCGTGAAAGTCGACCCGGTCCCCGGGCGCGACCACACTCTGATAGTACCCCCGTGGTTTTGCGCCACGTGCTTCACGATGGCCAAACCCAAGCCAGTCCCCCCAGTCGAGCGAGACCTCGCCTTATCGACGCGGTAAAAACGCTCAAACACGCGCTTCTGATCCTCCAGCGCAATTCCGATCCCCCGGTCAGTGACGCGCACAAGCGCCACCTTCTGCTTCCCGGACATACGCACCTGCTGCGTAATACTCACCGGCTGGCCGTCCGGCGAGTAGTTAATGGCGTTCGACACCAGGTTGCTCACCGCGGACGTCAGCAGCGACTGGTCCCCCATCACCGTAATCCCGGTGGGTTCCCCACGGATCAGGTCGATGTTGCGGCCCTCGGCGGTGACGTGATTGCGGGTGATGGCGTCGTCAATCACCTCGTCGAGGCTCACCGGCGACATCTCCGGCAACGCCTCCGCACCCTGCAGCTTCGACAGCGAAATCAGGTCCGTGATCATGTCGCCCATCCGGTGGGCCTCCTTCAGCACCTTCGTGCCGAAGTAGTCCACCATCTCCGGGTCATCCGGGTCCTGCAGCAGCGCCTCCGCGAGTAGCGCCATCCCGCCGACCGGCGTCTTCAGCTCGTGCGAGACGTTCGCCACGAAGTCGCGGCGCGCGTGCTCCATCCGCACGTTCTCGGACTCGTCCGTGCTGTAAGCAATCACGTAGGAGTTCTCCGTCAGCGTCAGCGGTTTGACCACCACGCGCACGTTCCGAATGCGGGACCCCGTCGCGCGAATCGGCAGGTCAAGGTCAAGGACGTGCGTCTCCTGATCCTCAAAGACCTGCTGAGCGGTGTCCCACACCTCCGGCTGCACCGTGCGGTCATACACCAGCGACATATCGTGCGCCCTCGCGTTCGAGAGCAGCACCTTGCCCTCCTGGTTCATCACCGCAATCCCCGTCGGCGAGCCCTGCACCGCCAACTGCAGCACCTCACTAATCGTGGCCGCCCTGCGGGAATCCGAACCGCCATCAACCCGGTTGCGTAAACGCCAACGCAGCGCCCGCCGCACCAACGGTGCAGCAAGCGCTGCGAGAACTACGCCCCCTAAAAACGCCAGTAGCGGGGACAATGCGACTACTTACTTCTGGCCCTGGTTAGCAACCGCAGCAGCACCTGCCGCAGCCGCCTCCGGATCAAGGTACGTCCCGCCTGGGTTGAGCACCTTGCCCTTGCTGTCAATCTCGTAGACCAGCGGCATGCCGGTCGGGATGTTCAGGGCAGCGATGTCATCGTCGGAGATGTTGTCCAGGTACTTCACCAGCGCGCGCAGCGAGTTACCGTGCGCAGCCAGCATGACCGTCTTGCCGTCGAGAACCTCAGGCAGGATGACGTCGATGTAGTACGGCAGGAAGCGCTCCACAACGTCCTTCAGGCACTCCGTGCGAGGAACCTCCGGGAGGAACGCATAACGCACGTCGTCGGTCTGGGAGTACTCGTTGTCGGCGTCGATTTCTGGTGGCGGAGTGTCGTAGGAACGGCGCCAGCTCATGAACTGGTCCTCGCCGTACTTTTCACGGATCTCTGCCTTGTTCAGGCCCTGCAGTTTGCCGTAGTGACGCTCGTTGAGGCGCCAGTTACGCACAACTGGGATCCAGTGACGGTCCGCAGCGTTCAGCGCGATGTTCGCGGTGCGGATCGCACGACGCAGCAGCGACGTGAACACGATGTCCGGCAGCACGCCCTTTTCTGCCATCAACTTACCGGCGTTGACGGCTTCCTGCTCACCCTGCTCAGTCAGATTGACATCGACCCAGCCGGTGAACTGGTTGGACTTGTTCCATTCACTTTGTCCGTGACGGACAAGAATCAACTTTCCATTCGTCATGGCACCAATCATGCCACGAATCGTATGATTTTTCTTTAAGCTCTTTCACTATGATCCACGCCAACGCCGTCGCCGCCGCGCTCTCCGTCGCACTTCTCGCACCTGGAGCACCATTTCGCGTCCTCCCCGAGCAGCCGCCGACCACAATGCGAGTGGGCAATCACACAATTTCCATCCCCGAACACGCCAGCGCCGCGTCCTGCTCCCAAGGCTTCAGCGGCACCATCAACGGCCAGCTCGTCATGCTCACCGCCGGCCACTGCTTCGACCTCTCCGAGGGTGTCGACAACGAGCCCACCGACGTCATGCGCACCCACCGCGTCGAAGTGCCTATCGACGCCAGCTACCGCCCCATCGGCACCCCAACCAACCTCAAACCCTCCACCGACTACGCCGACGTCTACCTCCCCTCACAGTTCTTCTGGGACACCGTCAACACCCCGGATTGGGGCGTCGTCACCGCCGCCCCCGACACCCCAGCCACCCGCATGTCCTTTTCCCGCGACGCCAACGGCCACGCCCACGGCGCACCCCGCGAACTGCGCTACATCCAGGACACTCGCAACCTGCCCTACAACTACTTCGACACTTCCAACTTCGGCCAGCCCATCTGCAAAGACGGCGCCACCACCGGCCGCACCTGCGGCCACCAACTCGCGCGTTCCCGCAACAGCATCTACTCCTGGGGCCTGCGCTACGAACACGGCGACTCCGGCGGCATCAACTACGACCCCCGCGACGACGCCGTCCTCGGCGTCAGCTCCATGGGCATAGGACCCCTCGGCAAAGCCCAGCGTGCCGACCGCATCATCGAAGACGCCTTCAACGTCCCCGACGGCAAAGTCAACGAAGCCTTCGCACTCCCCGATTCCACCGCGCCCCACGGCAACTTCACCCCACTCAACCAGGAGCAGGGCGCTCTCATGCACCAGATCATGCAGGACAACCCCGAACTGAAACCGCGTAAGACCGGCAAGCAGGGCTTCGACGAGGCCATTACCGCCGCCCAACGTGACGCCGAAGTTGCCGCCCAGCGCGCCGGCCAGGTCCGCACCGTTGAGCAGGCGCAACGCCTCGCCGCCGACGTCTCAGGTGCGGTCGATCACCACGCGCAGCAGCTCGGCAAGTGGGGTGCCGCCGCGGCGGTGGAGGCGATCGGGCGGTAGTCCGGGGCGGTGCGGTGGCGATCGGTTAAGGCATCATCTTTATCTTTGTGAGGTGTTGTACGAAAACCTTTAAGTCTGTTGGTTTTTACGTCATCACAGCCAGGGGACTGGAACACCCCAATTCGATAAATGTGGACCTACCGCATAGGCAGCCCCACCAAGAACGGCCAAGACCGCTAGAGCTATCCGCAAGGCCAAAATAGGCGACCCTTTGGCAAACGTGGAGGCATACTTCGCTAGGGCCACGTCTGCCGACGTATATGCCTGAGATGGACAAATTGGGCCACCAATTGCAGGCTGGACTGGAGACTTCTTCAGCTCACGACACTTCGCTGCTTCTTCTTCTGATGTCACCCCCCAGCGCATCGCCTCGCTCATCTCTTCAGACTCCTCACGATGCTTGAATACATACCACATAGCATCAGCGAAATCGAACACGTTGTCTGTTTTGCTCGACGCCACTGTTGCTCCCACAGTTTGGTCAACCGAAACCGCTGCACCAACACCGTGGGTAACCCCAGGCACAACTGTAACCAACGCAGTCATGCCACACACTAGAAATCTTCGCTGCATCTTCTTTACTTTCCGCACGACGATCCCCCACAAGAACTGCCTGGGAGCTTCGAACGCTCATGGACACCAAGGGACTTACGATTAAATTTCGCCGTAACACCGCCCCGCCAAGCTCGGTGCTTCTGAGCTTGAGTCAAGCTTTGATTTTGTACCGTTTTTTGTATCCAACCCAAATTCGAGTCGATTTTTGCAGCCGATCCAGACCCAATGCACTGCTTCCGCCCAGAGCTATCATTCTGGATTTCAGTAGTCGAAGCAACCCCAACTATCTCATTCCCGGCAAAAACCGCTGCACCAGAGTCACCGTGACACAAATTGGCGTCGCCGGTTGGGTCTAAACGCACTTGATCGGAGTAAACGTCTCCCCTGGTGGTATGAACCAGGTAATCAACTACCCCCACACGAAAGTCTGCTGCCGACGAAAAATTATTGCGCTGCCCAACCTGCCCCGAATAGCCAATTACTCGAACGCCGTCACCCACTCGTGGCGGCCTCGCACTCAACTCAAATTTTCTAGCATTAATTCCAGTTCCCACACGTATGAGCGCAAGATCGTGCTCCGGGTCGGGAGCCATTTCAATTAACTCAATCCCGGCAAATTCACCATCAGACTGCTGGATAAATCCAATTGAATTCAATTCATCCTCAACACAGTGCCGAGCCGTCAGCCAGTAATAATCTCCAATATAGTTGGCTGTACATGTTCGCTCCGATTTTAATCCGTCAGAGAAATATAAGGCACCGATCCTATTGTCGTATGTAGGAGTTTTATTGGTAGTGAACCAGTCCAACCCCTCATCGTACGGTTCATTTCCATCAGACTCATCCACCCAATGTTGTTCCTCACCACCTTCATATAACTCATTGACCTGCTCTCCAGCCTCTTGAGCCTGCACAACACTCACCGGCGTCCCTACAGCGCCAAAAGCGAAGACAAGCAGAAGACCCTCAACCAAAACTCGATACCGCACAGTAGCTCCTTAACGAAAGATTAACGGTCCGATCCTTTTCGATTTGATCGTAGCACAGTCCCACCAGTATTTACGTCATAATTGGTGCTACATACTCTGAATACATTTCACCCGACCCGATGCCTATTTTGAATAACCACCAGCATCACACGCTTCCAGTACCTCGACCAGAACGTTATTAAAATCTCTTGGCCGCAGCCCAAACCGGGCTCCCCCAAACATGCAATTAGCTCCCGATGGCTTTCCGGTCGCAGAGGCCGCGGTCGAAATGGTCGAGGGTGTCCTGGTAGATGCCGGTGAGGTCGTGGGCGCTTTCGCGCCAGCTGAACTTGCTGGCTTGGGCGACGGCGGCTTGGCCCATGGCGATGCGGGTGTCGTCGTCGCGGAGGAGGGCGCCGATGGCGTTGGCCCAGTCGGCGGGGTCGTGGCTGGGAACGAGAGTGCCGGTTTCGCCGTCGGCGATGACGATCGGTAAGCCACCGACGGCGGCGGCGACGACGGGGGTGCCGGTGGCCTGGGCTTCGACGGCAACGAGGCCGAAGGACTCGTTGTAGCTGGGCACGGCAACAATGTCGGCGGCTTGGTAGACGTTCACGAGTTCCTGGGGCGGCCGCGGCCCGAGGAAGCGCACGATGTGACCCACGCCCTCCTCCTCGGCGAGTCGCTGATACGTATCGACGCTCACCCCGCCACCGGAGGCGCCGCCGCAGATGAGGACGCGCAGGGGGTAGTCGACGCCGTCACGAACGAGTTGGCCGATGGCCCGGATGAGCACCTGCGGGCCCTTGAACTCTTGGAGGCGGCCGACGAAGGCGACCACCTTAGCGTGGACGGGGATGCCGAGGTGGCGGCGTGACATTTCGGTGTTGCGGTTGGTGCCGGGGGTGTAAAGCTCGGTGTCGGCGCCGGGGGTGACCACGGCGATTTTGCCCGCGTCGACGTCGTAGTGGCGGGACAGTTCGGTGATTTCGTCGTTGGTGTTGACGACGAGGCGGTCGGCGTTGTCCACGAGTTGTTGTTCGCAGATGCGGCGGGCTTCGCTTTCGGAGCTTTCGGCGCCGGACGCGTAGGCGTTTTTGACGGCGGCCCAGGTGTGGCCGGTGTAGATGAGGGGGACGTCGCTCAGTTCGGCAAGCAGCCAGCCGACCTGGCCGGAGAGCCAGTAGTGGGCGTGGATGATGTCGTAGTGGGCGTCGTAAATTCGGCAGAATTGCACGATGCCGCCGGCGAACGTGGCGAGCTGGGTGGGCAGTTCCTCTTTGGGCAGGCCTTCGTAGGGGCCGGCGACGATATGGATGACCCGGAAGCCCGGTTCGACCTCGGCGATTTGTGGCTGGCTGGGGCGGGTGGCGCGGGTGAACACGTCGACTTCGATGCCCTGGCGCGCGAGTTGTTGGGCGATGTTGAGGATGTACACGTTCATCCCCCCGGCGTCCCCGATGCCGGGCTGTTCGAGGGGCGAGGTGTGCATTGAAATCATGGCGACGCGCATGCCCGCCAGCGTATTACATCACCGCGTGGCGGTGCCACGAACCGAAGTCGGCTGCGACGGTCGCAGCGAGCTGCTGGTAGGCGCGCAGGGTGTCGGGTGCGAGGCGGTCCATATCGACGACGGCACCTTCGGCCAGGTGGCGGTCGTATGGGATGGCGTGGACGGCGCGGGTGCGGGCGGCGAAGTGTTCGGTGAGGCGCTCCATATCAATGGTGGGTTTGCCCGGCGCGCCCGCACTGATGACGACGACCGCGTTGGAGGCGAGCTGGTCGTAGCCGTGGAGGCTGAGCCAGTCGAGGGTGGCGGCGGCTGATTGGGCGCCGTCGAGGGCTGGCGAGGTGACCAGGACGAGCGCGTTGGCGAGGTCAAGGACGCCGGCCATTGCGGAGTGCATGAGGCCGGTGCCGCAGTCGGTGAGGATGACGTTGTAGTGGTGCTGCAGGATGTCGATGGCCTTGCGGTAATCAAGTTCGGAGAAGGCTTCGCTGACGGCTGGGTCGCGTTCGGAGCCGATGACTTCGAGGCGTGAGCTGGCCTGGTTGGTAAACGCCCGGACCTGCGGGTACCGCGAGGTGTCCTGCGCGAGTAGGAGGTCGCGGATGGTGGCGGGTGAGTTGGCGGTAGCGCGTTGCGCGAGCGTGCCGAGGTCCGGGTTGGCGTCGATGGCGATAACACGGTCGCCACGGGTTTCGGCGAAGACGCCGCCGAGAGCAATGGTTGTTGTTGTCTTGCCGACGCCCCCTTTCAGCGACATGACGGCAATCCGGTAGTCGCCGCGCAGGGGTGCGCGGATGGCGTCGATGAGTTCGTCGCGTTCGGCTTGGGCGCGGGAGCGCCCCGGGTTGATGCGGCCGCGGCTGGCGCTGTGGACGAGTTTGCGCCAGCCCTGTTTAGGCGGTGCTTTCACGGGATCGACCAGGTTGCTTTGGTCGAGGCCGGTTGGCGGTGTGAGGTCGGTGGTGGCGTCGAAAAATGTGGTCAATGGAATCCCCCCTTGTGTTTCCCCAGTGGCTCACGAGCGTACCTGATGTGGAAAACTAGCAAAACCTACCAAACCGTAGGTTATACTTTCCCTCACCTACTTTCGACTAGCTAACAAAAGGAGTGTTTATGGGAGCCTACGAAACCAAAGCCTGGCTTACGCACTACCCCGAATGGACCGACCCGCACCCGATCGTCGGCAGCGACACCCTCGTCAGCCTGTTCAATACCGCCGCGACCACCCACCCGGGCCGCGCAGCCACCTGGTTCATAGGCAAAACACTCACCTACCAAGCCCTCAACGAGCAGGTCAACCGCCTCGCCGCCGCCCTGCAGCGCCTCGGCGTCGCACCAGGCGACCGCGTTGCCGTCGCGCTGCCGAACTGCCCGCAGCACGTCATCGCCATCACCGCGATCCTGCGCATCGGCGCCGTCGCCGTCGAACACAACCCGCTCTACACCGCCTACGAGCTGGAGAAACAGTTCCTGGACCACGGCGCGCGCGTGGCCATCGTGTTCGACCGGGAGGCCGAGACCTTCCACACGCTGCAGGAAACGACGGCGCTCGAGACCGTCATCGCCGTCAACCTTATCGACGCCATGCCCCGCCACCTGCAGCTCGCCCTGCAGGTGCCGCTCGGGTCGGTGCGCAGCCAGCGCGAGGAACTACACAAGCCCGCACCAAAGGCGATCTCGTGGGAATCCCTCGTGGCGAAGCCCGCCACACCAACGAACCTGCCGACCATCGCGCAGTCCGACACCGCGTTCATCCTGTACACCTCCGGCACCACCGGCACCCCCAAGGGCGTGCCGCTGACGCACGCCAACGTGCTCTCCGTCCTCGCCGCCGGCGCACAGTGGGTCAAGGACTGGGGCGCCGTCAACGAGAAGGTGCTCGCCATCTTGCCGATGTTCCACATCTACGGTCTGGCCCTGAACTACGGGTTCCCGCTGACCGTCGCCGGCCAGATGGTGCTCGTCCCGGCGCCGAAGCCGAAGCTCTACCAGCAGGCCATCCTGAAGACTCGCCCGACACTCCTGCCCGGCGTGCCGCTGCTGTACGAGCGGATTGCGCAGTGGGCCGTCGAAAAGCATGTGGACCTCTCCTCCTTCCACAGCGCGATCTCCGGCGCCGCAACCCTGCCGCAAAGCACCATTGAGCTGTGGGAACGCGTGACCGGCGGGCAGCTCATCGAAGGCTACGGGCTCACCGAAACCTCCCCGATCCTGTGCGGCAACCCCCTCGACGGCAACCGGCGCCCCGGCTACATCGGTGTACCATTCCCGAACACCGAGATCCGCATCGCGAACCCGGACAACCCCAGCGAGACCATGCCCGACGGCGAGCCCGGCGAGCTGCTCGCGCGCGGCCCGCAGGTGTTCTCCGGCTACCTCAACAACCCCGAGGCCACCGAGCAGGCCTTCCACGACGGCTGGTTCCGCACCGGCGACATGGCCGTCATGGAGCCCGACGGCTTCATCCGTCTGGTGGCGCGCATCAAGGAAATCATCATTACCGGCGGATTCAACGTCTACCCGGACGAGGTCGAGGAGGCCGTGCGCTCGCACCCGGACGTCGAGGACGTCGCCGTCGTCGGCCGCCCCCGCGAGGATGGCTCCGAGGACGTCGTCGCCTGTGTCACGCTTCGCGACGGCGCCCCGCTCGATCCGGAAGGCCTGAAGGAGCACGCTCGCCAGCGTCTGACCCGCTACAAAGTGCCGCGCACCTTCTACCATTTCGAGGACTTGAACCGGGACCAGACCGGCAAGGTCCGACGCCGCGCGGTCCAGCAGGAACTGGTCGCCATGCTGCAGTCCACACAATAGGTTACGGTAGCGTAGGGTAGGGCCATGACCTTGGACGCAAACACCACAAAGCCATGGCTGCAGTACTACCCGGAGTGGACCGCGCACTCGCTCGAGTACGGGTTCACTACACTGCCAGGCATCTACGACGACAACCTGGAACGCAACGCAGACAAACCGGCAACCAGGTTCTTCGGCCGCTCCATGACCTATGCCGAGCTGGACAAGGAAGTCCGTCGCGCCGCCGCCGGGCTCAAGGCCTTCGGCGTGCGCAAGGGTGACCGCGTGGCCATCCTGCTGCCGAACTGCCCGCAGCACGTCATCGCGTTCTTCGCGGTGCAGAAGCTTGGGGGCGTCGTCGTCGAGCACAACCCGCTCTACACCGCGAACGAGCTTCGCCCGCAGTTTAAAAACCACGGCGCCCGCGTGGCCATCGCCTGGGATAAGGCGGCCGACACCCTCGAGGCGCTGCGCGCCAGCACCGACCTGGAGACGGTCATCTCCGTCGACATGACAAAGGCGATGCCGAAGCTGCAGCAGCTCGCACTGCGCATCCCGATTGCGAAGATCCGCAAGGCGCGTGAGCAGCTCACCGTGCAAAGCTCCAACACCGTACTCAAGACGGTGCCGTGGGAGACGCTGCTCGGCTCCGCCATCGGCGGCGAGGGCGACGATCTGGCCACCGAGGCCGGCATTGCACCCGACGACCCAGCCCTTATCCTCTACACCTCCGGCACCACCGGGGAGCCGAAGGGCGCGGTGCTCTCCCACAAGAATCTGCACGCCAACGCGTGGCAGGGCGTCGCCTGGGTCAAGGACCTGCAATCCAAGGACCAGCAGCGCATGCTGGCCACCCTGCCGTTCTTCCACGCCTACGGGCTGACGTTCTCACTGACGCTCACGGTGCTCATCGGCTCCGAGGTCGACCTACTGCCGGCGCCAAAAATGGACCTCGTCATGGGCTCCATCAAGAAGTTCAAGCCCACCTTCATCCCCGGCGTGCCCACCGTGTTCGAGCGAATTATCGACGCCGCCAACAACGAAGGCCTCAACATCGACGGCGTCAACACCGGGTTTTCGGGCGCGGCCTCCCTGCCCGTCGAGACGATCGAGGCGTGGGAGCGCGTCACCCACGGCCACCTCGTCGAAGGCTACGGCCTGACCGAGACCTCCCCGATCCTGATCGGTAACCCGGGCACCGCGGACCGCCGCGCGGGCTACATCGGCATCCCCTTCCCCGACACCGAGATCCGCATCGTCAACCCCGACAACCTGGACGAGGACATGCCCTACGGCGAGCCCGGCGAGATCCTCGCCCGCGGCCCGCAGGTCTTCTCCGGCTACCTCAACAACAAGGAAGCCACCGAGCAGGCTTTCCACGACGGCTGGTTCTGCACCGGCGACCTCGGCGTCATGGAGGAGGACGGCTTCATCAAGCTCGTCTCCCGCCTTAAGGAGCTCATCATCACCGGCGGCTTCAACGTCTACCCCGCCGAGGTGGAAACGGTCATGCGCACCCACCCCGATGTTGTCGACGTCGCCGTCGTCGGCCGCCCGCGCGAGGACGGCTCCGAGGACGTCGTTGCCTGCGTGACACTTCGCGACGGCGCCCCACTCGACCCGGAGGGCCTGAAGGACTTCGCACGCAAGAACCTCACCCGCTATAAGGTGCCGCGCACCTTCTACCACTTCGAGGAACTGCCGAAGGACCAGCTGGGCAAGCTGTCGCGCCGCAAGGTGCAGGAAGAGCTCCTGTCCCGCCTGTAGGTGATTAGATCGACATCCCGACCCACACCGGCTCCGGCACGAGCCGGACGCCGAATGCGCGCTCCACACCGGCTTGCACGTCGCGGGCCAGGGCCACGATGTCGTCGGCCTTGGCGTTGCCCCGGTTCGTCAGCGCCAGGGTGTGCTTGGTGGATAGGCGGGCCGGGGCGTGCTCGCCGGGGTAGCCGCGTGGGAACCCGGCGCGCTCGATGAGCCAGGCGGCGGAGAGCTTCACACGCCCGTCCTCCTGTGGGTAGCGCGGCATCCCCTCAATACCGATCACATCTGCGACCGAGGCGTCCACCACCGGGTTGGTGAAGAAGGAGCCCGCGGACCAGGTGTCGTGGTCAGCTGAGTCGAGCACCATGCCCTTCGCCCGGCGCGTCTCCAGGACGGATGCGCGTGCCTCCGCGAGTGGGACCCGCTTGCCGCCGAGGTGGCGCAGCGGCGCCGACAGGTCCGACTTGGTCAGCTTCAGCTCGATCTCGAGGACCACGGCGCGGTGGGTGAACTTCAGGTTGGAATAGCGGTACGCCAGCTCCAGGGACTCCGGGGTGACCCACTCGTCCACGCCGGTCTCCCGGTTCCACAGGCGGACGCGGTGCAGCACGTCAGCGATCTCGGCGCCGTAGGCCCCCACGTTCTGCACCGGGGTGGCCCCCGCGGAGCCGGGGATGCCGGACAGGGCCTCAATGCCGGCCAGGCCGTGCTCCACGGCGTAGGCAACCACGTCGTCCCACACGGTGCCGGCACCGATGCGGAGCAGGGTGTCGTCGAGAAGTTCGATGCCTTCGTTGCGCACGAGTACCGCCGTGACTCCTTGCGGGCCGTCGGCGACGACAAGGTTGGAGCCGCCGCCCACGACGAGCAGCGGCGCGCCCGCGGCGTCGAGGCGCGCAACCGTCGCCGCGAGGTCCTCGGCGGTGTCGCAGCGGATCACATCAGCGGGGGTGCCGCCGACGCGCAGAGTTGTCATTGAGGCAAAAGATGTATCAGACACCCCATCAACGGTAGTCTGTTCACTATGACTGCACGTAGTGAAATCACCGTAACCATCAACCACCCTGCGCAGAAGGTGCGCGACGCCTTCGCGAGCAAGGAATACTGGGCGTTCATCGCGGAGAAGCTGTCGCCGGAACCGGGCGAGCTCCACGAGTTCGACGGCTCCACTGCCGTCCTCTTCGAGATCCTGCCGAAGTCCATCCTGCCTGAGGCAGCGCAGGCCATGATTTCGCAGGACCTGAAGCTGAAGCGCACCGTCAACACCGGCACGGACCCGATCACCTTCACCGGTGACGTCAAGGGCACCCCGGTCGACTTCGGCGGCGAGATCACGCTGACCGACAACGGCGACACCACCTCCCTGGCCTACGACAACGAGGCCAAGGTAGACATCCCGTTCATGGGCGCTGCGCTGGAGCCGAAGGTTGCTGAGGCGCTTGAGGAGATCGTCGAGAACGAGGCGAAGCTCACCGAGGAATGGATCACCAACAATCTCTAAGCACCACCATAATCTGCGCTCGCAGGCGGGCCACGGGCAGCCCTACGGTGTGATCACCCGGGGCACGACCGGCATCAACCGGCTGCGACGCTGCGATCGATGGACCCGCCACAACGCGCGGGTCATTTCGCTTTTGCGCGAAGGAACCCCACTAGCACTCGACGTCGGCTACGGCGCCTCCCACACCACCACCTGCGAGTGGGCGGGTTGGCTGCGGCGCATCAACCCCAACGTCGAGGTCGTGGGCCTGGAGATCAACCCCGAGCGGGTACTCCCGCCACGCGACGGCGTCCGCTTCGAGCTCGGCGGCTTCGAGCTCGCCGGCTACCAACCGCAGCTTGTGCGCGCGTTCAACGTGCTGCGCCAGTACGACGTCGCGGAAGTCCCCGACGTGTGGCGCACCGTCACCTCCAAGCTCGCCCCCGGAGGTCTCTTCATCGAGGGCACCTGCGACGAGCTCGGCCGCCGCAGCACCTGGGTGCTTCTCGACGCCACCGGCCCCCAAACCCTCACCCTGTCCTGGGACCCATTCGACATTGCCACCCCCAGCGACCTGGCCGAACGCCTACCGAAAGCACTCATCCACCGCAACGTTCCGGGCGAGCCCATCCACGACTTTCTTCGTGACGCCGACTCCGCCTGGGAACACGCCGCCGGTTGGGAACCGCACGGCCCCCGTGTGCGGTGGCGCCACGCCCGCGAGGCGCTGGCCCGCGACTGGCCGATCACCCCGGTGCGCCGCCGCCTCAGCGACAACACCGTCACCGTCGACTGGGCAGCTGTGGCGCCCCGCGGTGAGTCGCTACACTAGTGCGCATGAAAACCGTCTGGAAAGTCCTGATCGGCATCCTCGCCGCCATCCTGGTCCTGTTCATCGCCGCCGAGGCCGGCACTCGTGCTTACATCGGTAGCCAGATGCGTGACCAAGCCCCGGAGGGCACCGAGGTTTCCTTCGGCGCTTCCCCCCTGACGCTGGGTATGCTGCGCGGCACCATCCCGCACGTCACGGTGACCACGCCATCCACACTGGTGGTCAACGGCGATGAGACCACCGGCCAGCCAGCCTCCACTGTGGAGATGGACTCCATCAAGGTTGACGCCAGCGGCAAGTCCGTCGCGGACACCCTGACCGCCACCACCGAGGTTCCGAGCGAGTTCGTGCGCGCGATGCTGAACACGCAGCTGCAGCAGAACATCGGCAGCGATTTCCTCTCCGCGCTCATCAACGTGTCCGAGGTGACCACCTCCCCCGAGGACGGCACCTTCACCGTCGAGTTCAGCGGTGGTGCCGCTGCAGTTTCGCTTCGCCCCGAAATCGACGACGCCGGAGGGTTCTCCGTCCAGGCCGTCGACACCTCGCTGTTCGGCAACACGCTGCCGGATGAGATCTCCTCCGCGATTACCGAGGCCCTCACCAACGGCGTGGCCGAGTACACCGACCAGACGATGCGCATCACCGGCTTCGACGTCGTCCCCGGCGGCCTCCGCGTTACCATGCAGGGCCACAACGTGGACTTCGCCGAACTCCAGGCCTACCAGCAGTAGGCTTGCTTACCAACCGTAATTCCCCCGCAAAATGTTGTTGATCTGCGGCCGCACATCGAAGTAGTACACACCGATAGCGACCGCGCCAATCCACGCCACGAACGGCAACGACAGCATGCAGGCAAACGCGGAACCGGCCAGAATGGCCACCCACGTGCCCTTCGACTGACGCCCCGCCGCCTCAAACGCGTCCGGGCGCGTAGACGCCGCCATCACCGCCGCCACAATGCCCGCGATGGCCAGCACCCAAAACAGCAGCGCGTTCGCCATCACGGGCAGGGCCATGATCAGCTGCTCAGCAGACAGCGACATTACTTCTTGCCGCCCAGGTCAGCGATGCGCTCCTGCACACGCGCAACCACAGACTCGATGCGCTGCTTCGCGTCATCAGCGTCAATGTTGCCGAACGCGTCCCGGATCTCCTCAGCGACCAGCTTGAACGCGTCCTTCGCCTCGTCGGCCTCGGCGGAGTCGCCGATGTTGCGCACGATGGACTCGGCGTCGCTCGCAAAGGAGGACACTGCGTCCTTCAGCTCCTTGTCGTCGCCCGCACCGTCAAACGTGCTGCGAGCATTGTCCACAGCCTGCTTCAGCTGCTCAGTCACATCGCCGCCCAGCTTGCCGACGGCCTCCCCGACCGACTGCCCAGCAACCAGCAACGCATCCGCAATATCGCGCAAACCAGAATTGTTCTCAGACATCATCATTCTCCTTTTAGAAAAACAGCAACTGTGACACAGCGTATATAACAAGTCCGGCCAATGCACCCACGATCGTGCCGTTCACGCGGATGTACTGCAGGTCCTTGCCCACCATCAGCTCGATCTTGTCGGCGGCTTCCTGCCCGTCCCACTTCTGAATCGTCTCCGAAATGATCCCGACGATCTGGCCCGCGCCGTTCTCCGCCGCGAAGTGCGTCCACTTTCGCAGGTTGCGCTCGGCTGCCTCACGCGTCGCCGGCTCGTTGACTAGCTTCTCACCCCACTCGTGCACCGTCAGGGCTATCTTTCGACGCACCAAACTCTCCGGATCCGACGCCGACTCAATAATCGCCGCCGACACCTGCCCCCACAGCCCCGCGGCCGCGTTCTGCACCGCATTCGACGCCATCACATCCGCCTTCAGCTCCTCCACTCGCGTAATCATGGCACCGTCGAACTGCAGGTCCTGCGCGAACTGGTTGATTTGGCGTCGAATAGCTCGGCGAGCCTCGTGGTCCTTGTCCTTATCGACGTCCGCCATGAACGCCACAAGCTCGTTATAGACTTTCGCACCGACCAGGTCCTTGGCGAATTTCGGCGCCCAAGCGGGCATGCGCTCGTCGATGGTGCGGACGATGGCGTCCTCCATGCCGGCGAGGCGCTCGTTGCCCCAGGCGACGATGTCGTCGACCACCGGCTCGATCTTGCCGTCCGCGATGAAGCCCTCCAGCGCGCGCCCGATCGGCGGGCCCCAGATCGGCTCCGCGAACCGGTCAATGACCTGCGAGTTGAGGAACTCCTCAGCCTCCGCAGGGTCGACCGCCTCAACGGCCTTGACCGTAAACTTGCCGACCTCCTCCGACACCCGCTTCGCGTTCTTCTCAAGCGACAACCACCTTCCGGCACGCTCCGGGATGCCCGCCGCCATCACCTTCTCGGTGATGGTCTCCGCGTTGAGGAAGTTCTCACTCACGAAGTCACTCAGCGCGTCAGCCACCTGGTCCTTCTTGTTCGGCACCAGGGCCGTGTGCGGGATAGGCAGCCCCATCGGGTGCTTAAAGATTGCCGCGACCGCGAACCAATCCGCCAGCCCGCCGACCATCCCGGCCTCCGCCGCCGCGCGCACGTACCCCACCCACAACGGCGCGGTACCCTGCGACTGCCACCACGAACACGTCAGGAAGATCACGGCCATCAGCCCAAGCAGGGCCGTCACCCCGATCTTGTACTTCCGCAGTGTCCTGCGGCGCTGTTCGTCCGCCTCGGTGAGCTCCATTAACGCGTGTGTAGCCATGCACTTGATTAAAGCAAAAATCTCCCCGCCACCATATTGAGCGTGGTGACGGGGAGACCTGGAGGTAGCCGCTAGTTGACGCGACCGGTTTGCTCGCGGTACTGACGGTAGGCCGCGCGACCCTTCACGATGAGGAACGCGCCGAGCACTAACGTCACAACCGCCTCTACGAGGCCGTACAGGATGAGCTGGCTGCTGACCTCAGCAGACGCACCATACCCGTATGTGCCAACAGTTGCGCCCCAGATGGCAAGCCCCATACCGAACAGTGACGCCAAGATCAGGCCCATCGCTACCCACGTGGAGTAGCGCAGCAGCGAAGAGTGCGGCGCGGAGTACGACACCGGGTCGTAGCCTTCGACGTACAGGTCCTGAATCTTGCCCTCGTACTCAGGGAACGATTCACTGCGGATATCAGCTACAGCATGTTGGGACGCCATCGTTGTTTCCTTCCTCGTTTTATTCTCTGTTTAGTCGTCGCCGCCGCGGGCGGCCGCGCGGACACGCTCGGCGTTGATCGCGCCGACCGCATCCAGCGGAATGCCTGCAGGGCAGACGTCTGCGCACTCGCCGTACAGGGAGCAAGGACCGAAGTTGGTTTCCAACTCGTCGATCATCTTGCGTGCACGACGGCCACGCTCCAGCTTGCCCAGTGGCAGCAGCTTCAAGTGCTTCAGCTTAGCACCAGTGAACAGGTGCGCGGCGCCATTCGGGCACGCAGCCACACAAGCACCACAGCCGATGCAGGCTGCGTAGTCGAGTGCAAGCTCGGAATCGTGGTGGTTGACGGACAGGGTGTCTGCGTCTGGGGCGGTGCCCGGGAAGACGGAGACGTAGCCGCCCTGCTGCATCACGCGGTCGAGCGCGGAGCGGTCAACCACGAGGTCCTTGATGACCGGGAACACAGCGGAACGGAACGGCTCAATCTTGAGGGTGTCGCCGTCGTTGTAGTTCACCAGGCGCTGCAGACATGCAGGGACGTTCTGGTCCGCACCGTGCGGGCGACCGTTGATGGTCAGGCCACAGGTACCGCAGATGCCCTCGCGGCAGTCAGAAGCGTAGGTGAAAGGCTCCTTGCCTTCCTCAACAAATTGGTTGTTGACGTGGTCAAGCAGCTCCAGGATAGACATCTGCTCAACTGCGTCCGGCACCTCGACGGTTTCGAAGTGGCCTTCAGTATCGGGTCCGGCCTGACGCCAGATCTCAAGTGTCAGTTTCATTACTTGTAGTTCCTCGTCATCAGTGGGATCGAATCGAAGTACAGTGGCTCGGCGTGACGCACGAACTGGTCGTTGCCCACGGTCTCCCATGCGGAAACGAAGCACCAGTTCTCGTCGTCACGGCGGGCCTCGCCGTCTTCGGTGAGGTGGTCCATGCGGTAGTGAGCGCCACAGGACTCGTCGCGGTCAAGTGCGTCGATGCACATCAGCTCGCCGAGGTTGATGTAGTCAACCAGGCGAAGCGCAGCCTCGAGCACCTGGTTCATCTCATCAGCGCGGCCTGGGATGTGGAGGTTCGCCCAGAAGTCATCGCGCAGTGCGCGGATCTTGTCGATGCCCTCACGCAGGCTGTCCGCGGTACGTGCCACGCCACAGTGCAGGTAGAGGATCTCGCCCAGCTTGACGTGGTAGTACTCCGGACCGTGCGGGTCGGAGCCCTTGATGTTCATCAGGCTGTCAATGCGCTTCTGCGCACGCTCAACGGCTTCGACGGATGCCGGAGCGTCCTCGCCGTACACCGGCTCGTTCAGGTGATCCGCCAGGTAGTTCGGCACCGTGAACGGAATGGTGAACCAGCCGTCGACCGATGCGGACAGCAGCGAGTTCGCGCCCAGGCGGTTCGCACCGTGGTAGGTCCAGGAGCACTCACCGGCTGCGAAGAGGCCGTCGATAGACGTCATCTCGTTGAAGTCGGTCCACAGGCCACCCATGGAGAAGTGCACCGTCGGCGCAATACGCATCGGGGCCTTGTATGGGTTCTCGCCGGTGGAGTCTTCGTACATCTCGAAGAGGTTGCCGTAACGCTCGCGGATAGTGTCCTCACCAAGGCGCTCGATGGAATCCTTGAAGTCCAGGTACGCCGAGTTGTGCAGCGGGCCAACACCGAAACCGGCGTTAAGCTGCTGCGAAATAGCACGAGACGCAACGTCACGCGGCACGAGGTTACCGAACGCCGGGTAACGACGCTCCAGGAAGTAATCGCGCTCGTCCTCTGGAATGGTGTTCGGGTCGCGGTCGTCACCCTTTTCCTTCGGGGTCCAAATGCGGCCGTCGTTACGCAGGGACTCGGACATCAGCGTCGTCTTCGACTGCCAGCTCGCGTTCAGCGGCAGGCCGGTCGGGTGGAACTGAATGAACGCCGGCGACGCCAAGTACGCACCAAGCTCGTGCGCACGCATCATCGCGGAGGAGTTCGAGTTCTTCGCCAACGTGGTCTTGTGGTACACGTTGCCGTAACCACCGGTACCCAGCACAACAGCATGGCCAGTGAACGGGGTCAGGGAGCCGTCAATCAGGTTGCGGGTAACAATACCGCGGCAACGCTTCTTGCCGTCTTCCTCAGTAATGATCAGATCGATCAGGTCGTTGTGCGTAAAGATCTCAACGTTGCCCAGGTGGATCTGACGCTGCAGCGCCGAAGCGGTGGACAGCTGCAGCTGCTGGCCTGTTTGGCCACGGGTGTAGTAGGTACGGGAGACCTGCACACCACCGAAGGAACGGGTAGCCAGGGAGCCACCGTACTCACGCGCGAACGGAGCACCAATCGCGTTCATGTGGTCAATCACGCGGACCGACTCGACGGCCAGGCGCCAGCAGTCAGCCTCACGGCAGCGGTAGTCGCCACCCTTGACAGTGTCCTTCACGTGGCGGTACGCGCCGTCGTTATCAACCTTCTTGCCGCGAGCAGCGTTGACGCCACCCTGCGCTGCAATGGAGTGTGCACGACGAGGAGCGTCATGGTACGTGAAGACCTGTACCTGGTAGCCCAGCTCGCCCAATGCGGCGGCAGAAGCACCGGCAGCCAAGCCCGTGCCCACAACGAGCACCTTGAACTTGCGACGGTTCAGTGGGGACACCAGCTGCATGTGGTCCTTCTGGTACTCCCACATGTCCTTCATCCGGACCTTGTGGCGGTCCGGCATTGCATTATCAAGAATGCGGCCAATGGTGACGCCAGGAGCCGAGGACTCCGGCTGGCGGAACACCTCGTCCTGCGTCTGGTTCAAAGAGGTAGTCATTAAAGTTTCTCCTAATCAGCCGTTAGCGGGTGTACCCCGGGATAAGCCCAGCCATAATGGCCAGTGGCATGATGACGTTTCCAAGAACAACGATGAACGGCAGTACGTACCCCAACACGACCATTACGCCGCGTCCACGCTCGCCGAGCCATCCAAGGTCAGAAACTGCCAAGTACACACCGTGCGTCAGGTGCAGCAGCAGCGCCAGCATGGCAACCAGGTAGAACAGGGTCACGTACCAACGCTCAGGAGCGAAGGTTGCAATCAGGTTGTCACGAACATTGCCATGAACGAACTGCTCAGAAGCAACAACCGTGCCCGCGGTCAGATCCAGGATGTGGAAGATGATGAACAGCAGCAGGATGACGCCGGTCACCAGCATCCAACGCGTAGCGGTGGACTGCCAGCCTCCCATCAGGTTCGTGCGCTTGAACGTACCGCGCGACTCGGCGGAACGCTTCTTCAGAGTGAACGCACCATACACGTGCAGGATCAGGCAGGTCAGCAGGACGATACGGAGAATCCACAGGAATCCTCCGCGCGGGAACAGTGGTTCACCAAACGTGCGGAACCACTCGCCGTAGTCATCAATGTGTGCGCCGCCATCAGCCTTAAGCGGCATGAAAATCTTCAGGTTGCCCACCATGTGAACAAGAAGGAAGAGCGAGAAGATGAGGCCAGTGATGGCCATCTCGAGCTTTACTGCCCATGTTGGGAACCCTGGCCGCTCTCGTAGCGGCTTCTCAGTAATTTTTCCGTGACGAATTGCTTCACGGTCTGTTTTTTGTACAGTCATGGCACCTCCAGTGTCACAACCACTTTAGGCACCATTCTTCACTATTGCCTAGTCAGAGCATGTTTCTTTCGCCTGATTTTCACCCAAAATTCACCGCCCGGACGCGCTTGGCAAATTTTCGAAATTTTAAGCATGGCGACACCCTGCACATATTCAGTATGAGAACAAACCAAGGTAAACCTAATTTGTGATGTTACTCACGACCTGCGCGTAACGTCTATAAAATCTTCGAACTACCCCCAAAGGTCGGTAGTCAAGAGTCTGCTTCAAACATCGGGAAATGGGAGGGTGAGCGGTCCTTTTACTACCCCGTCAGCGCGCCCCCAAAACGTTCGAAGCGTGCGCTTAGAAGCGTGCGATGCAGGTCGGTAAAAATCGGATAGAGCCGGCCAAAAGAGGCGACCAGCATCGCACTCCTTTAACACCTCGACCGGAGCAATGTATGAAGGCGCGAAGGCAGGGCAACTGAGCGAGGACCCCACCCGCACAGCGCAAAACCCGGTCCCACCAACAGGCGGGACCGGGCGTCGAGAAGAAAAAGGCTACAGGTTGATCATGTGGCCTTCGATGCCGTGGGCCGCTTCCTTCAGCACCTCAGACAGGGTTGGGTGAATGTGGATAGAGCGGGCGATTTCGCCGGCGGTGAGGTCAAAGCGCTGGGCGAGGACGACCTCTGGCAGCAGCTCGGCAACGTTGGCGCCAACCAGGTGAGCGCCGAGGATCTCGCCGTATTCGGCGTCGGCGACGATCTTGCCGAAGCCCGCGGTCTCAGCCAGGCCGACTGCCTTGCCGTTCGCAGAGAACGGGAAGGTCGCGACCTTGATTTCGCGGTCTGGCCACTTCTCCTTCGCCTGCTCCTCGGTGTAGCCCATGGAGGCGACCTGAGGGTTGCAGAAGGTAGCGCGTGGCGTCATCATGTAGTCCTCGATTTCGAGGGTTTCGGCACCCGCGATGGTCTCGGCGGCGATGATGCCCTGTGCCTCCGCAACGTGGGCAAGCTGCAGCTTCGCGGTGACGTCGCCGATAGCGTAGATGCCGTCGACGTTGGTGCGCATGCGGTCATCGATAGCGATGGCCCCACGCTCGGTGAGCTCGACACCAGCCTTGTCCAGGCCGTAGCCCTCGACGCGCGGGGCAAAGCCGACAGAGATCATGACGCGCTCAACGGTGAGCGTTTCAGTCTTGTCGGTGCCATTCTTCTTGACGTCCACCTCGACCGAGTCACCGTTGTCCCGCACCGCGGTGGTTGCGTGGCCGGTCATGAGCTTGACGCCGAGCTTCTTGTACGCCTTCGCGATCTCCTTGGACACGTCCTTGTCCTCGTTCGGCAGAACGCGGTCCATGTACTCGATAACGGTGACATCCACGCCGTAGTTGGACAGCACGTACGCAAACTCCATGCCGATAGCACCGGCACCCACGATGACCATGGACTTCGGCGCATCCTCGTTGAGGATCTGCTCCTCGAAGGAGACAACGTTTTTGCTCAGCTCGATGCCTGGCAGAGTGCGCACGACGGAGCCCGTCGCAATGATGCAGTTGTCGAAGGTGACGGTCTTCCCCTTGTCGTCGCCTTCGGTGATCTCGATCGTGTTGGAATCGGTGAAGGAGCCAAGACCGTGGATCTCCTGGATCTTGTTCTTCTTCATCAAGTAATGCACGCCACCGACGATCTTCTCGGAGACCTTGCGGGAGCGCTTGTGGGCGTCTTCGTAATCAAACTCGACATCACCCTTGATGCCGAACGTCTTCGCCTCATGGTTGAAGATGTGGGCGATCTCCGCGTTCTTAATCAACGACTTCGAGGGGATACACCCAACGTTGAGGCACACACCTCCCCAGTACTGCTTCTCAATCACCGCAACCTTCAGCCCAAGCTGCGATGCTCGAATGGCGGCGACATAGCCACCAGGGCCAGCGCCGAGGACAACAACGTCATAATGCTCTTTAGTCACGCCCCATAGAATACGTTGCTTGTAACGTTTTCGCTTCAATATCGGACACTTTAATAGAATGCTTGAAGGACCCCCTTCACCACCTACAAATAGTTGAGGAGCACCCCGTGAATATTGCGCGTCCAGCTATCGCCGGAGCCGCCGCCGTCGCGATCGCTGCAGGAGGCTGGTATGCCGTTGCACCATCCGAACAGGCAACGACTATTTCTGCCGCCCAGAGCGTAGAGGAGACGTCGATAAGTGAGGCGACGACGACCTCTTCCTCGAAGACCACCACGACCACAACCAAGGTTGAGGAAACGACGGTCGTCGAAGTCGTCGAGGAAGACAGCACCGAACCCACGCTTGATGACGCCGACATCCCCACAGCAGAGAGTGCCGAAACCACAAACGATGCCATCGCGCGCGTAAAGAAGCTGGAGACCGCACCGCAAAAACCCAGCGGCGGCGATCAGTACTGGTTCACCAACATCGACGGCATCAAAGGCTCCGAGAAGCTCAGCGTCTACTCCCCCGCTATGGAGCGCGACATCCCCGTCGGTGTGATCCGCGCTGGCGTACCGAACGCACCGACCATCTACCTCCTCAACGGCGCCGGTGGCTCCGAGCAGGATACTGACTGGATCGCGCAGGCCGGCACCGTGGTGAAGAAGGTCTTCGAAGACGAGCCGGTCAACGTCGTCATCCCGATGGCGGGTGCGTTCTCCTACTACATCGACTGGCTCTACGAGCCGAACTCCCGCTACCTGCAAGGCAAACAGCTGTGGTCCACGTTCCTGGGCTCCGAGCTTCCTGACGCCATCGAGCCCTACCTCGAGGCCAACGACAAGCGCGCCGTGGTCGGGTTCTCCATGTCCGCCACCTCAGCCCTCCTCCTTGCCGAGCACAACCCTGGCCGCTACGCCGCCGTCGGCTCCTTCTCCGGCTGCGCCGCTACCTCGACGGGCATCCCGAACGGCTGGGTCAACCTCACCGTCAACCGCGGCGGCGCCAAGCCCGAGGAGATGTGGGGCCGCGCCGGCAGCGAGTACAACCGACACAACGACGCCCTCGTCAACGCCGAGAAGCTCAAGGGCACCAAGCTGTACATCTCCAGCGCAACGGGCCTTTTCGCCGAGAGCGACACCGTCGGCTTCCTCCGCAAGACCCGCGACATGGACTTCGTCCAGGCCTCCGCGAACGCCCAAACCCTCATCGTCGAGGGCGGCGTAATCGAAGCCGCCATGAACGCCTGCACCCACGACCTACTGGTCAAGCTGAAAGCCAACGACATCCCTTACAACGCCAACCTGCGCGCCACCGGCACCCACTCATGGCGTATCTGGAAGGAAGACCTGGAGCTGTCCTGGAAGCAGACCATCAAGCCGGCGCTTGGGCTGTAGCCCCCACCCCAGACACCAAATTCCTTCACGCTCCCTTCAGCGACCTGGGGAAACGCAAACCATCCCGCCGAAAACTAGGGATTTGGTGCGCCCCCCTGGTCGACCAGTGCCAAAGGACGCAACCCTTAACATCTAGCGCTTTTCTCACCTGCAGGTTTGAATGTCTAGCCTAAATAAGGTTGCGCCCTTTGGCACTCCAGCGTTTCCACAAGACACCAAATTCCCTCACGCCCACTCGGCGACCTGGGGAAACACAAACCTGCCCCCCAAAAATTAAGGAATTTGGTGCGCAGCGCCCTGCACGAACCACAAAACCCGCCGCACCACCCAACAAAAGGTGGCGCGACGGGTTCAAGCGGGCCGAGCCTCTAGAACAGGCCCATGCCGTATGCGATGGTGGAAGACGTCGAGGAGCCGAAGTGGATCAGCTCGCCGAGGACGTTATTGATGGCGACCTGCATGGACTCGATCGGGTTCATTGCAACTACCTTCTTTCAAAGAGAAATTCTGTAAGAACGAAATACTTCCCACATTCTTGCACGAAACGCCGAACAAAGTGACACCAGAAGCCCCAATTGCCACATCTGTAAAGTAGGATGGCTTCCATGTTGAAGCGCATCACTCGTTCGGTTGTGGCTACAGCGATGGCTGTGGCCATTCCTTTGTCGGCACTCCAGGCGATCCCAGCAGTTACGCCAACAGCATCGGCCCAGCCCGTGGGTACGGTGAAGCCCTGGAACGCAATTGCGAATCCACCGTTGGCGAAGACGGACGGGAAGCCGCAGAAGTGGGTCGAGAAGGTTGACCATAAGCAGGTGTTGAGCTTCTTGGTGTATTCGCCGTCGATGCGCCGGGATATCCCGGTGGCGGTGTTGCCTGCGACGAATACTGCGGGGCAGCGCGTACAGAACGCGCCGACGATCTACCTGCTCAACGGCGCTGGTGGTGCGGAGCAGCACCAGGACTGGTTGAGCATGAGTGATGCTCGCGAGTTCTTCGCAGGCAAGGGCGTCAATGTTGTGATTCCGCAGGAGGGCGCGTTTTCGTACTACACGGACTGGGTGAGTGACAATGTGCGCTCGCGCTACATTAACGGCCCACAGAAGTGGGAGACGTTCCTGGTCAAGGAGTTGCCGGGGCCGATTGAGGGGCTGCTGGGGGCGGACAAGAATCGCCGTTCGATTGTGGGATTCTCGATGTCGGGGACCACGTCTCTGGTGTTGCCGACGCACTACCCCGGGTTCTATAAGTCTGCGGCGTCCTTCTCGGGGTGTGCGGCGACGTCGACGCCTGAGGCGTACCAGTTTGGCCGGATTACGGTGAACCGGGCGTCGGGAACGTTGGATTACCGGACGGTGACGCCGGAGATGATGTGGGGGCCGATGGGTAGCCCGAATAACCGCTATAACGATGCGCTTGTGAATGCGGAGAAGCTGCGCGGGACCCGCTTGTATATTTCGACGGGCACGGGCCTGGCGGGCCGCCAGGATCAGGTGAGTTACTTGGTTGGCCAGGGGCTTCCGCAGCCTGCGGCGAGTGTCGGTTCGGCGATTCTGCAGGTTGAAGGCGGCGTGATTGAGGCTGCGATTAATAAGTGTTCGCATGATTTGCGCGCGAAGCTTGAGGGTCTGAATATTCCGGCGCATTATGAGTTCCGGAATGCAGGGACGCACTCGTGGCCGTACTGGCGCGAGGATCTGCACAAGGCGTGGTTTACGACGATCGCGCCGTCGTTCGGAATGTAAGGCGATGTAACGCCAGGTGAAGCACCTTTCTTTTGCCACGCTGTTCGCGGCGGTCAGTGGCTTTGTGGTGTTGTGGGTGGCGTCGAAAGCACTCGACGCCGACTCGGCCTACCGCTACTTCGCTGCGTACTGGGGGTTGTTCTTCGCGTCCACCGGGCTTATCGACGGCCTCACCCACGAGACCACGCGTGCCGTCGCGGCGGCGCGCGAGGATGGCCGGCGGGGTTCGGCGAATCCGTGGCGGTTGGGGGCGTGGACGGCGCTGGTGGTGGTCGTCGCGGCAACGGTCGCGGGCGCACTGTTCATTGGCACCGTTGTTCCCGGAAGTACGCTGACGGCCACTGCCCTGCTGCAGGTTGGCCTGGTGATGTACGTGTTCCAGGCGGTGCTGGGCGGGGTGCTGTCGGGGGCGCAGTTGTGGGAGCGCTACGCGGCGCTGGTGGCGCTGGATTCGGGTGTGCGGCTGGTGTTGGCGCTTCTGGCGTGGGCGCTGGGGTGGGGCCTGCCTGCGTTTTTGGTGATTACGGTGGTCGGCGCGTTGAGCTGGCTGGTGGTGTTGCGCCGGGAGCATTTGCGGGTGCCGCTGGACGTGCACCGTGGGGTGTTCGTGCGCCGGGTGTTGACGGCGATGGTGGCGTCGGGGGCGTCGGCGGCGCTGATCACGGGCTTCCCGACGGCGGTGAACGCGGCGTTCCCGCAGGCGTCGGTGGCGGCGATTATGAACGCGGTGATTTTGACGCGGGCGCCGGTGTTGGTGCCGTTGCAGCGGTTCCAGTCGGCGCTGGTGGTGAGGTTTGTGGAGCGTCGAGAAGCGTTGTTTGCGGCGTTGGTGCAGCCGGTTGCTGCTGTGCTCGGCTTGGGCGTTGTGGGCTTCGCCGCGGCATGGGCGGTGGGCCCGTGGATTCTAAAACTGGCGTTTGACCCGGAGTTTTACGTCGATGGGTTGACGCTTGGGGTGCTCACGTTCGCGTCGGCGTTTATGGGCGCGCTGATTATTACGGGGGTGGCGGTGCTGTCGCTGGAGCGGCACGGCTGGTACGTCGCGGGGTGGCTGACGGCGACGGCGGTGGCGTTCGCGGTGCTGGGGGTGATGCCGCGGCTCGTGGGTGTCGACGTCCACTCCGTCGTGGTCACGGCCTTGTTCGCGGGCCCGCTGGCGGGGGCGGCGGTACATTTGGTGGCGCTCCGGCTAAGGTAGAGGCCCATGGGAACAATGCTGGTCACTGGTGGTGCGGGCTTCATCGGCGCGAATTTCGTGCGGATGGTCACCGAGCGCACTGACTACAAGGTCACGGTCCTGGACAAGCTGACGTATGCGGGCAACCCGGCGAATCTGCGGGGGTTGGACGTGGAGTTGGTGGAGGGGGACGTCGCGAATGAGGCGCTGGTGGGTGACTTGGTGGGGGCGTCGGATGTGGTGGTGCATTTCGCGGCGGAGTCGCATAACGATAATTCGTTGGAGGACCCGTCGCCGTTTATTCACTCGAATTTGATCGGCACGTATGTGTTGTTGGAGGCAGTGCGCAGGCACGGGGCGCGGCTGCACCACATTTCCACGGACGAGGTGTTCGGAGACCTGCCGCTGACGGGCAACGAGAAGTTCACGGAGGCGACGCCGTATAAGCCGTCGAGTCCGTATTCGGCGACGAAGGCCGGCTCAGACCACTTGGTGCGGGCCTGGATCCGCAGCTTCGGTATCAAGGCGACGATTTCGAACTGCTCCAACAACTATGGGCCGTACCAGCACGTGGAGAAGTTCATCCCGCGCCAGATCACGAACATCCTGTGCGGGCAGCCCGCGAAGCTGTACGGCACGGGCGCGCAGGTGCGCGACTGGATCCACGTCGACGACCACAACGACGCCGTGCTGACCATCCTGGAGCGCGGGAAGCTGGGCGAGACGTACAACATCGGCGCGAATAATGACCACACCACGAACAAACAGGTCATCGAGATGATCTGTGAGCTGATGGGCGGCGAGTACGAGCACGTCAACGACCGCCCCGGCCACGACCAGCGCTACGCGATGGACTCCACGAAGCTCACCACGGAGCTTGGGTGGCGGCCGCGCTACACGGAAGATCTGCGCGATGGGCTGGAGCAAACCATCGAGTGGTATCGCGAGAACCGCTGGTGGTGGGAAGGGGCGAAGGGGGACGTCGAGAAGCGATACGAAGCGAGAGGACAGTAATGATTGCTGGGTTGGAAGTCCACGAGCTTGCGGTGCACCGCGATAACCGCGGCTGGTTCAAGGAAAACTGGGCTGGGCAGAAGCTGGTGCCGGTGCAACAGAATGTGAGCTTCAACGCGCGGCGCGGGGCGACTCGCGGCATGCACGCGGAGCCGTGGGATAAGTGGGTGTCGGTGGCGTCGGGCCGCGTGTTCGGGGCGTGGGTGGACATGCGCGAGGGCTCCGCGACGTTCGGGGAGACGTTCAGCTGCGAGATCGGCCCGGAGACGGCGGTGTTTGTGCCGCGCGGTGTGGCCAACGGCTTTCAGGCGCTCGAGGACGGCACGACGTACATTTACCTGGTCAACGAGCGTTACCAGCCCGGCGCGCGCTACGCCTACTGCTCCTACAGGGAGGTTGAGTGGCCACTGGAGCCCACGGAGCTTTCGCAGGCTGACCTCACCCACCCCATGCTTGTCGACGCCACCCCAGTCCCCCAGCGCAAAATCCTTGTGACGGGCGCGAACGGGCAGCTGGGCCGGGCGCTGCAGGAGCTCTACGGCCCGGAGGAGGCGGAGTTTCGTACGCGGGATGAGCTGGATATTACGAAGCTGGAGGGTGTGGACTGGTCGCAGTACTGGGCGGTGGTCAATTGTGCGGCGTATAACGATGTCAACGGCGCGGAGGATGACCCGGCGGGCGCGTGGCGTGTGAACGCGGAGGCCCCGGCGCGGCTGGCGCGGGTAGCCAATGAGCACGACTTGGTGTTGGTGCACGTGTCCAGCGACTACATCTTCGACGGCACGCAGGAGGTACACACGGAAGAGGAGCTGCCGAGCCCGCTGAGCCGCTACGGGGCGTCGAAGGCTGCCGGGGAGACGGCGGCGCAGGTGGCGCGCAGGCACTACGTGGTTCGGACGTCCTGGGTGTTCGGGGACGGCGCGAACTTCATGGCGACGATGCGCTCCCTCGCGGAGGCCGGCGCAAAGCCGCGGGTGGTGAAGGACCAGCGCGGGCGGCCGACGTCGGCGGAGGACCTGGCGAAGGGCATCCGCCACCTGCTGGCCAACGAGGCTGCGTACGGGGTGTACAACATCACTTCGGATGGGGATTCGGTGGGCCGCGACGAGATCGCGATGGCGGTATTCATCGGGATGGGCAAGGACCCCGCGCAGGTACACCCGGTAACTTCGGAGGAGTACGGGGACAAGGCGCCACGGCCTGCGGAATCGACGCTGGCGCTGGACAAGATCAAGGCGACGGGCTTTGCCCCCATGAACTGGAGAGCTGCGTTGGCGCTCTATCTTGGGTAGGTTGTACTGCATGAATCGCACTTCTCTTGCAGCTCTCGCGGTGGCGGGGGCACTGGTGGTGGCAACCCCGGCGTTCGCTTCCACGCAGACTTCTACTCCTTCGACCCCGGCAACCACCACGGTCACCGTCACCCCGACGGTGACGGCGACGGTCACCCCGACGGTTGAGGCCACCACGACGACGAACACCGCTCCGACGGACCCGGCGATGGCGCTGTCCGCGGGCGACACGTCGAACGTGTCCACCCCGGCGCTCGTCCTGTTCATCATGGGCATTCTGACCACGGTGCTGGCTGTGATCGAGAAGCTGCCGCTGGATAAGATCCTGCCGAAGCGCTAAGTCGATGAAGGGCATCATTCTGGCCGGCGGGTCCGGCACCCGGCTCTACCCGATTACGAAGGGTATTTCGAAGCAGTTGATGCCGATTTATGACAAGCCCATGATCTATTACCCGCTGACCACGCTGATCAGCGCTGGTATCCGGGAGATCATGGTGATCACCACGCCGGAGGACGCGCCCGCGTTCCGGCGTCTCCTCGGTGATGGTTCCGACTGGGGCATCATGCTCCACTACGGCATCCAACCCTCCCCCGATGGGCTTGCCCAGGCGTTCCTGATCGCCGAGGACTTCATCGGGGATGACTCGGTGGCGCTCGTGCTGGGGGACAACATTTTCGACGGCGCCCTGGACTTCCACCACGGTGGCACCGGCGGCACCATCTTCGCCTACGAGGTCTCTGACCCGCACCGTTACGGCGTGGTGGACTTCGACGCGAACGGCGTGGCCACCTCGATTGAGGAGAAACCGGAGCACCCGAAGTCCAACTTCGCCGTCGTCGGCCTGTACTTTTACGACAACCAGGTCGTGGACATCGCGAAGACGATCACCCCGAGTGCCCGCGGCGAGCTGGAGATCACCAGCGTGAACGAGGCGTACCTCAAGGCGAACCAGCTGCGGGTCCACCGTTTGAACAGGGGTGACGTGTGGCTGGACACCGGCACGATTGACTCCATGGCGGAGGCGTCCGCCTACGTGGAGGTGCTGCAGAAGCGCACCGGTGTGGTGATCGGCTCGCCGGAGGTCGCCGCCTACGAGCAGGGGTTCATCTCTGTGGACAGGCTGGTCAGCCTGGGTGAGTCGATGGTGAAGTCGGGCTACGGCACATTTCTTCTCGACGCCGCGCGCAACTAGTATCGGTATCCATGTCCACCGTTACTGTGCTCCTGTCCGCCTACCACGGCACTGTTCCTGACCAGCTCGCTGAGGCGCTACAGTCCCTCGCTGAGCAGACCCGCCCCGCGGACGAGGTCGTGGTCGTCTTTGATGGGCCGGTGGCGGATGGGGTCGAGGGGGTCGTCGAGAAGTATGGGGCGCGCGTGGTGCGCTGTGCCGAAAACCGCGGTGCTGGCCCCGCGCTGCAGGCGGCCCTAGAGACGATCGACAGCGAGTTCGTGGCCCAGCTCGACTCCGACGACAAGGCGTTCCCCCAGCGCATCGAGCGACAACTCGAATTCCTGCAGCAGCACCCCGAGGTGTCCGTGGTGGGAACTGCGGTGCAGGAGTTCGACGGCGAGCGCACCGGCGGCATCCGACGCCTGCCCGAGCACCCCGCACACTACGCCAAGATGAACTCGCCAATGAACCACCCTTCCGTGATGTACCGCACGGCGGACGTCAAGGCGGTGGGCGGGTACCAGGACGTGCACCTCATGGAGGACTACGACCTCTTCGCGCGCCTCATCGCCGAGGGCTACACGCTCTACAACATGCAGGAGCCACTCACCTACTTCCGCGTCACCGACGAGCAGTTCGACCGCCGCACCGGCAGCGACATGTTCACCTCCGAGGTAGACATGCAGATCCGTCTGGTGCGCTACGGCCTGATCGGCCGCACACGCGCGATGGTGAACGTCGCAGTGCGCACCCTCTACCGCCTGCTGCCGAAGCCTCTGCTGAAGCGCGTTTATGCGCGGCTTTTCCACCGCGCCGGGTAACATCTGCGTCAACATGAACGACGACACTTGGCTCATCATCCCCTGCTATAACGAGGGCCCCGTTATCCAGCAGGTCATTGAGCATGCGCGGGAAACGTTCCCGAACATCGTGGCCGTCAACGACGGCTCCCGCGACAACTCCGCCGACGCCATCCGCGCCGCCGGGGCCCACTTGGTCAACCACCCGGTGAACCTGGGGCAGGGCGCCGCGATCCAGACCGGGGTGGAGTACGCGCGCGCCCAGCCGGGGGCGAAGTACTTTGTCACCTTCGACGCCGATGGCCAGCACCAGGTCAAGGACGTGCTGCGCATGGTCCAGCGCCTGCGCACGGAACCACTCGACATCGTGGTGGGCACCCGCTTCGCCGGCCAAGATAGCTCGCAGGTCCCGTGGATCAAGCGCGTGGTGCTGCGCACGGTGGTGATGCTCTCGCCGCGCACTCGTCGCCTCGGGCTGAGCGACGCCCACAACGGCCTGCGCGCCTTCAACCTCAAAGTGGCCAACGAGATGAACCTGCGGATGAACGGGATGTCGCACGCATCCGAGATCGTCGCCCTGATCGACCAACGCAAGTGGCGCGTCGCCGAGGAACCCGTGGAGATCCTGTACACCGAGTACTCGATGAGCAAGGGCCAGTCGCTCATTAACGGCGTCAACATCCTGGCCGACAACATCGTGGCAGGGAGGCTCCCATGATCCAGTTTGCGTTGATCTGCGCCACCGTCCTGTTGGCGCTCTACTTCTTTGCTAACCGCCGCAAGGCGAACGCGAAGGCGTGGGTGAAGATCGGCTTCGGCGTGATGTTCGTCGCCGCCATCTGGGCGATCCTGCGCCCCGACGACGTCACCATCCTTGCCAACTGGTTGGGCGTTGCCCGCGGCACGGACCTGATGCTGTACGTGCTGATCATCGCGTTCTTCTTCACCACCATCTCGACCTGGACCAGGTTCCGTGAACAGGAGCTGCGCTACGCTCGTTTGGCGCGGGCGGTAGCATTACAAAACGCAGAACAACCAAAGGAGCACAATGAGTGATACAAAGATCCCACCACTGATGTGGGCGTTTACAGCAGTACTGGCAATCGGCACCGGAGTGGGCGGCTACGTCATCGGCGCAAACTCCGCGACACCCGCCACGGAGACCGCCCAGACTGCACCGTCTCAGGCCGCCGAAGAGCCTGCCGCCGAACCGACTATGAACGAGGCCGCCGCCGACATCGAGCGCCGCGACGCTAACGACCCAATGGCCCTCGGCGACGTCGACGCCCCCGTCGTCCTCTCCGAGTTCTCCGACTGGGACTGCCCATTCTGCATCAAGGCCAACGTTGAGATCATGCCGCAGATCATCAAGAACTACGTCGATGAGGGCAAGGTGCGCATCGAGTTCAACGACTTCGTAGTCAACGGCCAGGCCGCCGTCGAAGCAGCCCGCGCGGGCCGCGCCGCCGCCGACCAAGGCAAATTCTTCGAGTACCAGGACGCCTACATGGCAGAGGCCATCAAGGCGAACGGCCACCCCGACTTCGCCATGGAGGACTTCGTCCGCTTCGCTGAAGCCGCAGGCATTCCGGACATGGAGAGGTTCAAGGCCGACGCCGCCAGCGACAAGTACGACGCCGCCCTGCAGGACGCCAACAACCTAGCACAGCGCGCGGGCTTCAACTCCACCCCGTCCTTCCTGGTCAACGGCCAGGAGATCATCGGCGCGCAGCCTTACGAGGCCTTCGAGCAGGCCATCGAGGACGCGCTGGCTAAGTAGTTACTAGGATCGCGCGACGACGTCCGCGACGTGGGCGTGGCCGCGCTGGTTCACGTGCAGTGGCATGTTGCGTGGCGAAGGGCCGAAATCGACCAGCCCGGCCCACATCCGGATGTGGTCCGGGGCACACATGTTGTTGTTCCACGTGGACGGCTTCAGGTCCAAAAATTCGACACCCGCTGCGCGCGCCAGGTCCACCTGCATCCACTGCGCGGTGTCCTCCCACGCTTGCACGAAGGGCATCGGGGTGGCGTCGTGCATGTTGTTGCCCAGCTGAAACAGGCACACGCGGTCGCCCTGCGTGATCTTCGGGTAGCCGACAATCTGGATGCGCGCGTTCGGCGCCGCCGCCCGGATACGGTTCACCTGCGGCACCATCGCGTCGACGAAGGCGCGACGCACCTGCTCCGGGGACCGGCCGCCGGTCGAATAGGTGTCATTGAAGCCGGTCGAGATGATGACGCGGGCCGTTGCCGGGTTCAGGGCGCGGTCGCGCAACGCGCGGTCAACCTGCAGGGAGAAATAGGGGCCAACGCGAGTTGAAACGGTGCCGGCACAGGAGTAGTCCATTGCCCGCAACCCGAGGCGCGCAGCCGCCTGCTTGCCCCAATTCCTCGCACCGGTTGGGCACCAGACCTTCGCATCCGAGGAGCCTTGTGGCGTGGCGCCGATTTTTCCTGCCGCCCAGTCGTGGACTGTTGGGTCGGCAATGACTGAATCGCCGAAAACCACCATGTTACGCGGCTGCGCGGTGGCCTGCGCTGGCACAATGGCCAGCGCGGTCGCGACGATCGCCGCCGTCAACTTACGAAACACAAGTGCACTTCTTTCACATCTACAACAAGAACTACGCCTACTTTGCCAGATGTCATAGAATAGAGCAATGTTTCTCCGCTTTCTCAGGGCCACCCACCGCGCCGGAATGATCAGCCTCGGCAACAGCCCGAAAGCAGCGCTAGGGGTTATACCAAATCTGCTCCGCTTCCGTTTCACCACCGCCCGCGCTATCGAACAGGGCTACCTCGCCGCCCCCGAGCGCACCGCCCTTATCGACGACACCGGCCTCCTCACCTACCGCGACCTCCGCACCCAAGCGCGCAACGTGGCCCGCTGGATCCTCAGCGTCACCGACCAGCCGCGCATCGGCGTCATCGCCCGCAACGGACGCGGCATCATCCTTCCGCTCGGCGCTAAAGGCTACACCGGCGGCTCCATCTTCCTCCTCAACGTCGGCTCCTCCACCGAACAACTCCGCGGCTGCATCGAGGAAAACAACATCAACATCCTCTTCACCGACGACGAATTCCTACCCCGCATCCCAGACATGGGCACCGCCATGGTGGTGGTTGATGGGGCGAAGTTGGCGTCGATAAGTATGGGCGGGGGCGACGCCACGCTGCCGCTGTTCCCGAAGCACGGCGACATCGTGCTCATGAGCTCAGGCACCTCCGGCATCCCCAAGGGCATCCTGCGCGCCGAGCCCGCCCTCCCCTTCGTGGTCACCGGCTACCTCGAGGCGATCCCCTTCCGCGCCGGCGACACCGTCCAGATGACCGCCTCCATGTTCCACACCTGGGGCTGGTCCGCGCTCAACATCACGCTTGGGGTCGGCGGCACCATCGTTACGCAGCGTGTCTTCGACCCTGCCAACGCCTTCCGCCAACTCGAGCACTTCCGTTGTGGCGGCCTCATCTCCTCCCCTATCTTCCTCAAGCACATGCTTGACCTGGATGAACACTACGACACCTCGCGCCTGCGCTTCATAGGCACCGCCGGCAACGCCCTGACTCCGCTCCTCGCCGAGCGACTCATCGACCGCTTCGGCCCCATCGTGGCCAACATCTACGGCTCCACCGAACTCGCCCTCGCCGCAGCCGCCGACGCCACCATCGTCGCCAACGACCCGACCTGCGTCGGCCGCGTCCCACCCGGCACCACCCTGCGCATCTACGACGACGCCGGACGCGAAGTCCCCACCGGCACCGTCGGCCGGATATTCCTCAACAACGAAACCGCACTCCGCGGCTACACCAACCCCAACACGCCCATGGTCACTATCGACGGCCTCATCGAAATGGGCGACCTCGGGTACTTCGACAACCAGGGCCTCCTGCACGTCGTGTCCCGCAGCGACGACATGATCATCGTCGGCGGAGAAAACGTCCACCCCCAATCCGTCGCAGCAGTCCTCGAGCGCATGCCAGGTATCGACGACCTCTACGTCGGCAGCGTCGACGACTCCGACACGTTCAAACGCGTCGCCACCTGGGTCGTCCGCGCTGACGATCGCGCCGGCCAGGCGCTGACGGCTGCCAGCGTCCAGGGCTGGGTCCGCGACCACCTCGCCGAGCATTCCGTTCCGCGCGACGTCCACTTCGTCGACGCGCTCCCCCGCAACGCCACCGGCAAAGTGGTGCCGCGGGAGCTGTAAGGGAGGCGGTGTTGGCTAACGCCTGTTCTTCCCATCATGGGAATACAGCGTGTTGAACTTCGACTCAATCCAGATCACTTCAAAGGTGTTTGCAATACGAACCCCGACCTGCGGTAAGCGTTCATGATGTCGGAAGACGATCAACTTGGAAGCCGGATCCATCCAGGCTGGAAGCGCTGGGATGATCGCTGATGCAGGCAAGCTTTCGGATCCTAGCCCATGCCGGTCAGCACCTCGTAGCTCGTCCCAGAGCATAGTGCTTCTCTTCTCCCATTTTTGTAGGAACGAATGCGCCATCTCTGCAGAAATGCTGTCGATTCCCCACCCACGCTCAAGTAACCGGAGACTAAGAGCCGGGTACCCGGGGTTCTCTGGCGCAGTACTTGGCCGAATCCCAGGATTGTCTTTTGGCGGCGTCCCCCTCCGCTTTTTCTTCTTCCCCATTGCTTTACGCCGCGCTGAAGAATTCTTTCAGGGCAGCTTCGGTAATCTCGACATTTTTACCGGCATAGAACGCTTCGCGCCAAGGTTTTTCCGAGTGCGTCTTTTCACGCAAGGCCCACGCAGAGTAGATACCGTATTTGCGCCACACAGCTACCAGCTCATCCTGGATATCAGCGTAATCATCCCAATTAAAGTCCTCAGGAATGAACGCGTCAGGATCAATGGGGTTACGCCCATACTGCTTGGTCGCCTTGTAGACGTCAGCAACGACGGGACCATGCTGCCATGCCTGGATCTCATCAGAAAACAGTTTGGTACCAGCCGATCCGATGTGTTCGCCCTGCGCATAGTACAGAAGCTTCTGGAGCTTGAGCTGCGACAGATCCGCATCCATCTGTTCTGCCCACGCTACAAACCAGTGTGCGATCTCAAGTGCTGTCCTTGTACCCACGTTCGTTCCCCTCACAGCTTGGTCATTACTGTATTACTGATCAACTGTACTCAGCGTTCAGACATGAACACGGTGACCAGTAATACCAGGCCGTTCTCGTTACAGCGTCCAAATTCAGAATTGCGTTCATCCTAGTCGCTCACGCCTGCAATCTCGATACTCACTTGCTTTGTTTTCGTTCCGGTCGAGGTCTTAGAAGCGTGCGATGCTGGTCGCCGAAAATCAGCCGCGCGGGGCGAGGAAGCGCGACCTGCATCGCACTCCTTGAACACCTCGACCCGAGCGAGAACCGCCCGGAGACCAGCCGCAAACCACCCCCACCTACCCCCGAATTCCCACGTTAACGCTGTCGCAACATGCGGTGTCGGAAACTAATCGCGTACACCCGGTACACCCACTCGACCTCAAGGAGGACACCATGAAACGTATTGTTACCTGCGCTGCTGCCACTGCGATCGCGCTCGGCACCATTGCCGCACCCGCCCACGCCGCGACGGTGAACGTGCAGGACAAGGACGGCATGTGCACTGTGCAGCTCTCGGCCGACGAGCAGCGCTTCGTTGTCTCCTGGTTCGAAGCGTCGAAGGCGATTGGGCTGCATGAGCAGGCACGCGACTTCGTGGCCGCCGTGGATACTGCTTACCCGGACGCCACGAAGCGCCCAACCAAGCTCGCTGAGAAGTACGCCGAGGCGCAGAAGACGGTGAAGGAGACGAAGCCGACGAAGGAGCGCACGCTCGAGGACATTGTCCCGGCCAAGCGCCAGGTCGGCCCGGGGGTGGAGCGCGTTGAGGTGCCGTTTGGCGTCGAGAAGAGTGATGAGGCGCTGTATAAGGCGTGGGCCGCCACGCCAGCTGGGAAGGTCGCCGAGAAGCAGGCAATGCTTGACGACGCCGACTCCGCCGCGGCCGCTGCCTGCGCGAAGGGCGCCCAGGCGGATGTTGCGTACCCGACGGCGGAGCCGGAGCTGAACGTGGCGGCGATTGTTGGCGGCGTAATCGCGGCGGTGCTCGCGATCATTGGCCTGATTGCCGCGCTGCCGAAGCTCGGCGTGAAGTTGCCGATGCTTCCTATGTAGGCAGGTAGTAGCTGCTAGAACTTAGGCAGTTGCGTGCGCAGGTTGTCCACCAGGGATGGTGCTGCCTGTGCGATCACAGCCAGTAGACCGGCGACTCCGAGGATGGACAGGATGGCGATGAGCCACGGGGAGTCGGCGGAGGAGCCGTCGGCAGGCTTCTTGTTGTCTGCTGGCTTTTCGCCGTTCCACCACTTGTCCAGGGTGAGGCGGGCGACGGTGGTGTTGTCGATGTAGGAGCCGCGGATCTTGTCGGTGTGCTTGGTGGACTCTTCGTAGATGTCGTCGGCACCTGCGCCCTTGTACCAGAAGCCGACGAGCTGGTTGGTGTGGTTGTCGGAGTTGTAGGTGTGCTCCGGCTTGGCACCCTTTTCGCCGCTGAGCTCGCTGTACTTGGATGGGTCCTGCGGGCCGGCGAGGTAGCCGGTCTCGTGGTCGGCGGTGACAATGAGCAGGGTGTCCTCCCAGGAGGAGTTCTCCTCGACCCACTTTTCGACGGCCTCTACCGCGTCAAAGAAGTCGATGGTCTCTTCGATGGAGCGGCCGATGGTGTTGGCGTGGCCGGTCCAGTCGATGGCGCCGCCTTCGATCATGAGGTGGAAGCCGTCTTTGTCCTGGTTGAGGGTGTTCAGGGCGCCAAGGGACATGGTGGCCAGGGTGGGCACGCCCTTGTTGAACTCGGTCAGGTACGGGCCGACGTTTGCCTTGTCTTCGCCGTCGGAGCCTGCGCGGCCCTGCTGCAGCGTGTTCGCCACGGGTGCGAGGCCAAAGACCTTCTTGGCGTCCTTGTTGGCTGCCTTGGCGAGGGACTCGAAGTCTGCCTGGTCGGTGACCAGGCTCCAGTCGGTTTCACCGTTGGCGACCTTGTTGTAGGTCTCCTCGGTGATGTACTTCGGGTTGAACTTGTCGGTTTTTTGGGCGTTGTCGTCGTAGAGCGGGTGGCCGGCGCCCATGATGACGGACAGCGGGCTGTCGGGCCCGAGCATTTCGTCGGCGAGCTGGGTGTAGTTGCTGCGGTTCTCGTTGTGGCCGCCCCAGCCTGCCGGGGTGGCGTGGTTGAACGGCACGGAGGACACGACACCGGCGGCCTTGCCCTGCTTGACGGCGCGCTGGGAGGTGTTCTCCAGCTTCTCACCCTTGTGGTCGACGCCGATCTTGCCGTTGTCCGTTTTGACGCCGGTGCCCATGGCGGTGGCGGCTGCGGCGGAGTCGGTGAAGTTCTTGTTGATCCAGTCGCGGTCGCTCCACGCCTTGATTTCGTCGTACTCGTTGCCGTACTGGAAGGTGGTCATGGAGGTGTGCTTCCAGCCCTTGTCCTCCTGCTCGAAGGCCTGGACTGGTTTGCCGTCAACGTTGGAGATGCTGTTGATGCTGTTTTCGCCGTTGAGCATCCACTTTGACTGGCCGGTCTGCCAGAGGTTGACTGCGGCGACGTGGTTGTAGCCCATGCCGTCGCCGATCATGTAGATGATGTTCTTTGGCGCCTTCGGTTCAGCGGCCTGCGCCGGCGTTGCGACGACAGCGAGCGCCACCACAGCGGACGTTGCTGCAGCGGCGACACGTGGGTTGGTAAAAGCCATGAGTTTCCTTCACAGAATCAGTACTTGGTTCGAGCCGCCGGGTTGGCGACGTATCGATTCTGCGAAAGCAATGTGAGTTTCCGGAGACATTCCGGTTATGGTTGGCGCAATTTTGGGTGAACGCTGAGCGAACCCTTTCAGTGTCCGGAACGCCAAAAGGCGCCACTGCTCGCCGTAGCCTGCGAAATGGCGGTTGACAGCAGCTAGCCGTTGACTGCGAGGACGCTGGCCTCGGTGGCATCGACACGTGCGCGTTGAAGTACATGGGTGTAACCGTGGCGATTGCCGCAGGCGCGGACGCGGCGCCGCGCGCGGATCATCTGCAGGCTCGTAGTGTCCGGCGTGGTCGGATACGTGCCGTGCCGGATGTGGGTTAGCGCGCCAGGCGTCGCTTGCTGGACAGAATCTCCTTCTCGATGCGCTGCATGTCTTCAATCTGTTTCTATAGCTCGATGGCCTCGAGTTCTTTTTTCCGTGCCCGGTCGTAAATTTCGTACCGCTCTTCCGCGTGGCGCTTGGCGGCTGCCGTAGTAACTCGCCCTGAATTTTCGAGAACCGGATAGTCATTGAACTGGATGAATTTGTCCGTCTGCTCGATCCAATCCTTGAGTGTCATCGCCTTACGACGCTCTGCCTGCAGCTGGGCATGCTCCAAGTACATTGTGGTGAGCCGGTTCAGCGTGCGCATTTCTCCCTCTTCGAGGTGGTTTTTTGCGATCGTGACGTCCTTTTTGCGCACCTTCTTACCGGCAAAAGATGTTAGCTCCATATTTGGCTGGCTTGGGTCGCACCTTGTTTCGAGGATTTCCGTGGCCGTTTGGCCTGCGACCGCAAAGTGGAGCTTATTCTGCAGAGCAGCGAAGAGGTTTCGTTGTGCCGAATTATCCTTGTCGTAATCCGTTGCCGTCGCCACGACTTCAAGGATCTGTTGGTAGAAGCGGCGCTCCGAGGCACGGATGTCGCGGATCCGCTCCAGCAGTTCGTCGAAGTAGTCGGCACCAGTAGGGTCCTTGAGCTTTTCGTCGTTCATCGCGAAGCCCTTGACTAAGTACTCTGTAAGCACCTCCGTCGCCCAGTTTCGGAACTGTGCCCCGCGCCGCCCACGAACCTTGTAGCCGACCGCCATGATGGCATCGAGGTTGTAGTGTTCCAATCTCCGAGTGACCTGTCTTCCCCGCTCAAGGGCAACTCTTTCATAATATGAAACAGTTGCCGGGCGTTTGAGCTCCCCGTCTTCAAAGATTGTTTTGAGATGGCGGCTGACGGTGGCCACCCCTATATCGAACAGCTCGGCCATCTCCCCTTGGGTCATCCAGACAGAGCCGTTACGAAGCTTGAGATGCACCTCCGTTTCGTCATCCTCTGTGCGGTAGACGATGAACTCTCCGAGCGAATCTTCAAACTTCTCAATCTCGTATTCCTCTGGCATGACGCTCCTTTGCGGTTCCTCTGGATTAATAGCCGCCAATGGTACCGACACATGTGATTAACGAAAGCCGAGGCGCAGGGTCGGAGGGCAGTTAGCGCGTGCCTTCGCCATCGTTCTTCCTCTCAGATCGTCCAAACACATACCCAGTGCAGTAGTGGCAATGATCTGGAAGACGTCGATGGTACCGGCAAACGTCTGGTCCTCACGTGGCCACGCGTATTCGATGACTGAAAGATTAGGATCGCAACAAGCGTGCCGACAACGAGCCATTGAGCAAACTTGTGCCTGTTCCAATCCAGGTGTTCTCCCCAATTCCGGGGCTTTGGCTCACTCTGGGATGGGTTCTGTACACCAGCTCGCAGTGTCTCGAGCGGTCTCGCCGACTTAGGTTCGTCTTTGCGGACAGCCTCTAGCCTTTTGTCTTGGTCTTCCTGAACCTCTGGCGCTTTCTTTCGCCCTGCACTCTGTGATTCGCCCTTGCCTGTCACAGGTTGAGCAATTCCTAGTAGGTGTTATCCGCTCCGGAACGCCAAAAGGCGCCACCCGGTGTGGGTGGCGCCTTTCATTCGACTCTGCGCGGTTTACTTCTGCTCAGAAGAACCGGCCTTGGCCTTGTCGGCAGGCGTGTCGCCCTTCGACGAACCGAGGATGGTCAGGCCGTTGTTGAACCCATCCTCCTCACACGCCTGGGCGATCAGGACACCCAGCATGCTGACCGCGGCAATCGCACCAAGCGCGATGCCCAGCGGGCGGAGCTGCTCGCCGTAGCCAGCGAACTGGCGGTTGACAGAGTCAGCCTTTGCGCGCAGCTCACGGACCCACTCCGGGTCTTCGTGGCGGCGACCCTGCTGACCGTGACCCCAGTCACGCTTTGGCATGGACTCCTGGAAGCGGGCGTTCAGCTCAGCGCCAGCCTGCTGCAGCTGCGGACCGAACGCTTCGTTCACGCCGTATCCGATACCGGCAAGGAGGCCGATTGGCAGCAGCCACAGCAGCGGGCTGTTGACCGCGAACGCGTTCGCAGCACAGCGCTTCGCCTTCTCCGAGGAACCGTTGGCGCCTGGCTCAGCAGGCGTCGAAGGCTCGGTTGGCTTCGACGGATCGGTCGGGTCGGTTGGGCTCTTCTTCGTGCCGACCTTGATGATCAGCTTCTGCGGAGCAACCTCGACGACACTGCCGTCTTCCTTATGGATGCGCTGACCGGGCTTGCCCGGCTGCACAACTTGGTGCTTACCAGCCTCGAGCTCGGAATCCTCGACAACCTCGTAGTCGTAGGAAATCTCCTCGGTCCAGCGGACACCTGCAGGTGGCTTGGTACCAACACGCAGCACGCGCTCGACTGGCTTCTCCACCATCTCGGCGACAGGCTTGCCGTCGACAACCTTGATGGTGTAGCGGCCGTCCTTACCAGCAACGTCTTCGACTTCCTCGCCTGGCTTCAGGTTCGGGTCGTAGACGATCCGGGTGGTGTAGCGGACCTTGATCTCCAGGTCGCCACCAGGCGTCGGCTGCTCAGGCTGCTCCGGATTCTCCGGATCGTTGCCCGGCTTCTTGGTGCCGATGAGGATGACGTGATCCTGCTTCTCCACGACGGTCTCTTCGGTGCCGTCGGACTTGTGGTGAACCAGGCCTGGCTTGCCTTCGTGCTCGACCTTGTGCTTGCCAGCCTCGATGGTTGGGTCAAGTTTGACTTTCACCTCGAACGGGATTCGCTCGTTCCACTCGATATCCGCAGGTGGCTTGGTGCCAACACGGATGATCTTCTCGACTGGCTCCTTGACGACCTTCACGGAAGGCTGGCCCTTTTCGACGGTCACCTCAACCTTGCCGTTAGCGCCTTCCTGGTCCACGATTTCCTGACCAGGCTCAAGCGTCTTGTCGTAGATGATCTTCGTGGTGTACGGAAGCTCGACTTCCTTCGGATCGCTGGTCGGCGGCGTCGGGGTCGCAGGCTTCTTGGTGCCAACGCGGATGATCTGCTTGACCGGATCCTTGGTGCGCTCAGTGGTCACCTTTGGATCGCCGGAGGGCTTACCATCGACGATCTTCTGGGTGGAGGTTTCAACGTCCTCACCAAGCTCGCCCTGCTGTGTCACCTTATAGGTACCGGCTTCGAGCGAGTCATCTTCCACGATCTCAGTCTCAAACGGGACCGGCTTCTTCACGGTGCTGGATACTTCACCGTTTTTCACTTCGCCTGGTCCGTATTCAATGATCTCGTTTACCGGATCCTTGGTCTGCTTCTCTTCAGGCTTCACGGAAGCCTGGTCGCCCTTGG
>OJKZ01000088.1_pt1 | contig 47214 bp, 36 predicted proteins | sample 1596791 | NCBI WGS metagenome assembly OJKZ01 (sample SAMEA3904677, study PRJEB24821) | metagenome | biome: Builtin; feature: hospital; material: surface | place: USA | collected 2013-06-04 | reverse complement strand
CCCCGCCGTGGCCACCTTGATCTATGCCTACGCGGAATCTACAGCCGTGATCGGCCCGCTCGCCGTGGAGAAGGACCCGCACGCCTGGGACCTGTGCGAGAAGCACTCCGCGCACATCACTGCGCCGGTGGGGTGGGACATGGTGCGCGTCGAGCAGGTCGACATCGAGGAAGACGCTGAGCACGAAGAGCCCGAGGAGGGGAACTGCGACGACTTGGACGAGTCCGAGCTCACCGCGCTCGCCGAGGCGGTGCGCGAGGCAGGCCGCGTGACCACCGGCCTGGTCGACACGTCCGCCGACCCGATCGAGTACTCCGCGTCCCACGACTTCAACGACCCGGCCACCTCGAATCACCCGGTGCACCGCACGAAGCGGATCGAGGCGCACGTCGCGGCGCAAAAGGCGCAGCGCCGCGCCCACTTGCGCGTGGTTCCGGATACCGAACAGGAGTAGCCTGCGCGTAGACTATCGCGCATGGCAATTGCACATACGGAAGCTTCTCTGAAGAACGTCATCAAGGCGTACGACGTCCGCGGCGTGGTCGGCGAGACGATCGACGCCGATTTTGTCCGCACCGTCGGCGCAGCCTTCGCGCACATCCTGCGCGGCGAGGGGGAGACCACGATCGCGGTGGGCTATGACATGCGCCCGTCGTCGCCGGAGCTTGCGCAGGCCTTCGCCGAAGGGGCGAGCGAGCAAGGCCTCGACGTGCTCGCGCTGGGCTTAACCAGCACCGACGAGCTCTACTTCGCCGCCGGCACGCGCGGCTGCGCGGGCGCGATGTTCACCGCTTCCCACAACCCGGCCAAGTACAACGGCATCAAGCTGTGCCGCGCGGGCGCGACCCCGGTCTCGACCGACACGGGCTTGGCGGAGATCGCCCGCATGCTTCTCGACGGTGTCCCGGCCACCGACGCCACCCCCGGCACCCTCACGGAGAAGGACGTGCTCGACGACTATGCCGCCTTCCTGCGCAAGCTCGTTGACGTGCCCACGCGCCGTCCCCTCGTTGTCGCCGTCGACGCCGCCAACGGCATGGCCGGGCTCACCGTGCCCGCGGTGCTCGGCGACATGGATATCCGCCCGCTCTACTTCGAGCTCGACGGGACCTTCCCCAACCACGAGGCGAACCCGCTCGACCCGAAGAACCTCGTCGACCTGCAGAAGTTCACCGTGGAGCAGGGCGCGGACATCGGCCTGGCTTTCGACGGGGACGCGGATCGTTGCTTTGTGGTGGATGAGCGTGGAGAGCCGGTGAGTGCGTCGTCGATTAGCGCACTGATCGCGCGCCGCACACTTGCAACGCACCCGGGTGCGACGATTATCCACAACCTGATTACCTCGCAGGCGGTGCCGGAAATCATCGCTAAGCACGGCGGGACGCCGGTGCGCACGCGCGTCGGGCACTCCTACATCAAAGCCGAGATGGCGCGCACCGGCGCGGTTTTTGGCGGCGAGCACTCCGCGCACTACTACTTCGCCGACTTCTTCAACGCCGACTCTGGGCTGGTCGCGGCGCTGCACGTGCTTGCGGCGCTCGCGGAGCAGGACGCGCCGCTGAGCGAGCTGATGGCCGAGTACAACCGCTACGCCGCTTCCGGCGAGATCAACTCCGAGGTGGCGGACCAGGACGCGGCGACCCAGCGCGTCATCGACGCGTTTGCGGACCGCACTGAAAAGCTCGACCGGCTCGACGGGGTGACCGTGTGGCTGAGCGGCACCAAGGCGTGGTTCAACGTGCGCGCCTCCAACACAGAGCCGCTGCTGCGCCTGAACGTTGAGGCGGAAACGGTAGGAGAAGTTGAGGAGTTAGTCGAGGAGATCCTGGGAATCATCCGCGCTGCGTAAGATTGCGGGGTATGAGCGACTACTACGAGGGTGCCGGCAACTACGACCGCGAGACCGTCCGATTCTTCGACATCGCCCACGAGGGCGCGCAGGTCAGGGCGATTATCGACGCCCTCGCGCCCCTCGCCCAACTCCACGGGCTCAACCCCCGTAGCCTGGTCGTGCTGGCGACCGACCAGATCGCGCGCGCTGCCGCCCGGGCGGTGACGCAGGTCCGCGAGCCGCTGCCGCTGCCGGTGGTGGTCACTGACACGCTGCCGGGGTATGTGGGCGCGCTTGACGTGGTCGTGGTGGTTGGGGACGCGGCCGACCGCGAAGACGACCTGCGCGCGCTGACGACCGCCGCCCAGCGCGGTGCCGAAACGGTGCTGGCGGGGCCCGCGCGCGGCCCGATCGTGGACGAGGCGCCGCGCTCGACTGTGGTCGTGCCCGCCCTGCCGACGGCGATGGGGCCCTCGCCCGCGCGCACCATCGCGGTGGTTGCCGCGGTGCTCGACGTGCTCACCGCGCGCGAAGTGGACGTCGAAGCGATTGCGCAGCGCTACCGAGTGCTCGCCGACGAGCTCGACGCCGAGCTGACCGCCGTCTCGCCGGAGCGCGACGAGGACGTCAACGCCGCCCGCCAGCTGCGCGCCTTCATCCGGGACGCGCGAGTGGTCCACACAGGGGTGACGCGCCACGGGGCGGCGCTCGCGGAACTCGTGGCGACGCTGTGGTCGTGCCGCGGGCTGGCGAGCGGCGTGATCAGCGCCGAGGAGCTGCCGCAGGCGCTCGAGTTGGCGCGCGGCCCGCGCGCGGCCACGGACGACATCTTCCACGATCCATTCCTTGATGGGCCGGTGGAACTGGTACCCTTGAAGGTCGTTTGCTGGGCGCAGCCGGACGCCGACGCGTCGGCCGGGCCCAATACGCGCGCCGAGACCGTCGCCTTGCAGGAATTGGGCGAGGCCGCCGCGGCGCTGCGACTGCTGGCGCGCGCGTACGCCGTGACCGCGCTCGACGACCCGGCGCTCTAGGCCTTTAGCCGCTGCGCGCCAAGAAGAGAACAACGACAGAAACGAGGCACGACCACCGATGGAGCACCTCAAGGGCGCCCTGCGTACCTACACCTGGGGCTCGCGCACGCTGCTTGCAGACCTGCGCGGCACCGCCTCGCCCGCCTCCACCCCGGAGGCGGAGCTGTGGTTCGGCGCGCACCCGGCCGCCCCGTCGACTATCGACGGACGCGGCCTCGACGAGCTCATCGCTGCCGATCCGCGCGGGGCGCTGGGGGAGCGTGTCGTCGAGAAGTTCGGCGAGCAGCTGCCATTTTTGGTCAAGCTGCTGGCAGCCGGGGCACCGCTGTCGCTGCAGGCGCACCCGTCGAAAGAGCAGGCGCTTGCCGGTTTCCAGCGGGAGGAAGACAGCGGGCTGGACATGCACGACCCGCGCCGCAACTACAAGGACCCGAACCACAAGCCGGAACTGATCGTGGCGCTGACTCCCTTCCAGGCGCTGGCGGGCTTCCGCCCCTTTTCGCGCACTGCGGAGCTGCTCGCGGTGCTCGACGCCCCGGGGCTCAACCGCTACACCACGATGGTGGACCCGGAGGACGAAGAGGCGAGCTTGCGCGCGCTGTTTACCACGCTGATTTCGCTGCCGCGCAAGGCGGCGGTGGCGCTCGTGGAAGAAGTCGAGCAGCGGGCCCGGGAGGTCGTGCAGGGCGAGCTCGAGGAGTGGATGCGCGAGGTGCTCACCATGTACCTCGAGCTGGTCGAGGCGTATCCCGGCGACATCGGTGCGCTGGCCGCACTCTTGCTCAACTACTTCAACCTTCAGCCCGGCGAGGCGCTCTACCTGGACGCCGGGCAGCTGCACGCCTACCAGCACGGGCTGGGCGTGGAGATCATGGCGAACTCCGACAACGTGCTGCGCGGCGGCCTGACCTCCAAGCACGTTGATGTGCCGGAGCTGGTGCGGGTGCTGAAGTTTCACGCGCTGACGTCGCCGCGTCCGGAGACGTCGACAAGCGAGACCGGCGAAGAATTCATCCTGCCGATCGAGGACTTCCGGCTCGGCCGCCACCGGCTCGCGGGCGAAGCGACGCTGAAGGTGAACACCGACGGGCCCGCGATCGTGCTGTGCACGGACGGCGAGGCCATCGGTAGCGGCCAGTGCGTCTTGCGCCCCGGTGAGGCCGTGTGGATCCCCGCGAGCGACCCACGGCCCGAGTTCCGCGCCCGGGAGGGCGGGCAGGCGGAACTGTTCTACGCCAGCGTCTAGCGGTCCGAGCTGCCGGGTTCGGCGGGGGTGCAGGCGTCGTAAATGATGACGCCCGCGGTGATGCCCGCCGCGACGAGCGCGAGCCCAGCCGCCACGCTAGCCAGGTTCATCCGTGCCTTGCGCAGCTGGGCGTTGATCTCGGAAGCCTGCTTGGCCAGCGCCGGGTTAAGAATGCCCAACTGCTGCTGCAGCTGCGTGTTCGCGTCCTCCAGCTGGCGGGCGATCTGGTCGGCCACATCGCTGAGGCCCGGGATTGCGGTCTGGGTGGCGATGCCGAGCGGGATCAGCGCGAGCAGCGGCACGCCGAAGCCCACGCCCGCGGCCAGGCAGCGGCTGTAATCGAGCTGCGGGGCGGCACCGGCCTTCGGGGAAATCGGGATGGTGACGGAATCCACCAACTCGCCCACCCTGTCCTTGACGTTCGCGGTGACGTTCTCGCCTGGGATGGCCTGCTCCTCGACGACGATGATGAGGTTGCCACCGTCGTCGATGCTGCCGTCGGCAGGCCCCTCGACGTCGACGATCAGGTCCTCGGGCACGAAGCCGCCGCGGTTGGGCAGGCTGATGCGGCCGCCTGGGGTGAGCAGGCCGTCGTCAGGCGTGAAGTCCCAGCTCGGCTTGGCCGAGTCGTGGACGAACGGGTTGGAGCCGTTGAAGGCCTCCTGCCCGTTGGTGATCCCGTCGCCGTCGGCGTCGCCGGCAGGCGAGAGCAGCGAGATCTCGGACTGGTCGAACATCTCGAAAGTGACGCTGGCAATGTAGCTCGAGCCATCGGGGTAGGCGAAGCGCACGTTCGCCTCGGGCGTGAGGGTCGGCCGCAGCGCGGCGACCAGCTTGTCCCAGTCGCGCTTCTCCGTATTGCCGAGCGTGGCGTACTGCGCGGCCAGGTCGGCGATGCTGGGTGCCTGGGCATGGACGACCGCGTTGTCGTCGGTGCTGAATGTCCAGCCCGGCGCGTTGTCCGGGAAGTCCCCGCTGACCTCGGTGCCCTCCGGCATCTGCTTGTCACCGTAAGGGTTCGGCGAGGCGGCCTTGCGGCTCGGCTTGATGCGCACGGTGTCCTTGCCGTAGGAGGGGATGTGCTTCTGCGTCGGCGAGCGCAGGTCCTCTTTCACCGTCACCCGGGCCGCGCCGAGGTACTTGCCCTCGGCGTTCTTGATGGTCACGGTGATGGCGGTGCCGGGCTCAGCGTCCTCGTCTGCGGTGATGTGCAGGTCGCCGCTCTGGTCAAGCGAAGCGGTCGCCGGGCCTTCGACCGTGACGGTGGTGCCGGGGGCGGGGATGCCGCCGGCGTTCGGCACGGTGACGGACTCACCGGCGTAGACCTCGCTTGAGCGGCTGGTGTCCCACTTCGCGGGTGCTTCGGGGACGACTTCCGGGTCGAAGGGGTTGGAGCGGTGCTCGACTTCCTTGCGGTTGCCGTGCGTGTCGCCGTCGGCGTCGCCGTCCGGGTCGAGCAGGGGACGCTCGTCTTGCGCGTTGAGCTCGAAGACGACGCTTTCGGAATCCACCGAGTCGTCCTCGTAGATAAAGTCCACGAACACCTCGGGCTTGGCCACCGAGCGCAGCACCGTTTCGATGGTGTCCCAGTCGACGTCGGTGCCCTGTGTGAGGCGGGCGTAGTGCTGCGCCAGCTCATCGACGCTCGGCGCAGTCGCCGTGATCACCCCGTCGCTATCGATCTCGAAGGTCCAGCCGACGGCATCCGCCGGGGTCTTGAGCACGGCTGCCTTGAGCTTGTCCGGGGCCGGGCCGTCGAAGGGCTGGTTGGTCGCGACCTGCGCCTCGTTGTCGACGGTGATCGGCGAGTCGTACTTCGGCCGGTACAGGCTGGCGTCGGAAGGGCGCTCGTGCACGGTGACCGTGGTCGCCACGATGTCGCTGGTGCCGTCGGTGTAGGTGATCTTGATGCTCGGGCGGTAGGTGCCGACCGTGTTCGGATCCGGGGTTTCGTCGTTGGTGACGAACTCGATCTTGTAGGCCTGGAGCTCCTCCGGGTTGGTGATCGCGTCGCTGGGGTCGAGCTCGTCGCCCACAGTGATGCTGAGGTTGCGGGTGGTGGGCTCCTTGACCTGGTCGAGCGGGCGCGGCTCGACGACGATCACGGTGCCCACCTCATCGGCCGAGCCGTCCGGGTAGGTGACCACGATGGTCACGTTCTTCTCACCTGCGATGGTTGCCTGCGGGGCCTCGCCTTGCTCATCGGCCGCGAAGTCCGCGGTCGTACCGCTCGGCAGTGCGCCAAGGTTAGTGATCAGGGTGCGCGCCAGACGTGCGTCCAGCGTGGTACCGACGGTCACGCTGTGGCCTTCGGTTGCCTCTGGCGTGTACATCTCCGCCAGCGTGCTGACAGGGATCTCGCGGGTGAGCGAGGTGTTGCCGAGCGAGTGGTCGCTGATGGTGAGCGTGATGGTGCCCCTGGCGTCGGTGCCTGGGGTGAGCGAGATGTTGCCGTCGGTGTCGACGGTGATGTCGCTTTCTGGGATCGTCCCGTTGTTGCCCTTGCCATCCTCCCACGCCGCGCTGAGCTTGGGCTGCTTGCCGCCGGTGACGCGCAGGCCGGTCGGCTGCGAGCGCTTGGTCGGCTTGAGCTTGGCAGCCTTGCCGGTCAGCGTGGTTGTGGTGCCGAGCGTGACGGTTTTGGTTACCGGGTCGATGCTGGGGTCGGTCACGGTGACGGTGATCGGGCCAGTTGCGTCGGCGGCGGGGGCGAGGTGGACCTGGTGGTCGTCATTGAGCGTGACGGTGACGTTCTTACCCGCGGCGTCTTTGGCGGTGACCTTGGTCAGGCCCTTGTGGTAGTCGCCGATGGTGATGCCGGTGGTCTGCTCACCGCGGCCCGGGTAGACGGTGCTCGTTGCGTCGCTGACCGTGGTTGTGGTGCCGAGCGTGACCGTCTTGGTCACTTCGCCGAGGCTGGGGTCGGTCACGGTGACGGTGATCGGGCCTTTAGCGCCTGTGGCGGGATTGAGCTCAACCTCGCCGTGTGCGTTGAACTTGGCGGGGACGTTTTTGCCCGCTTTGTCCTTCGCGGTGACTGTGGTCTTGCCCTCGTGAACCTCGCCGACGGCGACACCTGCGGGCTGCGATCCGCGGCCCGGGTAGACGGTCTTCTCCCGGTATACGGTGACGGGAAGGAAGAAGGCCTTAGAGGTGGTGCCGTCGGCAAACTGCGCCTGGATGGGGACGTCGATCGTGCGGTGCGATGCGCCGTCGAGCAGCGCCTCCTTCGCCCCGGGCTTCATGTTGATCACGGGCTTGTCGCTGTCGTTTTCGATGCTGACCCAGTCGCGGTACGGCACGCCATCGTCACCGGCGGGGATGAAGAACGTCGTGCCGGCTGGTGGCTTAACGAGGGAGCTATCGGGGTCGCTCGCGTCGATAAAGAGCGGGGTGCTCGCTGTCGCGGTTTCGCCCATGCCGACGATGACGGCCTCATTAAGCACGGGGTAGTAGAGCCCCGCGTGGTCCACATCGCCGATGTAGAGCGGCAGGTTCACTGTGTCCCAGGAGACGCGGCTCTTGACGTCCTCTGAGTAGTTAAAGGTGATTGGCAGCTCGACGTAGCCGAGCGGGTCCTCCCCAGCGGTGATCGAGATCTCGGAAAAGTACCGGAACTGCTGCGCCTTGCCCGGATTATCGATGATTTGGGAGCTGCGCGCCTCATAGCTGATAGCAATTGTATTGTCTCCGGCCTCGCACGAGCTTTCCTCCGCGCTGGCGTCGCAGAACTTGTCTGCCTGTTGAGCGTATTTGAGAGCCTTCGTCTCGAACTTGGCGCGGGCGTTGACGAGCAGCGGGCCTTCGCCTGGGTGCTCCTGATACAGCGGGTTGCCGTCCTTGTCGGTCATGGCCGGCCAGTAGCTGTCCACGTGCTCGGGATTATTCAGGTCGAAGTCGGAATCGGTGGCATCGATGACATCGCTGTCGCCGTAGCGCACCGGGTCGCTCCACGCGACGCTGTCGATTGTCTTCGTCTCGCCAGGCTCAAGAATCAGCGGGTGGCGCGCGAACTTCGGCTGGTAACGGACGTAATCGGGGAGATTCTCGTAGCTTAAGTTCCCCTTTTCGTCTACATACAGCGTGATTAAGGTGAAGAGGCTCCTGGCGTCCTTGTTCGCCAGTGACGCCTCCACCCGCAGGGTGTAGACGCCCTTCGCGGCATCTGCCGGGACCGTGCCCTCGAGGCTGCCATCGGGGTGTACCGTGACCCAGTCAGGGTTTGCGGGGATATCATTGGTCGGTGCTGCCTCCTTGTACGTGATCTCCTCCAGCGGCGTCCTGCGGAGCGCTCTGGGGAAGAACTCCCAGTACTCGGGAGCGTCGATGCGGAACTCTTCGCCCGGGGAGGCGGTGTAGTAGTTCGCGTAGGTGGGCTGGTAGGTCACAAACCAGGGGACTTCAGTTGTGCTGTACCCCGTGGTACCGATCAAGGTGCCGTCATTGTATCTGGGTAGATCCGCGAACTTGTCCAGGCGCGTTTCCGCGTTGAGCTCCCCACTAGCTTCTGCTGCCTGCGCGTAGACCGCGGTTGGCGCGACAACGCTGACTGCCGCGGTTCCGGAAATGGCCAGCGTTGCCGCCATTGATGCGGCGAGCGCCGGGCGCAGGTTGAGCGTGCGGGGAGTGGAAAACGGCCGCATTGAATTCCCTTTCTCAGATGACGGCGAGGTAAAGAGGCAAGTTGCGACGTCTCCGCCCGGCTCGGCGCACGTAAATCAAAGGGGATTGCCGTGTGAGGGAGCTGTGCGAAGTTTGTAGCAGCTTGGATTGACCTTAAAAAGGCTTCTGTAGCGCATGGTACTTCATGGAAGGGTGACAAGGGGAAGCGCAATGCATGACGCCTGCCCACGGAAGGGGGATACGAAAAAGCAGCGACCCAAAATCAAACGGGTCGCTGCGTGTGGCGTAGTTAGCGGCGGAAGTTGCTGATCCAGCGGTTCCAGGCCTGCTGTGCCTCGGAGGAGAAGCCTTGCTGCGGGGCTCCCGCCTCCCGCGGTGCAGGGGCCGGTGGCGCGCCCTGGTCGGCCTCAGGACCGATCTGAGTGTGCGCCTGGCCCTCCTGGGGTGCCGTGTTCTGCTCGGCCGACTGCGGTGCACCGCTCGGCGTCGGGGTGGCACCGGCCGGTGGTTCCGGCGCGGGCTCGCCGGCGGGGTCTGCGGGCTTCGGCTCCGCTGGCGTCGGCTCGGTCGTCGTCGAGCTGCCCTCGCCTGGAGCGCCCGGCGTGCCCGGCGTTTCCTGCGTGGAAGGCGCGGAGGACTCAGCGGCGCTCGGGGCTTCGGCAGCCTCGCCCTCGCCCTGCATCGCCGCGGCGGTGGTGGGCAGCACGGTGGTGGGGACCACGTTGGTGGGGCGGAAGACGCGGGTGGATGCCTGCTGCTGCGCGGTGCCTACGACCGCGTGCTGCGGGGCATAAGGGTCGGAGTTGAGGCTGTAGGCCTCGCCCTGGCCTTCCGTGCTGGGTTGTGCGAGGTTGACCTGCGGCTGCTGGGGCGCGGCGTCGGGGTTCTGCCCCGCGTCGTCGTCAGCCTGCTCGGAGCGCTTATCCGAGGTCACCCGGGAGGTTTTGGAGACGGGGCTTTCCTTGCGCGGCTGCTCGCTTGTCGTCTCGGAGACGTAGCCGGCTTGGGCTGAGCGCTCGGAGGAGGAGGCGTTCCAGACGAAGAAGCCAATGACGATGGCGGCGACCATGCCTGCCGCCATAAAGATGCCGACGCGCGGCTTCTGGTTATCCACGGGTCCTCCTTCCCCGACTCAATTGTCACAACCTTATAACAATTACCCTGTTGCGCCTTTTATAGCACGCTTGTTATGAATTCTCCTGTTCAAGTGATCACAAACACATCAACACTGCCTCCGTGCCGGGTGAAGCAGAATCGTGGTAGACCTATGGCAAGTGCGCAAAATCCGCCCAAAAAGGAAAAGGAGATGCCGATGAGCGCGTGGGATGAGGAGATCTTCTCTGTCGAGGCCAATGTCGATTTTCTCGATGAGCTTGACTCGCTCGAGGAGGACGAGGCCGAGCAGGCGGTTATCGACGCCGCGTTGTTGGCCGCCAACCAAAACCCCGCCTCCGTCAGCGAGGATGAGCTGCTTAACGGCCGCGCCGCCGCGACGATCGTGGCGATCTGGGCCGGGGCTCCCTTTTCCGCCGGCGAGGTCGCCGAGACCTATCCCTTTATCCGCAACCGTCCCGCGACGGTGAGCGACGAGGCGATCGAGGCCGCGACCGCGGTGCTGGAGGGCGTCGGCGAGGAGGAGGCGGGCGCGAGCCTGGATCAGTTCCTCGAGGCGCTTGCGTAGGCGAGGGTGGCCATGATTATTGCCGTAGAAGGTATTGACGGGGCGGGAAAGCGCACCATTGTCCAGGCGATCCAGCGCGAGTACGGGGCGCGCACGTTTGCTTTCCCGCGCTACGAGGAGTCCATCCACGCGCAGCTGGCGCAGCAGGCGTTGCACGGGAAGATGGGTGATCTGACCGACTCGATTTACGGGATGGCCACCATGTTTGCGCTGGACCGCTACGGGGCGAAGGCGCAGATCGCCGAGTACGCGGAGACAGGTGTGCTGGTGTTGGACCGCTACGTGGCCTCGAACGCGGCCTACTCCTGGGCGCGTTCGGGGGAGACGGCGATCGTCGATTGGGTGGCGGAGCTGGAGTTCGGCCAGCTCGGGCTGCCAGTGCCGGATCTGCAGGTGCTGGTGGATACCCCGCCTGCGGTCGCGCAGGAGCGGGCGGTCAAGCGCGCGGCGGCGGACACGACGCGGGAGCGGGACCGCTACGAGCGCGACGCGTCGCTGCAGCAGGCCACCTATGAGGCGTATGTGGCGCTGGCCGAGCAGGGGTGGGCGAGCCGATGGCTTCGCACCACTGATGCAGGAACTATCATGCAAGCAGTCGAAGCCGTACGTTGAAGGAGCCCTGATGCAGCCGAAGATCCTCGTTGTTGATGATGACCCAGCCATCAATGAGATGTTGACCATCGTGCTGGAGGCCGAGGGCTTTGATACCTCTTCCGTCCAGGACGGCGCGGAAGCGGTGGAGGCCTTTCACACGTACGACCCCGATCTGGTGCTCTTGGACCTGATGCTGCCCGGCGTCAACGGGATCGATATTTGCCGCGAGATCCGCCGGACCTCCGCGGTGCCGATCGTCATGCTTACCGCGAAGACGGACACCGTGGACGTGGTACTGGGCTTAGAGTCCGGGGCGGATGACTACATCACGAAGCCCTTCAAGCCGAAGGAGCTCATCGCCCGGATCCGCGCGCGCCTGCGCCGCGCCGACGACGAGCCTGCCGAGGTGCTCAAGATCGGCGACCTGACTATTGACGTGCCGCAGCACATGGTCAGCCGCGGCGACGAGGAGATTGCGCTCACCCCGCTGGAGTTTGACCTGCTGCTGGAGATGGCACGCAAGCCGAACCAGGTGCACACCCGCGACGAGCTGCTGGAGACGGTGTGGGGCTACCGCAACGCCTCCGACACCCGCCTGGTCAACGTGCACGTGCAGCGCCTGCGCTCCAAGATTGAACTGGACCCGGAGCACCCGGAGATCATCCTCACCGTGCGTGGGCTGGGCTACAAGACTGGTAAACCGGGGGTGTAGCCGATAAAGGGCAACGCAATCTGGCGGGCGAGAGAGCGCGTCGCAGAGTCGTGGCGCACCTCGCTGCAGGTGCGTTTCGTGGGCACGGTGCTTATCGTGTCCACCGTCGTCATGCTCGTGCTGGGTTTCGCCATGGCCTCGGTGGTCACCCAGCGCATCACGCAGAGCAAGCTGGACGCGGCGAGCGTCGAGATCGAGCGTGCGCGCGTGGTGGTCGAGGAGCAGATCAACAACACGGGCAGCGCCTCCTCGCTGCAGGTGCGGCTGAACTCGGCGCGGGCGGCGCTCACGCAGCGCTCGCAGGGCAGTTCCGAGGCAGCCAACGTCTACGACCCGGTGCTTCTGGTCAGCGGGGGCCCGGGTGCGGGCACGTCCTCGCCGGAGTCCTACTCCATCCCGGAGAAACTGCAGGCGTTCGTGTCTGAGGGCAATGTTGCCTACCAGTTTTCCTCGGTCGAGCGCACCGACCGCTCCACCTACAGCGCGCTGATCATCGGCACGCCGACGAACGCGGACCTGCGCGACCTCGAGCTGTACTTGGTCATGAACATGGACAACGAGGCGTCGACACTCGCGCTCATGCGCGGCCTCATCGCGTCGGCCGCGGTGATTGTGATCGTGCTGCTGGTGGGCATCGCGTGGCTGGCCTCCCAGCAGATCGTCGCGCCGGTGCGCTCCGCCTCGCGCACCGCCGAGCGTTTCGCCAGCGGGCATTTGCGCGAGCGCATGCCTGTCGACGGCGAGGACGAGATGGCCGTGCTCGCGCTGTCCTTCAACAACATGGCGGACAAGATCTCCGAGCAGATCAACCACCTCGAGGAGTACGGCGACCTGCAGCGACAGTTCACCTCGGACGTCTCGCACGAGCTGCGCACCCCGCTGACCACGGTGCGCATGGCCGCGGACATGATCGCCGCCAACGAAGACGACCTCGACCCGGTGACCCAGCGCGCCTCGCAGCTGATGACCCGCGAGCTCGACCGCTTCGAGGCGCTGCTGGCCGACCTGCTGGAGATCTCGCGCCACGACGCCGGCGTGGCCGACCTTGCGCTGGCCACCATCGACGCGAAGACCCCCATCGAGTCCGCGTGGGCACAGACCCAGCACCTGGCCGAGGAACTCGACGTGGAGGTCACCTTCAACCTGCCCGAGGAGCCGGTCAACCTGGAGGGCGACTCGCGGCGCATCGAGCGTATCGTGCGCAACTTGATTGCCAACGCCATCGACCACTCGGAGGGCAACCCGGTCGCCGTGTGCCTGCGGGCCAATGACGAGGCCGTGGCGATTACCGTCACCGACGGCGGCGTCGGGCTCAAGCCCGGGCAGGAGGAGCTGGTGTTCAACCGCTTCTGGCGCGCCGACAAGTCGCGCAAGCGCCACTCCGGCGGCACCGGCCTGGGCCTGGCGATCGCGCGCGAGGACGCGGTGCTGCACCACGGCCAGCTGGATGCGGCGGGCCAGCCCGGCGTCGGTGCGCAGTTCCGCCTCGTGCTGCCGCGCCACCCGGAGCAGGGCTACACGGAAGCCCCGCTGCCGCTGGTCGCGCCGGGCGAGGATGAGCGCGAGCAGGAAAGCGACCAGGCGCGTCCGCTGGTGGCGCGTACGAAAGAGGAGGCGGCAGATGGGCGTGACTAGGAAGGCGAAGACAGCGGTGGCGTGGGCGTCGATAATCGCCCTGACCTCGGGGTGTACCTCCCTGCCCACAAACTCCGACCCGCACGTGCTGCACAGCTTTGACGCGCAGACGGCGGCCGAGCCCGACGCCCGCCCGGTCGAGGGCCGCGAGCCGGACCTGCTCCTGCGCGACTTCTACGCCGCCTCGGCGCTGCCGGCCGCGGACTACGAGGCCGCGCGTGCCTTCCTCACCGGCGACGCCCGCTCGGCCTGGGACCCGCGCGTGCAGACGCTGATCGTGGACAACATCGGCGTGACCACGCTCGTCGGCGGCGCCGGGACCAAGCGCAGCTACAGCGTGCACGGCGACGTCGTCGGCGAGCTGCACGACGGCGGTGCGTTCACGCCCGAGCACGGCAGCTACGAGGCGACCTTGGAGCTCGAGCTTGTCGACGGCGAGTGGCGCATCTCCTCCCTCCCGTCCGGCGTCGTGCTGGAGCGCTCCGAGCTGCGCGAGCAATACCAGCCGTACAACCTCTACTTCTTCGACCCGGCCGGCAACGAGCTAATCACCGACCGCCGCTGGGTGGTCTCGCGCCGGGAGTCGCTGCCGAGCGCCCTGATTACGCTTTTGACCGGCGGTCCTTCCGAGCGGCTCGCCCCGGCGGTGGAGGAGTCGTCCCCGGCGCACCTGACGGGGGAGAACGACGCGATCGCGTACGCGGGGATGGAAGACGGCGCGTACACCTTCACCGGCTTCGGCGGGCTCGATGAGAAGGCGCGCAAGCAGTTTGCGGCCCAGGTGGTGTGGACGTTGGCCTCTGCTGGCGTGACCGGGCCGTACAACCTGCGCGCCGACGGCGAGGTGCTTTTCGACGGTGCCGACGCGCTGACCGTCGACGACTTCGCTGAGTTCAGCCCGCTGGTGGATTTGGTAGGCGAGACGACGCTGTATTCGCTGGCCAACGGTCGCGTCTCCCGCGTCAGCGGCGGCACCGCGCACCAGGTCCAAGGCGCGCTCGGCGAGGCCGGCGACGCGCTGACCGCCGACATCTTTGGTGAGAAGTACTGGGCCGGGGTCTTCGGCAAAGCTGGCGGCAACAACGAGGAGCACGACGAAGACAAGGACGTCTTCCGCGTCGGCGAGTTCGGCGGGCGCGAGGAGGACATCGTCGAGGGCACGACGTTTTCCCGGCCCACCTTCGAGCCCGGTGCCGCCGCGGTGTGGGTCGTGGCCGACGGCAAGAAGGTGCTGTGCACCATCCAGTCCGGCGCGACTGACGAGATCATCACCAGCGAGGTGGACGTCGAACTACCGGAGGGCGTCGAGGGCAACATTTCGGTGCTGCGCCTGTCGCGTAGCTCGGCGCGTGTGGTGATGGTGATTGACGGGCGGCTCTACACCGGGATTGTCAAGCGCGGCGCGACCGGCGAGCGCTCCGTGGTCAACGTGGTGGAGTACGCCTCCGAGCTGGGCGGGTCGGTCATCTCCGCGGACTGGCAGCCGGACGGCTCCTTGCTCGTGGGCACCTCCAGCGGGCTCTCGCCGGTGATGCGCGTGGAACAGGACGGCTCCGGAAGCACCACCTTGTCCGCGGGCAACATCTCCGCACCGGTGGTGGCGGTGGGGACCTCGCCGAACATGCTGTACGTCACCGACTCGAACGCGCTGCTGCAGATGCCGGTCTCCGGCAGCGACAACCCGCTGTGGCGCGAGGTACCGGGGCTGCTCGGCACCCGCGCCCTGCCGATCGTGGCGCGCAACTAGCACCATGCTGGGGGAGGTGGCGGACCTGCTGTTGCCGCGCTACTGCGCGGGCTGCGGGGAGCCCGCCGAGCGCTGGTCGGTGCTGTGCGCACGGTGCCGCCGCCTGCTCGCGCGACCCCCGCAGCGAGTGTTCCCCAAGGTGACGGTGCCCGCCCCGGTGTTCGCGCTCGGGCCGTACGCGGATGCGCACCGCGGGGTGATTCTGGCGATGAAGGAGCGCAACAACCTGGCGGTGCGCGCGCACGTCGGCGCGGTCCTCGCGGCGGCGCTCGAGCACTTGGAGGTGCGCGGAGATATCGCGGTCGCGGACGCGCTGGTCCCCGCCCCGACGCGCAAAGCCAACGCGCGCGCCCGCGGCGGGGACCCGGTACGTGCGGTGTGCGAGGCGAGCGGGCGCGCTACCTGCCCGGCGCTGACGCTGCGCAGCACAACGGCAGACCAGACCGAGCTGGACGAGGCCGGCCGGCGCGCGAACTTGCAGGGGGCGGTGCACGTGCGAAAACTGCCTGCCGGTAGCGTGGTGGTGGTCGACGACGTCGTCACCACGGGGGCAACGCTCGAGGCCAGCGTGGCTGCACTGCTTGCGCGCGGGGTGGGCGTAGCGGGGTGCGTCACACTCGCGGAAGCGTGAGACGCAGGAAACTGGCAGGAACTTCTTCCCCTCAAAGCAACACATTGGTTATGACCAGTTGTATAGTTGGGGTAGACCGAGTTACTACTACTCTAGGGAGGAAGCAGATGACTTCTGCAGAGCACAACGACAGCCTGAGCCCCAACGCACAGGTGACCATCACCGGCCGAAATGTCGAGGTCCCAGAGCACTTCCAAGAGCGCGTCAATGCCAAACTCGCAAAGATTGAGAAGCTTGACCCCTCGCTCACGTTCTTCAATGTGGAGCTGCAGCACGAGCCCAACCCGCGTCGAGAAGCGCAGGCACAGCGCGTGCAGATCACCGCGACCGGCAAGGGCCACCTCGCCCGCGCCGAGGCGAAGGAGGACAGCTTCTACGCTGCCCTCGAGTCTGCGCTGGGCAAGATGGAGCGCTCGCTGCGCAAGGTGAAGGTGCGTCGCCAGGTGGCGCGCTCCGGCCACCGCGCGCCGAAGTCCACCGGCAAGATCGCGGCCGAGCTGGCGCGCGAGGCGGAGGAAGCACGCGCACAGGCGAAGGACAACTTCGAGACGGATCCGTACGCGGACACGGTCGAAGATGTGGTGCCGGGCCAGATTGTGCGTCGCAAGGAGCACTCCGCCACCCCGATGAGCGTGGACGATGCGCTGTCCGAGATGGAGCTGGTGGGCCACGATTTCTACCTCTTCGTGGATGAGGAGACCAACCAGCCGTCCGTGGTGTACCGCCGCCACGCCTACGATTACGGCCTGATCGCCCTGACCGCTGAGGCGAAGGAAGCCTAAGGGCTAGACCAGTACGCCCGCCACGGCCTAGCGCTGTGGCGGGCGTTTGGCGTATTCACACCAAATTGTGCGAGGTTGGGCAGACGAGCGGTTGTCAAGGCACGCTGCCTTGTGCGTACAATTGCGGGTTGGTACACCTTAAGTAACTTTTTTGTGCTCGCACTTTTGCACTGACTACCGAAGGATTCACAGAACGTGTTTGGACTTTCCAAGTTGCTCCGCGCCGGTGAAGGGCGCACCGTCAAGCGTTTGTCAAAGATTGCTGACCAAGTTATGGCGCTGGAGGGTGAGTACGAGAAGCTCACTGACGAGGAGCTCAAGGCAAAGACCGACGAGTTTAAGCAGCAGATCGAGGACGGGGCGTCGCTGGACGACCTGCTGCTCGATGCGTTCGCGACCGCCCGCGAGGCGTCCTGGCGCGTGCTGGGGCAGAAGCACTACAAGGTGCAGATCATGGGTGGCGCGGCACTCCACTTCGGTAGCGTCGCCGAGATGAAGACCGGTGAGGGCAAGACCCTGACCTCGGTGCTGCCCGCGTACTTGAACGGCCTTTCCGGTAAGGGCGTCCACATCGTCACGGTGAACGACTACCTGGCTAAGCGTGACGCCGAGATGATGGGGCGTGTGCACCACTTCCTGGGCCTGGACGTGGGCGTGATCCTTTCCGAGATGCGCCCGGACGAGCGCAAGAAGTCCTACGCGGCGGCGATTACGTACGGTACGAACAACGAGCTCGGCTTCGACTACCTGCGCGACAACATGACGCGCTCGACCAGCGAGATGGTGCAACGCGGCCACAACTTCGCCATCGTGGATGAGGTCGACTCGATTCTTATCGACGAGGCGCGTACCCCGCTGATTATCTCCGGTCCCGTCGACGGCTCGAGCCAGCTCTACACCGTGTTCTCGCAGCTTGCGCCGCGGATGCGCGAGGGCAAGCACTACGAGGTGGACCGCCGCAAGCGCACCATCGGTGTGACCGAGGAGGGCGTGGAGTTCGTCGAGGACCAGCTGGGCATTGGCAACCTGTACGCGCCGGAGCACTCGCAGCTGGTCAGCTACCTCAACAACGCGATTAAGGCGAAGGAGCTCTTCGAGCGCGATAAGGACTACATCGTGCGCCAGGGCGAGGTGCTCATCGTGGACGGGTTCACGGGCCGCGTGCTCGCGGGCCGTCGCTACAACGAGGGCATGCACCAGGCGATCGAGGCGAAGGAAAACGTCGAGATCAAGAACGAGAACCAGACGCTGGCGACGATCACGCTGCAGAACTACTTCCGCCTCTACGACAAGCTGGCCGGCATGACCGGTACTGCGGAGACCGAGGCGGCCGAGCTGCACCAAATCTACAAGATGGACGTCGTGCAGATCCCGCCGAACCGTCCGAACCAGCGCCAGGACCGCGACGATCTGATTTACAAGACGCAGGAGGCGAAGTTCGCAGCCGTGGCCGAGGACATTGCGGAGCACTCGGAGAAGGGCCAGCCGGTGCTGGTGGGTACCACCTCCGTGGAGCGCTCCGAGTACCTGTCCCAGCTGCTGACCCGCAAGGGTGTCAAGCACAACGTGCTCAACGCGAAGCACCACGAGGAGGAGGGCCGCATCATCGCCGAGGCGGGCCTGCCGGGCCGTGTGACCGTGTCCACCAACATGGCTGGTCGCGGTACCGATATCGTGCTGGGCGGCAACCCGGAAATTCTGCTGGATGCGAAGCTGCAGGAGCAGGGCCTCGACCCCTTCGAGGATGAGGAGCGTTACCAGGAGGCCTGGAACGAGCAGCTGCCGGCGGCGAAGGAGCGCTCGAAGCAGCTTGGCGACGAGGTCCGCGAGGCCGGTGGCCTCTACGTCATTGGCACGGAGCGCCACGAGTCGCGCCGTATTGACAACCAGCTGCGCGGCCGCTCCGGCCGCCAGGGCGATCCGGGCGAGACCCGCTTCTACCTGTCGATGCGCGACGAGCTGATGGTGCGCTTCATGGGCCAGTCCATGGAGAACATGATGAACCGCCTCAACGTGCCGGACGACGTACCGATCGAAGCGAAGATGGTCTCGAACGCGGTCAAGGGTGCTCAGGCGCGCGTGGAGAACCAGAACTTCGAGATGCGCAAGAACGTGCTCAAGTACGACGAGGTGCTCAACGAGCAGCGCAAGGTGGTCTACGGCGAGCGTCAGGAGATCCTGGGCTCCAAGGACATCAAGGACCAGGTCCGCCGCATGATCGAGGACACCGTCAGCGCGTACGTCGACGGCGCGACCCGCGAGGGCTACGTCGAGGATTGGGATCTGCGCGAGCTGTGGCACGCGCTCGAGTCCCTCTACGGCCCGACGATGACGGCCGAGGAGCTCATCGAGGGCTCGACCTACGGCAGCCCGGGCGAGATCAGTGCGTCTGAGCTGCGCCAGGCGCTTGTCGACGATGCGCAGGCCCAGTACGACGCCCTCGAAGAAAAGATCGCCGAGATCGGCGGCGAGGAGCAGATGCGCAACCTGGAGCGCTCTGTGATCCTGCCGGTGATCGACACCAAGTGGCGCGAGCACCTCTACGAGATGGACTACCTGAAGGAGGGCATCGGCCTGCGCGCGATGGCGCAGCGTGACCCGCTGGTGGAGTACCAGAAGGAGGGCGGCGACATGTTCGCGGCGATGAACGAGGCCATCCAGGAGGAGACCGTGCGTCAGCTGTTCTTGATGCGCAAGCAGTTCGAGAGCCAGGATGAGGAAGCGGCGCAGGCTTAACGCCCGTAGACTCACAGAAAAGACGTACTAGGCGGAGAAAGGCGAGCACGCATGCAGGGACTGATTTTTGATTACGCAGGGGTCCTGGACCAGGACAAAGAGGATGAGCAGCGCTGGCGCGAGCTGATCAAGGCGGTCAAGGCCCAGGACGTCAAGGTGGGCATCCTCTCCAATGAGGAGGCGGACAGCCCACTAGCGGAGGAGATCCGCGAGTGGGAGTTCCGAGGCGACGTGGACGCGGTGGTGCTTTCTGGCGAGATCGGGATTGGCAAGCCGGACCGCGCGGCCTTCCAGGCTGCGGCGGATGCGATCGACGTGATCATCAACGACTGCGTGATGATCGACGACGACATTGTGAACGTCCGCGCGGCGGTTGAGTTCGGCATGATCGGCATCCTGCACACGGCGTTCGACCGCACGTCGGTGGAGATCCAGTCGCTGTTCGAGGTCGAGGGCGAGTTTTAATGCGCGTCTACATCCCGGCGACCTTCGGCATGCTCGAGGCCTTAAACGACACGGGCGTGCTGCATGCCCGCAACGGCTGGGGCTTCGCGGCCACTCCGGCGCTAACGGAGTTTTTCACTTCCGGTGACCAGGAGGAGATCGAGGCGATTGCTTTCGACGACGCCGCGTTGGCGTCGATCCGCCTGCTGGCGATCGGCGACGAGGAGCGTTTCCCGCACCGCCGCGTGGTGGTCTCCGCTGACGTGGAGGCGAGTGGGGAGCCGGACATGGGCGAATCGGTGGTCAAGGTCGCCGGTCCGGTCGAGCTGAAGGACGTTGCCGCGGTGCACGTGGACGTGCGCGAGGCGGAGGAGGCCACGGCTAAAGCCATCGAGTGCATCGACGCCGCCGATCTGGGCGACGAGGACGCGGAGCTGACAGTGGGGGACGCCCAGGACCTCTACATGGCCTTCTTTGACCCCAGCGAGCTACCTTTCCTCATCGAGCTGCTTTAGCTCCCACTCGTTGTTCGAGTGCAGCGCTACCAACAGGTGGCGCACCGCCGCCGCGCGCCTGCCTGAAGGCGAGTCGGCGGCGAAGTTGTCGAGGGCGCACTCCGGGTCCGCGGGCGGTCCCAGGTGCGTGCAGCCGCGGGGGCAGTCCGCGGACGCCTCGGCCAGGTCCGGGAAGACGTCGATGATCTGCTCGGGCTGCACGTGTGCAAGGCCGAAGGAGCGGATGCCGGGGGTGTCGATGATCCAGCCGCCACCTGGCCCGTCGAGCTCGAAGGCGACGGACTGGGTGGAGGTGTGGCGGCCCTTGCCTACGCCGGAGACCTTGCCGGTGGCGCGCTCGGCGTCCGGGACGATGCGGTTGACCAGGGTGGACTTGCCGACGCCGGAGTGGCCGATGAGGGCGGTGACGTGGCCGTCGATAAGCGAGCGGAGCGTGGACAAGTCATCGGCGGTGCCGGTGCGCAGCACGGTGACGTCCATACTGGCGATTTCGCGCTCGAATGCTTCCGGGTCCTCCAGATCGGACTTGGTCACGCACACGACTGGGCGGACGCCGCCGACGAAGGCGGCGATGAGCGCGCGCTCGACGAAGCCGGTGCGCGGCGGGGGATCGGCGGCGGCGACCACGATGAGCAGCAGCTCCGCGTTGGCGACGATGATGCGCTCGTAGGGGTCCGTATCGTCGGCGGTGCGGCGCAGCACCGAGGTACGGTCGACGCGTTTGACGATGCGCGCCATCGTATCCTTTGCGCCCGAGGTATCGCCGACGACGCCGACGCGGTCGCCGATTTCAATGCTGGTGCGCTTCAGCTGGCGGGCGCGTACGCAGTTGACCAGCGTGCCGTCGTCGAGCACGACGCCCCAACGCCCGCGGTCTTTGGTGACCACCATGCCGAAGCGGGCGTCCTTGTGGCTCGGCCGGTCTTTCGAGCGCGGCCGCGAGCCCTTGCCGGGGCGGACGCGGACGTCGGACTCGTCGTACTCGTCGTAGCTGGAGAAGCGACGGGCCATTAGCGTCCCACCATGGTTTCCCACATCTGCGCAAAACCGGGCAGCGTCTTGGAGGTGGTGTCGATGTTTTCCACCTCGATGCCCTCGACGACCAGCCCCAGGATCGCGCCGGCAGTGGCCATGCGGTGGTCCGCGTAGGAGTACCAGGTGCCGCCGTGCAGTGGCGCCGGGGTGATGCGCAGCCCGTCGGGTAGCTCCTCGCAGTTGCCGCCGAGCCGGTTGAGCTCTGTGGTCAGCGCCTCGAGGCGGTTGGTTTCATGGCCGCGCAGGTGCGCGATGCCGGTCAGCTCCGAAGGCGTCGACGCGCACGCGGCGAGCGCGGCGACGGTGGGGGTGAGCTCGCCGATGTCGCTCATGTCGATGCGGATGCCGCACAGCTCGCCGTTTTGCGGACCGCGCACCTCGAGGGCGTGGTCCGGGCCGGTGGCGACGAGCTCGACCTCGCAGCCCATGCGCTCCAAGATGTCGCGGATTACGTCGCCCGGCTGCGTGGTGCTAATCGGCCAGTGCGGCACGGAGACCGCGCCCCCGGTCACCGCGGCGGCGGCGAGGAAGGGCGTGGCGTTGGAAAGGTCCGGCTCGATGACCCAGCGGTTGGGCTGGATCGGCTGCGGTTCAACCTTCCAGGTGTTGCCTTCCGCCTGCACGCGCACTCCGGCCTGCGCCAGCATGTCCACCGTCATCTCGATGTGCGGCATGGACGGCAGCGTTGCGCCGGAGTGGGTAATCTTCACGCCGCGCTCAAAGCGTGGTGCGGCCAGAAGCAGGCCGGAGACGAATTGGGAGGAGCCCGAGGCGTCGATGGTGACCTCGCCCCCGGGCGCGGACCCGGTGCCGTGCACGGTGAAGGGAAGCGTGTCGCCCGCGACCGAGACGCCGAGGTTGCGCAGGGCGTCGAGGATGGTGTTCATGGGGCGGGACTTGGCTTGCACGTCGCCGTCGAAAAGCACGGGGCCCTGCGCGAATGCGGCCACGGGCGGCACAAAGCGCATGACGGTGCCGGCGAGCCCGCAGTCCACCTCCGCGGCCTGAAGCTCGGACGGGGTCACGCGGATTTCTTCACCTTCGCGGACGAAACGGGTGCCCATTGCGGCGAGCGCGGACTCCATCAGCTCGGTGTCGCGCGAGCGCAGGGCACCGACGATTAAGGATTCGCCCTGCGCGAGGGCGGCGAGGATGAGTGCGCGGTTGGTCATCGATTTAGACCCCGGCACCGTCTGCGTGTGCGAGACGGGGGCGGGGGTGTACGGCGCTGGCCACAGATCAGTCATGCGTCCATCATAATGGAGGCATGTGTGGACGTTTCGTGCTTTTCACCACCGGCGAGGCGCTCGTGGACGCGGTGGCCGCCCTACCTGGCGCAGGCACCGTCGCCACCCCTGATGGCACCCCGCCGCCGCGCTATAACATCGCCCCGACTCAGCAGGTTGCGCTCGTGCGCTTCGACGCGTCCGGCGCGCGCATCGACGCCGCCCGCTGGGGCCTGCTCCCGGCGTGGAAGAAAGACGATTCCGGCCCGCCCCTGTTCAACGCGCGCGCCGAGACTGTCGCGCAGAAGCCTTCATTCCGCTCCGCCTTCGCTCATAAGCGCGGGCTTATGCTTCTCGACGGCTACTACGAATGGCTCCCCACCGAACACGGCAACAAACAACCGTATTTTGTCGCCCCCGAATCCGGCATGCTCTACGCCGCCGCGCTGTGGGAGACGGGCTTGGAGCGCCTTTCCACCACGATGGTGACCACCGAGACAACCGAGAATATGGCGTGGCTGCACCACCGCCTCCCGCTCTTCCTCGGCGCGGACGAGGTGGCCCAGTGGGTCGACGGGACCCCGGAGGAAGCCGCGGAGCTTTTGGCACCGTCACGGGTCGCGAACACGCTGCGCTGGCGCGAGGCGGACCCAGCGGTGGGCAACGCCCGCAACGAGTACACCGGGCTTGTCGGCGAGGGTCCGCTGGGTGAGACGCGGCCTTAGTCGGTCGAGATTTCGGCGAACTTCGCGCCCGCGAGGGCGGCGAGGTCCTTTGGGGATAGCTCGAGCGAGAGTCCGCGCTGGCCGGCGGAGACGATGACGGTGGGGAAGGGGGACACGGAGGCGTCGATAAGCACTGGCAGCTTCTGTGGTGTGCCCAGCGGCGAGATGCCGCCGACGATATAACCCGTGGCATGCTCGGCTTTCTTCGGCTCCGCGAGCTGCGCCTTCTTCCAGCCCAGCGCTTTTGCGGCTGCCTTGAGCGAGAGGTGGCCCGCGACCGGCACGCAGCACAGCGCCATCTCGCGCGGCTGCGCGGTATTGGATACCACCAGGGTTTTCAGCGTGCCGCGCGGATCGGCGCCGAGCTCCGCGACGGAATGCTCACCGAAATGATCCTGACTCGCGGTGTACTCCAGTACGGTGTGCTCGACACTTTTGGCGGCGGCGATGGCGCGGGTACGCGCGGACATGCGGGGCTCCTTCTTGCTTGGCGTATGGGCCGATCCTACGCCTGGGCAAGTGGCCTACAATAGCGGGCATGCCCGAGCAAGATCTGAAAAACCGCTTCACCGAAGAGGCGATGCCGCTGCTGGACCAGCTCTACGGAGGCGCGCTGCGGATGACACGTAACCCGCAGGACGCGGAAGATCTCGTGCAGGAAACCTATCTGAAGGCGTACAAGGCCTTCGACCGGTTCACCCCGGGCACGAACCTGAAGGCGTGGCTGTACCGGATCATGACGAATACGTACATCAACACCTATCGCAAGAAGCAGCGCCGCCCACTGGTCACCTCGGCCGACGAGGTGACCGACAACCAGCTCTACACCTCCAGCTCGCACGACTCGACCGGGCTGGAATCCGCCGAGGTAGAAGCGTTGAAGCAGATGCCGAACTCCCGGATTTCGGAGGCGCTCAACTCGCTGAACCAGGACTACCGCATGGTGGTCTACTACGCCGACGTGGAGGGCCTGGCGTATAAGGAGATCGCCGAAGTGATGGACATTCCGCTCGGCACGGTAATGAGTCGGCTGCACCGTGGAAGAAAACAACTGCGCGAGATGTTGAAAGACGTAGCGCATGATCAAGGCATTGGGCTCGAGCGAGCGGCTACAGATGCAAAAAACGCGGAGGAGAAGTGATGGACACGCCCAACAACCACTGCGAAGCGGCTGATTGCACCGAGGTGCACGCACTGCTGTGTGAGCTGTTTGACCCGTCGACTACGCCCGAGCGGGTCGAAGAGATCCGCGTGCGCGTCAAGGCGTGTCCGCACTGCTTTGGGCAGCTGGAATCGGAGGAGGCGGTGCGCCGGATCGTCCGCTCGTGTTGCGGGCAGGCGCATGCCCCGGAGCCGTTGCGCAAGCGGATTATCGCGTCGCTCTCGTCGGTGACGTATACCGAGATCCGCTACCGGTAGCGCTGCTTTTTCGTCAGGTGCCCGCGACTGTGCAGGTCGCGGGCTTTTTGTGTGTGTGGCGGGGGATGGGACCGTCCGTGGCGACGAAGTGTGAGCGAGCCCCCGAAAACGGGGGTAATTTTCGGGGGTGACAAATGGTGAACAATTCCGTATTGGTCATTCCTAAGGAATGGCGGGTTGGTGTTAGCTGAGCGTTTCACACGTAAAGGTCTTAAGGATGCGGACGTTATGCCCCCCTTTTTCGAAAACTCCCAGGGTGGATGTTGAGAAATCTACAAAGTGCAGCATTCTATTTCTTAGGAAGCATAATATGCATTCATAAGTATCGTTGAACACTTTGAAGTTCGTAGACACTTATAGCGAGTTTGCGCTCAGGTATGGTGCGCCCAACGAACCGATTGTTCAACTAAGCTGCAGTCAGTGGGGCTAATTGTGTTGAACAATCGCGGCATAAACCAGAAAAAACCGTGTAAATAAAGGCAGTTTTCCAAGCGACTTCACAGTGCATACTCTTTCTGCATAAACTAGAGCCAGAACAAAGACAACAACTTCCGGCGTTGCCGCCGGGAGGCAGCACGAGAAGAGGAATACGAAAATGAATGCCATCGCTCGCAAAGCACTTGCCGCAATGTGTGCGCTTTCTGTATTCGTTCCCGCCATCCAGGCACCGGCAGAGGCTGCGGTTGTTGAAGAGTCTTCCGTCGTCACGGTCACCGCTGACGAGGTCGGCCCCTTCTTCCACAACGTGGAGCTGGACAAGGGCCGTATCTCCTCGCTGAAGTTCACCGACCCGGCGTCGGTTGGCGGCACCCAGGATTCTTCCTTTTACATTGACTTCCGTTTCAACGGCCAGCGCGGCCTTGCAAACGCCGAGAACACCACGTTAGATACCCGCAAGGAAGGCAACGTTCAGGTTGTGACTATGCGCAACCGCGACGACGCCCTTGGCGCTGCCTGGACCCGCGAGTTCCGTATCGACGGCAACAAGATCACCGTCCGCGTTGAGGTGGAAAACATCAGCGCAGACGACGCGTACTTCCAGCTGGACATGACCAACCAGGTCAACACCGCCCGTGAGCTGCAGGGCGCTTACGAGGATGGCGTCTTCACTGTCGGCCCGGAGTTCGGCGGCTACAACGCGCAGCTGACCTTCGACGGCGCGTACAGCTCGGGCGTGGCCAACTCCTTCAACGGCACTACCGAGGCCGGCGAGGTTGGCTTCGTCGATGAGGCGGGTGCCATGTTCCAGCGCGGCCGCTGGATCCAGGAGATTGACGCCGGTCAGACCGCAGTTGCCGAGGCCACCATCACGATGGAAACCCAGGACAGCGCAGTCGACACCGACGGCGACGGCCTGCCGGACGTGTGGGAGGAGCAGGGGCTCACGCTTGCCGACGGCACCGTGATGCCGCTCAACGAGTGGGGTGCAGACCCGAAGCGTCCCGATATCTTCCTGCAGATGAACTGGATGCCCTCGGAGTTCGAGTCGCTCGGTTGCTTTGACAACCCGCAGCAGCGCGCCTGCGCTGAGGCGAACACCAAGAGCTACCGCCCGAGCGCTGACGTCCTGCAGCAGCTGGTGGACAAGTTCGACGAGCACGGCGTGAACCTGCACATCGATGCAGGCGCAAGCTACAGCAACATCCCGAACTACGCTGAGCGCCACGGCGGCGAGTACGGCGAGTTCTCCCGCTACTACTTCCAGGGCGTCATGCCTGGTCTGAAGCTCATGGACAACATCGACGAGCTCCTCGGCGACCGCTCCGCGGTCTTCCGCAGCGGCATGATCGGTGACTCGATGGGCCCGGGCAACTACTCGGTCGGCCTCTCCCTGGTGGGCGACAACGCCTTCTACGTTGCCAACCACGAGCGGATGACCACCGACGAGCAGCTCCGCAACACGATCATGCACGAGCTGGGCCACACCCTTGGCCTGGACCACAACGGTTCGACCAAGTTTGCCAACGAGGTCCCCAAGTCGGACTACCTGCCGAACTACTACTCGGTGATGAACTACCTGTACCAGTTCAGCCACTTCGACTACTCGGATGAGGAAGCTGTCTCCGGCGGCCCGCTGCCGCAGGAGTGCAACCGCCCCGGCGTGAACTGCTACACCGGCGACTACCGGGTGCCCGCTGACTGGGACAACCTGATCATCAACACCGGCCACATCGGTCGTCCGGTCGGCGCCGCTGGCGTTGACGGCAAGGCTGTCGATACCAAGGCACTGCAGGCAGTGGAAGCACGCGCCAAGCAGTTCGCCGCAGCGGAAGCACAGAACGGGACCGCTGAGGTTGCGCTGGACGCGAAGAAGCTGCAGGCCGGCAAGAAGGGCGAAGTCACCCTGCGGGTGAAGAACCCTGGTGCAGACCTTGACCGCTACGACATCCAGGTCGTCACCCCGAACGGCGCGTTCCACGACGCGGTCGTCCTGGGTGGTGCCTTCGGCCAGGCCGACAACGAGGTCACCGTGAAGGTGCCGGTCGTCCCGGGTAACGCTGCAGTCATGCCGGTTGACGTGAAGATCACCAACAGCAAGGGTGCAACCGCCTTCGAGGACCGCTTCGCAGTCGACGTTGAGACCAACGCCAAGGCAGCTCCCTCCGACGCGATGGCTGGGGCCACCAACACCGGTGCAGCACAGGCACCGCGCCCGGAGCGGCAGCGCGAGACCTCGACCTCGTTGACTACGGCGGCCGAGCAGCCCGCAAAGCCTGCCGCGCAGGACAGGCAGGAGCCCGCAGAGCAGAAGCCTGCAGCTGACAACCAGAGCAACGCCAAGGCTGAGAGCCCGAACATCGCAGCGATTGTCATTCCGATCATCGCCATCCTGGCCATCATCGGCGGTATCGCAGGCGTCGTCGGCTCGGGGATGCTGGGCTAGCGCCCCTGGGAGAGAGACCCTTCAGAAGACGGTAACCCGCCCGGTTCAATGCGAACCGGGCGGGTTGCTTTGTGGTGTGTGGGGCGGCCGGGGCTGGGGTCTAAACGGAGCTAGCTCCATTTGGGTCTGCGGCGGGTGGAAAACCCCTGGTCGCGTGTGGCTGGGTGCTCTAGATGGAGCTAGCTCCATTTGGGTCTGCGGCGGGTGAAAAACGCCTGGTCGTGTGTCGCCGGGTGCTCTAGGTGGAGCTAGCTCCATTTGGAAACAGCCCCGACACCGCACGACGACGCCCCCGTAAACGCACAAAAACAACCGCCCCCTCCCCGGAATGTGCCGGGGAGGGGGCGGTTGCGCTGTTCTTAAGAGTTAGGACGCTTGCCGCGGTTTGCACTCTTCTTGCGACGGTCCTTGCGCTTACGACCACGCTTGCTCATGGGGGCCTCCTTCGAATTGGGCGATTAAAAGTACAGGTATTCCACTTTATCGCTCACACACGCCTACAGGGAAATTCTGCGCGCGTACGGTGGTGAGGTTTAGGCCGACAGGCGTGCGCGGTTGCGGGCGAGCGCCTTGTTGCGGCGCTTGATTGCGCGGCGCTCCTCCTCGGAGAGGCCGCCCCAAACGCCGGCGTCCTGGCCGGTCTCCAGTGCCCACTTCAGGCACTGGGAGGTGACGGGGCAGCGGTTGCAGACCAGCTTGGCCTGGGCGATCTGGGAGAGTGCAGGGCCGGAGTTGCCGACCGGGAAGAAGAGCTCCGGGTCCTCGTCGCGGCAAATTGCTTCGTGGCGCCAATCCATGGTGAAATACTCCTTATATATAAGCGTTGAACAGTTGTTGCGCACACCACTTCATCGCCCCCGGGGAAAGAGGCGAGTTGCAAACGAAGTTTGATTCCAGGATCCGGGCGGTGTGCTCTGGTGAGTTCCGGCTGCCGGTTTCCCTGGCGTTAACCCTGTGGTGTCTTCGGGTTAAGGGCTGTGTTACCAGCCCGTTGTTTTTGCTACCTGAGAATCATGGCATGAAATTGCAATGTTGGCTAGGGGTAAACGTCAAAATGTGATAGGAATCATACGAATATTTGTTGCGCGGGCAGTTCATATTGGGATTCCCCAGGGTTTTTCGCACCGCCCGACATGTCTCTGAGCTGCGGAAACGGGGAATTCTGCGCACGCATACGCGCCGAAGAAGGTCAAATCGGTTACCTGTGATGTTCCTCGGGGAGTTGGTTGGGCGTCGACAAGCGGCACTGCGCATGCGTTTACCAAAGTGACGGATAGACTAACGCAATGTGACCAACAAAGACTCGAGTAAGCAGACCCCCAAACCCGCAATGGACCTAGATACGGCAGAGCGCCTCAGCGGTAGCGTGCCTCCGCTGATGCGCTTCGGTGCCGTCATCGTGCTGGTGCAATGCCTGGCCATCTTCGTCTACGCGGCCAGCCTCATCTATAACCAACTGATGGGGGCAAGTGACAGCACCCTTGAATCGGATTCGTCGGCAGTGCACTACGTCTCGCTGGGTACGGCGATCTTCCTGCTGATCATCTTCGGCTTCATCGCCTTTGTCGCCGTGTCTACGTTGCGCGGTAAACCGCGGAGCACGGGCGCGATCGTGTTGATCGAGGCGATCCTCACCGGTGTGGCCTTCTACATGTTCTCCGGCGGCGCGATCCTGTTGGGAATCGCCACGCTGCTGTCCACGGCGCTCGTGCTCTACACCGTCTTTAACCCGGAGTCGGCGCGCTACAACGAGGCGCGCTACGAGCTCCGCAAGGCCCAGCGCTAGGGCTTACTCCTCGATCGCGAGGACGACGACCTCATCGCCGCGCTTTTCCACGATGGTCGGTCCAGCCGAGCTAATCGAGACAGGTCCGGAGTAGTCGCCGCGGTCAACCGGGATGATCTTCTCCACCGAGTTCTTGTCCCAGTTCACCACCGCGACACCCTTCGACGAGGCGTAGAGGAGGCGGTCGCCCGCGGAGAACCCGGTGCCGAGTGCGCCCTGGAACACGCCCGTGACGCCGAGCTCCGCCGGGTCCATGAGTACCAGGTAGTCGTTCTGGAAGTAGCTCATGTGGTGGGGGAGGTCTTTGGTTGGCAGGATCCGCGTGCCGTCGTCAAGCGAGCTCGGCTCGCCCAAGTCCGGGATTTTCGAGGCGGTGATCTCCTTGCCGTCCATCTGATAAGAGCGGACCTCGGAGGTCGTAGGGTCGTAGATCGCCGCGGCGTCCTGGGAGATGCCGACGAGGTACGCGCCGTCGTGAAGCTGCACCGAGCCGTGCATCTCCGGCTCGCGGGAATCCTCCGGCGTGGTCTCCTGAAAGCGCAGGAAGGTGTCGCCGCCGCACTCCTCGGTCACCGCGAGCAGCTCGGTGCGGGTCAGCGCCGAGGTGATCGGGCACTCGTTGGGCTGCATGTTCGGCTCTTGCGGGGCCTCGATCGTGCCGTACTCGACGGTGCGTACCATGTCCGAGCGCCACAGCTCCACCCGGTCGCGGTTCACCTGGCCGACGTGATCGTTCGAGGCCACAGGCGTGATGTGCTCAGGGCCTGGCGCCGAGCGCGTCGAAGCGTACTCGCTGGTAAGCGCGTTGATGGCAACCACGTCGCCGCAGCCAGCGTTGCCGCGGTAGTTGGCTACCACCTTGTCCCATGCGCCGCTGAGGCCGCACAGCTCCTCTTCGCGGTGGTAGGTCCAGGCGGTGTCGCCCTCCGGGGTGGTCGCGGTGATCGTGCCCTCGTTGTAGGTGATCAGCATGCCCGCGACCACGAGCGGAGCAGTGTCTGGGGAGGTATCGGGCAGGCGAAAGGACTCGTGCAGCTGATCGGGCACGATGGCCAACTGGCCGTAGTTCTCGTGCTCCTCGGCGGCTGAGACCAGCTCGGAGGAGCGGATCGGCGCGGTGAGAAACGCGGTGCCGAGTAGGCCGACAGTCAGTGCGGTGATTACCGCAGTGGCGATCAGGTCGCCCTTGGTGCGTCGCAGCGGAGCGTTCAACGCCGTTTCCTTCCCTGCCGTGGTCTCTTGGGGCTTTTGGCCGTGCGCTGTTTCGCCGGCCGGCTCCCGAGCACTTTACGCGGCCGCCCAACGGTGGCGGTAGCCGAGTCCGGAATATCGAGTGCCTCGAAAAGCTCCGGGGAGGTAGAAAACCAGGCCGGGGGAGTGGGTTGGCCGAGCTCGAGCTCGTCGTTAATTTGCTCCCACTTGTACATCTCATCAAAACCGATGAGGGTGACCGCCGTGCCCGAGTGGCCGGCGCGGCCCGTGCGGCCGATGCGGTGTACGTAGGTCATGGGGTCGTCCGGAGTCTGGTAGTTGACCACGTGGGTGACGTCGTCGACGTCGATACCGCGTGCCGCCACGTCGGTTGCCACGAGGATTTCCACCTCGCCGGTGCGGAATGCGTCCAGCGACTTCTGGCGCGCCTCCTGGCGCAAGTCGCCGTGCACGGTGCCGACGAGGAAACCGCGGCGCGCCAGGTCTTCCGCCACCTGGGCGGCGGTACGCTTCGTGCGCGCGAAGATGATGGTGCGGCCGCGCCCGTGCGCCTGGAGCACGCGGGCGAGCACCTCGGGCTTGTCCATGCGGTGCGACTGGAAGACCACCTGTTTCGTGCTGGCGTGGGTGGCCGAGGCGTCCTCGGATTCCGCGCGCATGTGTACCGGCGTGCGCATCATGGAACGCGCCAACGTGAGGATGGGCGCGGGCATGGTGGCGGAAAAGAGCATGGTCTGTACCTCTTTGGGTACTGCCGACCACAGCTTCTGGATGTCGGGCAAAAAGCCCATGTCAAGCATCTCGTCGGCCTCGTCCAGCACGAGGATGGCCACATGGCCTAGGTCGAGATCGCCGCGGTTGTACAGGTCGATCAGCCGACCCGGGGTGCCGATGACCACGTCCACGCCCTGCTTGAGTTCGCGCAGCTGATCCTCGTAGGGGGTGCCACCGTAGATCGTGGTGCAGCGAACCGGCGTGTACTTCGCGGCGCGGTCAAGGTCCTCGCCGACCTGGACGGCCAGCTCTCGAGTGGGAACGACGACGAGGGCGCGCGGCGTGCCGTCGAGTTCCGCGATGCGGGCATCGTCGAAAACCCGGTCCAAAAGCGGGATGCCGAAAGCGTAGGTCTTGCCCATGCCCGTGCGGGCCTGGCCGATCAAATCTCGGCCGTCTAAGGCGAGCGGTACCGCGAGCTCCTGGATGGAAAACGTGTCCGTGATGCCCTGCTCGGCGAGTGCATCGAGCAGTTCTGCGGCCACGCCCAGTGCCGCGAAGGTGGGCGCTTTGTCGTGTTCACTCTCAGCTGATCTAGGCACACGCTCATCTTAGCCCGGGGCCGTTACAATGGGGCCACTGCTCGGAGACGGGCGTGAATGAAGAGTAATTACGCACATTTCAAAGGAACGTGAGCGTCACCCATGGACATCAAGATTGGTTTGGCCGATACCCCGCGCGAGCTTGTAATCAAGCTGCCGGAGGGGCAGGAAGACTTCATCTCTACCATCGAGCAGGCGATTGACGCGGGCCAGGCCACTGTCAAGGTGGTCGATGACAAGGAGCGGACCTACCTCATCCGCACCGACCGGATTGCTTACGTGGAGCAGGGCTCGACCACCGCACGCAGCGTCGGCTTCATGCGATAGATTGTGAGGTTATGAGCAGTAGGCACAGACGTGCCGCGGCATCTGCGCCCACGGATGCGAAAGCGGACTGGGATGAGGATGGCGCGGAGGATTTCTTCGGCGACTGGGAGGGCGACGATGACGGCGAGGGCCGTCTCGTGCGCTTTGCCCGCGAGTACGGGTGGCGCGCGTACGCCATCCCGGTGCTCACTGTGCTGACTGTGCTTGTGCTGGTCAATATGTTCCAGCACCCCGGCTCTTCCGTGGTCGCGCCTGTCGGTGGCGCGGATGAGCAGACCGCCGCGGCCGCGGGGACCGAGGAGGCGGGCGACGGCGGCGCGCATCGTGAGCCCGCCGAGCTGCCGGAGGGCGATCACGGGGTGGAGGAGCTGCCGCCAGGCGGGCCGTTTACCCCGGCGGGTGACGGCACCTACCGCACGGTGGGGGCACCCGGCCTGAACGTGGGCGAGGGCAAGGAGCTGAAGGTGCGCTACGTCGTGGAGATTGAAAACGGGGTGGACACCACCACCTACGGCGGCGACGGCGCGTTCGCGGCGATGGTGGACGCCACGCTGGCGGACCCCCGGAGCTGGACGAACGACCCCCGCTTCGGCTTTGAGCACGTGGCGGCCGACCAGGATCCGGACGTGAAGATCCGTTTGACCTCCCAGGCCACGACCAAGGAGCTGTGTGGGGTGAACCTGGACATGGAGACCAGCTGCCGCACCACCATTACCGGCGAGGACACCGTGGTGTTGAACGAGGCCCGCTGGGTACGCGGCGCTGTGCCTTTCGAGGGTGATATAGGCCGCTACCGCCAGTACATGATCAACCATGAGGTGGGTCACGCGCTCGGTTTTGCCTCCCATGAGGCCTGCCGCGAGGAGGGGGCGCTCGCGCCGGTGATGATGCAGCAGACGCTGAGCTTGGATAACTCCCAGCTGCATTCTTTTGACCCGGAAGAGGTGTACCCGGACGACAACAAGCGCTGCCGAACCAACCCGTGGCCGTACCCGCGCCCGGCAGCGAAGTAAAGAGGGTGTGCGCATGATTCCTGAGCACGTTGTTGCCGCATTCCAGCTGGAGGGCTCGGGCAGTCCGCTGGGCGCGCCGTGGGACTTTGGCCGCAAGTTTGGCAACGTCGTGGTCGCGCCCGCGTCTCCGACCGCCGCGTGGTCCGGCAAGACCCGGGAGAAGCTGGCGGATACCATCCCCGGCCTGCACGTCGCGCGCCCGGTGCGTGCGACCGACGGCCGCCTGGTGGTGGGCGGCTACTGCGCCAATGAGTTTGCCCCAGGGGCACCCGCGGCCCGCGTCGATGAGGCGATGGCCGGGGCTTTGCTTCTCGACGAGGCGTCGGCCCACATGCCCGTGCGCGCCTCCTGGCGAGACTTCGACGGCGACGTGCCGGTCGGCGGGCTGGTGACTGCGCACATGGATTTCTTGGCGTGCTGCCTGTTTGCGGGCAAGGACGCCCCGGTGCTGAGTACGTTGGTGCCCTCGGTGGAGCCGCGCCCGCGCGGGTATACGGCCGCGCAAGTGATGGTTGACGGGCTGCTTGTACGCGCGGTGGACGAGGGCGTAATCGGGCGGTGGGCGCACGTTCCACATCTGCTGGAGCTGGCCGAGCGCGCGCTGAAGTACCGTGAAATCACTGGTGAGGCCACCATCTCGAACGTGCGTTCTGACATTTCGCGGGTGCGCGAGCTCATCGTGTCGGCCTAGCCTGGCACACTAGCGGCCATGAACGCACCACAGATACCGCACACCCCGCGGGCCTACTTGGTCCCACGCACGCGCGAGACTACCGCGCGCTCGTGGCCGACGGCGCTGCCTGAGACCGGGCGGTGGAAGGTCGTCGGCCAGGCCGGTGCTGGCGTGACGAGCTTCCTGGTGGACACGGCGGTGGCCGCCGCGCTGCGGGCCGCCGAGCAGGGCGAGGACGCGAGCGGGATCGTCGTGCTCGCCTCCTCCAAGGAGGCGGCAGCCCGGATGCGCGCGGAGATCTCCGACCGGCTGGCCGAGAGCGGCTTTGTCAGCAGCGCGCCGCTGGTGCGCTCGGTGCATTCTATGGCTTTTGCCGTCCTGCGCCAGCGATACGACCAGGAGATCCGGCTGATCTCCGGCGCGGAGCAGGACGCGGTGATCCGCGAGCTGCTGCGCGGCCAGGTGGAAGACGGTCGCGGGAGCTGGCCGGAGGAGCTGCGCCCCGCGATGGGCATGGTGGGCTTCGCCCGTCAGCTACGTGACGTGCTGCTGCGCGCTGTGGAGCGCGGCTTGGATGCGGATGCACTCGCCGCGCTGGGCGAGCGCCACGACGTGGAGATCTGGCGTGCGGCCGCCGAATTCCTACACGAGTACCAGCAGGTCATGGCGCTGGCCGGGGGCAAGCGCTTTTCGGCCTCGGAGCTTGTCGCCGAAGTCTTGCGCGACGAGTTACAGGCGCTGTGGCACACCGTGATCGTCGACGATGCGCAGCACCTCGCGCCCGCCCCGGCCGAGTTCATCCGCCGCCTGCTTGCTCATGCCGAGCTGGGTGTCGTCGGCGGGGACGAGGCGCAGTCGATCTACCACTTCCGTGGTGCTTCGCCGCGCTTCTTCCGCGACCTCGGCGGGCTGGACCACGAGGTCATCGACCTGGGGGAGTCGCGCCGACAGCCGCGCCGCAGCGTGGCGATTGCACAGGACGGAGCCACCCAGCTGGCCGCGGTGGCCGACGCGCTGCGCCGCGCGCACTTAGAAGACGACGTGGCCTACCGGGAAATGGCGGTGGTGGTGCGCTCGACCTCGCTGATCGAGCCAGTGCGCCGCAGCCTTTTGCAAGCCGGGGTGCCGGTGATGCTCAACCCGACCGACGTGGTCCTAAGCGAGCAGCGCATCGTGGCGGCGCTGCTGCTTGGCATGCGCGCGCTGCACGAGGAGCTGGTGCCCGCGCAGTGGCGCGACCTCTTGCTCGGCCCGGTCGGCGGCACCGACCCGGTCACGCTGCGCCGCCTGCTGCGCGGGCTGCGGCGGTGGGCACCGGACACGCGCGCCGAGGAGACGCTGCACGCGCTGCTGGTGAGCCCGCAGGAGCTGCCCGACTTTGGCAGCGTGCTTACTGACCGCGAGCGCGGCCTGCTCGAGCGCGTCCGCGCGGTACTCGACGCAGGGCGGCGCGCCGAGCGCGAGGGCGGCAGCGTGGAGGACGTCCTGTGGGCGATCTGGCACGCCACCGGCCTGTCCGACCACCTGCTCGCGGTCGCGCTCCGCGGCGGGGCCAGCGGCTCGCAGGCGGACCGTGACTTGGACGCCGTGATGGCGCTTTTCGACGCCGCCGGAGACTTCACCGAGCGCCGCGCAGCCGCCGGCGTGGAGAGCTTCATCGCGGAGATCACCTCCCAGGAGCTGCCCACCGGCGTGCGCGACCGTCGGGCGGCGACGCCGGATGCGGTGGCTTTGCTCACAGCGCACGGTGTGGCGGGCCAGGAGTTCTCCCGTGTCGTCGTGGCTGGCGTGCAGGAGAATTCGTGGCCGAGCCTCGGCGAGACCGGCTCCCTGTTCCGCCAGGAGGATTTGGTGGACCTGGTGGATAACGGGGTGGATCCTGACGTGCCGATCTCGCACACCGCGGAGCGCCTTGCCGAGGAACGTCGCTTGTTCTGGGTGGCGGTGACCCGCGCTCGCGACGCGGTGCTGGTCACCACGGTGGACGATCAAGACGGCGACGAGTTGATTGTGCCCTCGCGGTTTATCGAGGAGTACTGCGAGGACTTCGGCATCGAGCCGGTCTCCGTGGTCGCCCCTCCGGAGGCACCGCAGGGCAGCGGAAGCGAGACTGCACACGATCGCGTTCGCCTCCTGGCGCGCGACGAGGTGATTGCGGAGCTGCGCCGGGCACTGGTGGCCGAAGATTCGGACGAGGCCACCCGTGCCCAGGCAGCGCGGCAGCTGGCGCGGCTGGCGCAAGCCGGTGTGGCGGGGGCTGCGCCGGAGCAGTGGTGGGGGACGACGGGGGCGTCGACAAGCGAGGCCCTGCACCACGCGACGACCCTGTCGCCCTCGCGCATTGAGGGGCTTTTGGCGTGCCCGATGCGCGAGACGCTCGGGCGCATGGTGGGGCTGGAAGAAAACCTGGCGATGATCTACGGATCGATGGCGCACGCGTACTTGGAGGCGCTTGGGGCGGGCATGGACGAGGCGGAGGCTCGCGAGGCGACGGTGGCGGCCAGGCGCGAGGCGGAGCGCGGCCCGGCGTGGAAAACCGCGCGCGACGTCGAGGATTTCGCAGCCCTGCTCGAGCGGCTGGGCACCTGGGTCGCTGCCACGCGCGGTACCTTTGCGCTGCTGGGTGCGGAGGTGCCCGTGCGCGTGGAGCTGGAAAGCGGGGTGCGCATCGCCGGGCGGCTCGACCGTCTGGAGCAGGAGGTCACCGGTGAAACGGAGGGCCCGGTGCACATCATCGACCTGAAGACCGGTGCCACCCCGCCCACGAAGGCCGCGACTGCGGACAACATGCAGCTGGCCGCCTACCAGCTCGCGTTAGCCGGGGGCACCTTCGACGGCGCGGCGGTCGTGACCGCGCGGGAGGGGGATGCACCGCTGCGCGTCGGCGGGGCGGTGCTGGTCTACCCCAACGCGAACAAATCCACGCTGGCTACCCGCGAGCAGGCGCCGAAAACGCCGGAGGAGCTCGCAGACCTTGCCGAGCTTTTGGCCCCGCTGCCTGCACAGACGGCGGGACCTGAGCTGCTGGCCACGGCCGGGCCGCACTGCGAGCACTGCGCCGTGCGCGCGCTGTGCCCCATCCAACCGGAAGGACAGGTGATCTACCGTGCCTAACGTGAGCAACGCCCCGATGTCGCCGACGCTTTTGTCGCGCTACTTGGGTCAGAAGTTCCCGCCCACCGAGCAGCAGGCCGCGGTTATCGGGGCTGAGCCCGGTCCGCTGCTCGTAGTGGCCGGTGCCGGAGCGGGAAAGACGGAGACCATGGCCGCGCGCGTGGTGTGGCTGGTGGCCAACGGCTACGCGCGGCCCGACGAGATCCTGGGGCTAACTTTTACCCGCAAGGCGGCGCAGGAGCTGGGCAAACGCATCCGCGACCGGCTGGCCACCCTGGCCGCCAACCGCGACCTGGTTCGCCGGCTGGACCCCTCCGGCGAGCTCGCGGCCGCGCTGCAGGTCATCGCCCCGACCGTGTCCACCTACGACTCCTATGCCGGCGACCTCGTGCGTGAATACGGCCTGCTGGTCCCGGTCGAGCCGGACTCACGGCTGATCACGGACGCGGAACTGCACGCGATCGCCACCGAGGTGGTCACGGACTACGCCGGGCCGGTGATTGCCAGCGGCGGGAAGAACCCAGCAGTGGGCACCGTGGTTGGGGAGGTCCTCGCGCTTGTGACCTCGATGGGCAACGAGCTGGCCACGCCCGAGGAGGTGGACGAGCAGGCTGCGGCGTTTCTGGCGGAGACCGAGTCGCTGCCCATGGCACCGCGTGCGCGCACCGAGTTCACCCAGAAGCTGCAGAAGTGGCGCAGCACGCAGGAGGAGCGCCGGGCGTACCTGCCGCTGGCCCGCGAGCTGAACGAGGAGCTGCGGCGGCGCGGGGTAGTGACCTTCAACGAGCAGATGTCCACCGCCGCGGCACTGGCGCGCGACCACGAGCGTGTCGGGCGCGCCCAGCGGCAGCGCTTCCGGGTGGTGATGTTGGACGAGTACCAGGACACCTCCCACGCCCAGCGCGTCCTGCTGCGCAGCCTGTTCGGCCAAGGCGCTGACCCCGAGCTGACCGTTACGGCGGTGGGGGATCCCATGCAGGCTATCTACGGGTGGCGCGGTGCCACCGCGGAGAACCTCGCTGCCTTTGTCGAGGATTTTCCCGTCGACGGTTCGCCCGCGCAGAAGAAGCAGCTGACCACCTCGTGGCGCAACCCTCCGGAGATCTTGGCACTGGCCAACAGCGTGTCCGACGCGGTGCTGGGCACCAGCGCGCAGCGCGCGGTCGCGCCGCTTGTCGCCCGGCCTGGTGCGGACAGCGGGGAAGTGGCCCTCGGGTTTTTCCAGACGAACGAGGAAGAGCTCGCGTTCGTGGCCGACAACCTCGCCGCACAGTACCGGGAGTCCCAGGAGCAGGGCGCGCCCTTTTCCGCCGCGGTGCTGGTGCGCAAGAACCGGCACTCCGCCGAGATCGCGGAGCAGCTTGCCGTTCGCGGTGTGCCTTACGAAATCGTCGGGGTCGGCGGGCTTCTCGACGTCCCGGAAGTCGCCGATGCGCTCGCCGTGGCCACCATGCTGGTCCGCCCCGCGGACTCCGCGGCCGCACTCCGCATCCTCGCCGGCCCCGCCGTGGGACTTGGGCTTGCCGACCTTGCCGCGCTCGCCGCCCGCGCGAACAACCTGCGCGGTAGTACACAGGAAGAGGAGACGGCAGGTGAGGACGCGGCCGCACGCCTTGCGGCGCAGCTTGAGGCGCTGCAAGCCCGCGCCGCGGCGTTGAACGCCGGGGCGGAAGCGCCTGCGGGGCTTGCAGACGCCGTCGCGGACCTCGGCGAGCCGGAGCGCTACAGCGAGGAAGGCCTGCGCCGCCTGCACGAGCTCGCGGCGAAGCTGCGGTATTTGCGCACCCAGAGCCTGGGCAAGCGGCTCGTGGACCTGTTTACCGACATCATCGACGTCTTCGGCATCCGCACCGAGGTGCTTGCCCGCAGCTCCGCGGCAGGCACCGTCCACCTCGAGCGCCTCCTCAGCGCGGTCGCGGCCTACCCCGGAACCAGCCTGGAGGGACTGCTCGACTACTTCGTCCTCGCCCGTGAACACGAGGACGGCCTGGCCCCAGGTGCCGTGGCCTCGCGCACCGACCGGGTGCAGATCCTGACGGCGCACAAGGCGAAAGGGTTGGAGTGGGACACCGTCGCCGTCCTGCACGCCGACAACGCTACCTACGCGGCCAAGGCGGAGACCTTCCTCACCTGGGTGCGCAACTTGCCGGACGCCTCCTTCGGCGACCCGGAGTACCTGGCGGACTTCGCGGAAGTGGAGAACCGGACCCAGTTTGAAAAGGCCGGTGCCGCCTGGCTGAAGCAGGTGCGCGCTGAGCTGGCGGAGGAATCCGCCCGACTCTTCTACGTCGCCGTCACCCGCGCCGAACGCAAGTTGCTGATTACCGGCTCGCGGACCAAGCCGGAGGTTGCGCGCGAGGCGGAACCCTACGAGCACTTCGCCACCATGCGCACGCTCGTAGATGAGCCGGTGGCCTGGGCGAGCGGGGAAGAAGCTACGGAGACAGAGATCCCCCAACAAGCCGAAGACACCGAAGACACAGTGCCCACCGGCACCTGGCCCCACTTCGATCCCGAGCCGGAAACGCTCGCTGCTGCAGCCCGCGTCGACAAAGCGCGCGAGGAGCTGCCCGCGCTCACCGAAGGCGAGCTGTTTGAGCTGTGGGAGCGCGACGTCACCGCGCTGATCGAGGAACACGAGCGCGCCTTGGCCCCCGCCACCGCCGTGGTCATGCCCGCAGAGCTCACCGCCTCGGACGTGGTCGCGCTCAAAGCGGATCCGGAGCAGTTTGCGCGCCGGGCGCGGCGCCCGGTGCCTTTCAAACCGAACACTTACGCCAAGCGCGGTACCGCCTTCCACGAGTGGCTGGAGGAGTTCTACGGCCAGCAGCCACTGCTCACCGAGGACGAGCTGCCCGGCGGCGATGAGGCCGAGGTCGACGCGGCAACGCTCAAGCGCCTGAAGCGCTCCTTCGAGCAGAGCCACTGGGCGCGGCGCAGTCCCGTCCACGTGGAGCACCCCTTCGAGCTCGCGCTGGGCGAGTCGGTTGTGCGCGGCAGGATGGACGCCGTGTTCCGCGACGCAGATGGTGGCTGGGTCGTGGTGGACTGGAAGACCGGGGCGAAGCCCGCGCCCGCGCAGATGGAGGCGGCGAAGCTGCAGCTGGCGGTGTATGCGGAGGCGTGGCGTCGAATAGCGGGCGACGGCAAACCGGTGCGCGCCGTGTTCTTCTACGTGCGCACGGGCGAGGACTACTCCCCGTCGGAGCTGCCGGACGCGGACCGGCTCGCAGAGCTGTTGGACGCTGGCAGTGCTAGTGTTTCGGGGTTAAGTCACTCATGAGTAGAAGGGAGCAGTAGGCGATGAGGCGGCGTTACCCCTTTGCCTGGCGGGACCGCGTCCGCGACGACGTGGACCGCTCGGACGTTCCGGTGCATACGCTCCTTGATGTCATCACCATCCCTACAGAGGAACGCACCACCCCGTGGGCGCTCATTGCCCGGCGCTTCGCCTATGCCACGATGCTCATGGTCATCGTGGCGCTGATCGTGTACCTGGACACGGATGGCTACACCGAGCCGCTGACCTTTATCGACGCGCTGTACTACTCAGCGGTGTCGCTGTCTACCACGGGCTACGGCGACATCACCCCGGTGACCCAGGGCGCGCGCCTGGTCAATATCTTCGTGATCACCCCGGCTCGTGTGGCGTTCCTGATGCTCTTGGTCGGCACGACCCTGTCCGTGCTGACGGAGGATTCCCGCAAGACACTTCAGATTCAGCAGTGGAGGAGAACTGTGCGCAATCACACCATTGTGGTCGGCTACGGCACGAAGGGCCGTTCCGCTGTCGACGCCCTGCTCGCGGGCGATACTGCGCCGAGCAGCATCGTCGTCATTGACTCGGATCCGGTGGCTTTGGGGCACGCGGAGAAGCGCGGCCTGGTCACCGTCCACGGCGACGGCACGAAGTCGAGCGTGCTGCGGGTGGCCGGCATTACGCGTGCGCGTTCCGTCGTGGTGGCTCCGAGCTCGGACGATACGGCCGTGCTGGTCACCCTGTCGGTGCGCGAGATGGCGCCACGTGCGATGATCGTGGCGAGTGCCCGCGAGAGCGAGAACCAGCACCTGCTGATGCAATCGGGCGCGGACTCGGTGGTGGTTTCCGCCGAGACGACCGGCCGCCTGCTCGGCCTTGCCACGGTCACTCCGCCCGTGGTGGAGATGATGGAGGACCTGCTCAGCCCTGACGAAGGCTTCGCCGTGGCCGAGCGTCCGATCGCCGACGATGAGGTTGGCTCCAACCCGCGCCACCTGGCCGACATCGTGCTGGGTGTGGTGCGCTCGGGTGAGCTGTACCGCATCGATGTGCCGGAGGCGGAGACCGTCGAGCCGGGCGATCGCCTCCTGTACGTGCGCATGACGCAGCCACAGGAGTCGCCTGAGGCGCAGAAGCCGTCGGAGTAGCGCGCCGTTGTACCTGCTTTTCGACGCCGCGTTGCACTTCCCCCTCAACTCCCAGGGCCAACCGCTGCTGCTGCCGGAACTTCCACCCGGCGTGCAGGTGATCACCAGGGCACGGGTGAACCCGGAGGTGACTGCGGTGCGGGTGTCCGACGTAACGGCTGCGGCGCTTGCGACGCAGGCGCTTGCGACGCAGGCGTTTGCGACGCAGACCGCGAGTGCACGCGAGTGGTTCGATGATCCGCTCATCGCGCGCGCCGTGGGGCTGCTCGTCGCGCACGAGCGCGGCGGCTTCGACCCTGCCGACGGCTCCCCGCCTGCCTGGGACGCCTCGGGCGCGTTCGCGCGCGGTGCCTCTGACAGGCCCGTCTTCCCGCGGATTGATCCATGCGTGATTGGCGTGGTGGAGCACGTAGACGGCGACCGCATCCTGCTGGGGGAGAACCGCCGTCGGCCCGGCTACTTCACCTGCATCGCCGGCTACATGGACGTGGGCGAGCGCGCCGAGGACGCCTTTGTGCGCGAGGTGTTAGAGGAAACCGGGCGCAGGATTGGGGATGTGGCGTATGTTGGGTCACAGCCGTGGCCGCTGTCCGGTTCACTGATGCTGGGCTTTTTCGCCAGGACTGAGGACGAGGACGCGGTGGGGGAGACCGATGGGGAGCTGAGCCGGATCATCTGGGCCACGCGCGCCGACTTGGGGCAGCTGTCACTTGCCCCGGAGGGCAGTATCGCGCGCCAGCTCATTGGCCGCTGGGCCGCAGGCGAGTTGTAGGAAGGGATGGACACGCACATGGCCGTGGACTTGAGTTTGTTGGACGAGGACCAGCGCGTCGCCGCGACCGCGCCGCGGGGACCGGTGTGCATCCTCGCGGGTGCCGGCACGGGCAAGACCCGCACCATTACGTACCGCATTGCCAACCTGGTCGACCAGGGCATGGTGGCACCGACGAAGGTGCTCGCCGTGACCTTTACCCAGCGCGCTGCGGGAGAGATGGCTGACCGTTTGCGCACGATGGGCGTGGGCGGGGTGCAGGCGCGGACGTTCCACGCGGCGGCGCGTCGGCAGCTGCAGTACTTCTGGCCGCAGATCGCGGGCGATCTGCCCTGGAAGCTGCTGGACAACAAGTTCCCCCTGGTGGGGCGCGCCGCCCGCGCGGCCGGGCTGGATTCGGGCAAGGACATGGTGCGCGACCTGCTCAGCGAGATCGAGTGGGCGAAGTCCAGCGTGATCGGCCCGGACGACTACGTCGAGCGCATCGCGGGCACCAAGCGCACCCCGCCGACGGACCCGGCGAAGGTCGCGCAGGTCTATAAGCTCTACGAGGACGCGAAGACCTCCCCGGACGGCATGCTTTTGGATTTCGACGACCTGTTGCTGCACGTCGCCGGAGCGCTGGAGAACGCCCCGGCGGTGGCCGAGGAGTTTCGGGCGCAGTACCAGTCCTTCGTGGTGGACGAGTACCAGGACGTCACCCCGCTGCAGCAGCGCGTGCTGGAGGGCTGGCTGGGACAGCGCGACGACCTGACGGTGGTGGGCGATGCCAACCAGACCATCTATTCGTTTACGGGGGCGACGCCGAACTACTTGCTGAATTTCTCGCGGACGTATGAGCACGCGACCGTCGTCAAGCTGCAGCGCGACTACCGCTCTACCCCGGAGATCACGGACCTGGCCAACACCGTCATCAGCAAGGCGCAGGGGCGTGTGGCGGGCACACGCCTGGAGCTGCAGGGCATGCGCGAGCACGGCCCGCAGCCGACTTTTACCGCCTACGACGATGAGCCGACCGAGGCGCGCGAGGTGGCGATCAAGATCCGCCAGCTTCTCGACGCCGGCGTGCCCGCCCGCGAAATCGCCGTCCTCTACCGCATCAACGCCCAGTCCGCGGCGTTCGAAGCGGCGCTTGCCGACGCCGGGATCGTCTACCAAGTCCGCGGCGGCGAAGGCTTCTTCCAGCGCGGCGAGATCCGGGAAGCCATCCGCGCGCTCGTCGGCGCGGCCCGGCGCACCGACCTGCCCGACGACCCGGTTGCCGTGGCCCGCGCTGCGCTCGCGCCGATCGGACTGACCCCGACCGAACCGGAGGGTGCGAAGGCCCGTGAGCGGTGGCAGACGCTGTCGGCGCTGGTCGACCTCATCGAGGAGATCGTGCGCAGCCAGGAGGCATCCACGCTGCCGGATGTGCTGCGCTCGCTGCGCAGGCGCGCCGAGGCGAAGCAGCCGCCCGCTGTCGACGGCGTCACGCTGGCGAGCCTGCACGCCGCGAAGGGCCTGGAGTGGGACGCGGTGTTTCTGGTCGGCCTGGTGGAAAACACGCTGCCGATCTCACACGCGATCAAGGCGGGCGACGCGGAGGTGGAAGAGGAGCGGCGGCTGTTCTACGTCGGCGTGACCCGCGCCCGCGAGCACCTCCACCTGTCCTGGGCACTGGCGCGCCAGGAGGGCGGGCGCAAATCGCGTTCGCGTTCGCGCTTCCTCGACGGCATCGCCCCGGAGCTGGAAGTTGAGAAGACCCCGGAGCGGGTCAAGCGCAACCGCCGCTGCCGCGTGTGCGGCAACCTCCTGGCCACCCCGGCGGAGAAGACGCTGGGTCGCCACGAGGACTGCGAGCCCGGCTTTGACGAGGAAGTCTTTGCCGCGCTGAAGCGGTGGCGTCGCGACGAGGCGCGCGCCGCAGGCAAGCCCGCCTACATCGTGTTTACCGACGCCACGCTCATGTCCATCGCCGAAGCCATGCCCACCGACACCCAGGAGCTCCTCGGCATCTCCGGGGTCGGTCCGGCGAAGATCGAGCAGTACGGACAGGGCGTGTTAGACACGCTCGAAGAGTTCCGGTGATGGGTGTGGGTGATTCGATCCGTCACGAGTCGGGGCAGACCTACCGGGTCATCCGCTCGGCGCGGCGCACCCGCACCATCCAGAGCAGGATCGTGGACGGGGTCGTAGAAATTCGCATCCCGGCCAGGCTAAGCAAAGCGCAGGAGAAGGCAGCCGTTGAGGAGATGCTGGCGAAGGTGGCCGCCAAGACCCGCTCGAGCGCTTCCAGTGATGCCGATCTGCTCGCACGTGCAGAAAAACTGAACCGCGAGGTGCTCGAGGGCAGAGCCCGCATCGGCTCCGTACGCTGGTCGGACAACCAACGCACCCGCTGGGGCTCGTGCACCACATCCACGGGGGATATCCGGATCAGCTCGCGGCTCAAAGATGTGCCCGACTACGTGCTCGATGCCACGGTGATTCACGAGCTCGTGCACACCTTCATCCCCGGTCATGGTCCCGAGTTCTGGGCGTGGGCGGACCGCGCCCCGTTTGCCGAGCGGGCCAAGGGCTACCTCGAGGCCTACCAGCGTTTTGGCTAGCGCCGTTTGGGGTTGGCGGGCTGGTTGTAAATGGAGCTGTTGTAAATGGAGCTAGCTCCATTTGGGGTCGGCGGCGGAGTGCGACCTGGCGTTTTGTTGGCGGGCGGATCGTAAATGGAGCTAGCGCCGTTTGGGGTTTGCGGCAGAACGTGACCTGGGGATTTGTTGCCGGGGTGGTTGTAAATGGAGCTAGCTCCATTTGGAGTTGGCGGTGGAGTGCGACCTGGGGTTTTGTTGGCTGGCTGGTTGTAAATGGAGCTAGCTCCATTTGGCCGCTCGCCCCACGCCGCGCCGTTTACCTGCAGGCGTGCACAGACCGCCCGGCGGCGTAGTCGTCCATGGCGGCGACGGCCTCGTCGAGGTTCTTCACGCTGGCCACGGTCATGTCACCGGTATCGACGGTGCGCACCGCGTCGCAGTTGCCCTCCGGGGCGAGGAAGAGCTCCACGCCCGCGTCGCGCGCGCCGGCGAGCTTGTGGGTGATCCCACCGATGGGGCCGACCTCGCCGGATTCGGCGATGGTGCCGGTGCCGGCGACGAACTTGCCGTGGTTGAGCTGGCCGGGGCTCAGCTTGTCGATCACGGCGAGCGAGAAGATCATGCCCGCGCTCGGCCCGCCAACGTCGTTGAGGTTGTAGTTGACTGTCACATCCCCCGCGGGCTCCGAGGTCATCAGAATGCCCATCATCGGCTCGCCCTTTTCGTGCGGGTTCTCGCCCAGAGTGATGCGCACCTCTTTGGTCTCGTCTCCGTGTGAGATTTCCACGGTGAGCTCGTCGCCGGGGGCATGGGCGCGCACGGCGTCCTGGACCTCGCTGGGTTGGGTCACTTCGTTGCCGTCGACGGCGGTGAGCTCGTCGCCGGGCTCAAGAGCATCCGCGGACGGCGAGTCTTCCAACAGGTCGTGGACGATGACCCGGGTCGGTTTACCCAAATAGCGCATGGCGGCGACGGTCGCGTTGCCCTCGGAGGCGGCGAATTCAGCCTTGTTGTACTCGCGCAGCTGATCCTCGTCCAGGTTCGGCGGGAGGATCTGGCTGACCGGGACGATGGAGTCGTCGGTGGTGATCCAGCGGCCGATGGCCTGGGGGAGCGTCATGTTGGTACGCACCGACACCGTGGTCATGTTCAAGTTGCCCGCGACCGGGTCGGTCTCGGTGCCTTCGATGTCGATGACGTCTTCGCCGTCGACGTCTCCAAGCGTGTTAAACATCGGGCCCGGGCCCTCGGCGGCGTAGGGCACAGCCAGGGTGATGTCGGTGCCGGGGATGTGGTCGATGGACAGCAGGAGGGTAAGGGCGGCGACGGGGATTGCGCCCCACGCCACCGTCGAGAAGCGCCTGCCGCGCACATCGTCTGCTGCCTGTGCAACCTCTGCCGCTTTTTTCACACAGGCAGCATAGCGCAGCCGTGTTCGCTCACAGCGTCCCGGCTGGGCACAAAAGTAGTCGCGCGAGCGCTTGCACGCTATGTATCGTGGCGTGTATGAGTAACGGATTCGGATTCTCCTTTCCCAACGACGATGACGACGAGGGCAAGCGCAAACGCGATGAGAACGACGCGTCGAACCCCTTCGCCGCGTTTGGCTTTAGCGGCGGCCAGGCTGGCGGTGGGTTCGGGGACATCCTGAACCAGTTCGGCCAGATGCTCTCCGGCATGGGCACCTCCTTTAACCAGGCCGAAGCCAAAGACCAGGCGGTGAATTTCGACATGGCCCTGCGCATGGCACGCCAGCGCGTGGGCGACAAGGCGGCGGTCGCCGCGGGCGATAAGAAGGCGGTGGAGGAGTCCCTGCGCCTGGTGGATCACTGGCTGAGCGAGACGACCACGCTGCCCGCGGCCGAGTCCAAGGCGCAGGCCTGGAACGCGGACGACTGGCTGGTGGAGACCATGCCGATGTGGAAGCGCATGGTCAACCCGGTTGCTGAGCACATGAACCGGGCGCAGATGGACCAGCTGCCGGCAGAGGCCCGGGAGATGATGGGGCCGCTGGCCGGCATGATGAATTCGATGAACTCCATGAACTTTGGCATGCGGCTGGGCCACGCGCTGGGGGATTTGGCCCAGCAGGCGCTCACCGGCACGGACTTCGGCCTGCCGGTCGCGCCCGCCGGCGTCGCCTCAGTGCTGCCGAAGAACGTCACCCAGATTGCGAAGGGGCTTGAGGTGCCGGGCCAGGAGGTCATGGTCTACATCGCCGCGCGCGAGGCAGCCCGCCAGCGGCTGTTCACACACGTGCCGTGGCTGGTCGAGCGCATCGTTGCCTCGGTGGAGGAGTACGCCGCTGGCCTGGAGATCGACACCTCCAATATCGACGAGGCGACGCGGAGCCTCAACCTGGAGTCGGGCGACCCGCAGCAGATTCAGGAGGCGCTGCAGAACCTGCAGAATATGGACCTCTCGCCGCGCGTCGGTTCCCGCAACGCCGCGGCCACCGCGCGCCTGGAGACCCTGCTCGCGCTCGTCGAGGGCTGGGTCGACGTCGTCACCGACGCTTCCCTGGCAG